>JAEEGL013934489.1_pt1 | contig 46603 bp, 31 predicted proteins | sample 9134231 | NCBI WGS metagenome assembly JAEEGL01 (sample SAMN16246548, study PRJNA631951) | gut metagenome | biome: gut microbiome; feature: rumen; material: fiber-attached | host: Bos | place: Iran: Karaj | collected 2018-10
TCGCGTATCAAATCGTATCATCAACGAAATCAACGGTATCAGCCGTGTGGTTTATGACGTGTCAGGTAAGCCTCCTGCAACTATTGAATGGGAATAATTCTATCGCGCTGAAGGATAATCCGGCTTTGTTCTCATTTTCCTAAAGCACTGTAAAGAGATATTCTTAAATCTTATGCAAACAGCCTGAAGGTTATAGTCCTTCAGGCTGTTTTTTTATTTATATGCTTATCTTTTAATCTTTTTTTTATATCTGTGACAGAAAATACATTTTTATATAGATAATTGACATGTTTAAAAAAATTAATATTTACTGTTTCTTCATATGAGCAATATCTATTTTATTATGTATTTTAAATTATTATCTGTATTCAATTTGATATAAATCTAATATACCTTCAAAAACAATCACGAAATGTCTGAAAAAGTATTCAATAAAGCATTAAATAATGTGATAGTTAATGGTAGTTTTTTTTATACGTTTTGATAGTCTGTATTATCAATCATAAAAAATAGTGGTTTATGTCATCATTAAATAATTAAAGAGACGATGTATGGCGGACAGTTATAAAATTACAGACTATGAGCGTAAAAATTATGAACCCCGTGGCGAACATGGTCGTTCTGTCGATATGGTTAAAGGCCATCTTGATCATTTTATAAAAAAACATATTTTTAAAGGCGAGAGTTTTTCTCAATCCACGAAAAACTGCATTCTTGCTCTGTTCTCTGATGTTGTTATCGGTGAAGACAGACTTGAGGTTTTTGTTCCTGGTGTTTTTCGCAAGGTGAAATCTATAAGAAAATATTCGCAGCTTACTGAAGAGCAGAAAAAATATGTAAATGTGAAGATTGGCAAATATTTTTCTTTTATCAGAGATAAAAGCAAAAAGATTTACGAAAGTAGCACCAGCAGTGAAATAAGAGATTTGGCAAGATATTTCTATAATGAAGACAATCCTAAATCCTGCGGGGTGGTTCTGGATTTTCCAAGCAATGACTGTATTTTCGTAGTAAATACAACTCCGGTAATCAGTTTAATAGGCTGGAGACTTTCAAATTCATCAGAGCCAAACAATGATTACCTGAGTTTTGTATGTGATAAATGTGACGGTTCCGATCTAGTGGACTTTGAATCCACTCCTGCGGAAAAATACTATAGTCAGTTTAATTATTTTTCATCTAAAAACGATGAATCCGATTTTGCTGAGCAGGATGACATCGATGCGGCACAGGATTTTAAGAACATCTGGCCTGACGTCGATTCATGGAAGGATGATTCAGATGATGAAAAAACGGAAGCAGACAGTATAAAAGATATGGCCGATTCTCTTTCTGAGAGGGCAGACACGGAGGGAGCTTCAGGTTCTTTCCATTATGATGCGAATAAAGATGAATCTTCTTGTTTCAATGTATCAGGATCAGATAATCATTTTAAAAACGATGTATTTGACGACGGTACTTCAGTTAATTTAGCTGACCTGAATCTGTCAGATTCCCAGGTAAATCCCCAGTATAATTCAAACGGTGGTCAGGGAGCTGACGAAAATAATCAGGACAATTTCAATTATGACAGTCAAGCGTCGTCCGGTTTGAATAATGAGGCAGAGGGCCAGGTTGATTCTGATGATAAAAAGTCCGGGAAAAAATCTTATGGTTTCTGGATATTCATTATAGTTCTTCTGCTACTGTTTCTATGTCTTCTTTTCTGGCTGATATATCCGGAAGATGACAATCCGGAAGGTTCTGAACCTGTAAACGAGCAGGAAAACGAACTGGAAAATACGGAACAGGCTGATGAAGACAGTCAGGATGACAGTAAGGATGCCTCAAATAAGGATGCCGGCGATCAGTTCGTACTTGTGGTAAACGGAGACTCTTTATCAGGCTCTTCAGAAAATGCCGGTTCCGGCACGGGGGATGGAGGAGCTGGTATGCCGAATGGCGGCGATTCCGGTGCCGCCGGCTTACCGGAACAGAATTCCAGTGCTTTTAGTGACGTTTCTTCTGGTGAATATTCTTCAAGCGAGGTTGTGGAATCAGGTAATGATAACAGCGTAGGTGTTAGTTCGGAAACGTCAGCCTCCGATACATCAGATATCGTTGAGACCGGCAGTTATGATTCCGGTGAGGTTTCAGAGGAGACATACGAAGATACATCTGCTGTCAGTGATTCATCAGAGTCTTCAGGTTCATCTTCTGATATTGAGGATAACTCATCTTCATCCATGCCTGCTGCTGACACTGAAGCTCAATCCGGCATAGCGGAGAATGGTTCAGTTCCTGAAACGGTATCTCAGGAAGATTCCACGGTTCAGGGTACGGATGCTGAAAAATCAAAGAAATCAGATTCCGCAAATGCTGTCGGTGAACATGTGGTTCAGGCTAAAATCTCAGTTTCCTACAGATTGTTAAAAAATAATTCAGCCAGGGTAAGAATGTGGGATGGCGAGAGTGAACTCTGTACGCTGAATACAAAATATTCTAAAGTGGACAGCGGGGTATCTTTTGCCATAAATCAGCAGGATGCCATTAAAAACTGCGGCGTTGAATTTTCAAAAATCCAGTGTAGCGAGGTTTTTGATAATTGTTTCCTGCTACTTGATTCAAAAGGCTGGAAAATATCTGTGCATTCATTGGGAACAGAAGCAGTTAGATAAAGAATTTGAACTTAGGTAACTGAAATTGTTACAGGGGATATCAAAAATGGTAAATAAGTTTATTGAATCTCAGGATGATATGATTTTAATTGAACACAGCGGGGTTCAATTTACTGATTTTAAAATTGATTTATCTGCATTGGATGAGGATCACTACGAACGTTTTGTTATTAACTCTGATGCAGAGTGTCTGGAAAAAGTAAAAAAGATTGAGAAGAAATATGTAAACCTTGTAAATAACGAGGAATATAATTCAGATACGAAAACGATTCGCTATGAACTCAAAGAAGCACTGGAAGCTTATGAACAAAAGTGGTTTCCTATTCCTTTTTTGAAAAAACTTGATGACAGAGACGGTTTTGCCAACGGACCTTCCTGCTGGGCAAGAGCTTTTTTTAAAAAGATTGCCGGCGAAGAGAAAAAGTATCATCTGGTGATAGCTTTTGATACCTCTGTTAATAATGACAGGGATAAATTAAAAGGATTATTTCCTTTGAGTGAGGATATACGTTCTGGTGCTAAATTTGCGCTGTGTTCCAATTTTTTAAATATTAATTCATTTATAAAAGATAATTTTTTTGTTTCTACATGGATAAATAACATCTGGGAAGAGTACAGTGTCCGAAAGGAATACACAGAATCAGAGAAGCAAAAAAATACAATTAATCATCAGGGTACAGCCTTTTATCAGACCATTATCAGTCTGCTGTTAAATCAGGACTGTGTAAAAATTCCTAGAGTTAAGATTATTAAGTACCAGAAATTCGAAGATGGTGCAGTACCCGTAGATCTGGTTTTAGATGTCGGTAATTCAAGAACCTGTGCACTGTTTGTGGAAAGACATCCTAATGAAAAAGGTTTTTCATCTAACTATCAGATGGGAATGAGAGATCTTACTGATCCGACCATAATCTACAATGATGCATTTCCGAGCAGAGTGGAATTTGCAATTCCTTCATTCAATAATAATAAATACTGTGTTTCACCAAGCGGAGCAACACCTTTTGTCTGGGCCTCAATGGTCAGAACAGGTTATGAAGCTCAAAAACTTACATGGAATCTGGAAGGCAATGAAGGTTTAACAGGATTATCCAGTCCTAAAAGATATCTGTGGGATGATGAGGAACAGAAGAGTATCTGGTACGTGAATCCTTCATGTACCAACAACGAATCCAAAAGTGCAAATATAGCCCCGATTCAGACTTATATAAATCAGGCCGGTTTCGCAACCTATGAAAATGAGGATTATGAAGCTGTATTTGAGCCGAAATATTCACGTATGTCTTTAATGACTTTCCTTCTTAATGAGATTTTAGCTCAGTCTTACTGTCTTATTAACAGTGTTTATCAGAGATCGTCAATGAAATCAAAGGATTCTCCGCGATATCTGAAATCTATTATTCTGACAATTCCGCCAGGAATGCCGAGAGAGGAGATTGAAGCATACGAACAGTGCATGAAGAGAGCACTGGGGATTTTCTGGAAGGCCATGAAATGGGACACCACTGAAGATGACGTTAACATTTTTAAAATTTCTCCGGATGATTCTATAGTCAAAAACATGTGGCCGAAGATTCCGGAAGTACAGATTAAATGGGATGAGGCAATCTGCGGCCAGGTGGTGTTTATCTATAACGAAATGGTGAAGAATTTCAGTAACAACTATGATAATTTCTTCAGAAGTTATTCACGTCGCCGGGATTCTCAGAAACTCGTTATGGCCACTGTTGATATCGGGGGAGGTACTTCAGATATAGTCATAAATCAGTTCTCTCTCAATTCAAACGGAGATGCCATAGCACCGACTCAGTTTTTCAGGGAAAGCTTTAAGGTTGCCGGCGATGACATCATGCTGAACGTGATTAAACGTTATGTTGTTTCCTCCATAAAAGCCTACATGAAAGGCAGGGGGGCTTACGATGATGACATTTCAGAAATTTTAAGCCGCAAGATAGGTGGTACGTCAGAAGGTTCTGCTCAGGAAAAGAATTTAAAGAAGATTCTGACACTGCAGCTTTTTGAACCTCTGGCACTTAAGATCCTGAGTGCTTATGAAAAGTATGGTGCAAGGGATTTTGACAAATACGATGTGGATAATCGTACATTCAGGGATATTCTGGAGTCATCCCCGGTAAATCAGAATGTTATAGATTATATCAGCAGGGATTTTGCCGCTCTGATAAAAGATGATTCCTTCTCAATAATGGATGTGATTCTGCGCGTTAATTTCAAGGAATTTGACAACAACTTTTCTACCTGTCAGTCACTGGATATCTGTGAAAAGGTCTTTTCCTACATGGCAGAGGTTATTCACTACTACAATTGTGATGTAGTTCTGCTGACAGGGCGTCCATCCAATCTGCCAGGAATTCTCTCATGTTTCAGAAACAGGGTTGATATTCCTCCGAAGAGAGTTATATCAATGCATTCTTACAAGATTGCAGACTGGTATCCGATGAGGAAAAACGGTTTTATTGATGATCCCAAGACCACTGCGGCTGTGGGGGCATTAATCTGTCATTCAAGTGCTAATGGCGCCTTAACCGAATTCAACTTCAAGTCTCTGTCCATAAAGATTAAATCGTGTGTCAGATACCTCGGACGTCTTGATGCGGCATGTGAAAGACTGTATGACAAGAATATCTACTACAGGGATGTCAATTTTGATGATCCAAAGTATAAATTTGACGGCAGCTTCAGAGTTTCCGGTCCGATTGTATTGGGTTACAGATCCATGCCGTACGAAAGGTGGCCTGCTTCCATACTGTATAAGCTCGTCCTCAGTGAAAAACTGGCAAGACAGCTTAATGCCGATGCAGATGCTTGTATTGAAGTGACTTTGGAAAGAAACATTGATTTTTCAGATGAAAATGATGATAAAAACAAACAGCCTTCATCCAAACTTTCAGTAAGGAAGAGTCAGTCATCAAACAGAAACATTGACTGCTTTGACGAGGATGTGAAGATTAAACTCTGTACCCTTCCGGACAGAGGACTGTCAGATAATGCTTACTGGCTTGATAGTGGGAGTATTTTAATAAATGAATAACGAATTTTTAAATCTTAAAGAAGAGTGGGACACTGTCGAGGCCAATTCCGAAAGTTCAATTAAATGGGTGGAAAAGGTATCAGGCAAGGTTAAAGTTATCAAAAAGGAAGCTGATAATACCTGTTATCATCTCGGCAAAACAGCTGCTAAAGCCAGACTGTTAAGTAAAGTATGCGGTAAAAAAACCGGTATCGGTCTGTTCGGCGAATCTCAGGTAGGCAAGTCTTATCTGGTTTCCACACTGGCATCTGACAAAGATGGAAAACTGATAACTTACCTTGGAAACAACAAGGAATATAACTTTATTGATGATATCAATCCTTCCGGCGGGGGTAAGGAATCAACCGGACTGGTTACCAGATTTACCACTGATGCAAGTGAGTGTATTGATACCAGGTATCCTTTACTACTGCAGATGCTTAAGGAAAATGAGATTATTAAAATAATTGTAAATACCTATTACAATGATTTTAAGAACAGGGAACCATACGACAACAGTAGTGCCAATATTGCTGACGCCGTGAAGAAAGCCAACTGTATACAGAAAAAGGAAAAGGTAAATATGGCTCTTGATGAGATCTTTTCCCTGGAAGATTATATCAAGGACAATTTTCCTCAGCTGGAAAACCTTGGTGAAACCTATTGGAAAGCGGCTCGTACCAAAATTATTTACGGAGATCTTAACCAGAGAGCTGATTTTTTTTCCGTTTTATGGAACGGAAAAAAACAGCACGAGCTGACCCGTCTTTACAAAAAATTGGCCAAAACATTGAGTGAACTCTGTAATTCGGAAATCGTTTATGCTCAGGAAGAGGCTCTTGTACCGCATGACAATAACAATAATCTTTCCATAATCAATGTTAATGCTCTGTACAGACTAGGAAGCGAGGAGTCTGAATACAAGACCCGCGTGATGACTAAAGATAAGGTAGAGGTTGACATTCCTTTAAGTGAACTTGCCGCCTTAACTGCCGAACTGTCACTTTGTATTCGCAGTCCTAAGCTTGATATTATCAAAAAGATGGACCTGCTGGATTTTCCCGGATACAGAGGTCGTATGGCTGTATCGTCTGTGAATGAGCAGGATTCCGATAATACTCAGGGACAGACGTTATTATCCCGTTTGTTTTTAAGAGGCAAGGTGGCTTATCTTTTTGAAAGATATACCGATAACTTGGAAATAAACAGTCTGATTGTTTGTACCTCCGCCGACAGTCAGATCAATACAAAAATGGAGGATGTTATTCGCAGATGGATTGAGAAAACGCAGGGTGAAACTCCGGAAAAGAGAAACAGTCATCAGACAGGTCTGTTATGGGCAATAACCAAATTTGATTCAAGGATATCTTCGGATCTGGATAAGACCAGATATGAATATGGAGATAAAGGTCTTCTCTGGCAGGCTGTTAAGGAAAAATTCGGAAATGAAGAATGGTTTATGAACTGGAATGGAACCGATAAGAATCCGCAACCTTTTAATAATATATTTCTGGTAAGAAAACCAGGACTGCAGTCGTGTCCTTTCATAAAAGTATATGAAGGATTGGAAGAGGAATTAAATTCTGATTTCAGTCAGAGAATAGATGACATGAAAGAATGTTTTATAAATGACGATGATATAAAAACCTATATTGCCGATCCTGAGGAAGCATGGGATGCCGTGCTGAAACTTAATGACGGAGGCATGGAGAGAATCTGTAATTACATTAATGCCATAGATGCCGATAAAATCAGAAAATTTTCCATTGAGAATACACTTAAGGATTGCTGCAATACAGCCATAAATCTCCTTGATAAATGGTACACCAGCAAAAATAATGACGAAGTCAAAAATCGTAAAAAGTTCAATCTGAAAAAGACTCTAACCGAGTATAAAAGCAATCCCAATATGTCGATTCGCTGGGCTGATATTCTTTCTCTGTTTGATTTACGCGAAGAAACCATAAAGGATATTTATCAGCATTCAGATTATCTGGATGATGACGAAGAACCTGAGACTGAGAAAAAGAATAATCGGAGCAGTGAGCCTGATGATTTATCAGATATTGATGATCTTCTGAATTCACTTGGTGACGATACAGATGCTGCTGAGGATAATTCTCATAAAATTCTGTCTTTCGGTGAAAAGATCTACAACAGATGGATTGATCACATGAGAAATCTGTCAACTGAACCGGCCAACACCAGATTGATCAGTAAGTCCTGTCTGGAATTCATATCCTCTGAAATTGTTAACTATGCGGAGAAAAATAATCTGAAGGAAAAACTCTGCACAGAAACCGAGGAAATTTCCAAGACTAAAAATAACAAGGACGAATTATGGCCGGTAATGGTTCAGATTGTAAAAATGATAATTTCAGACTGTATTTATTCTATAAATAATCTGGCGCTTACAGATATTCCTGAGGTTGATGCGGAAAAGATTCCTGTCCTTAATGAGAAAGAGGCTGACAATCATGGTCGTGCGTATTCTAAAAAATGGATGCAAAATTTTGGGGGATATGTAAAAGATAATCTCGGTGTTACAAATCCAATAGGTCTTGACGAACAGGAAAATGATGAACTGGGGAGATACATAAATACTTATAAAGAGATAAGCAAAGATGCGTATTAAAATTCGCAAAAACGGAGAGTTTGATTATTTTTTTGAAAAAGAAGTAAGGTCGCTTTCATTCTGTATAGAAAGAAAAGAACCTGATTCATATCTGGGAGAGAAGGGAGAGTGGGGGCCTAACAGGTTTGTGTTCAGGATTAAACCGCGATACCCTTCCAGACCAATAAAAGGAGAAGTGCGTATCTCCATTAATAAGGGAATTCAGAGCTCGATCGTTAATTTGGGAAATCACGGAGCATGCAGGTTTATACTCCTGGCTGACGGTGAAGAGCGTGGTAATTGCATTCTTTCACCGGGAAAATTTGAACTGGACGGAATCTATGATACAGACTTTACTCTCGATGATGGAGGATGGGTACTTTCTGAATGCATAGAACAATCTTCTTATGTGCAGGAGACTCCCCGTGAGAAACCTGAAGTTTATGAAGAGTTTACTCCCGTTTCAGAGGTTAAGTCTGAAAAACATTCATCATCCGGTGATGATACTCTTCCTGATTTGCCTGATGAAATATTGGTACCTGAAAAAGACATTGACAGGGAGGAGAGGGACGGAGCAGGAGAAGAAATGTTTATCCCGGGTATGAATTATGAATCAGTGCCGCGGGGAATAAAAAAAAGTGTAAATGAGAACATGGACATAAGGTTTGTGTCATCTCATGAAGAATTTGAGAATATGCGTATTTCCAGAGTGCCATTACTGGTTAAATGGGTACTTTGGGTGATAGCTGTAGTCGGTTTGGTGTATTTGTTTATCAGGTTTTTATGTTATTGAATGCTATAAAGGGCTTTATACCTGCGTTAAGTGATGGAACCTCTTGGTTTTTTTGCATTGTCATAGTGATACTGTTTTTAATTTTTATTTTTTCTGAATTCCTAAAGCAAAATGAGTCTAGAAAGCTTATCGATCAGCTTATGCAGAAAATGGAGCAGTATAAGTGTAAAAACGGTGACAAGGATAATGCCGACAGGATGTTTTTTGATATAGAACATCAGAAAGGCAAATTAAAACATCTTGTAAAACCGTTCAGAAATTCACTTCTCGAATACGTTGACGGAATGCAGGCTAAGTACTGCAATTCAAAATGTGCTGATGATTTTTTCAATGAACATACCATTGCTCCGGGAATATGCGAGGTGAGATCCATGTTCCCTTCACTTCTTACCGGTCTGGGGGTTCTTGGTACGTTCGTGGGGCTTCTGTTGGCTTTGGGCGGATTTAACAATCTTGATACATTTCAGGGGGCTACCCAGATCCAGAATGAACAGCTGATATCACTGCTCAAAAATGCCAAGGTGGCATTCATAACTTCCGTATGGGGGGTTTCTGCAAGTCTTATCTGTTCGGTCATAAGATGTGTTGTTTCTTTTTATGTCATGAAGTCAATTACGAAACTGCAACACGTGATAGATGAATCATTTGTTCCTAATATAAGCAATGATAATTCTCTTAGAAAAATGGGGGTTAGAACAAATTCAGTTCAGGATTGTATTATTGACTTAAAGAATACTCTTGTAACTACTCTCAATACCAATTCAAGAGAGTCTGCAGAGTATCTTGCCAAATCCATTACGCAGTACATTGCTGACGTTAACGAAGAAGCCATAAAAAAGGCTATCGACAACATGAGTGGAGTCTTTGACAGAATATTCAGCAAATACACTGAGGCGCTGGAATCCGCCGGCAGAAATTTTATAGATTCCACCAATAAAGCCACCACGACTGTCACCATCAGGTATACCGAATGGTCTGATAAATTTAAGACTCTGACCAGTGATGCCATGAACAATATCCAGCATATAAGTGATGACATTGAAAAGTGGGGAAAATTGGCAGGTGAACTTGGAGCAAGGGGCGAAGCTATCTGCGGCAATATTGAAGCTCTTGTGGGCAAAACATCAGATTCCGTAGTTAAATGTTCTGATCTGACTGAAAAGATTGAAAACCTTCAGCAAAACATTATGGATCAGGTCAACAGGTTGGATCCTGAAAGTGAGGATTCCCTCAGCAGACTGAAAAAAATTAACGAGGTGTCTAATAACGTATCAGAAATTTTAAAGGATATGGAAAAGATGGAAAGAGATCTGGCCTCAGGTATCAGGGAAATACAGAACATTAAGCCTGTTATGGACAGTACTCTGAAAAATAATATCCAGGATTATTCAGAGAACGTTAAACAGATTACCAAAGAACTCACGGATCACTGGGCTCAGGCTTACAGGGAAAGAGCCGATCATTATGAAAAGGTGGCTTCAACCAGCATGAATGCCGTTCTGAAGGCATTTACAAAAATTGCGGATAATCAGTATTCTGCCAACAGTCAGGAGAAATGATTTATAAATGTCCGAGCAGCTGGAATATTTGAATTTTAGTGATTTGTGGAATGAAGAGCTGATTAAAATCAGAAGGGGGGATGATGACCTCTCTGATTTTGACAGAGCCATGGCTTCCACATGCAATAAAATTCTGGAAATCGCTCACAGATATGATCCGGCCTACAAGGCTCTGAGCCTGCTGGATAACTATTTGAACGGTACAAGTTATTTCAATAGAGGAAAGGACAGATTTTTCGATCTGATCTTCGGAGTGTTTTTGCGTTACATAAAAGATGAAATCAAATTCACTCCCGAAAGACGTCGCAAATTTATTCTTTTTTATCTGAAATTTTATGACAGGTGCCATAAGGCTGTAAAAGAACTTCCGGCACTGTCTGAACCTGTACTGATAAGAAATCTGGCTCGGGGAGATACATCCGGAAAAATTTATTCTGATGATGATGATCCCGGTTTTATTTTTAACGCCGATACCATAGAGGCATTCACCTCGGGAGAACTCCACGTTTTTCTGATGTGGCTCGCACGAGAGAACTATCAGAGCCAGAAAAGCAGTGAACAGATGCCGCTGCTCTTTTTCACAGACTGTTTTAAGTATCTTGCAGACGGGAAATATTACAGAAGACTTCTCAGTAAAGACAGAAATTTGCTTAAATGTTTCAGCAGACGTTCAGCGGTTGACGATCTTTATGAAAACATGATTATTGATTACGTAAATTTTCTCTGGAAGAAGAACGGTCCGGTTAAAAATCTTTCCATTCCCTTTATGGAAAAATTGTTTTTCTATTATGTGTTTGTGTACTGCTGCAGAACCAGACAGAATAACAAGACTCTACGTGATAAAGGTGTTGATGTTTCCGTATTCGGAAGCGGTTCCTCTGATTTTGAGAGTGTCTGTACCGGATTCGGCGTATCTTTATATGATGTGTTTGTTTTTTATAGAGAAGAAAAAAACAGATTTAACCTGAAAGAAATAAATCAGATTCAGAGTTCATGGGGGAAGTTTGTCACGTCCTTTCTGACACTGGTCAGTATGTTAAGAAACAATCTGGTAGATATTCCGCCAATGGCAGATCTGCTTTACGGAATAGCTGATTACAACGGCGGAAAACCATCAGGGCAGGATCTGATTCTCTACAGAAACAGAATTCACTATGAAATTTTTAGAACGCTGATGCCTGAAAAACTTGCAGGTATAACCGATGACTTTTTGAAAGAAAATTATATTTTGAAAAACCTGACCTTTATCAGACTGTACGTGCCGGAAAAATGTCTGGGTAAAATCAGAACACCTGAGAATTATGTGGCGGTATTTTCTGTCGGCAGGTCAATGGATTCAAGCTGCTACTGTGTAGTCAGGGCTCTGGATAATGTTTATATATTCATGTATTCTCCAGAAGAGAGTGAAGTGAGCGTATATAAACTGAAAAACGGAAATGTTTCGACAGGTGCCACACATGGAGAAGATTCTTCCGCCGACAGTGACTTCAATAAGCTTAAAAGAACCTACGGCGGCAGGGATTACGATGAAATCAAAAATGAAGAAGACAAAAGAATCCCATGGCTCTCTGATGAAAGCAATATCTATTTCTCAATCGATGAAATTGCCGGAAATATCGAACTGAAGCTATATGAGTGCGGGGCTGAAAATGGATAATAGTCTGCAGAATTACTATTTTTGTCTGAAAACCAGGCAGATCATCGTAAAACCGAGTACTTTAAGAAATTTTAGACAGAGTCTGTATTTTTTGGTTGATTCAGAGGATTCTGTCAGCAGAATTGAGAAAATTCTTGGGGAATCAACTCTTGGCGTATTATCCGACGCCGTACTTATGAATGAATTGTCAAATCTGTCCAGACTTTCTTTTTATTATCGTTTTATGACAGAATCAGAAGCCTCGGTCAGTGACAGTGATTTAATCCTGGATTATGTGAGGGTGATGAGTAATGTTGAACTTGTAGAAAGCAGAATCATCGATAAATTATTTAAGAAAGATAAAAAACCGAAGGGATATCAGGAATTCATAAGTTCAGATGTTCACATAAATGCTGTTTCCGCTTTATTTCGCCAGCTTTATAAGAGAAATGGAGAAGAATGGGACAGAAAATTAGCGTATTTAAAGAATAACTGTCTGATTTCAGAAAGACTGCTTGAAAACATTAAAAAGAGCTCAGGATTTGAGCCGGTAGCCAAAAAGTTACCGATAAGCAAAAATTACATAAAGGACAGGATTGAGCTGTTTTTTAACGGACTGCAGTCTGTCCTTACCGATGAAGCCCGCAGCGGAAAAATGTGGTTTTACTTTAAGGTAAGAAAGATAAGATCAGAAATGCTGAATATTGAGAAAAATATAAGGGATGTTATTGGCAGACTTGAAGATTATCCTCTGATAAGAAATTATTTCCTGACCGGTTTTTTTGAGAAACTGAAGGATTATTATTATTCGCTGTGGAACATCAGACAGAGGGTATTTTTTTACTATATCGTCTGGGATCTTCTTAAAACATTTAAACCAAATATTGATTTAAAGTCCGGTTTTAACGGAGTCGGGGAGCGACAGTTCATTGAAGGTTTTATGGAATTGAAGGAACTGCTGTTTGTCGAAGGTCTCATACAAAACCGTAAATATGCGGAAATTATTCCTGATGATAAAGATGTTCTGCGTTATCTCTATTCCGAAAATAACGTTCTTGATTTTGAATGCATGTCGGTGGATCGCAGGACCGGAGCTAGCAGTCCACATCTTTGGCATATTGACGCTGATGCTTCATGCAGAAGATGCATTGTCACGGTTTTTGCGAAGCAGTCGTCATCATTTGGAACATCAGAATCGAATTACTCGATACTGGCAAAATATGATTTTAAGAAGACAGATTCCATTCTTAAGATAAACAGTCATCGTTTTCACTTCTCTCCGACGGTGTTTTATGAGAATTTTATGGATTTTATCATCAATGTGATGGCTGTTATGGATAACGTGAATATTGACAGTTATCCGATAAAAGAAGCAGACAGCAGGGCAATATACAGAATCATTACGGAAGAGTTCGAGCTTTATTAAATGTTGAATACATATACATCGTTAATTGAACACACTTCAGATACAAACAGTGAAGATTATCTTCCTGAAAAATCAGACAGGATTTTTCGTGTTCTGTTCTGTATGCGCAGTTGTCTGTGCTCTGCAGATCTTTTTTCGGAACATGAAATACGCAAATATTTATCCGCGGTAATGAATTTCGTGGAAAAGGAAAATCCTGATTATGAAGCAGAGATGCTGATAAAAAAGTATATCGTGGAAATTCAGAAGAAGTACGGTGAATATGACCTGATTCAGGAAGATGAATTTTTCAGAATAAAAGCTACATTTAAAGTTGATGACTCACATAAAGAAAATCAGAAAATGTTCGATGACATCGATGAGGTTCTGAATAAGGATGATCTGGAAAAATATAAGATCGCCGATATCGGTTATGATGGCAATTCCAAATATCACATTATTAAGACAGGTGCTGTCAGACGTATTCTTATTGTGAGGCTGTGCTGGTGGTTTTTACGAATAATAACAAGACCGTTCAGAAAAAAAAGAAAATCATTCAGGTAGGAAGAAATTTCTCCGGGAAATTAGATGATGGCGTGGTGGTTGAATGTTGGAATATTTCTTGAAAAACAATCCCTACAGAATTTTGGGACTGACGATTGATGCGGGAGAAGAGCTTATAGAAAGAAAACTGAGGCAGTATGAGTACAGTCTCGGTTATCACGGTCAGTTCTGCGGATATACGGTTGAGGGGATTGAAGACAATAAGTATGAATCTGTCGAAGGAAATTCAGTCAGGAGCTCCATGCAGGATATTTTCAGTAAGCTCAGATACGCACAGTACTGGTTTACCGATCCGTACGGCATGATAAAGGGACGGAGTATAGATGCAGAGTCTCTGTACAAGAGTTATGATCAGGACTCAGTATTTTTTCAGCAGAACAGACTTGTTTATCGGCTTATGTTCAGAAAATACGACAATATTCTGCAGCTGTGCAGCAGCTTGTATGACGAAAAGAATCTTTCACTGCTTTTTGCAGGCATCACAACAAACCGAAAACTGATAAATCCTGTTTGTTTTGAAGAGAATATTCAGCTGAGCCTTGTAGATGATGAGTCATTTAACACAAAATACATTCCTGATGACGGACTTTCCGAAAGCTGGCGTTTTTATAAGGATAATCTCAGTCATATACTGGAAGTGAAAGACATTAAAAACAGACTTTCGACAGGAGAGGTTTCGGGGAAAAATGTCAGAAAACACATCAATTCCCTGAAGCAGCGTAATGTTGATACCTGGCAGATTCTTCCGAAATTCAGAAAAGAACTGGCCTGTCTGCTGTTAAATCAGGTTCTTTACCAGAAAAATCACGGCATGAAACCTGATCTTTCCTCGGGCGACAGGGAATTTGTGGCAAATCTGGTTTCGGATGTCAGTGTAAAGAACAGGATAGAAAGGTGTTTAAACGAAGTTTAAGGTTAACAATCTGCAGAGCCTAAATGATAATTCAAGGAGTATGAATTGCATAGAACAAAGCGAACAACGGGTGAGGTTGTAGGATCTGACAACTGGATGTCGTATACGGACATCATGACAGGTCTGCTGCTGATTTTTATTATTCTGATTTGTACCCTGATAGTACGAATTAATGATTCGATTAGGGAAATAGAGGATATCAGACAGGAAAAAAATGAATTAGAGCAGCAGAAAAATAGAATAGACAATGCTCTGGTTAAACATAGAAACAATGTCGTAGAGTTATTGAAAAGCATTAAAACGGATCTTGATGGAAAGAGAGTATCCGTAGACGTGGATTACGATAATTTCGTAATTCATATCAATAATTCCACCCTGGGATTTGAGAAAGGCAGCTATCTGATCAAAGACGGTACCAATGTAAGAATAATTTCCGAGGCTGTGTACCGAACCTTTACTTCCAGGCCGGAGGAACTCAAATCACTGAATACGGTCTTTATTGAAGGTCATACAGATAAGGATCCGTATAACAACAACACTCTGAAGGGAAACTGGGGACTGTCTTCTCTTCGCGCCATAGAGTTCTGGGAAAAATTTACAGGATTGGATTTTGATGAACAGGAAAATGGCAATTGTCAAAAATTAAGGTATTCCAATTTAAAAGAATGTTATTTTCTGAATCTTAAAAACACTGAAAACAAAAAAATCTTTTCCGTGAGCGGTTATGCTTCCTCAAGACCGGTTTCCTACAGCGATGACAGAATTAACAGACGTATAGACATACGTTTTATTCCTAAATCAACTACTCCTGAAGAATTTAAAAATATAATCAGATAACAGCCACAAAAAAATATATACTGACAGCAGATGAAATCTTTAGGAAAAACAAAGAAGATTTGATAATTGCATTGATATGCCAATCGTTTATCGGCAAGAAAACTGGGAACAGGTTAAAAATAATCGTAATTCATGTTTCCACATAAGTAACAGACAACAGAGTCTTGAACCTGATGTCATTAAGAGATTATTCATGGAAAATATTATTCCTGAAATAAAAAAATAGTTCTGTAGACAATATGAAACAACCTCCTTGAACGGATGCCTTGAAAATCAATATCCAGACAGGTGGCGTGCATTTTGCCCAGACTTTGTAATCCTATGATTGGTCAGTTTTTTGAAAACCGGAAGATGTATGTTTTTTATTTGTCGGTATTGTGCTTATGCTGGGTAAATACAGAGCAGAGCATACCATGCCATACTCAAAAAGCTCTTCCGATTCAAATTTTTAATTATATTATAATAAGCGATAAAAAATAACATAGCAGAATTAAAATTTATGGGTACTACAAAACTGTCATCGGCGTCAACCAATTACGATTTTACAAAGAAATATGCTAGCGGCAAATCAAACTGCACTAATCAGTTAGATTTATATTCCTATACAGGCAGAGTAAAGTTTTACGATCAGGAAAAAGGTTTCGGTTATATTCAGGAAATTTCTGATACCCAAAATCTGAAGAACGTAGTCAAAGAATAGCGTGTTACTGCTGAACATCTCGGGAACAAGGTAATTCATCATGGTGACTTCGTTTATTTTATGAAGCATGGAAAGACAATAGGTGATATTTCCATCATAAACAAGCGTGATCTGCTCAAAATTCCTTGTTATGATTGCGGAAGAAGGGATTATATTCCTGGAAAGGATTCATGTTGTCCTAATTGCGGACATATCTTTAAAAATATTAGCGGAGAAAAGGCTTCATTAACAGGTAGAAAGAACAATACAACTCCCGACTACATAAAAGAATTAAATAAAATAAATGAAGAAACGGCTAAACGTCAGGCTAGAGATAACGATCCAGCATATAACTGTCTGGCAGGAACTAGAAGGGATATGCCGTGTCCTAACTGGGCCGCAGAGCGTAGAAAAGATATGGCTATCATCAGAATTTAGCCTGTCGTTGCTGTGGCATATCGTACCCGTTTGATTGGACGAGGCTTATACCATTTATCATTCCCATGATTATTGTTTTTCTCATTTTTATTTGTAGATAATATGATTCTGCATGAGAATTTACGGTTATGCAATGCAGTACACAATCCGGTGATTGAGGAGGGATTTATACAGTGAAGGTACGAAAAAATGACATACTTTCCTGTTTCATGAGTATAACAGCGCGTCTTTCTTGCGAAAGATTTCTTCTGCAATATTTATATTTTACGCATAGACGATTACTTAAAGAACCGATTATTTTATGCTTCCTATCCAGTCGCGGAGAAATTCAAATCTGGAATTGGTTTTCAGACGTCTCAGAGCCTGTTCCTCAATCTGACGGATTCTTTCAGCTTTGACTCCGTACAGTTTGGCGATTTCATCTAGTGTCTGCGGATCAAACTTGCCAATGCCGAAACGTCTTCGCAGAACGTCTCTTTCCTGCGCAGGCAGAATTTCCAGAGCATTGCTGATGCTTTCGTTCATGTTCTGCGTTTCCACGCTGTCTTCAGGCGTTTCCTGATCATCAACATGATATACATTCTCTATGTACAGTTCATCACCGTTATTTTCATGGTTTACGGATTCGTTCAGTGATATGGTGGGAACGGCATAGAATTTGAGTTTGGATACTTCATTTGCAGAAATATTCAGAGCTTCGGCTATTTCCGTATTTTTCGGATCCCGGCCGTTTTTCTTGTAGAAATCCACGCTGAAACGTTTGATTTTTTTCAGCTTCTCCTCTTTGTTTGCAGGAAGCCTGATGGACTTGAAATCATTGTTCAGGGCTCTGTTCATATACTGCTTAATCCAGCAGGTTGCATATGTGGAAAGTTTGAATCCCATGGTGTAGTCAAACTTTTCTATGGCTCTGATAAGACCTAAAATGCCATACTGGGTCAGGTCATTGAATGTTTCATCATCCTTGTTGAATTTTCTGGCTTCATACATTACCAGTCTGATGTTGGCCTGAATCATGATGTTTCTGGCTTCAATACCTCTGGAGAATTCCTTTTTGATGTTGTTGTAGATATTGATGATGTCTGCAATATCATGAAAAGTAAATCTTTCCAGCTGCTTGAGTTTGTGAAGGGAGTTTTTCACGGCACGGGCCATTTCCGGAAATTTTTCGAGTCTGCTTACGGTCTTGCCCGGAAGGTCGTCCATGGATTCAATCCAGTACAGTGTCTCTTTCGGTACGGAAACGTTCCTGAGATTTCTGTTGAGATTCATGGATTTGAAGTTTCTGGTGCCTGTTTTCAGTTTATCGATAAGTATCTCTCTGAAGCAGTGACAGATTTCAAGCACACGTGAAAATTGCAGATTGATATGAGCGATAATCTCGTTGAACAGGGAAGGGGTAAAAATAAAGGTGCTGATAAGCTCACGGAGCTGCTTCTGCAGATTTATGGTGCTCTCGTCCTGTTTTCCTTTTGTTTTTATTGATTTGACGGTTTTGCCGTAAAGTTCTCTGAGCTCGGCGAATTTTCTTGGAGCTGTTTCCTGCAGTTCATTACCTGGAATCACTATCTCTGCTGAATCGCCGGTTTCGTCATCTTTATTTTCACTCTTTTTTACGGAGACTCTGGCATCTGTTTCAGTAAATCCGATAATAAGTTTTTCGATAAGAATCTTTCCGTCTTCCTTATCGTTCCTGTCACTTGCCGCCAGCATGGCATCGTATTTGTCCAGAATGAATTTAACGATAAAAATGGCTTCAGCTATGAAACTGCATATATTGCGGTTGCTGTCTTTGATTATTTCCGCCAGCTTCTGTTCCTCTTTGGGATTAAGAAGCTTTTCATCCCTGAGTCTGTAATAGAGACTTGGAGAAATGTTGATGTCGTTACTATTTGTCGTAGCCATTTTGTTTTCTCTTTCTGATTGTCACAGACTTTTCTGCGATGGGCGGAATCAGTGAAGTAAAGGCCGTCATTCGCAGAGTGTCAGCAGACTGTGTTATTACCTTCAGACTCGAGTTCAGTCATGAGTGATGGTGATTAAGCGGACTGACCTGGCCTGTATTCTCAAATGTTGTATATATATTCTTTATTAAATATGTAAAATGATATTGATTTCATATACAAAAAAATCAGATACATTCTTTTCATTATAAGATTATTTGTTTATGTTTTATAAGATGTAGCACGCAAATCGGTTAAAAATGATACATGGCAGGGGTTTTTCGCAAGGAGGAACGTTGTCCTGAAAATACGCTCAGACGTTTAAAATGAATGTACGTCTCCGGTATGGTGGCAGGCAGTGGTAATAATTCAACAGCCTTCTGCCTGCGTGAAAAAACACCTGTCCTTCTTTGTTGCTTAATATGCCTGTTGATGATATTCTTTCTGCGGTATTATACTTGTTTTCTCATTCCCATGGGGGGGAGCCCGCATGGTCTTAGGAGCTTATTTATGACTTCCTGGCATGATGTGTTAGGTCCGGAAAAGGATAAGGATTATTTTAAGTCGATTCTGGCTTATGTGGAGCAGCGAAGAGCTTCGGGTGTTAATGTTTATCCTCCGAGAGCGGATGTGTTTAATGCCTTTAAATACACTTCTCTTGAAGATTTAAGGGTGGTTATTATCGGTCAGGATCCGTATCACGGGCCTTATCAGGCACATGGTCTGTGCTTTTCGGTAAGACCTGAAGTTGAAATTCCTCCTTCTCTTCGCAACATTTACCAGGAACTTAAAAATGAATACGGTGACAGTTTCACCATTCCGGAACACGGTTATCTTGAAAGCTGGGCAAGGCAGGGGGTGTTCATGCTGAACAATACCCTTACCGTTGAAGAAGGTCAGCCTCAGAGCCATGGACGCATCGGATGGGATACCTTTACCGATGTGGTAATTGAGAAAATCAATGAATACACTGAACATACCGTATTTATGCTCTGGGGATCGCATGCACAGAAAAAATGCAGATGCGTGGATCAGAACCGCCATCTTGTACTGACAAGCGCTCATCCGAGTCCGCTGAGTGCCTACAGGGGGTTTTTCGGCTGTAATCATTTTTTAAAATGCAATGAATATCTGGTGGCTCACGGTAAAAAACCTATATGCTGGCAGGTTCCTCTGGATCTCTGATTCTTACTAATACTCTGCCGGATTAAATTCCGGCATTTTTTTGATTCCTCTGGTCATAACTGTTTTTCAGTCCTCTCTTTTTTCTGATGGCGGAACATTACGACTTTTTTTCTGCCTGAAATTTCTGTTTTGGTCAAAAAATTATCATATTAAAGCATATACTGATATAATTATATTTTATTGATATATGGTTATTTAAAATTTAGTATTTTATCAAAAATGTGTTACCTGAAATAATGACCGGAAATTACCTGCTTTACCATTTGCCTTTTTTTTCTGATCTGACAAAAATTTTTGTAAATAAAATTTGGGTTTTTGCTTTAAATTGTTATAATTTAATGGTGTTTATAACGGGAAAAAAACAGAGTGGAACAGCCTCAAAAAACAGGTGATGATAATCAGTATTAAATTTATTTGTCTTATTGTTACTGTTTATATGTGTTCCATTCTAATGAATTTTTAATATGCGTACGATTGACTGACAGTCGCCTTCTCTTATTTTTTGTTGTTCTTTAGCCTAAGTAATCGGTCGATTTATAGAGATATGTTGAAACAGAAGAATTACGTAAAAAATATCGTTTTTGTTATAGCTGCCATTGTGCAGTCCGCCATTTTGAGTTCATGTGCCAAAGCTGACATTCCTCCGTCATTTGAAGAAGATACGGCCAAGCTTGATGTACCGGTTTTATTATCGGAACCTATTCCAGAAGCCGAGGTTCATGACTACACCAGATTTGAAAAGCAGCGTGAAGCATATCTGAATGCCCTTGACGCATACAGTGCCGGAAAATACGTTGAAGTGGAAAGTATTCTCGTAAACGATCTTTCCGATTATCCTCTGGCAGTGAATATTGAATATCTGATGCTTAAAAGACCCGGTGCGGACATGAATCAGATCCGGAAGTTCATAAACTCCGGACAGCATGACGTTCTTTCAGCTCGTCTTAAAAGCTACTATATTCAGAAATTCGACAACAATGCCGACTACAAAGGCGTTCTGTCGGTTTCTCCTTCCATTCCTCAGAGCGAGGATTTGAAATGTCTGTGGCTGAAGGCTCAGTATAAGACCGGCAACAGACACAATGCGGTGGCATTTCTTAAGAATAAATTCACTCATGCAGAACCTCTGAACGCCGGCTGTATGGGACTTGCGTCGGTTCTGGTGGCTACCGGAGCCATGACAGAGGCCGACATATATTCACGTGTCTATGAGGCTTACTGGACCCGCAACAAGCAGGGAATTTATCAGACGGCGGCCCGCATGCTTCATAAATCAAAGGCATACAGTGAACCTCTGAAGCTTATGAGTAAGTATTATGCCAATCCGGCAGGATACGCTGCCATTCCGGTAACACAGAAAACCGCGGCCACTGCGGTGTTCAGAAGATACGGAAGAGTGGAACCGAGAGGAGCACTTAAGGATTTCCAGTCTTTCATCAGCAAGTATCATCCTTCCGAAAAGGATATAAGGGACATCAAGAAGGCGATAATTATTTCCCTGCTGTTTGAAAGAGACGATCTGCCTATGGATTTTATTGATTCTGAACTTCCATCACTCGGAAATGAGGATATGTTCAAACAGCGTATCCGTCTGGCAATCTGGAACCGTGATTACATCGCTCTGAACAAATATCTGAACCGTCTTCCGGCTGAAACTCTGAAGGAGGATAACTACAGATACTGGCGTGCCGTTGCTCTTGAAAATCTTGGCCGTGAGGAAGAGGCCAGAGCAATAATGAAGGAGCTTGCCGGCGTGAGAAGCTTCTACGGTTATCTGGCCGCCGACAAGGTGGGGACTCCGTATGTTATCAATGAGGTTGCAGTTCCTTCAGTGAACATCAGACAGAGAGCCGGTTTTATTGAAAAGTATCCGGCATATCTGCGCTTTACCGAATATGAGTTTCTCGGTGACAGAAAAGGGCTGAGAACTGAATGGAAGGAACTGATGAATCAGGCTACCGTTGATGATGCCAGATATATTGCAAAGACCGAGGCGGAACGCGGTTACTATGACCTGGCCCTGTGGGAGTCAATTTACAAGAAAGACTGGGACGTGCTCTCACTTCGTTTCCCGGTAACATACAGGGAAATTTACAGCACTCAGTCTGATGCCCAGAAGGTTTCACTTACATTCATGTACGGTATTACCCGTCAGGAAAGCATGATGAATCCGAAGGCCAAATCACCGGTAGGTGCCATGGGACTGATGCAGATCATGCCTGAAACCGCCAAAATAGTCAGCAGAAAACACGGAGTGGGCTACAGCAAACCTGTTGACCTGCTTAAGCCTGAGGTGAATGTTGTTCTTGGAACGGCTTATCTCAAGGATCTTCTGAGTGATTTCGGCGGAAACAGAATTTTCACGTCGGCAGGATATAATGCCGGTCCGAGAAGAGCTGTAAGATGGCAGAGTTCAGACGGTGTATGCAGAGATCTGGCAACCTACGTTGAAAACATTCCTTTCAATGAAACAAGAAATTATGTACAGAAGGTGGTGCTGTACGATTATATGTACCAGCATCTGCTCGGAGTACAGAATCCTGTATTCATCTACGACAGCGAGAAGGAGAACTGCTACTAACGGTACTTTCCCGCCGTTTTCAAAATATTTTTTCTGTTTCGCATGACGGCTGAAGAATTTGTATTCGGCCGTTATCTGATGAAGAAAACTGATAGTGAAAAACCTATTCAGGCCGGAATATCATGAATTAAAAATATGTTGATTATTTTCGGAAAAAGCTGATTATTATCAGTTAAAAAGTCTTTTTAGAGTAACATTTGTATATTTTATGTTGTTTTAATATTAAAAAATAGACAATCGGTCAAGATATTTTGAAATATTTCAGATCTACCTGCAATATTTGTCGCATTTCATTAATTTTCTACTATAATCATTATAGTATAATTGGGTTTAGGTTTTTAATTTTGATTAGTACGCATGTTAACCTTTAAGGTTAACTTTTTAGGTGATGTATGGCTACAATAAAAGATGTTTCTCGTTTAGCTAACGTGTCCATATCAACAGTATCAAGAGTTATAAACAAATCATCAAAAGTTTCACCTGACAAGGTTGAAGCAGTAATGAAGGCTATGGAAGATCTCAACTTTCAGCCTAACAGCTTCGCTCAGGCTCTGGTAAACAAGAAATCAAACTGCATAGGTGTGCTCGTAGGTGACCTGTGCGGCGGTCCTTTCTTTGCCCAGATGATGCGCGGTATTGAAAATGTGATTCTGCCTGCCAACAAGTTCGTTATCGTAATGTCAGGCAAGCATGAACATGATCGTGAAAAGAACAGTATCGAGGCTCTTCTTCTGAGACGCTGCGATGCACTTGTTGTTCATTCAAAGGCTTTGAGTGATCAGGAACTGATTGAAATTGCCCGTTCAGATGTTCCTATCGTTTTTGTAAACCGTCTTGTTCCTACTTTAGAAGACAGATGCGTATGGGTTGATATCAGCTCCGGCATGGAAACAGCCGTAAACCACCTTATCAAGCAGGGACACAAGCGAATTGCGTACATCGCTTCCGATGAAGTTAACAATCAGGATGCCAAAGACCGTATGGACGGTTATCATCGTGCCCTGAACAATGCAGGCATTGAGTTCGACAATGATCTCGTAAGTCTTGCATTCCCGGACGAAAACGGCGGTCACAATGCCATTGAATCTCTGCTGATGAGAGATGTCGGATTTACCGCATTCGTTGCCTATAACGATGCCATGGCAGTAGGTGCTGTCAGTGCTCTTACCGAGAACAATATCAGTGTTCCGGAGGAAGTGAGTGCCATCGGTTTTGATAACAACCTTATCACCAACTACATCAAGCCGAAACTTACCACCGTCCGTTATCCGATTGAAGAAGTAGGTGAGACAGCGGCAAAGCTTGCTCTGAATGTTCTTTATGCAAGAGAGCGTGAAGAATATGAAGAACGCAAGGAAAAGGAAACAAACAAGAGTTACGAAAAGAAGTTCGATCTTCATGAAGTGGTTGAATTTACCAGAGAGGATCTCAAGTTTATTCCTGACCTCATCGTTCGTGATTCCGTTGCTCCTTATGACGAAGCGGTTGTAAGAGAAAGCAAGGTTAAGAAGCAGAAGAAAAAATAACTTTAGAAATTTTCTTATATAATCTGTAGAGCCTCAGAATATCCGTTATTCTGAGGCTTTTTATGTGTCGTGTGATGATTTGTCATGTATTTTTTCGCGGTGAGAACTTTCTGTTTGATCACCTGATTAGGAGTGTGTGTTTTATGAATTGTCCTTTCTGTAATTCAGAAATAAGTGTGCCTGTCAAATTTTGTCCTGAGTGCGGTAAGTAGGTAAATACTGCGTTTCAGGAAGTTTTAAATAGTTTATCGAAAATAACATCACTGATTAGTGCATACATTCTGCTTCCCATTGTTTTTAGAAATACAGGTTTTAGCGTGGTTATAGGCAATGTACTGCTTATAGTACTGATTATGTTTTCTTTTCCTGTTGCTGAAAAAGTCAGAGATCTCTTTGAAAGTGTTAATTTACCGCATCACGTTAAAATGGGTCAAGGTCTTGAAAAAATATTCAGGGTTCTGCTGGTTATGAGCTTTTTTACTTTGATCATTGAACTGTGTATTACGGAAAAATCTGTTTTATGGCAAGACCTGTCTCTTAATGCGACACTATTAATACTAATTGCCTGCGCTATGTTTGTATTTGTAATGGTGTTTTTCAAGTTTTACTGCCTCTGGCGTTTTATATCAGTAGAGTTATTGATTAGACGTCTTGCAAAAGGAGAATATGTAACAATAGAGCCGCCTGGAATAGCAGCATACATTGTTTCAGCTGTTGCTGGTTTATTTGTTACTGTTCTGCTTTTCGGTGTAATTATATTGTTCTAGTGTTAATTACCGTCAAAAAGAGCTCCTGTCCGTTAACCGGCAGGAGCTCTTTACACTATACAGATGAAATGAAGATATAATTTTTACCGGGAGATTTCTCTGTCCTTCAGAGTAATGTTGTAATGATAGATATCATGAACCAGCTGATCGTAACTTTCGATATCGTTGCACAGTTCTTCCGTATTACTGAATTTTGAAGGATCCGCCTGAAGTCCGGTAGTTCTCGGCGTGTTCAGCAGAACGTTCTTATAGCTGATTTCAGGATTTCTGATGAAGCAGGCTATGTATTCTTCAGAGTTACTGTTTCTTATCATATAGCTTGAGTTTTTCTTGTAGATTCCCACTTCATCATTATAGCTGAACGGGTAGTTGCATATATCGGTATCGCTAAGCATGTCACAGCCGGTAGTCAGCATCTTCCCTCCTGAAAGCGCATGTTTTGCAAGGGTACTCATTACATCCTTGTGTGAACCGAATCTGTGATAGTCATAGCTTACACCTGTCGCCTTCTGGTAAGCCTTCGGCATATAGATATAGAAAGGCACACTGTGACCTAGAATAACCTCGTCAACTCTGTTGCTGTAGCCGATGCCTCTTAAATTATGGTCTCCGGTAGCGGCAATAAAGGTCTTTTCAGCCATCCGGGGATTATTCTTTACCTCGGAAATGAAATTGCCGAGCGAATTGTTGGCATATCTGAATGTCGCAAAGATGGTTTCGGTATTGTCATACGGGAATCTCTGCAGAATTTCCTTCGGAAGAGGGATCGTCTGCGGAGTTACATTATCAGGCACTCTGTACGGAGGGTGGTTGGTAATGGTCAGCATGAATATCAGCAGTGGCTTGTCGTGCTTTCTGGTGAGTGTTCTGTAGGCAGTTTTGAACAGGTATTCGTCATCGATGCCCCATGTTCCGGAGGTGGCTTCAGGGAATAATTCGCGAATGCCGTTTTCGTCAATGATTTCATCCACGCCCTGGGCGGTAAGAAAGTTGCCGATATTTCTCCAGGAGCTGCGGCCGCTGGTGATGAATATTACGTGATAGCCGTGTTCTCTGAACGGTCTGACACTATTCAGGAAAAACTTCTTGTCATAGTTTGAGGAGGTGGACAGGTTCATGTCCGGAGCTCCGGTAAAGAGTCTCATCAGAGTATCTGACGTACCGTTGCCTTCAGACAGAAAGTTAAGGAACAGAAAATCACTTTCGGCATGCTGTCTGAAACTGCCGTAGACGTCAACTCCAATCTTAGGATTGTCAAGAAGCAGCATGTGGGTACTCATGCTTTCCATAATGGCAACAACCACGTCAGGCTTGTTTTTATCCAGAAATTCGTTTTCCGGAATTTTTACGGTAAGCGGTGCGGTAAGATTGTCAGTGGTAGTTTCCATGCCGTTGTTCAGGTAACTCATGACCAGATCCCGGGCACTTACGAACGGCTTCTTTCCTTCCTTCTTGTGCCACTTGTATGCCCAGTAGAAATGGGCAGGACCGTTACCTGTGGCGATGTTTATAATCGTATTTCTCGACACATTCAGATTGTCCTGACGGAGAGGGAAGGTTGTGAGGGAACCTCTTAGAATGAATACGGTTAGAAAAACCTGAAGGATCAGAAACAGTACGATTCCGGTTTTATCGAGTTTCCGGAAAATACCGTTGAATACCCAGTTGAAAAATGCGGTGACGTACTTGAAAACAGGATAGTAAACCAGAAGAAACAGAATTATTAGAAACAGAGCCGGAAGCACCGGATAATCCTTGATGATGGTGAACAGCACTGCACCTGGATCTTCTTTGAAAAGAGAGAAGATAAAGGTGTTGATGGCCTGTTTGTAGGTGTCGTAGTAGTAATGCTGTACAACGGTTAGTCCCAATACCAGCATGATGCCCGCGTAGCTGAATATGCAGGTGGTCTTCGGATAGTATTTTTTCAGGCGTGGAATGAAAAGCAGTATGCCTGATATGAGAACCGGCAGAAATATGGTTGATGAGAATTTGGCATCAAAAAGCAGTGATGTCTTAATGAAGGTAATTTTTTCCAGTTCGGATATCTGCTGGATGGCCGTAGGTCCGAAGGTTTCCAGAAATATTTTTCGACCGATGGCAAGGATGGCCATACCAATGGCGGTGGACGCAAAAAAAGTGGCAAAAGCGGTGCACAGATGGCTTCCGATTGCTTTAAAGCCGGACTGAACCGTCATCTTCTTATTTATCTCATTAGTCATTTTGTCTGTTCATGTTTCCTTTAAGTTTGATTCTCGTGAATTATGTTTCTTATTGTTTTATGGCTTCAGTTTTGCAGTCTTATCCTTAGTTCTCATAACGGATATTTATAATCCTCTGGTACTGATTACGATATCCTCGAGTATTTTATCACCTATCTGATTTTCACCGAGTTCTCCGAGTATTTCATGGTACTGATTGTGACCTATGAAACTGCATTCGAAATACTTCCGGTTTTCAGGAGGCATGTCCTCATAGAAGGCACCAACGGCAAAAAGCCAGTGGGACGGAATGTGGGACAGCCCATGTTCACTGAGGTATTCAGTGGCGCTTACAGGCTGTCCGGTGCTGATGCATCTGCGGAACAGGGCCGTGAGATCTTCCGTTATGTCATCCAGTACAATGGCTTCGGATTTGATTTCCGGTGCCTCGTCAAGACCTCCTGATGAATCCAGCGTATCTGTTCTTTCTGGTACGGATGCATCCTTTCTGTTCAGTTCACTTACAAGAACGCTTAGGCTTTCATTGTACTTTTCGCTGTCTGAATTCATGTCAGCGTGAGCCGAGCCTTCAGGAGCTATGTCCGCGGCTCTTATGAAGAGTTCATCCGGTTTTTCATAATCGGCGTAGTTCTTCGGCTGATAGTCCGGATTTTTGCTGTAGTGTTCGTGGAAAGCCTTGAGAATATTTGTTTTATGTACTTCACTTCTGAATGTGGCCAGCATGTTTCTGAGCTGAATCAGAATCACGTTCAGGTCTCTCTGACAGTTGGCGAGTTCATTGAGCAGGCCGCTGCACAGAATCCCGAAAAGGGGACTGTTGGGGGTATCCTGATTGATGAATTCCATCATGTGGGTGAAGGTGAAGGCCGTGAAATTGTCCACCAGTCTGGTTGCCGTGTTTATGGCGGCTTCGTTTTCGGTTATCTTGTCCTTTATGCTGCGAACAAAACCGAACTGGGTCTGAATTCTGTTGGCCAGACTGTATACGGCATCCTGAGCGGTGAAGGTTATGTCGAAGGTCATCTGTTCTATGTCACCGAGAACCTCTTCAGCCAGGGAATCCTCGCCTGCCTGTCTGTGTTCAAGGTAGCTCAGAATAATTCTGTCGAGAGTCTTCAGACGGGATATGAGGTCAATCTCAATATGACGGGAGTTGCTGTGAGCCAGAAGATAGTTCAGCATGGAGGTCAGGTTCGGGTTCAGCTTGTACTTGCCCTGAATCTGCATCAGAACCCTCTGTCCCTTGAGCTGGGAGAAGATGTTGCTCTGTTCCTCCGGAATTTCCTCCAGATTTCCGCTGTAGGCGGCAGTTATAAGCTCAGCTCCCTGATTCAGGGAACTCAGAAATCTTTTTATAAGTTCGGTACTGCCGACCTTCTGATTAACACCGCTAGCCATTGAAGATGTCTCCCTGTACGGCTAACTGCTGCTCGTCGGCATTTTTTTCCAGAATCTGTTCACGGCTGTTGATGTATTCAAGAACCTCGTAGATATATTCAAGCTTGCCGGTGAACTGGAAGCGTCTGCTTCCCTCAATGGTTTCGGCAATGATTCCGAATTTTTTCATGTGGTCAAAAATGAATTTGACCTGAGTCGGAACTGGTGCGCTTGCATGCTTGGTGGTAAGCAGTCGCAGCAGAGCCACATTGCGTTCGTTAAGAAAATTGTTGTTTTCCAGAATGGTGACGATTTCCGCTTCGGAAATAATGTCTCCGACGTTCAGCGGATGGTCTCTGAGATCGCAGTCCATAAGTTCCAGTACGAAGGATATGACCGGACGCAGCTGATTGCGCAGTCCTTCAAATTCTCTGGAAATGGAGTCGCGGTCGCTGTTGTCGTCAAGATTGAGCCATGAGGCGTAGAAGGCGTTGCCTCCCTTGGTATGACTGATTTTTCTGTTGAGCGGGCGCAGCAGACTGCTGACTGTTTCGAAGGTTTCCGGATTTCTGAGATCGTTAAAGGCCTCCGGAGAGGTGACTGCGCAGACGAATTTACCTGAAAGAAGCATTTCGGTGGTTTTTCTGATACTCATTTTTAATCTCCTTTCCGACCTTAAGATTCCAGCAGCTTGCGTGAAATGGCTTCACCGATAGGATTTACCGCTTCAGCATTTACGTATACGCCGTCGCGGGCTATACGGTAGATGCACTTGAATTCCGATGCAATTGACGTGCTAAGATCCGGAGCCGCGGATACCATGGCTATTCTGTTGCGGTTCATAACCTGAAGCAGAATATGAATGTTTTTGTTGGACAGCTTGCTCATTTCGTCCACCGGCCAGTGAATGTTCACGTCCTGTCCTTCTCTTGAAAGATGAATAAGACTGATGTACAGGGCGCAGATAAGCAGGAAGGTCAGACCGTTGGAACTCAGATCCTTAAGGTTCTTGGCGGTTTTTGCTGTCTTTTCCTTGCCGTTTTCGGTAACCTTGAATACGATGTTGAAGAGTTCGCTTACTTCGTTCTTCAGCTGACCGTTGACAAATTTGCCGGCCAGACTGTCAAGATTATTGATGAATGCGTCATCAGGCAGATCGTAGTCGCCTGAGAGACGGTATCTGTTTTCATAGCTGTCGGCAATGCTTTCGATGAGATCCCAGCTGGCAATCTGCTTGATGCAGGTTTCCAGTTCAATATTGAAGGATTCAAAAGCCTCAAACTGCAGATTCTGGGTAACCACGTCGGAAATTCTTCTGCTGAAGCCCTGAATGCGGTTGTCGAATTCCTTGAGGTAATGATAGTACTGACTGATCATGTGCGAGAAATTCTTTTCCTGAAGCAGAAGCATCTTTTTCTGTTCAGGAAGAATGCCTGTGTACAGCGTCTGGGCCGCGATGGTTTTCAAGATAAGCTCCTGCTGACTCTGTGTTTCATTACCGGTAAAGGTGTAGTTGATTTTATTCAGATCTCTGGCTTCGTTCCACATGCCGTAAATAGAGGTGGCGCGGTGTGATGACATCTTTGAGTCAAGAAGACCGAGTTCGTCATTGAGGCCTCTCATGGCCTTGCGGTATTCGGAAATACCGGATGCAGTCTCTGAAAGAACACTGTTGATGGTGAGAGCAGGTCTGATCTGGGTAGGTTTGCCGACGATATGTTCGCTGTCCAGATCGGTTACGCAGTTTCTGATGTTCTTCTGCAGGTTTTCCCTGCTCTTTATTTCATCAGAGAGCTCACGGATGGATTTTTCAAAATCCTTGACGGTACTTTCGTTCTGCTTTGCCTTTGAATTCAGAATCTCCGTCTCGCCCTGAAGCTTTCTTTCAAGTTCGGTAAGCAGATTGCGTTCGTCGCTGATACGGTTTCCGTTACCGCTGAGCCACAGCTCGTATTCACTGACAAGGGCGGTTTTGGAATTGATTTCCTTTAATTCCTTCTCGTAGGATTCGCATTCCTCGTGAATCTTGTCAATCAGCTTCGGATCGATGTTCTGCTTGCTGAGCTTTGACTTCTTCAGTTCGTTGAGTGTGCTTACCTGGGTGGTGAATTCATTGTCTATGGATTTCAGCAGATCCATCTGTGTCTGTTTCAGTTCATCAAAACGGCTTTCGATGTCACTCTTGTTTGCCAGATGGTCGGTGTCGCTGTTCTGAAGCATTTCCACGTATTTTTCATGATGCTTCCTGAGTTCATCCTCAAGTCTCTTGAGTTCCTTCTGAATATCTGAAATCTGACTGCTGATGTCGGTTTCCCTGGCAATGCGTGCCTGGGCAATGTATTCCTTTACGGCCTTTTTCTTTTCGTTGAGATCGTTCAGTGCTGCCTCGCTTACCAGTTTGCTGCGGGCAATGTTGATTTCGTTTTTGCATTCGGCGATTTCGGTGGACAGACGATTCTGTTCCCTGTCCATTTCTCCGAGCTTTTCCCTGAGTTTTTCGCACTGTTCTCCGGTTCTGCGGCGTTCATCCTCAAGTTCGGAGTTATCCTTCTGTGTTTCCGCCACGTCATGGATATCCAGTCTGAGGTTGTCAATGCGGATATACTGTTCAGGTTTGGTACTGTCGGCTGCGGTTTCTGCCGGATCTCTGATTTCTTCTGCGGGAGCATCAATGATTTTCGGAGACAGATCGGTTCTGTCCAGCAGATCTTCTCTTATTATCTTGCCGATTGATTTCTTCCACTCAGGGATATATTCATTAAGGAAGCCGGTGAGCATGCCTTCGTCGGCACTGAGACGGCGTGACAGATCGCCAAAACGCGCAGTGGCGTTCTCAAGCTGATTCTGAAGCTGTACGTACTGCAGGGCAATCTGATTGCACTTTGCCTCAGCCTGATGCTGTTTTCCGGTGCTCTCCATAATGGTTTTCTGCAGGGCGCCGTTTTCTCCGTGGGCGGTTTCAAGTCTTGCGTCTATTTCATCAAGCTGCTGCTGCATTTCAGGAGGAACCACGAACATGTTCTTTTCGTTTTCCAGAGTCTTGAGGGCATTCTTTTTGGCGGTGATTTCCAGATCCAGTTCGTGCTTGCGCTGAATTTCCTGTTCCTTAATCTGGTTGCGCTGAGCCTGATATTTCCTGTCTTCTTCCGCAAGCTGACTGTTTTCTTCAAGTTCGTATTTATGCAGTATCGCCTCTATCGGAGCTCTGTCTTCCTTGTTTTTGCTGATGAGCTTTGCCTTGGTTGCCGCATATTCCGATTCGATGAAGCTGTAGCCTTCGCTTAAGGTGGCCAGCTGTTTCTTCTTGCTGTCTATAAAGCCTTCGATAACGCTGCGGTTGTGGTATTTTTCACGCCACTTGTCAGCTTCCGCATCAATGAATTTCTCTCTTTCCTCTTCCATGGTTTCCACCAGCTTCCTCTGGCGTGAGAGTTTTTCCTCCGCAGCTTCCTTTGAAGAACGGAGTCTGGTCATGGCTTCTTCGGTTGCCTGTCTGAAGTTCTGGTAGCTTTCAGCCTCTTCATCCCGCTGTTTTATGAGGTTGCCGAGACTTTCATCGTTTTCGTTCTGATACCACAGCAGACTGCCGTATCCGGAGAGGAGTTTTTCCTTGGCGGTGGAAAGAACGTGGAACAGCTCCAGAATGTGCTGAAGATTAGGAGTCAGTTCGCTGATTTCCTTGAAGGCTCTGGTATCACTGCACCATTTGGTGAGCTCCTGTTCCCTTATCTGCAGATCGGGAGTGCGGTGTTCCTGCTTCAGGATATCGGTCAGCAGCAGTTTGATGTTGTCAAAGCTGATGTTGCCGGTAATGATGCTGTGAACGATATTGCCGACGTAGCGGAGCTGACAGTGACCGCCGCTTAAGGCATATCTTTTTCTCAGCTGGGCATTGTCACCCATGGGAATGTTCTGAATTACCGAACGGTAGAAATCCACTGAGTAGATGATTTTTTCCGCCTTTATGCCGTTCTTTCTCAGCGTGTCCCTGTATTCCATCCAGGTTTTCGGTCTTAATTTTCCGTTGATGGAGTCCTGGGTTATGTAATCCATGGTATTAAAGGCTGACGGAATGAATCCGTAGCTTACGGCTGTATTGCCCTGGTTGCTTGAAGCGTTGCTCACCACCACGTGGGCCATGGTGCCGTTATGAGTTACATACTCATATATAATGCTGCTGTCCGCTTTCGGCAGATAGAAGCCGGCGAAGCTCTTGCGGACGGAACTGATGCTGGTGATTCTGCCGGGCTCCAGACCGTAAAAGAAAGGGATAAGGTTAAGCAGACTGGTTTTACCTGAACCGTTAGCACCGTTTATCTGGGTGTGTCTGGAAAAGTCAAATTCATAGATTCCGTTTCCTGAGGCAATGTATGAATTCACTAAAATTAGTCGGTTAAGACCGGCCGTTTTTTTCTGAACGGAGTAGTTTTCTGACATTCTGACTTTTCCTTTATATATTTAGGTTTTCCGGCTGACTGTCAATCATGGTGCTTTTATTCACTTTTTTTGTGCATCCTTCAGGTGTGCACTGGTAAAAAATGAATCACTGCGGGGCAGTGCCCCCGTAAAAATATGTCTGCCGATCAATTTTATGGTTATGTTTTTTTACCGTAAAACAAAAAATCTGCATAATGGAACGGTTATTGCATATGTACTTATTGTTGAATTACATTAAGCAAATGATTTCAGTCTGTAATTCCGCAGATGCGTCTTCAGTAACCGGATAACTGTTCAACGGACATGCATTATATCATTATTTGAAATGATTGCCCCTTAAAAGGTTGTCATGCGGGAACTGAAAATGAATGACAGTTTGAAAATGTAAGATGTTCATCAAAGCTGAAACATCAGTTTCAGAACGAACTTCTGCCGGAAACGGCATCTGTTCCGGCAGCAGGTGAACAGTGTGAATATGTGAAGGCAAAAGCCAAAATAAATTCAGTTATGATTGACTTTAAACGTTTCAAGTGTCAAACTGAGTTGCATTTTGTTGTAAATGTAGCTGTTAGCATATAGCTCAACGGATTAAGACTACTGAAAGCGAAGTTGCGGCAGGTAGCTTAAACATTGAAAACCGCGGGAACAGCGGGGTTAGCCCGGATAATCTGGATGAGATGCCTTGACCGGGAAGCTTCCGTCGGAGAACGGAAGGGGTTCGAATTTGAAAGTTTATTATTAGCATAAACTTGAGTTAGGAGTTGTTTTGACAATGACTCTGCTGACCGGCTGATGCATCATGACGGTAAATCCGGTTCCGGATTTGGAATCCCGTCCTTATCGGAAAATCAGACGTGCAGTTTTTTGTGTTTATCTTTTCACCGTAACAAGAGGAGTCTGGTACTCGACACGATTGTTGTACGTGTATGAACGCCACTATCAATTATGAGCAACTTAATTAAGCCACAGGACTACAAAGCAGTTTTAAACCTCAAGCAGACTGAACAGGGAATCAAGCAGATCAAAGACTTTTTCCAGCAGAATCTGTCAACAGAATTACGTTTACGCCGTGTTACAGCACCTTTATTCGTAATGAAAGGTCTCGGTATAAATGATGACCTTAACGGTGTTGAACGTGCGGTAACTTTCCCTATCAAGGATCTGGGCGATGCCAAAGCTGAAATTGTTCATTCTCTGGCAAAGTGGAAGAGACTGACTCTTGCTGAATACAGCATTGAACCAGGTCACGGTATCTATACCGATATGAACGCCATCCGTGCTGATGAAGAACTTGACAACCTCCATTCACTGTACGTTGACCAGTGGGACTGGGAAGCGGTAATCACCAGAGAACAGAGAACCGTTGATTTCCTCAAGTCTGTTGTTGAACGTATTTACTCAGCCATTCGCCGTACCGAATACCTTACCTGCGAATTCTATCCTGATCTCAAGCCTTTCCTTCCTGAAACCATCACCTTCATTCACAGTGAAGAACTTCTTAAGATGTATCCTGATTTAACTCCGAAGGAAAGAGAAGACGCCATCTGTAAGAAGTACGGTGCCGTATTCCTTATGGGTATCGGCGGCAAGCTTTCAAATGGTGAAAAGCATGACGGCCGCGCTCCTGACTATGATGACTGGAGTACAGAAGGCAGTAACGGTCTTTTAGGCCTGAACGGCGATATCTTAATCTGGTATCCTATCCTTAACCGTTCATTCGAACTTTCATCAATGGGTATCCGTGTAGACAAGGAAGCCTTACTCCGTCAGTTAAAGATTGAAGGCTGCGAAGAAAGAAAGGAACTCTACTTCCACAAGAAGCTCCTGAATGATGAATTACCGTTAAGTATCGGCGGCGGTATCGGTCAGAGCCGTCTGTGTATGGTTCTCCTCCATAAAGGTCACATCGGTGAAATTCAGGCAAGTATCTGGCCTGATGACATGAGAGCGGAATGTCAGAAGCTCGGTATGCACCTTATCTAATCAGATTGACATACCGGGCTGCGCCTCACGGTACGTCCGGAGGCTGACAGTCAGTTAAGATTAAAGGCATGATTCCTCTGGAGTCATGCCTTTTTGACGTATGGCGTACAGGTCTGTATCCGGTGGTGAAAAAGAGTTGTCAGGCTGACGGATGGTGAAAAAATATTCGTAAAGAGATAGAATAACGCCGCCGTTAGCGGTTTTATAAAAATATTTTCCGGCATCTTCATGCTACCGGAAGAGCGTGTCGTAAGTAAAAACAGAATATATAACCTTTTTGCGGAAAAAGAGAAGAGAATGGACAGAGATAATATTTACGGTCATATCAGCCGGATACTGATAACTGAAGAGGAGATAAGGGAGAAGGTCAGGGAAGCGGGACGCATGATTACCGAGGAATACAGGGACAGACCTCTGCTTCTGGTTAGTATTCTGAACGGAGCCTTCATGTTCATGGCCGATATCTGCCGTCAGGTGAAAACTCCCTGTGAAATAGCCTTCATGTCGGTAAAAAGTTATCAGGGCGACAGTACTACAGGTAACGTGCAGATAGTACAGGACATTAAAAGGGATATCAGCGGTTATCATGTTGTCATTATCGAGGATATTATGGATACCGGCCTGACACTCAGGGCTGTTACCGATATTCTCAGAGGCAGGAATCCTCTTTCCCTGAAAATAGTAACCCTTCTGGACAAGCCCGAAAGAAGAATCGCAGACATCAGACCGGACTATGCCCTGTTTACCATTCCGAATCTGTTTGTCATCGGATACGGTCTGGATTACAACGAGGCATACAGGGAGCTTCCATACATTGCAGAGTATTCAGCCTGAAAGGGGAGAAGACTTGAAAAACAGCCCGATTTAAGTTTTCATTAAAAACCTTCGCTGAAATGCCTGTTTTATTTGCAATTAATCACAAAAGTGAGAAAATAACATCAATTGTCTTGATTAAGCAATAATTTTTGTCATTGTTTCTCAAGTATGCATTCTTTCTAATTCTTCCTGATTATTTAACTACGGTGCAGAAGATGATTCCAAAGATAAATCCTGAAAGCAGTATAGATCCTGTATATCTGAATTATTTCAACAGATTAAAAGACGCCAACTTTCTCGGTGATATTGAATATTCTTATTCAAGCAGGCTGGCGGTAGCCACTGATAATTCCGTATATCAGAGACTGCCTCAGGGCGTTATCTTCCCTAAGAACAGGGATGACGTGGTTCTGGCCGTCAAACTTGCCTCAGAACCTGAATTCGCAGGACTCAAGTTTGCTCCGCGCGGTGGCGGTACAGGTACCAACGGTCAGTCTCTTACCGACTGGATCGTCATGGATCTTTCACGTCACATGAGAGACATCCGCGAACTGAATGTGAATGAACGTACCGTATTCGTTGAAGCAGGCGTAATCAAGGATTATCTCAATCAGCAGATAAAGCCTCACGGCCTGTTCTTCTCACCTGAGCTTTCAACCTCAAACAGAGCAACATTCGGCGGTATGATAAGCAACGATTCATCAGGACAGGGCTCTCTCAAATACGGCAAGACTTCTCAGCATGTTCTGACCGTGGAAGCCGTACTTCTTGACGGCTCTCTCGTGACCTTCGGACCTGTAAGCGGCGAAGCCCTGCAGGCGAAAATGAATCAGGAAAACATGGAAGGCCGCATTTACCGTACCGTGTACAATATTGCGAAGGAAAAGAGGGAAGAGATTTTAAAGACATTCCCTGATCTTAACCGTTTCCTTACCGGCTACGATCTGAAGCATGTATACAATCCGGAAACCGACACTCTTGATATTTCACGTATCATCTGCGGTGCTGAAGGTACTCTCTGTTTCATTACCGGAGCCAGAATTGATCTGACTCCGATACCAAGCTACAGATCTCTTGTGGTTATCAAGTACGACAGCTTTGATTCAGCCCTGAGACACGCCCCGGTTCTGGTTGAAGCCAATGCGCTTTCCGTTGAAACAGTGGATTCAAAGGTGTTCAATCTCGCCAAGCAGGATATCGTATGGCACAGCGTTAAGGAACTGATTAAGGAAGTTCCTGATAAAACCATGGACGGCATCAACATCGTTGAATTCGCAGGCTGGGACAATGAGCTTGAAGGTTCAAGAATGAAGTCTCTTACCGATTCTCTGGACAGGGATCTCGGAGCGTCAGGAAACACCAGGGGAATCATCGGTTATCAGACCTGTACCGAACTTAAGGATATTCTTGCCGTATACGCCATGCGCAAGAAGGCGGTAGGTCTTCTCGGAAATGCCGAAGGTGACGCCAAGCCGATAGCCTTTACCGAAGATACCGTGGTTCCGCCAAAGCATCTTGCCGACTATATTCAGGAATTCAGAGCTCTGCTTGACAGTCACAATCTGACATACGGCATGTTCGGTCATGTTGATTCAGGCGTGCTTCACGTAAGACCGGCTCTGGATCTGTGCAATCCGGAACAGGAAAAGACACTGCGTGAGATTTCCGATGCCGTAGTGGCTCTTACCGCAAAGTACGGCGGCATCATGTGGGGTGAACACGGCCGCGGCTATCGTGCCGAATACGGTCCGGAGTTCTTCGGCAGCCTGTTTGCCGAACTGAGAAAGGTTAAGGCGGCTTTCGACCCTGGCAACAGAATCAATCCTGGCAAGATCTGTGTTCCTTTCGGCAATGATACCGACAAGCTGGTAAGTGTTGACGATACCAAGCGCGGTTCATTTGACCGTCAGATTCCTGTTGAAGTAAGACACAGCTTCAGGGCTGCCGTAAGCTGTAACGGTAACGGTCTCTGCTTCAATTTTGACAAGACCGCTCCTATGTGTCCTACCTACAAGCTTTTAGGCGACAGAAGACAGTCTCCAAAGGGCAGAGCCGGACTGACAAGAGAATGGCTGAGACTTATGCAGCTTGCCGGTGCGGATGTTCTCAGTGAGGAAAAGAAGCTTGATGAATCAGGTTTCAGTCTTAAGGCTTTCTTCGAAAAGGTGTCCAACACACTGAACGGGGATAACGTAAATGATTTCAGCCATGAAGTAAGAAACGTAATGGACTGCTGTCTTGCATGCAAGGCCTGTGCTTCAGCATGTCCTGTAAAGGTTGACGTGCCTGATTTCAGATCAAGATTCCTCAATCTCTATTTCAGCAGATATCTGAGACCTGCCGGAGATATTCTGGTGAAGAACATCGAACAGGTTACTCCATACATGGCGAAGGTTCCCCGTCTCCTGAACGCGGTTAACGGTCTTGCTCCGGTTAAGTTTATAACCAAGAAGCTCTGGGGATTTGTGGATGTTCCGGTGATGAGCTATCCGACCTTCAACACGCTGGTGAAGAGCACCGATGCCGAGTATCTTGACCTTGACAGAATGAACGGACTGAGTGCCGAAGAACGCGGAAAATACGTGATTCTGGTTCAGGATGCCTTTACCTCCGCATATGATGCCAAGGTTATTGCCGACTTTATCGTTCTTGCCTCAAAGATGGGCAGGAAGGTTGCCATTCTTCCTCTTAAGCCGAACGGGAAGGTGATGCACATCAGAGGCTACATGAAGGAATTCGCCAGAGCGGCCCGTTCAACGGCTGATTTCTTCAATCAGGTATACGGACTGGGAATTCCTATGGTGGGTATCGAACCGGCAATGACTCTCTGCTACAGGGATGAGTACAGAAAGATTTTAGGTGACAGCCGCGGAGATTTCGTGGTTCAGCTGACCCAGGAATGGCTTCTTGACAATCTTGACTCAATCAGACCTGTCAGTGCAGAAAAGGCTGGCCACGAATACTATCTGATGGCGCACTGCACTCAGAAGAGCCTCAAGCCGACAACTCATGCCGACTGGACCAGAATTTTTGCGACCGCGGGGCTTAAGCTGGTTCCGGTTCCTGTCGGATGCTGCGGTATGGCGGGGCTTTACGGTCATCTTAAGGCCAATGTTGAACGCAGTAAGGAAATCTATCGCGAAAACTGGGCTCCTGTATTTAAGAAGTATCCTATTGAATACTGTCTTGCTACCGGTTATTCCTGCCGTGAACAGGTACGCCGCATGGAGGAGAAGAACGTGCTTCATCCTCTGCAGGTACTCAGTACTCTGCTGTAGTCTGAAAACACCGGGTGGCCTTATTCCACGGCTGCTCAGATTCAGGTGTGAAACCGCGTCCCTAAAGGATGCGGTTTTGTTTATATTAGTTGAATTATATCGTTGTTTTTGTTATAAAGTACATGTAGTCTGAAGACTATCACGACACCGCATGAAAGTCTCCGTTGACCTTCATAAAGATTGTTTTCTTAAATAAATTTCATTTATGAAAATTATTTTTTTAGCGGATGGTTGTGCCGGCTAGTCAAGTAAGCTTATTGGATGCTTAAGACTCTTCCAGCTCGATCGAACTGATGAGTGGAGGTGGTCCTTGACTTCGTTTTTTCAGAAATTTTAATAAAGCCCGGGAGGCTTTTTTATGGAAATGTTATCTGGTGCCCAAATGGTTATTCGCACCCTGGAGGATCTGGGTGTAGACAAGTTGTTCGGATATCCTGGCGGCGGCGTTTTACATATTTATGATGCTTTACTTGAATCATCAAAGATAAAGCACATCCTTGTTCGTCATGAACAGGGGGCTTCACACATGGCTGACGGTTATGCACGTGCAACCGGTAAGGTTGGCTGTGTTCTCGTAACCTCAGGTCCTGGTGCCACCAACGTTATCACCGGTATTGCAACAGCATATGCCGACTCAATTCCTATGGTTATTTTAACCGGTCAGGTTGCAACAACCTTAATCGGTTCAGATGCTTTCCAGGAAGTTGACATGCTGGGTATTTCACGTCCGATTGTAAAGCACAGCTTTCTGTGCAAGAAGGCCACCGATATTCCTGAATACATCCGTAAGGCTTTCTATATCGCTTCAACCGGTCGTCCAGGTCCTGTTGTGGTTGATATCCCTAAGGATGCTCAGAACCCTCAGCTTAAGTTCCCTTATAATCCGGTTCCGTTAAGCGAAATCTCAATGCGCTCATACAATCCGACCACTGTAGGTCACAGAGGTCAGGTTAAGAGAGCTGCAAGAATGGTTGTTGAAGCCAAGCGTCCGATTCTTTATATCGGCGGTGGTGTAATTGCTTCAGAAGCTTCAGCCAAGGTTTACGATCTGGCTCACCGCTTCAATATTCCTGTAGTTACCACCCTGATGGCAATCGGTGCTTTCCCTGGCAGTGATGAACTTAGTCTCGGCATGCTCGGTATGCACGGCACCTATGCGGCCAACATGGCAATGCATAACTCAGATCTGATTATTGCCCTCGGTGCCCGTTTCGACGACCGTGTAACCAATAATATTTCCAAGTTCTGTCCTGAAGCCAGAATCATTCATGTTGATATCGATCCGTCTTCAATCTCCAAGTGCGTAGAGGTTGACGTACCAATCGTCGGTAACGTAAATACCGTTCTTGATCAGCTGAATGAAGCTCTCAAGGAACTTGAAGCCAACAACAATATCGACGAACAGAGAATGAAATCTGATTCAGAAGGCTGGTGGAAGCAGATCAACGGATTCAAGCAGGCTCATCCTCTTGAATACGCAAGTGACATCACTCCGGGCCTTCTCCATCCTGCAAAGGTTGTTGAAGAGGTTTACAAGGCTTCAAAGGGTGACGCGATTGTTGTTACCGACGTAGGTCAGCATCAGATGTTTGCCGCTCTGTACTATCCTCTGGAAAAGCCTCGCAGATTCCTGTCATCAGGCGGTCTGGGAACCATGGGTTACGGTTTCCCTGCTGCAATCGGTGCCAAGATTGCAAATCCTGACAGTGAAGTAGTATGCTTCACCGGTGACGGTTCATTCCAGATGAATCTTCAGGAACTTGCAGTATGTTTGCAGTACAACGTACCTGTAAAGGTTATTATCATCAATAACCGTTCACTCGGTATGGTTAAGCAGTGGCAGATGATGTTCTATAACGGACGTCAGAGCGAATCATACATGGATGCGGTACCTGATTTTGTTAAACTGGCTGAATCATACGGTCAGGTAGGTCTGAGAGTAAACAATGAATCAGAATTAAGCGATGTTCTTGCCAAGGCATTCTCAATCCATGACAAGACCGTAGTAGTTGATATCATTGCAGACCCTGATTCACGCGTATACCCAATGCAGATTGGTGGTGGTTCAATGGCTGATATGTTCTTAAGCAAGACGGAGCGTACATAATGAAACATATTATTTCAGTTCTTCTTGAAAATGAAGCCGGTGCTTTAAGCCGTGTTGTTGGTTTGTTCTCTCAGCGTGGTTTCAATATCGAATCACTGACTGTTGCTCCAACTGAAGACGATACTCTTTCCCGTATGACCATCGTAACCTGCTGTGACGATGATGAAGTTGAACAGATTACCAAGCAGCTTCACAAGCTGATTGACGTTCTGAAGGTATTTGATCTGGCTGATTCAGGTCATATTGAACGTGAAATCATGCTGGCAAAGGTTAGAGCAAATACCCGTGATCTTCGTGATGAAGTTAAGTCAATCTCTGATATATTCCACGGTCAGATTGTGGATCTTACTCCTGATCTGTACACCATTCAGGTGATTGGTACCAGTGAAGAGCTCAATAATTTCCTGACTGCAGTTTCTCAGGCTGTAGACATTGTGGAAATTATCCGCTCAGGCGTATGCGGTATTTCACAGGGTGAAAGATCTTTAAGACCGTAAGATCATTTTAAACAGACGACAACCCCGGATTTTTTCGAAGATCCGGGGTTGTTTTTTTGAGGCTTTGTCCTGAAAGAAGGAGTGTTTCAGGATCTGCTGCCTAGATTTAGATTGATTCCAGAATATGCTGAATCCACCTGTAGCATGTGTCCACTGAGGAAATGCGAACTCTTTCCTTTGTACTGTGAGCTCCGTAGATATCCGGACCTATGGAAATGACGTCCAGTTTCGGATTCAGTTTTTTGAAGAGGCCGCATTCGAGACCGGCATGGATAACAGTGGTTACTGAATCAAGTCCGGTGAGCTTACGATATTCTTCAGATGCCAGCTTCAGAAGTCTGCTGTCAAAATCCGGTTGCCAGAAAGTGTAACAGTCGTAGTGAGTGATCTTTGCTCTGCCGGAGGCAACGATATCGTTTATTTTCTTTTCGATTCCTGCTTTTCCCTCGGTGGTGGCATAACGGGCCAGAAGCTCAAAATGGAAGCGGTTGTTTTCCAGTCTGGCAACGCCCATATTGCAGGATGTCAGCGGGGTAACACCGTCATCGAGATATTCAGTTACCTTGGTATTGAGTGCCTTGAGTTTCAGTACGACATCGGTTGCTTCATCCGTCAGCATGAATGCAGGCAGGGTATCAAGTCTGGTTACTTCAAAAGAAGCGTTTGAATCCGTTTCACTGAACTTGGTCTGCAGTCGGTTAATCATATCCTGAAGAGAATTTATGGATTTACCGATAAGGTGTTCAGGAATGCATAAAACCGCTGAGGCTTCTGAAGGAATGGAGTTTCTGACGGTTCCTGCCTTGAAATCCGAAATGCATACCTTGAATCCTTCATCCCTGAGAGAACTTATGAGGGAAAGGACTGCTCCGCCGCCGTTCAGTCTCTTTTTGTGGATATCGATGCCGCTGTGGCCGCCAAGACCGTTGGACATTCTGATTTCCAGTGCTTTGAATCCGGTGTCCGGTACCGCTTTGATATCAGGTTCGTATACGATATTGTATGAACTTCCTCCGGCACAGCCGATACAGATTTCACCGATATCCTCAGAATCGATGTTGATTGCGGTATCACAGTCGATGTCTTCAGCGGTAAGAGCAACAGCTCCCTTCATGCTGGTTTCTTCAGATACGGTAAACAGAGCCTTGATCCTTGGATGTCTGAGTGAGGCATCACTTAAAATGGCAAGAATTATGGCCATGCCGATGCCGTTGTCGGCTCCGAGAGTGGTACCGTCAGCGGCAACAAAACCGTCATCGGTAATGAGAGGGGTTACGGATTCCTTTTGAAAATCAAATTCCTTTTCGGCATCCTTGACTCCAACCATGTCCATATGTGCCTGAAGGAGTACGGACGGTCTGTTTTCCATACCGGAAGATGCAGGCTTTATAATATGTACGTTACCTGATTCGTTTCTGGCCGCCTCAAGTCCAAGCTTTTCCGCGGTATCCAGCAGAAACTGACCGATATTCTGTTCATGTCCTGATGTATGCGGAATCTGACAAATCTGATTGAAGTATGTCCACACCGCAGTAGGGGATAATGTTTCTAAAAGAGATTTTTCCATTGTCATGTATTCTTATTATTGGTTGTTGGAATAGCAATCGTCGATTATTGAAATTTATGCCTATTCTACCACTAATTGCCGTGATTCCCGCATTTTGTCTGCATAGTCTTTAAATAAATGCTACTGGCTCGGCATATCTGAATTATATTTTTTTCTATAAAAATGATAAAAGGCAGGCCCCGGGGATAATTTGCGGACCGTGATCATGAAATGCGGGGTGCCGTATCGTATGTCTGTTTCAGGTTATTGGTGTGTGACGGTTTTATGATGAATGCAGAGGACTGCACATAAAAGAAAAGCATATACGGAAGTATATGCTTTTCGTGAGGAAATAGCTGATTAATAGTTTCCGATATTTTTAGACTGAAGAGCGTCAACCGATAAATACATTTTGATGTAATTTCTGTTGGCCTCATCAGTAATAAAGAAATTATTGACTCTGTTTCTTCTTACGCAGTTTTCTGAAAAGTAACGTTCCACGTTTCCTTTTTCTTCTGAAAGCTTGGCAGGAACCGCTCTGCGCTTCTTGGCATAAGAGATAATATTATCTGATGACATGGATTACATTTACTCCGGATGCATATTTAAGACAGAAAATAAACTGGTTAATTATAGAACATTCGTTGAAATTGTCCATTGTTTTAGCATTGTTCATAAGGATTTTCTTCTGATTGTGCACCGGTTGATGCAGGACATCGGTACCCGGTGTTTCATACAGAAACAAACAGAGGTTTTTACAAAAATCAACAAAACGACATAAACACTTGAAAATACAAGGCTTATTGCATTTTATATAAAATTAAATTTGAACAAATATCTCAAAATTCGTAAAATATTTGGGTATTTTTTGGGTATTTTTTTTGAGGTATTTATGTCGAAAATCAAGCAGTCGGACTTGAGGGTTAAACTCGGTCTTGGCGAATCAATTCGAGTGTCAGAGGGGAATGGCCTGACACTGATCATCACAGGAACGCAGAGAGGTACTACGTACAAGTTCCAACACAGGTGCACATTAGACGGCAAGAGAATTGAGAAAATTCTCAAAACAAAGGATCTTGATGAGGCACGTCTGATCGCAGCAGAACGCATGGCAAAAGTTGTCAATGGAGTTCATCCCGACAGACTTTCTGTTAAGGGAATGACGGTAAAGGCTGTTGCTGAAGAATGGTTCAGTCAGCAACCGGAACAAGCTCTGTCAACTACCAAGCACCAATCAGGATATGTCAGATTGATCAAAGAATGTTTTGACAAAACTCTTGTGTCAGAACTGAAAGAGAAACAGGTGTATGACTTCATAAGTTCAATCTTTGAAAAGACACCAAGCACTGCGAAGTATACATTGTGTGTGCTTAAAAGGGTGCTCAATTACGCAAAGATTGTTTACAAGTTACAGATCCCAGACCTTTCCGGGATGCAGAATCTTTTCAAATCACCACCCTGTAAACACAGGGCAGCTCTTACCGAGGGAAATCTTGATGACAACATCATATCGATCTTTCTTGCATTAAAAAACAATACCAAGAACCAAACCTATATAGATTTTACATACCTTGCTTTTTTGCTGTTGCTCCGGATGAATGAAGTCGGGCAAATTGAAAAGAAAAATATCAATTTCATTGACAGGGTTCTTTATATTGAAAAAACAAAAACCATGAAAGACGGTTTTCGAGTTCCGATAACCGATGAATTGGAAAAAGTGCTCAGATACCTTATGACCAAGTCAGATGGTCAACGCATCTTTATGAGCAAAGACTCAAGGACACAGACAGGACGGTTTAATGCCTACATGGTATCGGAAAGACTCAGGAAAAGTATTCAAGGTCAGTCGTTTCATGGAATTAGGTCAATTGGTAGACTTTGGATGCACCAGAACGGCATACCGTTCGAGGTAGCAGAATCATGTCTGACTCACGTTGTCGGTTCGGCAGTTACCAGAGCATACCTGCGTACCGACTACTTCGAGGAGCGAAGACAGGCGATGGAGAAGTGGCACAACTACCTGCATAATCTTCTGAAAGACATTGTCACTTTCGAATAACTTTGACTAAACTTTGACTAAACTTGGAAAAAACTTGGAAAAAACTTGGAAAAAACTTGGCAAAACATTGGCAATGACTTTTTGAAAAATTTAAAAAATTGTGCAAAAAATCACCAAACAGAAAAATTTTAAAAAAAATTTTGTAAAAAGTGCCGACTTTTGAACATTAGTAAGTAAGAGCGGAATGGTTCTGCTCTGTTACATAGGAGAATTAAAATGTGCAATAAAGAAAAATGTCAGTGTAAGTGCAAGCAGGAATGTGAATGCAAGCATCCGAAGTTTGATCGTATGGCCGGACTTATGTTTCACCACAATTGGGTTCGTCTTGCTCGCATGAATGATGAAATCCGTCTTAAGCTGAACTCAATGATTGCTGAACGTGACCGTCTCAATGCAGACATCGCTTTCTTTGAAAAAGTTGATCATTTCCTTAACCACGAACTTAACAGCATGAAGTGTCTCGACTCTCGCCAGGAGAAAGACAATTCACCTGAACTTGAAAGACAGGCAGCACTTTATCTGTAGTTCGGTAATTAAGGTTGCAGTCAAGAGTAATTAAGGTAATTAAGGTAATTAAGGTTACTCTTCAAAAAACGAAAAAAATGACGAGTATCAGACTGACGCTCGTCATTCTTTACATTAGATTGCGAACTTTGTTACCAAGAAATATTCATGAAAGACAATTTCATGAGCAAATTCCGTAATCTCTTGCATCATATCATTCGGAAGAATTGATGTGACCCCATATGAACCGTAGATTTGCTCCCCGTCTATCGTCACGGAACACAAGTAGTATGCGGTTCCTTTGCCAGGAATGTAGTAATCTCTCGGAGCCTCACAGATATCAATCTCTACGGAACAACAGAACATTTCTGAATACATTGCAGATAACTGTCTGGCGAATCTCTGTAATGTTTTTGGGTCAATCACTTTTTTTATGTGATTGCAAAAAATAAAAATTATTTATGCATTGAATAAAAAAGGATCTTCCTTTATGTTTGAGTTGCATCCTGCACGATGTAGCATCTCAACCAAAATGAAGATCCATGCCATGAATTATATAAACAATACAACTACCTTTCAAGAAGCTCTTACTTCTTCTGCAAAGTATCTTATGTACCCCTCAAATCTTTCTGGTTTTCACAATACCGAAACA
>JAEEGL010894007.1_pt1 | contig 46596 bp, 34 predicted proteins | sample 9134231 | NCBI WGS metagenome assembly JAEEGL01 (sample SAMN16246548, study PRJNA631951) | gut metagenome | biome: gut microbiome; feature: rumen; material: fiber-attached | host: Bos | place: Iran: Karaj | collected 2018-10
CTCCGGCAGGTTGTCCACCTCGCCGTCCAAAATCATCTTGAAGCCGCGCAGGGTGTCCTCTATGGTGACCATCACGCCCGGCAGACCGGTGAACTTCTCGGCCACGTTGAAGGGCTGCGAAAGGAATCGCTGCACGCGGCGTGCGCGGTTCACGGTGAGGCGGTCCTCATCGCTTAGTGCGTCCATACCCAGGATGGCTATGATATCCTGCAGCTCCTTGTTGCGCTGCAATATCTGGATAACCCTCTGGGCGGTGTTGTAGTGCTCTTCACCTACAATTTCGGGAGCCAGGATGCGGGATGATGACTCCAGCGGATCAACCGCCGGGTAGATACCCAGCTCGGCGATCTTACGACTGAGCACTGTGGTGGCGTCCAGGTGGGAGAATGTGGTGGCAGGTGCCGGGTCGGTAAGGTCGTCGGCAGGCACGTAGATGGCCTGCACGGAGGTGATGGAGCCGCTCTTGGTAGAGGTGATGCGCTCCTGCATCGAGCCCATTTCGGTGGCCAGGGTGGGCTGGTAGCCCACTGCGGACGGCATGCGCCCGAGCAGTGCGGACACTTCGGATCCGGCCTGAGTGAAACGGAAGATGTTGTCGATGAAGAACAGGATGTCGTGGGGGGCGTCGGGTTCCTTGCTGTCGCGGAACGACTCGGCAAGGGTGAGGCCGCTGAGCGCCACGGAGCTGCGGGCTCCCGGCGGCTCGTTCATCTGGCCGAACACCATGGCCACCTGCGACTTGCCGACGGCCTCGGGATCGACCTTGGAGAGGTCCCACTGGCCGTTTTCCATCGCCTCCTTGAAGGCGTCTCCGTAGCGTATGACGTCGGATTCTATCATCTCGCGCAGCAGGTCGTTGCCCTCTCGGGTACGCTCGCCCACGCCTGCGAAGACGCTGAATCCGTTGTGCTTCTTTGCAATGTTGTTGATGAGTTCCTTGATGAGCACGGTCTTGCCCACGCCGGCGCCGCCGAAGAGGCCGATCTTGCCTCCCTTGAGGTAGGGCTCCAGCAGGTCGATGACCTTGATGCCGGTGAAGAGCACCTCCTGCGAGGTGGCGAGGTCTTCGAACTTGGGAGCGTCGCGGTGGATGGGGAGGGCGCCTTCGCGGTCGAGCGGGCCGAGGCCGTCGATACGCTCGCCGACGACGTTCATCACGCGTCCGCGAATCTGCTTGCCCACTGGCATGGAGATGGGACGCCCCGTTGCGACGACCTCCAGGCCGCGGCGCAGGCCGTCGGTGGAGTCCATGGCCACGCAGCGGACGGTTTCCTCGCCGATGTGCTGCTGGGCCTCGATGACAAGGGTGCGGCCGCCGGGCAGTGCGACTTCGAGGGCGTCGTGGATGCCGGGCAGGTTCTGCGCCGCCTCCGCCTTGTCGGCGAACTGGAATTGCACGTCGACCACCGGGCCGATGATCTGGGATATCCTGCCTTTAATCTGTTCCATCTTGTTCGTCGTTAGTTTCCGGTTTATCGATATGCTGCTGCGCAGCAGTCGCTGCCATTCTTTCAGCGTGTTCCTTCTGCGCACGCATGACGGATACGGAGCGCTTGAGGATGAAGCCGCTGCCGAGATACTTGGTGCGGACGTCGTCGTCGGCAGCCAGCGACTCGGGCGTGCCCTGCTGGAGGATGGTGCCTTCGTAGAGCAGGTAGGCGCGGTCGGTGATGGCCAGCGTCTCGCCCACGTTGTGGTCGGTGATGATGACGCCGATGTTCTTGTACTTGAGCTTGGCGATGATGAACTGGATGTCCTCGACCGCGATGGGGTCGACTCCGGCGAACGGTTCGTCGAGAAGGATGAACTTGGGGTCGATGGCGAGGGCTCGGGCAATCTCGCAGCGCCTGCGCTCACCGCCGGAGAGCTGGATACCCAGGGACTTGCGGACTTTGGACAGGTTGAATTCGTCGATCAGGTCTTCAAGGCGGTCCATGCGTTCCTTGCGGGGGATGCCCTTCATCTCCATCACGCTCATGATATTGTCTTCGACGGACATCTTGCGGAAGACGGAGGCGTCCTGCGGGAGGTAGCCGATGCCTTTCTGGGCGCGTTTGTACATGGGGAGGCCGGTGATGTCCTCGTCGTCGAGGAACACTTTGCCGTCGTTCGGGACGATCTGGCCGGTTATCATGTAGAAACTGGTGGTCTTGCCGGCGCCGTTGGGGCCGAGGAAGCCCACGATCTCGCCCTGCTCGACCTCCATGGAGACGCCTTTGACGACTGTACGGAGGCCGTATTTCTTGACCAGGTTTTCGCAATGCAGTTTCATCGTATGTCGAGTGCTAGGTCTTTAATCAGTTCGTTTACCTCGGAGTTCCTGGACATGAGGTCCTGGGCTTTCTCCACCGGCATGTATATGCGCTGGCCCTGCTCTTCGGCGGGGACGACGCCGGGCTCGAGGCGTATGCGGTTGCAGTTCATGAGTTTCTGGAAGCGGTCTTCGAGGCTGCGGAGCATCTTTTCGGCTATCCAGTTCTTCTGGGCTTCGTTGGTGAGTGCAAAGCCCACGATGACGTTGCCGTCGCCCTGCTGAACGTCGAGTTTGGCAGTGGCGAGGGCGTTGGCAAGACGCGGCTGCGAGGTGTACATGGCCGCCAGCTCGGCCCACTTGGCGGTTATGGCCTCGGCGTCGGGCAGCTCCGCCGCCGCACCTTCGGCTTCCGTCGCCAGTTCCACGGTTATCTCATCGTCGCTCATCAGCGAGCTCAGCGAGAGTCCGGACGCTTTCTTCCTCGGCCTCGGCGCCACTGCCGGTGTTGCTACCGGAGCTGCTGCCTCTGGTGCTGCTGTCTCCGCTTCGCTGGGATTGCCTGCAACCGAAGTTACCCCCTCAGGACTACGCCCCTCCGGGGCTATCCCTCCCACGCCTGACGGCGCGGGCCCCTCCCACTTACGCTGCGTGGGTGCAGACGGTCCTGAGGGGGCAACTCCGTCAGCAGGCTTAACGTCGGCAACCGGTATCACTTGCGCTTCGCCAGCAGCCGCTAATTCAGGAGCGTTTTCGGCGTTTTTGCTCCCATTTGCGGGAATTTGGGCCGTTTTGGGAGCAATTTCGGCGTTTTTGCTCCCGTCCGGTTGGCTTGCGACCGCAACCTCAGGAACACCGCCCAAAAACGCAAGCCTCATCAACGCGAATTCTATGTGGAGCCGCTGATTAGTGGCGGCGCGGTAGCCGGCTTCGCACTGGGAGATGATGCCGAGGGCGTCGTAGAGGAATTTCACGGAGCAGCGGCCGGCCTGCTCGCGGTAGCGCTGGCGCAGCGAGTCAGGCAGGTCAAGCAGCGCCTCGAGACCGCCGGTGCGGCTCACCAGGAGGTCGCGCAGGTGCGAGCCCAGGGCGGAAACGAAATGCAGCGCGTTGAAGCCTTTCGACAGGATCTCGTCGAAAGTCAGCAGCGCAGTGCCGTAATCCTTGGCCAGGAAGGCATCCACCAGCTTGAAACTGTACTCGTAGTCGAGCACGTTCAGGTTGCGGATGACGTCTTCGTAATGGATGTCGGCGCCGCAGAAGGCCACTGTCTGGTCGAATATGGTGAGGGCGTCGCGCATGGCGCCGTCGGCCTTATGGGCGATGACGTGCAGCGACTCTTCGTCGATCTTCACATTCTCCTTGCCGGCGATGTCGCGCAGGTTGCGGACGATGTCGGGCACGCTGATGCGGTTGAAATCGTAGGTCTGGCAGCGACTGAGGATGGTGGGGATAATCTTGTGCTTCTCGGTGGTGGCGAGGATGAAGATGGCGTGTGCCGGCGGCTCCTCGAGGGTCTTCAGGAACGCATTGAACGCCGACTGTGTGAGCATGTGCACCTCGTCGATGATGTACACGCTGTATTTGCCAACCTGCGGCGGTATCTGCACCTGCTCCATCAGGGCCTTGATATCCTCGACGCCGTTGTTGGATGCGGCGTCCAGCTCATGGATGCAGTACGAGCGCCCTTCGCGGAACGACACGCACGATTCGCACTCGCCGCAGGGCTCCATGTCGGCGGTGGGATGCGCACAGTTGATGGTCTTCGCGAAAATACGTGCGGCACTGGTTTTGCCTACACCTCTGGGGCCGCAGAAAAGATATGCGTGGGCGAGTTGCCCCCGGAGTATGGAATTTTTGAGCGTCCGGGCTATGTTGTCCTGTCCGATAAGGCTCTCGAACGAGTCCGGACGGTATTTGCGGGCTGATACGATATACTGTGCCATAGTTACTGTATGTCTTACAAAAATAGTGATTTTTTTTTAACTTTGCAGATATGAAGAGAATTGCAAGTGTATTGCTTTTGGCCATCCTGTTCCTGCCTCTCGGAGCTCAGGCGCAGAAACGCATCTACACTCGCAGTTACATGCTCCAGGACTTCAAGAGCAAGACCACGAAAGTGGTGCTCGGAGGCGACGCGGCCCTCAACGCCTCACTCCGCCAGGAAGTCCCATCTTTCTGGACCATATCACCTTACGAATTCTGCACACCCGCAGAATACGAAAAGCAGAAAAACAACCCCGAATGCTACTGGCTCCGCCCGGAGACCGTCAAGGGCATCGTTTTCCTGACCCTCGAGAGGGGTGGCAAGGAAGATGACGCAAGCGCCTTCAAACGCCCCTTTACGGTGGTTTCCCTGCCCGTCTCGGGCGAGCATGACCAGTCCGGCGGCGCAAGCATCTTCATGCCGGCCTATCTCAGCATCATACAGGATTTCACGGACGTTGCGATAGACTCCGAAATGACCGCCTACCGAGGCCTTCAGGCCCTGGCCAGGCACGCCCCCAAGGGAACCAAGGTTTATGACGATCCCGACGAGGCCGCAAACGCCTTCCGGAACATGGAGCCCGACGCCGCCGTAAGGGTGCTCATAACGCCCGACGGAAAGCCCGAATCCAAGCCCCGCTACAAACTGGTGTTCGGCACTTCCGGTTACGAACTTTATGCCTATGGAAAGCATTGACCTGCAGGCATATATCGAGCACAAGACGGGCTGCAGCATAGCGGAACTGGAGGCTGAGCCCGACCGCTTCCGGGCCATCGAAGAAGAAGCCCTCCGCGACCTCGTAGTGATGGATGCAGTAACCGGAATCCGACGCGAAATAATACTCGGACCACATACCCTCGAGAACCCTGAATGCCGCCGTCTGATGGAGACCCGCGGCGTTTGATTTTTATACTGACGACATGCTGACACTGATCCTTGCCGCCGCGCTCACGGTGGCCAACCCCGTCCTGCGGGAAGACAACATTCCCGAAATCGTATCCCTGCTTACCCTGGAAGAGAAAGCCGCCATCCTGGTGGGATGCGGATCCACCGCCTTCGACGGCATCGGCCGCAACGACATAGGCGTCAAGGGCAGCGCCGGCGCCACCCACGCCATCCCCCGCTTCGGCATCCCCTCCATAATCATGGCCGACGGGCCCGCTGGACTGCGAATCGACCCCACACGCCCCGGAACCGACAGGACATTCTACTGCACCGGCTTCCCCATCGGCACCATGCTGGCATCGGCCTGGAACCCGGAACTCGTGGAAGAAGTGGGGCGCGCGATGGGCAACGAGGTGCTTGAATACGGCGTCGACGTACTCCTCGCGCCGGGCGTGAACATCCACCGCAACCCCCTGTGCGGCAGGAACTTCGAGTACTACTCAGAAGACCCGGTGCTGGCCGGCGAGACGGCGGCTGCCTATATCAACGGCATCCAGAGCAACGGGGTCGGCACATCCATCAAGCACTTCGCCGTCAACAACCAGGAACTCAACCGCCTGCACAACGACGCCCGCGTGAGCATGAGGGCGCTGCGGGAAATATACCTGAAGGTCTTCGAAATCGCCATACGCAAGGCTCAGCCGTGGACGCTGATGACCTCCTACAACTACATCAACGGCATGCACGCATCGGAATCCCCCTGGCTGCTCACCGACATCCTGAGGGGCGACTGGGGCTTCCTGGGCACGGTGGTGACCGACTGGGGCGGCGGATACGACACGGCGGCGCAGATCCATGCCGGCAACGAGCTCATCCAGTCCGGCTCCGACGCCCGCTACAACGCCCTGATCGACGCGGTACGCGAGGGGCGCCTGAGCATGGAGGATGTGGACCGCAGCGTCACCAGGGCCCTCCAGCTGATAGTCAAATGCCCGTCGTACAGGGGCTACGAGCACTCCGACGAACCCGACCTCGCAGCACATGCTGAGGTGTGCCGGCGCGCCGCCGACGAGGGCGTGGTGCTGCTCAAGAACGACGGCGCACTGCCATTCGGGCCCTCAGGCGTAACCGCCCTGCTTGGTGTGACCTCCTATGCCTTTATCGCAGGCGGCACCGGCTCCGGCGACGTGCACCGTCCTTACGTGGTGGACCTGCAGCAGGGGCTCTCCGACGAGGGCTTCACGCTTGAACCGGGCCTTGACACCTTCTACGGCGAATACATGAAGGACGAGCACTGGCGCTGCGCCATGATCGACGGCAACAACTCCTGGGTCATCGACCGCGAGCGGCCCATCGAGGTCGTTCCGTCGGACCAGATACTCGAGGCAGCCGCCTGCGCCGACCGCGCCGTGATCACGCTGGGACGCGTCTTCGGCGAGGGCAAGGACCGCGACCTGCACTACAGCTACATGCTGCAGGACAGGGAGTTGCAGCTGCTGCGCGAAACCTCAAAGGCCTTCCATGCACGCGGCAAGAAAGTGACCGTAATCCTGAATATCGGCGGCGTGGTGGAGATGGAGAGCTGGCAGAAGCTGGCCGACGCCATCCTGGTTTGCTGGCAGCCCGGCGAAGAGGGCGGCCACACCGTCGCCTCCGTGCTGAGCGGCGCCGTGAACCCCTCCGGGCGGCTTCCGATGACTATTTCCAAAAGCTACGACGATGAACCGTCGGCCGGCGATTTCCCCCGGGTTTTCGAGGACAAGCCGTTCAATTATTCGTTCTACCGGCGCCTTGAAGGGAACAAGAAGGACTACACCGTCAAGGACATCGATTACACCGATTACAAGGAAGACGTTTTCGTCGGCTACCGCCACTTCTGCACCTCCGCCCGCAACCGCGTTGCCTACCCGTTCGGCTTCGGCCTCTCGTATACCACCTTCCGCTGGGGAGACCTGAGTATTACGGAGTCGGAGGCAGATGCCGTCAAGGTGCCGGAAGATTTGGGAGAAAGGCACCTTGACGGCACTGTCTCCACCTCCGGGTACGTTGTAACCGTCAAAGTTACGAATACCGGCAAGCAGGCGGGAAAGGATGTGGTGGAGCTGTATGTAAAGGCGCCGGGGCGGGATATGAAGAAGCCGGCGAGGGAGCTTAAGGCGTTCGCCAAGACTCCCCTGCTGCAGCCCGGCGAAAGCTGCACCGTGAAGATGTTCGTGCCTCGTGAATCGCTGGCGTCGTGGAGCGAAGACGACGCCTGCTGGGCGCTCGAGCGCGGCCGCTACGTGTTCATGGCAAGCCGCCACTCCCTCGACCGCGGCATTCGCAAGCGGGTGCGGGTGAATTAAATCTGTTCTACGAAATTGTAGTCGTACTGCACGACTTCCGGATCCACCTCGGCCAGACGCTCCCAGGAGCAAATGTCGAGGTGAGCCATCTGCTCGCGCTTGAGGCGTCCCTTGGCCGCGAGGAAGCCCTCGCCGGCGTCAAGGACCGCTTTCTGCTCGCCGCTTGTCAGCGGGCGGAAGCGGAGCAGCAGTTGCTCGGCGTTCCAGCGGTTGTGCTCGGTCATGGCGAGGATGTCCATCATTCCGTCAGGAATCGTTCCGTCGACGGAGCCGGCGCTGCGGAGCTTGGTCCAGATATGGCTGGCGTTGTAGATGTTGGACCACATACGCGCGGCCTCCGATTTGGACGCAACCGCCTCCTCGGCAGTGCCTGCGGAGTCCTTCCGGAACGCTCCTGCAGTGCCTACGAGTTCGTTGACGAGGTCGAGGTCGAAGCTCCTGAAAGCCATGCCGAACGCCTTGATCTTGCGGAACCGCACCTCCTGGCTGGTCTGAAGGGCCTCGACCACGGAACCGCCCTCCCTCTGGTAAACCAGCACCTGTACGGCACGGTCCAGCACTTCCCTCGGAAGGCCCGTGGCGGAGGCTAACGCCTCTCCTGCATCCTCCAGGCAAACGGCCGCCGTCAGCCTTGCGCAGGGATTCGAAGCGGCCTTCGCAAGGTACTGGCGCACAGCGGGATGCGAACTGTCGCCCTGAATGAATTCCCATTCGAAATCGAGGAAATCGCCACCCAGGTGTTCAGTGCCCGAAGGCAGCGTCCAGGGAGCGTCGTCGAGAGGCTGGTCGCCGGCGGCCACGAAGCGGCGGTGCGCAAGCGTGAACATGCCGGGGAAATCGGCTTCCATTCGCCTCTTTCCGGCCTGAACGTTCTTATCTATGAAGCTTATGCGGGTGCGGCAGTTGCGGTGCGAGAAGAAATTGGGGAAATGCCCCAGATGCGCCGCTTCGAGCGCAAGCGCGATTCCCATCGGGGTCATTCCTTCTATCACCAGATGCACGTAGTCAGGGCTGTCGGGACCTATGCCGGAAGTGCCTTCGAGCGGCAGGAATCCAGCGGGATCGGGATCCAGCGAGCGGCATATCAGTATCCTGTGCGCCCACATTTCGTAGCGGTTCAGGGGGAAGAAGTCGAAACGGTCGCGCAGCCGCCCGCCCAGGTCGGAAGTCTGGAGCGCAGCGAACGCCGCCCTCTGCTCGAGCATCACATAGCAGGGCTTGCGCCTGCTCCCGGCGGGAATGAGGTCGGCAAATCCTGCGAGGCACTCCATGGTATGGACGTCTCTCAGCGCATCCGACGGGGCCTCGTCGCCGATGATGTGGATTTCGCGGGCGTCGGCCACCTGCATGCGCGCCAGGCCGCCAGGAGTCGACGGGTCGCCCTTCAGCAGTATTATCTTCCGCATCTGCTTTTTGCTCAGCACGGCCTCGAGCGCAGCGCGCGCATCGGGGATGTCGTAGGTGGTGAGAATCAGCAGGATATCGTCGCCGTAGGCGCCCGAGACCATCTGACGCACCAGGTCGGCGGAGGTGGAATCGAATCCGAGTATGGCAACGTGGTTGCGCACGCGGTAATCGGAAAGGCCTTCAAGATAATTGATCGCGGCCTTGTCGAAGAAATTGGTGAATACAGCCGTAAGCAGTGCAACAAGGACGTTGCTCACCATCACGTAGAGCCAGCCGGGGCCCTGGACCATGAGGTCCTGGCCGCCGTTCGAGAACAGATGGAAGAACGATATGCCCCAAATGTTCTCTCCGTCGAGGCTGTGCTTGAGCGGAATAAGATTCTCGGGGCTGACCGAACCTATACGCACCAGAAAAGCCAGCAACCCGGTCAGCAGGAGCCATATTACCAGCGCCAGGATGATTGGCACCATGAGCTGTGACCAGCCGCCCGCGGCAAGCGAACGCTGTATCCAGAGCTTGAACGCCGACCAGGCGCCAAGGCGGGAGCGGTCCTGGCGCTTCATGCTAGAAGATTCTCAGGATATTCTGTCCGCGAGTCTCGCCCACTCCGAGGGTAAAGCCAAGGGTGACGACAAACTGCACGTTCTTGTAAGGCACGGAAACGAAGCGGGTGTCGGGCGTCTCATTCTTGATTTCGCCCGGGCGGCAGATGTTAGCCTTGCCCCAGTATCCCTGCATACCGGCCTTGACGTGAGCGTTGATGACCTTTATGCGGGAATTGATCTCGCCTCCGATGAACACGTCGTGTCCTTCCATGTGCGAGAAGCAGAACATCTGCTCAAGCGAGGACATGAAGCGAAGGCCCGGATTCCATGCGTAGGTTACCAGGAGATTGGCGTCCAGATGATGCAGCAGGGCGCCTCCCAGGCGGAATTCCTCGTTGATGAAGAATGTGGAAAGGGCCGGGAGCCATGTTACGTTCTTATAGTCGGCTTCGGCGGGAGCCGGTTCGGGATAAACCAGCTGCTGTGAAGGATCGGACTGCATGAAGGCAGATGCCTTGAAGGCGTATGTGGTAAGGCCGGGGAATATGTCGATTCCGCCAAATTTGCCCTCGGCAAGCCTGTAGTAGCCCTTGTTCAGCGAGGAGGAGAAATCGGCCTTGGGCGCCACTGCGTACCAGTCGGCTCCGAGGATGGTGGAGGAAGTGCCCCAGCTGAGCAGGTTCACGTGCGACTTGTCGGGATCCTTAAAGTGTATGTTGCCCTTCCACGCCCTCTTGCGGTTGTTGCGGGTAAGCTCAAGCTTGTAAGGAGTATCGCTGACGGGGATGTTCACGGTGGCAGGAGTCTTCACGCCCTCGGCGTAAACGACCTTGCTGTTGCCGCTGTCCTTGTAGATGGTAATGCCAAGGCTGTCCTTGTCGGCGGTGATCAGCAGAGGATACGACTGCACCAGGGTGATGCTGTCGGTATGCTCCACAGTCGCGAAGTCGGGAATGATCCACTTCTCGACGGGATAATACCCGTTCTTCTCGATGCGGATGCCGTGCTCGCCCTCGTTCAGGATAAGGCGCACGGGCGCCGCGCCCTGATACTTGCCGTCGAGGTAAATCTTGCAGTATGCGGGGTCGGTCACCACGTTATACGCGCTGTAGCGCTGCATGGTCACCTTGAAAACCGCCTCCTTGTTCTCGGGTACGGTTATTACGTATTCGGGCTCGGATGTCATGAATCCCTCCTTCTCGAAGCGCAGCACGTGATTTCCGCTCTTAACCTTCAGGCCGTCGACCGGAACCGTACCGACCTTGACGTCATCCAGGAACGCCACTGCGCCCTCGGCGTACTCCTCGTCGCTGAGCGACAGGGTTCCGGTGACCGGAGTCAGGACGAACTCGAAGTCGCCGTGCGCTCCCTTGGCGACGGATATGTCCCTGGTCTGCGGGATGAATCCTTCGGCTTCGACCTTCAGCACATACTGCCCGGGATGCAGGGTGATCCTGTTGCCGTCGTACATCTCGTAGTAGTTGATGTCCTTGTCGACGTTGAAGCTCTTGATGACGCTGGGATGCAGGTTCACTGCGTTTCCGCTCACGTCGAGCGTGGGGTAGCTGTCGAAGGTGTAGCCTTCTTCCGGCCTGATGTCCACCGAGATAGTGGAGAAGGTCGGGGTCAGGCGGAAAACGTACTCGATCTCGCCCTTGTCCACGTTGCGTCCGATGACGACCGTGGTGTCCTTGCGCTCGTAGCCGTTCTTTTCTATGCGTATGGTGTGCTTGCCTTCGCGGAGCTCGAACCTTTCGGAGAGCATTCCGGCCTCGCGGTCGACGTAGATGAACGCCCTGTCGGGGATGGTGCGGATGGCGACGGAGCCTACGGTTTCGAGCCTCTTCTCCTGAGTGACAAGTACATAGGCAGTACGCTCCTTGCCCATCGACACCTCGATGGTTCCCTTCCTGGCGTCGCCGCTCTCGTTCGATCCGGCCTTGACGTAGAGCACGTCGGACTCGGCCCAGACTTCCAGCCAGTCGGGGGCGTCGGTGACGTCCCACTTCTTGCCGGCGGTGACGTAGATGCTGTCGGTCTGGCCGTCGCCCTCGAAATTCAGGACTTCCTTGGAGAGATTGAGGTCGGCGAGCTTCTGCTTGGCCGAGCGGCACTGGTTGAGAAGCTTGTTGGCCTGGGTAATCTGCGCCTTGGTGACGCCGGGGCTCTTCTTGGCCGCTTCAAGGACCGTGATGGCCTTGTCGTATTTCTTGGATGTATAATACTCGACGGCTTCGTTGTAGCGCATGGTGAACGATTTCTGCGCAAATGCCGGGGCGGCCGTCAACACGACGGCCAGAAGGATCATAACCAGTTTTTTCATTTGGTCAGTTCTAGTTTTATGGATTCCAAGCCGGAGTCAGGCTTGACAGACAATGCATGGTTGATGCAGTCGAGGGCGTTCTCCGCCTCGGAGCTGCTGCCGGTCACGCGCCAGAGCCTGTAAGACTCCATGGCATACTCGTTCCAGGCGTTGTACATGGAATCGAGCGCAGACCTGACCGCGGCGGAGCGCTTTCCGGTGTCGGAGAAGAGTCCGATATAGCCGTCGATGGTATGCAGGGACCTGAGGCTGTCGGCGGAATGCAATCCAGCCTCAGCAGCCTTCAGGAAGGCTATCTGCTGCGATGTGGTCTCGATGGCCTGCTCGCTGCGCCCCATGGCCGCGGCGGCCGACGTGAGGGAGTCGACACGCTCGAGGCATGCCTGGAACGCGGCCCTGTGCGCGAGAGCTGCTTTTTCCGCCGCTTTCTGCTTCATGTCGTTGCCCACCAGTATGGCAATCAGCGATACGATTGCTATGAACAGGGGTATAAGCAGCCACACGTACCATTTGCGACGCACCTTGCGGCCCCCGATGGTTCCCTGGTCGGGGTTGGCGAGCGCCTTCTTTACGATGTCGGGAAGGTCCTGCACCGGATGGACAGCGCTGTCGACCCAGTTGACGTTGCCCAGCAGGAATTCCAGGTCGGACGGCATCTTGCTGTCGTCCAGGAGGTAAGGGATTATGCATCCGCTGCGCTTGTGCTTGAACGCATGCAGGATTTCGGCCTGGGTGAAACGGGAATCATAGGCGTTCTTGCCCGCCAGCAGCAGGAAAACGCCGGAATCGTCTATTGCGTTGGCAAGGACCTTGGGGAAATTGGCTCCGCCGTCGATTCCTTCCCTGTCGATAAAGCAACTGAGGCCCGCCGCATTGAGCGCTTCGCACACTTTGTCGGCAGCCTTGGTATCCTTTCGCGAATAACTGATAAATACGTCGTACTTCACGTCGCTAAGATACAAAAAAATAATGGCTCCGAGCACCGGAGCCATCATTAATTGATGCAGAATGAATTATTTCGCATCGGGAGCGGGAACGAACTTGCCGACCTTCTCGAGAACCACGTCGAAAATGAGCGTGGAGTTGGGGTCGATACCGGGACGTCCGGACTCGCCGTATGCGAGATGTGCGGGGACATAGAGCTCGATGTGGCCGCCCTCGCCGATGAGCTGCAGGCCCTCGGTCCAGCCGGATACTACGCCGCTAAGAGGGAAACGGACGGGATCTGCGCCCTCGGGGGTCTCATCGAACACGGTGCCGTCGATATGGGTGCCCTTGTACCTCACCCAAACGGTGTCCTGAGGAGTGGGTTTCACTTCGTTGCCTTCCTCGATGATCTTGTACTGGAGACCGCTCTCAGTCACCTGTACGCCAGCCTTCTTGAGATTGGCGGCAAGGAACTTCTCACCCTTGTCCTTGTTGGCGAGGAGGGTGTAGTTGTGCCTCTTCTCGAGATAGGAATTGAACACGTCGTTGATCCTCTCGGGGTTCACCTTGAACTGCTTGCCGAATTCGGGATCGCGGAAATCGCCGGTGGCCTTGACATAGTCCTTGATACCTGCGATAACCTTGGAATAGTTGACGTCGCCGAAGTTGTAGCCCTTGATGAAGCTTCCGAAGTTGACGCCGAGCAGGTAGCTGACGGTGTCGATCTCAGCCTTGGTGGGAGTATAGTCCTTGAGGGTCTTTACGGCTTCAACGGCCTCTTCGCCATCACCTTCCACGGCGGGCTCCGCCGGCTTGGGAGTACAGGAGGCGATCATTGCACCCAGTGCGAGTGCGAAAAAGAATTTACTGGTTTTCATTTTTAAATAGAAAGTATTTGAAGTTTAAATATTCCATGCAAGTGCGGAGGCGCCGAGGATGGCGGCATCCGACTCGGAAAGGCTGGAGAAGAGTATCCTCACCTTGTCTTTCCATATGGGGAGCATATTCTCGTTCATGGACTTCTGGATGGGCTCCAGGAGGAATTCCTTGGCCCTGGCCAGGCCGCCGAAGAGCACTATGGCCTCGGGGGCGGAGAAGGCAACGAAGTCGGCGAAACTGCGTCCCAGGATGGCTCCGGTGTAGTCGAAGATATCCTTCGCCACCTTGTCGCCGGCCTTGGCGGCTTCGTACACATCCTTGGAGGTCACGTTCTCGCGCAGGCGCAGGAGCGAAGACTCCTCGGGATGCTGCTCGAGCCACTCGACCGCGGTGCGTGCCACGCCGATGGCGGAGCAGTAAGCCTCGAGACAGCCCAGCTTGCCGCAACCGCAACGGCGGCCGCCGCGAACGGCGCAGGTGTGCCCGAGCTCGCCGGCAAAGCCGTCGTGTCCGTAAAGCACCTTGCCGTCGATGACGATGCCGCTGCCGACGCCGGTACCCAGGGTGATCATGATGAAATCCTTGAGCCCCTTGGCGGCGCCGTAGGTCATCTCACCCATGGCCGCAGCGTTGGCGTCGTTGGTGAGGGCCACAGGCATGCCTCCCATGGCCTCGGAAAGCATGTTTACGAAGGGAACGTTGCACTCGTGGGCCCATGCGAGGTTGGGTGCGAACTGGATCTCTCCCGTATAGTAGTTGCCGTTGGGGGCGCCCACGCCGATGCCGCGCACCTGGCCTTCCAGGTCGGCGTCGTCGATGAGCTTCTTGAGCGTGGAAGCAAGCGCCTCCACGAAGTCGGCTGCGTTGTCGTGCTTGTTGGACACGAGGATGGTCTGGGCGAGAACCTCGCCGCGGGCGTTGACGATGCCGCATTTGGCGGTCTGGCCGCCTATGTCGATGCCCAATACGTATGACTGCTCCATAAGCCTACTCGACGGGGATGTCCTTGTTCACGTTCTTGCTGCCCTTCAGTGCGTAGAAGAACAGGTAAGCGAGGCAGACGATGAGAACCCAGTAGCTCTGCATCGATCCGACCTTGTCGGCGATGGCGTTCTGGACGAACGGGATGATGCCGCCGCCGCAGACCAGGGTCATGAAGATGCCGGACGCAGCTGCGGTGTATTTGCCGAGGCCCTCGGTGGAGAGGTTGAAGATGGAACCCCACATGATCGAGGTGCAGAGACCGCAGAGGGTAAGGAAGAGAAGGCTCAGGGGGGCCTTTCCTATGGTCACGGACTCAGGGATGAAGATGGCCAGAAGTATGAACAGGATGGCAGCCGAAGAGGTGTAGAGCAGCATTTTCTTGCTGGACACCTTGGCTCCGATGGCTCCGCCGCCGATACGGCCGAAGAGCATGCACAGCCAGTAGGCGCTCACGAAGGTGCCGGTGAGTGCGGGACCTACCCAGTCAAGACCGGAGAAATACACGTTGGCGGTGTTGGGGATACCGACCTCGATGCCAACATAGAAGAAGATAGCCACTGCTCCGAGCACGAAATGACGGAAGGACAGCGGGCTGTACGGGCTCTTCTCGGCCTTGCCTGCAAGGCGTGCTGCCTTCTCTTCCGCGGTCTCCATATGAGGCTCGGGAATCTTGGTAAGGAGGATCACGATGAAGGCGATGGCGAAGATTGCCATGGCGATGATCATCACGGGAGCCGCCTTGGCAACGGTCGCATCTTTGATGGAGCCGCCCACGAGCCAGCCCACGAGGAAAGGAGCGATGGTGCCGCCGATGGAGTTGCAGGAGCCGCCCCACTGGATCAGCTGGTTACCCTTGTTGCCGCCGCCGCCCAGGGTGTTGAGCATGGGGTTGACGACAATGTTGAGCATACACATCGAGAAACCTGCCACGAAGGCGCCTGCCACGTACACTGCAAAGTTCTCGACATAACCGGAGAGGAACTGGATCGCCACGCCGACGAGACCGATGATGACGGCGAGGAGAGCGGTGAACTTATAGCCCTTGCGGCGAAGGATGATACCTGCGGGAATACCCATGCAGGCATATGCGATGAAGTTGGCAAGCGTGCCCAGCTGGCTGAGCGCCTTGCTTGCGCCGAACTGATTGGTCACGACCACACCCATCGAACCTGCGAGGTTGGTGACGAATGCGATCATGAAGAAGAGGGCGAACATCACCACGATTGCTGGTGTGTAGTTCTGTCCTGTTTTTGCTTTGGTCATAAGTACAGCTATATTAAAGATTCAATATTCTTCTGGTTGTACAGCTCCTTGCCCTCGGGGGTCATGGCGTACTTGATGCGGTCGGCGTAGAATTTCTCAACCTTGCCGCGCACCATCTTGGATGTGGTATTGAGCATTCCGTTCTGCTCGGTGAAGGGGGTCTCGCCCACTATGATGGCGGCGGGGAGCCACTTCTCCGGGAAGAGGCCCTGGTGACGTCCGCCGGCGCGGTAGGAGTCGACCTCGCCCTTGATTATGTCGAGCTGGGCCTTGAGTCCGGCCTCGGATGCGGGATCGAGTCCCTTTGCCTGCACCGCCTCGGCGAGAGCGGGCTTGTTGGGGATCACGAGCACCACGGTCCAGGGGCTCTGGTTGTTGTGGAGCACGGAGGCCTCGATGTATTTGGATCCGTCGGCGAGGCTGTCCTCGAAGCCCTCGGGCGAATACTTCTCGCCGTCGGAGGAGATGAGGAGGCTCTTGAAGCGGCCGGTCACGTACAGGTAGCGGGGGTTCTCGGCGCAGAGGTAGCCGCGGTCGCCGGTGTGAAGCCAGCCGTCGACGATGGTGGCGGCGGTGGCCTCGGGGTTCTTCCAGTATCCGGCCATGACGTTGCCGCCGCGGACCACGATTTCGCCGGTCTCGCCGTTGGGCAGGGCGTTGCCCTTCTCGTCGCAGATCTTGATGTCCATGGGGACCACGGTGCGTCCGGAGGAACCGAAGCGGGCGTGGCCCACGGAGTTGGCGCAGATCACAGGGGTGGCCTCGGTAAGGCCGTATCCCTGGAAAATGGGCATTCCGATGGCGCAGAAGTAGCGCTGGAGCTCAATGTCAAGCAGGGCGCCGCCGCCGATGAAGAACTTGAGGCGTCCGCCGAAGGTCTCGCGGATGGGCTTGAACACCAGTTTGTCCATCACCGCCATGACGGGCTTGCGCCACCAGAGCTTCCAGCAGGGCTTGCCCATATTGTAGTACTCGCGGTTGTATTTGATGGCGTTGGCGAGGGCGAAGTCGTACAGTTTCTGTACCTTGGGGCCCTTCTTCTTGATGCCGGCCTCGATGTTCTTGCGGAAGTTGCGGGAAATGGCGGGCACGGACAGCATGATGTGCGGCCTGGTCTCGCGTATGGCCATGGGGATGTTCTTCAGCATGGTGATGGCGCTCTTGCCGCCGGGGACGGTGGCTATGCTGCCGCCGTTGCTCATCATGAAGTAGAATCCGGCCACGTGGGCGAAGCAGTGGTCGAGCGGAGTGATGATGAGCATCACCTCGCCGGGATATACCTTGACCACCGAATTGCAGTGGCCGATGTTGCTGACGTAGTTGTTGTGGGTGAGCAGGATGCCCTTGGGGTCGGCTGTGGTGCCGGAGGTGTAGGAAATGTTGGCGTAGTCGTCGGGGCGGATGGAAGCCATGCGCTCCTCCAGCTCGGCCATGTGCTCCTTCATGAACTCGACGCCCATCGCGCGGAGCTCGCTGAAGAGCATTTCGCCTTCCTGCAGGGGAAGGTCGTCGAGGACTATGACCTTTTCGATCGCGGGGCACTTGTCCTTTACGCGGCGCACCTTGTCGATCTGGCTCTCCGAAGCGATGATGAAACGGGAGTCGGAGTGGTTAATGCGGAAGGTGAGGTCGAAATCGGATTCGAGCTTGAACGACAGGGGGACGTCGGTGGCGCCTGCGAAGAGCACGCCGAGCTCGCTGTATATCCACTTGTTGCGGCCTTCGGAAATGAGGGCCACCTTCTCTCCTTTCTTGAGGCCGAGGGCCATGAAGCCTGCGGCATAGACGATTCCTTCGTCCCTGGTGGTCTTATAAGATGTTTCCGTCCATACGCCGTCCACCTTTTCGCGCATGAACGTTGAATCGCCGAATTTTTCGGCGCAGTCGTTTACGAAATCGAGAATTGTAAGAATCTTCTTCTCCATGCTTTACTTGTTATCTTCGGGGAACAGGCCGTAGAGCTTGGCGTCTATCATGTTGGTTATAAGCTCGAAATCCTCGGGTTTGTTCCCAAATTTTATATTGTCGGCGTCGACGATGAGCAGGTTGCCCTTGTAGTCGCCGATCCAGTCTTCGTATTTTTCGTTGAGACCGGTGAGATAATCGATGCGGATACTCTTCTCGTATTCCCTGCCGCGCTTCTGTATCTGGGCGATGAGGTTGGGAATGGACGAGCGCAGGTAGATCATCAGGTCGGGAAGGCCGACGAGCGACATCATGAGGTCGAAGAGGTCGGTGTAGTTCTCGAAGTCGCGGGTGCTCATGAGGCCCATGTCGTGGAGGTTGCGGGCGAAGATTCGGGCGTCCTCGTAGATGGTCCGGTCCTGGATGATGACCTTGTCGGACTTGGAGATATCGAGTATGTCCTTGAACCTCTTGTTCAGGAAATAAATCTGGAGATTGAACGACCAGCGTTCCATATCCTCGTAGTAATCGGCCAGATAAGGGTTGAAGTCCACAGGCTCGAACTTGGGGGTCCACCCATAGTGGGCGGCCAGCATCTTGGTAAGCGTCGTCTTGCCGCTTCCGATATTTCCTGCGATGGCTACGTGCATAGTATCAAGTATTACAAATTACAAAGATAGCAATTATTTGAATAGGCCGAAAAGTTCGGCGTCGATTTTATCGGTTATGGACTCGAAATCCTCCGGCCTGTGCTCAAAATCGAGATTGTCGGCGTCGAGTATCAGGAGACGGCCTTTGTATGAGCCGATCCACTCCTCGTAGTGGCGGTTGAGTCCGGAGAGGTACTCCAGGCTTATGGTCTGCTCGTAGTCGCGCCCGCGCTTCTGGATCTGCGACACCAGATGGGGGACGGAGGACTTGAGATAGATAAGCAGGTCCGGCGGGTTGACCATGGACATCATGAGGGTGAACAGCTCCATGTAGGTCTCGTAGTCACGCTCCGAAAGGTTGCCCTGCTCGCGGTTGTTGGCCACGAAGATGTGCACGCCTTCCAGCAGGGTGCGGTCCTGGATGATCACGTCCTTGGAATGGGCTATCTCGAGCACGTCCTTGAAGCGCTGCGCGAGAAAGTAGGTTTCGAGGTTGTAAGACCATCGGGGAATGTCCTTGTAATAGTCTTCCAGGTACGGATTGTACGTCACAGCCTCGAATTTTGGAGTCCATCCGTAATGTTCGGCAAGCATGCGGGTGAGGGTGGTTTTGCCGCAGCCGATATTGCCAGCGATACCTATGTGCATTTGTTTCGGAGTTGTCTTACAAAAATAAGCAGAATTTCGTATTTTTGCCAAATAAATTATGGAGATATTCAGATTCGTTTTCAACCCCCTCGAGGAAAACACCTGGGTGGCCTGCGGGCCGGACGGCCGCAGCGTCGTGATCGACCCCGGATGCATCGCCGACGTCGAGTCAGGGCGGCTCCGCGCATGCCTCGACGAGCATAAGCCGGAGGCGGTCCTGCTCACCCACGGACACTTCGACCACGTTTTCGGAGCGGCGTGGGTACAGCGCACCTGGGGCATCCCCGTGTACATGTCGCCGGACGACAGGAAAACCCTCGAATACTTCGGCCGCATCTCCCGTTTCGGGCTTCCGGTGCCCGACTGCAGCTTCGAAACCACCGACATCGCCGACGGCTTCAAACTGGCTGCCGCGGGCCTGGAATTCAAGGTAATAACCACTCCCGGGCACTCCCCCGGCAGCGTCTGCTGGCTGGAAGAAGGCGAACGGGCGCTGTTCAGCGGCGACACCCTCTTCGCCGGAGCGATCGGACGCTCCGACCTCATCTACGGCGACTACGACGACGAAATCCGCTCCATAATGAACAAACTGATGGCGCTCCCCGGCGACATCGCGGTATACCCCGGGCACGGGCCCGCCACCAGCATCAGCGACGAGCGCACCGGCAACCCGTTCCTGGAACCATTCAACGAAAGGGAAGAGATTCCCGAACTTAACGACATTTTGAAATGACCAAGATTGAAGCAGCGAGGCAGGAGTACAAGGACTGGTGCTCGGCCATTGGAATCGACACCCTTGACAAGGTTAACGAAGTTATCGACTCAGGCAAGGCCATTGAGCTCATAAACCTGTGCGAGGCGCGCCAGGAGCGCAAATACGCGGCCGCCGCCGACCAGATTTTCTGGAGGCGCAACCGTTCGCGCATAGTGATGATCTCCGGCCCGAGCTCGAGCGGCAAGACCAGCAGCTCGCTCCGCATCGCGCAGCAGTGCCGCGTGCTCGGAATGCCCCCCAAGGTGATCGAGCTCGACAACTACTTCCGCAACCGCGAGGACACCCCCAGGGACGAAAACGGCGACTACGATTTCGAGTGCCTCGGCGCCATGAACGTCGAACTCCTCAACGAGAACCTCAACGACCTGCTCGCAGGCAAGGAAATAGTGGTGCCGAAGTTCAATTTCAAGGAAGGCCGCTCCGAGTTCGACCCGTCGCGTACCATGAAGCTGGAGAAGAACGACGTGCTGTTCATGGAAGGCATCCACGCCCTCAACCCTGAACTCACCTACGCCGTTGACCAGAGCTGCATATTCTGCATCTACATCTCCGCCCTGTCGGCCCTGCCGGGAGGCGAAAAAGTGCACAACAGCACCACCGACAAGCGCCTCATCCGCCGCATCGTGCGCGACAGCCGCGTGCGCGGCATCAGCCCCGAGGAGAACATTCTCCGCTGGCCGTCGGTACGCCGCGGCGAAACCTACAATATCTTCCCCTTCGAGGAGAACGCCGACGTGGTGTTCAACTCCTCCACCCTCTACGATATGCCGCTGCTGAAATACTACGTGGAGCCGCTTCTGTACGGCATCAGCGAGTCTTCGCCGGCCTACGAAAAGGCCTCCCAGCTGCTGGGATTCCTGCAGAAGGTGAGCGCGCTCAAGCCCGCCGAAATCGCCGCCATCCCGCCCACTTCCATCATGCGGGAATTCATTGGTGGCCAGACGCTTTAGGGGCCGATGACGCACGCTTCGGAGTTCATCGTCCTCGCCGTAACGAAGGTCGGCGACAAGTCGCTGGTGCTGCATACGCTCAGCCCTTCCTGGGGGCGGCGGAGCTTCATCACCGGCGTGTCCAGGAAGGCCCCGATGGCGCTTTTCATGCCGCTGTCGGTCATCGAAGGCGAGGTGACGGAGAACCCGAAGTCGGACCTGTGGCGGCTGCGCGAAGTGTCGGCGCCCGTGCCCCTGAACGGTATACGCAACGACGTGCGAAAAAACACCATGACGCTCTTCATGAGCGAAGTGCTGCTCCGCACCCTGCGCGACGGCGCGAACGAACCCGGCCTTTACGACTGGTGCCGCAGCAGCATCCTCACCCTGGACGCCCTGGACAGCGATTTCGCCAACTATCATTTACGGTTTTTGCTGGAGTTTGCAGGTGCCCTCGGCTTCTCCCCTTCCCTGCCCGACCTGGCCCCCTTCGCAGGCGAGTACCTGGGCGTCGTGAAGCAGCTGCTGACACTGGACGAGGCCCAGAGCCTCCTAATCCCACTCACCGGCGCCCAGCGCAACGCCGTGGCGTCGCTTCTCCTCGACTACATCGGCTTCCACACCGACACCAGAATCTCCGTCCGCTCCCTCCAGGTGCTTCGGGAACTTTATACAGACAATGGCTGAAGAAATCATAAAGATACGGGGCGCGAGGGCGCATAACCTGAAGGGCGTGGATGTTGACATACCGCGGGGCAAGTACGTGGTAATCACCGGCATAAGCGGCAGCGGCAAGAGCTCGCTGGCGTTCGACACCATCTACGCCGAGGGGCAGCGCCGCTACATGAACACCCTCTCCCCTTATGCCAAGCACTTCATGGGCATCCTGGAGAAGCCCGACGTTGAAAGCATCGAAGGGCTCAGCCCCATCATCGCCATAGAGCAGAAGACCACCAACACCAATCCCCGCTCCACCGTAGGCACCATCACGGAGATCTACGACTTCATGCGACTCCTGTTTGCCAAGGCATCCACCGCCTACTCCCCCGTGAGCGGCAGGGAGATGGTGCGCTACACCGATTCGCAGATAGTCGACCTGATCATGTCGGAGTACGCCGGACGCAAGTGCATCCTGCTCGCTCCCCTGGTTCGCGGCCGCAAGGGCCATTACCGCGAACTCTTCGAGCAGATGCGGCGCAAAGGCTACTCCCAGATACGGATCGACGGCGAAATCTGCGAACTCGCCGAAACCGAGGCCGTAGACCGCTACAAGCCGCATTTCATCGAGCTGGTGGTGGACAAACTCAAGCCGGGCGAGGGCGACGAGGCCCGCATCCGCAGCTCCGTTGCAGGCGCCATCGGCATTGGCAAAGGTTCGGTGGCGGTGCTCTCGATGGACGACGGGCAGCTGCGGCATTTCTCCAAGCACCTTGTGGACCCGGAATCCGGCGTTTCGCTCCAGGAGCCCCAGCCGCACACCTTCTCGTTCAATTCTCCAGAGGGCTACTGCCCCTACTGCAAGGGACTCGGTACCGTAGCCGACGTGAGCATGGAGGCAATCATCCCCAACCCTCACGAATCCATCGCCGGAGGCGGCATCGCCCCGCTCGGGCGCCTGCGCGACAACCGCAAGTTCGAGATACTGCGGGCCATGTCGCGCAAGCACGGCTTCTCGCTCCATGAACCCATCGAAGACATTCCAGAAGAATATATATCGCTGATAGTCAACGGATCCGATGACCTTTACCGCATAGGCGAAGGCAACGACCTGCAGATGGCAGTATGGGACGGCGTGGTGGACGAAGTGGAGGACCGCATCGTGTGCCCCCAGTGCCACGGAACCCGCCTGCGTGAAGAGACCGCATGCTTCCGCATCGACGGCAAAACCATCTCCGAGGTATCTGCAATGGAGATTTCGGAGCTGCTGGAGTGGGTCCGGGGGCTCGACGGCAAGCTCAGCAACCGCGGCCGGGCCGTGGCGCGCGACGTGCTGCGGGAGCTCGACGACCGCCTGCAGTTCCTCGTGGACGTGGGGCTGGAGTACCTCTCGCTGGACCGCGCTACCTCGTCGCTCTCGGGCGGCGAAAGCCAACGTATCAGGCTTGCCACCCAGATCGGCTCCAAGCTAGTCGGCGTGATCTACATCCTCGACGAACCGTCGATCGGCCTCCACCAGCGCGACAACCGTAAACTCATCGCCTCGCTCAAGAAGCTGCGCGACGAGGGCAACACCGTAATCGTGGTGGAGCACGACGAGGAGACCATGCGCGCCGCCGACTGGCTCGTGGACGTCGGCCCCGGTGCCGGCGCATTGGGCGGAGAGATATGTTTTAGCGGTAGCAAAATCGACAGAAACGCTCCCGAATCTATTACTGCTGAATATCTGAGCGGGAGGAGGAAGATAGAGGTGCCGGAGAGCAGGAGGAACGGGAACGGCAAGCAGCTGGTGCTACGCGGGGCGGCGGGAAACAACCTGAAAAGCATCGACGCAAGCTTCCCGCTGGGGTGCTTCATCGGCGTGGCGGGAGTGTCGGGCAGCGGCAAGAGTTCGCTGGTCAACGAGACCCTGATGCCGGTACTCAAGGCCCGTCTCAACCGGAGCAAGACCAAGCCCCTGCCGTACGAAGGCATAGAGGGAGTCGAAAACATAGACAAGGTTGTGGAGGTGGACCAGAGCCCCATAGGGCGCTCGCCACGGTCCAACCCGGCAACCTTCACCGGCGTGTTCGACGACATACGCCGCCTGTTCGAGGAGACTCCGGACGCCAAGGTCCGCGGATTCAAGGCCGGACGCTTCTCCTTCAACGTGCCCGGCGGCCGCTGCGAGGAATGCAAGGGCGCAGGCATCAAGCAGATAGAGATGAACTTCCTGCCGTCGGTGAACGTGGTATGCGACGCCTGCCGCGGCCGCCGGTACAAGGACGACACGCTAGCCGTACGCTACAAGGGCAAAAACATCAGCGAGGTGCTTGAGATGCCTATCGACGAGGCCTACGAGTTCTTCAAGGCGCACCCGAAGATTGCGCCGAAGCTGAAGGCGCTGGTGGACGTGGGCCTGGGATACGTGCATCTGGGGCAGTCCTCGGTGACCCTCTCCGGAGGCGAGAGCCAGCGTATGAAGCTGGCGGCAGAACTCTTCCGCAAGGCCACCGGCAATACCCTCTACATGCTCGACGAGCCCACCACCGGCCTGCACTTCGAAGACATCAAAACCCTTCTGGGAGTGCTTCAAAGGCTGGTCGACCAGGGCAATACCGTAATCATCATCGAGCACAACCCCGACATCCTCAAGAGCGTGGACTGGCTCATCGACATGGGCCCCGAAGGCGGCCGCCGCGGCGGACTCATAGTGGCGCAGGGCACTCCGGAGCAGATTGCCAAAGACCCGGCGTCCGTCACAGGACCTTATCTGAAAGAAGTTCTGTAATCAAAAGACTTTTCTTATATTTGTAAGACCGGACTATAACCAATTTACCATATCGAAATGAAAAGATTCATCTTTGCGGCAACTGTGCTTCTGATGGTCTGCTCCTGCAGCCCGAAGCTCTACAATGTCACCAAATCCTACGACGACAAGCATTTCGCCCAACTCCAGGCGGTGATCGACAACCCCACCACGCCCAAGGGTACCGGCTACAGCTTCACCGAAGCCTCTGAAATCGGCCTCTCCGGCAAGATGTTCTACGACACCCCCAACCCCTATCACCGCGTCGACACGGTCAAATACAAGGGCATGACCAAGGGCGAGAACTTCCAGGCACGCTGCTCGGCCGGCATGGAGGTCATGTTCAAGACCAACTCCAGCACTATCAGCGTCAAGACCAAATGGGGCCAGCTCTACACCTCCGTGGCCACCATGCCCATCGCTTACAGAGGCTACGACCTCTATATCAAGAACAAGAAGGGCGAATGGCAGTGGGCCGCATCCGGCGCCACCAAACCGGAGAAAGGAGAGGACAACCTGGTGCTGATCAAAGACATGGCACCCGGCGAGAAGGAGTGCATCCTCTACCTGCCCAACTACTGCGAGATCGTTTCCTGCAAGATCGGCGTCGAGGTCGGATCCTACATCAAGAAGCTCGACGGACAGTTCCGGAACAAGATAGTGTTCCACGGCTCATCCTACACCCACGGCATCAGCACGAGCCGTCCCGGCATGAGCTATCCCATGCAGTTCATGCGCCACACCGGCCTTCAGGTTCTCGGATTCGGCATGAGCGGCAACTGCAAGATGCAGCCCTACTTCGCCGCGGTCCTTGAGGATGTCGAGGCCGACGCATACGTGTTCGACTCCTTCTCGAACCCAGACTACAAGATGATCCAGGAGCGCCTCCAGCCCTTCATCGACAGGCTGATCGCCGCCCATCCCGGCAAGCCCCTCATCTTCCAGCAAACCATCTACCGCGAGGCCCGCAACTTCTCCGTGACCTACAACGCCAAGGAGCAGGCCAAGCAGGACATGGCATCCTCGATGTTCGACCAGCTGCTCAAGGATCCCAAGTACGCCGACGTCTACTTCATCCAGACCGATGCCTGTGAGAAGGGCAGCCACGAATATTCCGTCGACGGTACCCATCCCGACGACCACGGCTACTATCTCTGGAGCAAATCCATCGAGAAACCTATCCTCGCCATCCTCGCCAAGTACGGAATCAAATAAGGACATTTGTCACAGATACCGGAAACGGTGCCGGGCTCCTGCTACAAAAATGCTAAGCATTTTCAAAGTCGCCCGGCACCGTTTCCGGTATCTGTAACTACCTGTTTAACTTCCCAGCATCAGCAAGGTGAGGCCGGAGAGCATCAGGAGCATGTTGAGGCCTTTGGCGCGGAGATTCCCCTCGTGGAAGAACCAGGCGCCGCAGAGGAAGGTCACGAGAACCGAGGAGCGGCGGACGACCGAAATGACGCTCAGCAAGGCGTCGGGCTGCTTGAGCGAGAAGAAATACAGGGCGTCGGCTCCGGTTATAAGCACCGCAACCAGCAGGATGGTCCAGTCCCAGCGGAACGGATCTTCGGACACCCTGCCCCTGCCGGCGATACGCTGGACCAGGAGGCACAGGGCCATCAGCGCGGTGATGAACAGGTTAGTCCAACTCTGCACGAAGAGCGGCTCCAGCCCCTGGATGATATGCTTGTCGTACAGGGCGCTGGCTACGCCGGTAACGATCGAGACGGCCATCCATATGAAACCCGTCTTGCGGGTCTCGGAACTCGCATCGCTCTTGGACGTATATCCAAGCAGGTACAGCGCCCCCAGAACCACTATGACTCCCGACCACTGCAGGGTGTTCAGCCTTTCGCCGAACAGAAGGATGGAAAACAGCACCACGAAAACGGGCCGCGAGGCTTTGACGGTGCTGACAGTGGTCAGCGGCAGCAGGCGGAGCGCCTCCATTCCGGAAATCCACGAAGCGGTGACCAGCACCGCCTTGAAAGCGAGCTGAAGATATGCGACGGCAGGTCCTGCCGAAAGCCAGGGCGATACGAACAGCGTGGAAAGCGCAGTCGCGACAAGAAGAACGGTGAGCACACCGTTCTTCTTGAGCGCCTGCTTCTTGGCGGCGTCGTAAAATCCCAGCAGTACGGCGGACAGAACCGCCATCAACACCCACATATCCTACTTCACTTCCACCCAGCGTCCGGGCACGAGGGCCGACACTGAGTCGTCATACATTGCGCCGCAGCTTACTGCAGGCAGATAGAACTTGCCGGGATATGTGGCGATAAGCTTGGTCTTCACCACCACGGAACCGCTTGCTCCCAGATTGAAGAAACTGTACACGCGGTCGTCGCGGATATCCTGATAGGTTACGCCTGACGGGAGAGCGGCACTGTCGGAATACAGACGGTCGTTCTGGATCTCCCAGCCAGAAGGGAACTTGTGGTTAAGGGCCAGGTCGCGCACTGCGGCGGCACCGGTGTTGGTAACGGTAACCACGGCGTATATGATGCGTCCGCGGGACAGGGTGTCCACTGCGACGGGCCTGTGGTTCTCGTCTTCGTAGCTCACCGTCATCTTGAGCTTGTTGCTCACGGGCTTCTCGGTGGATGCCGGAGGTATGCCGGTGACGGATACGGTCGCATAGAGGTTGCCGGTTCCGGAATTGTCGACCTTCACCTTGGGCGCCTTGGCGTCTTCTTTCACCGGCAGGGTGCGGATCTCGATGCAGCGGTCGCCGGAAACCTTCTGGTTCTTGCCGTCGAAGCTGTATGCTGCCTGTACGCCGCCGGCGTTGGTCCTGGCGTAGTCGGCCACGGCATAGAGACACCATGCGGTGGACTGGGTGCTCATGTAGACGTCCTTGTCGTTGAGCCTGCCGGCAATCTCGGAAGCGAGTTTGAATGCGTCTTCCTTGTTGTCGGTGAGCAGCATGGTCTTGAGCGCAACGGCACGGTTGCGGTCGACGCTGCCGTATGCCTCGTACTTGTTGTCGTCGTACTTGAGAGGGGCGGAGAGCTGGCGGGCAACGGACTTCTTGCCGTCAACCGCATACGCGGCAGCGAGCAGCCAGGTTGCGCCCGCAGGCATCTTCTTGACGTTCTCGCGCAGCAGGTTCATGGCTCCGCGCTGGGGCTTGCCTGCCATTGCGAGGGCATATACGCCGTATGCGCGGGCGGTGAAGTCCTCCTTGGAGTCGGACACGTTGCGGCCCAGCCAGGCAATGATTTCCTTCTTGAGGTCGGCGGGTACCGCATATCCGGCGCCTTCCGCCTCCTTGATGAAGTGCAGAGCGTAGGCGGTGCCGAAGAGCGAGGAGCTGTTCTGGCCGGGCCAGTAGCTCAGCGAGCCGTCGCTGCGGCGGAAGCTCTGCAGCCTGCGGATCGCGGCTTCCACGTTCACGCGGGAGCGCTTGAGGGTCCACTCGTCGCAGGTCATCAGCTTATCCATATACAGGCGCGGGAAGGCGCCGGACACAGTCTGCTCGAGGCATCCGTAAGGATAAGTCTCAAGATAGCGCATGCGAGAAGTGAGGTCGATGGAAGGCATGGTGGAGAGTTCCAGCTCCGCGGAGTTGGTGCCGGGGGTACCGAAAAGTTCCACGGGCAGCTCTGCGGAAGAGCCGGCGGCGATCAGCACGCCCTTGTTGCGGGTAACCTCAGGATTCGGGTTGAGAACGTCTATCTCGATGTCGTTCACCGACTTGTCTCCGTTGCACTCGGCGGTTGCGCTGACGTGGGCTATGCCCGTGCGGTCGCCGACCTTAAGCTCAAAGTAGCAGAGCTCCTGGCCTGCCTTCTCGCTGCAGATGGTCTGCTCGGAAGGTCCGTAGACCTGCAGCAGTTCGTCCGCCTTAACAGACACCTTCACGTTGCCGACGCCGTCCTTCATGGTGAGCAGGGTGACGGGCACCTTGATGGTCTCGCCGAGGTTGAGGGCACGCGGCAGGGTTGCCTGCACCATCACCGGCTTGGTCACGGTGACCTGCTTGTCGGCGCTGCCCTGGGCGCGGCCGTCGGTGGCAATCACCATGGCACGGAGAGCTCCGATGTACTGCGGCACCTGCACGCTGTGGGTGGCGTTGCGGCCTCCCTTGAGGGTGAAGGGACCGAGGTAGGCCACCACGGGTTTGAAGCGCTGGGCGTTCTGCGGCTTGAGGGCGCCGGTCGCCGCCTCGTCGTCACCGCCGATTGCGAACAGCTGCTCGATCTTGCCGCCGTAGGCTCCGATCACGTCGTCGTACTGGTCCCAGGTGCGCACGCGAAGGGCTTCCTTGGAGTAGAATGCCTTCCAGGCGTCGGGGGTCTTGAACGAGGTGAGGCCGAGCAGGCCTTCGTCGACCAGGGCCACGATGTAGCTCATCGCCTTGCCGTTCTTCTCCTTGACCTTGAACTTGAGTTCGGTCTCGGGCTTCACGTCGGCGGGGATGTCGAGTTCGGGCTCCAGATGCGATGCGGGATCCTCGACATTGAGGTTCTGCACGCCGTAGAGACGTATGGGGGCATCGTTGAGGCTGGTGGCGTGAGGCTGCACCAGGGTCACGAACGCGTAAACGTTGGGAAGCATCTCGGAGGTTACAGGCACCTTGATCTCGGTGCTTTCCTCGGAACAGTCGACCCAGCGGGTCTCCAGCAGACGCCCGCCCTTCTCGAGTGAAATCAGGGCGCGGCTGCCCTTTGACGAAGGTATTGTGAGCTTGGCGGTCTCGCCCACGCTGTATTTGTCTTTGTTGGCGCTGATGGCGAGCTTGACGGCGGCGTCGGAACTCTGGGTGCCGCCGCTGTAGTTCTCGTATGCCTCGCAGAGCATGGAGGTGGAATGGCCGCCGGTCTCGTCGGAGACGCGGATGAAGTAGAGTCCGTCGGGGGCGTTGGCCCAGTCGTAAGTGAAGCTGCCCTTGCCTCCGGCGGCGGTTACGTGCTTGTCGAAGTAGCGCTCCTTGCTCTTGCCGGACATGTAGCTGGCAATCTGCGAGGAGGAGTTCCACCACCAGCTCCAGTCGACGCGGTAAACCTCGACGTGCAGGTCGTTGACCGACACGGGCTTGCCGTCAGGGCCGACGGTGGCGATTTCGAACTTGTGGGACTTGCCTATCTTCAGGTACTCCTCGCCCCAGCCGGTGCGGTCCTTGTCGACCTTCATGCCCACGTAAACGTCGAACGGGGACATCTTGAAGGTGGAGACGCCGGTGCTGAATTCACCGGAGGGCTCGAAGGCGCGCATGGTGAAGGTTATGTCGAGCATGCCCGGCACGCCCTCGCCGCGGAGGTCCATGTTGGTGGACAGCGTGACCTGGCCGTTCTCGTCGGTGAGCATGTCGCGGTAATAGCGGGACTGGGAGGTGAATCCGCGGCTGTCGTCCTTGAAGTCGTAGTCCTCATAGCCCTTGAATGCCGTACGGGCGTTGGTGAGCTCCACGTCGCCGTTGACCTTGAGGCCGCTGCCGGGGGCTCCGTAGAGCCACTTGACAGTGAGGGTTCCCTCGCAGCTGCTCTTGGGCACCAGCCACTTGTCGTCGAAGGCGAGGCTAACGTCGAGCTTGTTGGGCTTGACGGTCTCGATCTTCACGCTCTTGTAGAAGTTCTGGCCGCCAACCTTGGCAACTACGGTCCAGGGGCCCGTAGGGGCGTCGGCGTCGGTCACGAAGGGGAAATGATAGATATGGCTGCCGTCGTTCTTGACGGTGCAGCTGCGCACCACCTGGCCGTCGGGGTTGCGGAGTTCCGCCACCACGGGATGTCCGATGGGCAGCTCCTCGCCGTCGGTCATGGTAATCATGCTGATGTGCAGGGTGTCGCCGGGGCGCCATACGCCGCGCTCGCCGAAGAGGTATGCCTTCAGTGCGCCTGCGGAGCTCTTGCCGCTCACGTCGAAGTTACTGGTAGACAGCGACTTCTCATTCCTGAGAGCGAGATAGGCGGCGCCCTTGTCGGAGGATGCGGTCACGTACTGTCCGCTGGGATGTCCGGCGAAGCTGACGCGTCCGTCCTTGTCGGTGACGCCCTTGTCGAGCTCCTGCAGCACGTAGTCGTACAGCTTCACGCGCACGCCCTTGAGAGGCTCTCCGCTGAGGATGTCGCAGGCGAAGATTTCCCATTTGTTGTCACCGCCCTTGGCGATGAGGGCCACGTCGCTGGCGAGCAGGAAGGTGTTGCGCTCGTCGTAGGTATCGTAGTCGCCGAAATATGTGTCGCTGTCCCAGAAATCCTCTTCCTCGAGGGGGTCGGTGCCGCGAATCTCCACGTGGTAGATTGCGCCCGGCTCGGGTTTGATGAGCTCGTCGAGACTGAGGGCGTAGTTGCGGACCTCACGGATGTGGGGGGCGTCGGTGCTGCCCAGGACCACAGTGGTGTCGGCCACGGTGCTGGCCACCTTGTACAGGTTGTAGCGGGCCTCGTAGCTGTCGTACTGCATGAACTGCAATATGTTGCTGGTGAACACCTTGCGCACCCTGAAACGGGCTCCGGCATAGCCGCAGGAGCTGAACAGCAGGTCCATCTTGCCGGTGGACGGCAGGAGTGTTCCCTTGCTCACGAGCCTGATCTCGGGAGTCGGGGTAGATTCCGAATCCCCGGTCTCGGTGTCGTCGTAAGTGTCGTAGCCGGCGTCGGCCGGGGACAGCGCCTCCACCTTGCCCTTTGCGGGTGCGGACCCTTTCAGGTTGATCCTGGAATTATCGTCATTCTGGCACGCGGAAAGCAGGAGTGCTGCAAGGGCCGCGGCGGCGAATAGTTTGGACAGTTTCATATTTATTGATTATATTTGTTTCAGATGCCCAAATTTAAGAAAATAATTTTGATATTGGCGCCTCTGGTGCTACTATATGCGTTCTGCCTGCCGTGGAAACTGTTCCGTTCTCCGGTGAGCGCAACCCTTACGGGCCGCGACGGAGTGCTGCTGGGTGCCCGTATCGCCGACGACGGCCAGTGGCGCTTCCCGCCCGCCGATTCGGTGCCGGACAAGTTCGCCAAGTGCATAGTCTGCTACGAGGACAAACGCTTCTGGTGGCATCCGGGAGTGGATTTCCTGTCGATTGGAAGGGCATTGCGGCAGAATGCTGCGCGCGGAGAGGTGGTGAGCGGAGCCAGTACCATCACCATGCAGGTGATACGCCTGAGCCGCCCCGACGCCCCGCGCAGCGTGCCGGAAAAGATGCTCGAAGCGGTGCTTGCTACGCGGCTGGAGATTCGGCACAGCAAACGCAAGATACTGCTCCTGTATGCTTCCAACGCGCCCTTCGGCGGCAATGTGGTGGGGCTTGACGCCGCGGCGTGGCGCTATTTCGGAAGGCCTGCCGGCGAGCTGTCGTGGGCCGAGAGCGCGATGCTCGCGGTGCTGCCCAACTCCCCCGCCCTCATCCATCCGGGGCGCAACCGCGAGCGGCTGCTGGAGAAGCGCAATTTCCTGCTCGACAAGCTCTGCGCCGAAGGGGTGCTGGACGAACTCGAGTGCGAACTCGCGAAGGACGAACCGCTGCCGGAGAAGCCTCTGCCCATGCCCGACAAGGCCTACCATCTGCTGGAGCGATTGCGTGCGGAAGGCGGCGACAAGGCGTACACCTGCAGCATTGACGCCGCCCTGCAGGAAAGGGTGAACGGGATAGCGCGCTCGCATTTCGCCCTGTATCACCAGAATATGGTGGACAATATGGGCATCCTGGTGCGCAGCGTTTCCGACGGCTCGGTGCTGGCTTATGTGGGGAACACCAAGGGCTTCGAGCCCGGGCTGCGCGGCGCCGACGTGGACATGGTTCCGGCGGCGCGGTCCAGCGGCAGCACGCTCAAGCCGCTGCTCTACGCGGCTATGCTGCAGAGCGGCGACATCCTTCCCGGCATGCTTATCAAGGACACTCCGTATAATTACAACAATTTCTCGCCGCACAATTTCAACCGCACCTTCGACGGGGCGGTGCCGGCGGACGAAGTGATTTCCCGTTCCCTTAACGTGCCGTCGGTGCGTATGCTGGAGCAGTATGGCGCCCCGCGTTTCCTGGATCTCCTGAAAAAAATGGGGTTCTCGACCATTACCAAGGACGCCGACCATTACGGCCTCTCGCTTATCCTCGGCGGCGCCGAGATCACCCTTGAGAGTCTGGCATGCGCATACCGGGATATGGCTGCGAAGCTGGCTTCGGACCCGGATGACATGCCGCGTGAACTGGCTTCCCTTCCGCTCAGCCGGGCAGCGATATACCTGACCTTCGAGGCGCTGGCGAAAGCCAACCGGCCGGAGGAGGAGGCCTCGTGGCGGGCGTACGCGTCGGGAAGGAAGATCGCGTGGAAAACCGGAACCAGCTGGGGGAACCGCGATGCGTGGAGCGTGGGAGCGACGAGGGAATACGTGGTCGGCGTGTGGGTCGGCAACAGCGACGGCGAGGGCCGTTCGCAGATGACTGGCGTCGGATATGCTGCGCCGGTGATGTTCGACGTGTTCGCGGCGCTTCCGCCGTCCCACTGGTTCAGCATGCCGGAGGACGAGATGGTGCCGCTGGAGGTGTGCTCGAAGAGCGGCCTTCCCGCCTCGCGCATCTGCCCGGAGCGCGACACAGTGTGGGTGCCCGACATCGAGCGGCGTCCCGACGAGTGCCGCTACCACCGCGTGGTGCATCTGGACGCCACCGGCGAATATTTGGTGAACAGCAGCTGCTATCCGGTGGAGAAGATGAAGGAGGCGGTGTGGTTCGTGCTGCCGCCGGCGATGGAGTGGTATTACATGAAGAACCATCTGGACTACAGGCCGCTGCCGCCCAAATATCCGGGTTTCGAATCCGGATCCGAGGGCCTGAATCCGATCGAGATCATATACCCTCAGCAAGGAATCACCGTGGTGACGACCGTGGGCCTGGACGGCCGCGGGCAGGGGGTGGTGGTGCGTGCGGCACACCGCGACACCAAGGCGGAGCTGTACTGGCATCTGGACGACCGCTACCTGGGGCGCACCCTTGGCGGGGAGCACGAGCTGATGATCCATCCGGAGCCGGGCATGCACCTTCTGGTGGTAATGGACGGCGAAGGTGCGTCCAGGGCTGTGCAATTTACTGTAAAATAATTATATTTGCGATATGAACAAGTACATGGAAATGGCCATCCGCGAGGCGCGGGAAGGCATACTCAACGGACACGGAGGCCCCTTCGGCACCGTAATAGTCAAGGACGGAGAAGTAGTGGGGCGCGGGCACAACTGCGTGCTGCGCGACAATGACGCCACCTGCCACGGCGAGGTGGCGGCCATTCGCGACGCCGGCCGGCACCTGGGCACCTTCGACCTGAGCGGCTGCGAACTCTACACCACCGGCGAACCCTGCCACATGTGCCTCTGCGCCTGCATGTGGGCCAATATCGACAAGATTTATTACGGCTGCAACATCGCCGACAACGGCATGATAGGCTTCCGCGACGACAAGTTCGACCGCATCTTCGGCGGCCGCGACAAGCTGGAAGGCTTCATGACCGAAATGGACCGCGCCGAGTGCCAGGACCTCTTCCGCGAGTACCTGACCCTGAATCCCCAGAAGTACTAGTCGGCTTTAACCCAGAGATAGACTTTATCCCCGCGGCGTACGTGCTCTCCGCTCGTGCCCACGGGGATTAATACTGATGCACGGCTGCCTTTGGGCGCAGTCTGGCAGGGCTGGAGGTTTACGCGCATGTCGCTGACGGTCACCTCAGTGACGCCGCTGGTAGCGCCAATGACCATGATTTCGTCGCCAAGGTGCAGGTCGGTGGCCTCGACGGTGATTTCCGCGACCCCGATGCGGTCGAACCAGTTGCTGATCTTGCCGCAGTAAACCTTGCGGCGGGTGGCCTGGGAGCCGTAGACGTCGCTCCACTGGCCAAGTTTCGCTCCCTGGTAATAGCCGTCCCAGAACCCCCTGTTGAACACTTCGGCGAGCTTCTCCTTCAAGGAGGCCGCCAGCTCGGGAGTGTAAGTTCCCTCGCACACTGCATCCGCCGCCTTGCGGTAGCAGGATGCGCAGCGCTCCACGTAATCGGCGCTGCGGGCGCGGCCCTCGATCTTGAATACACGCACGCCGCTGTCCACCATGCGCTGCATGAACTCAATGGTGCAGAGATCCTTGGGCGACATTATGTATTTGTTGTCGACGTTCAGTTCGTAACCGGTTTCCAGGTCGGTGACTCCGTAACCCCGGCGGCAGATCTGCATGCATGCACCGCGGTTGGCGGAGTATCCGGTTGCGTGCAGGCTGAGGTAGCATTTGCCGCTCACGGCCATGCAGAGCGCCCCGTGGGCGAACATCTCTATCCTCACCGGCTTGCCGGAGGGGCCGCAGATGTTCTCGCGCACTATGGCCTCGTGGATGTCGCGGACCTGGTCGAGGTTGAGTTCGCGGGCCAGCACCACCACGTCGCACCACTGCGACCAGAAGCGCAGCGCCTCGATATTGGAGATGTTGAGCTGGGTGGAGGCATGCACCTCGAGCCCGATCTGCCTGGCATACGAAACGGCGGCGATGTCGGAGGCGATAACCGCATCAACGCCGGCGGCGAGCGCCGCATCCATGGCCTCGTGCATGGGCTGAAGATCCTCCTGATACAGCACTATGTTCAGCGTGAGGTAAGCCTTGACCGACGCCTCGTGGCAGATTCGAACCACCTCCGCAAGGTCTTCGGGAGCGAAATTATTGGCGCTGCGAGAGCGCATGTTCAGGGTGCCGACCCCGAAATACACGGAATCCGCGCCACCCTGTATCGCTGCCATCAAACACTCAAAATTGCCTACCGGCAGCATGATTTCGAGCTTATCCATCACTCGAACTTGAATGAACTTGCCTTCCTGAGAATCTCATCCAGCTGCGAATCGTAGCGGACGCGGACCTTCACGCCGTCGGGCTGGAAATAGTAGCGGACCACGATCTTCTCTTCGATGAAGGGTATGATCTCATCCTTCTTGATGCGGAGGAACTCTTCCTTCTCCATGTCGAGGGCCTTGCCCAGGGCCTCCAGCTCGGCGCTCATTGTCTCCTCGAGGCCGTCGCGCTTGAGTTCCTTTCGCATACCGTCATAGTATGTGCGGGCGCTGGATCGGTAGTCGAAGGTCTTGCCCTTGGCGAACTCTATGAAGTCCTCGTAATCGGCGTCGGTGAACCGGAAGTCGTCGGTGGCGGGGATGGTGCGGTGGTTGCGCACGTATTCGAGGGCGTACTGCTCCACCACTCCGTTCATCACCAGCGAATAGGTCAGGCGGCTGTATTCGTGCGGCTTGACCACTATATCGGGAGTGATTCCGCCGCCGTCGCGCACGGTGCGTCCCATCGCGGTCTTGAATTCATGGGTAAGCGAATCGGGAATGTGCCCCACGCTGCCGTCTTCGTTGCGGCGGGAATAGTCGATGGCCTGCACGCAGCGGCCGCTGGGGGTGTAATACTTGGCCGTAGTGAGCTTGAGCTGGCCGCCGTAGGGCAGCGGGCGTATGCTCTGCACCAGGCCCTTTCCGAAGGTGCGGGTGCCGGCGATTATGGCGCGGTCGAGGTCCTGCAGCGCTCCGGACACGATTTCGGAGGCCGAAGCGGAACCGGAATCGACCAGTACTATGAGCGGCAGTTCCGTATCGAGCGGAGCCTTGGTGGTGCGGTTCACGTAAGCGGAGCTCTCGTCGCGGCCCTTGGCGGTTACGACCACGGAGCCCTTGGGCACGAAGATGGAAACGATGTCGACCGCCTCCCCCATCAGGCCGCCGCCGTTGCCGCGGAGGTCGAGCACCAGGGTATCGAGCCGCTCGCTCTTGCGCATGCTCTTGATAGCCTCGCGCAGCTGCTCACCCACCCCTTCGGTGAATCCGGTCTGCAGGATGTATCCCACTCCGGGGCGCAGGAATCCGGCATATTCGATGTCGGGAAGGTGGATGGTCTGGCGGGTGATGCGCACGTCCTTGAGCTCTCCGGTGTAGACTTTCTTCACCTTGAAGAGCACCTTGGTGCCGGGGGTGCCGCGCATCTTTTCGCTGCATTCGGCGCTGTTCAGGCCCTTCACGCTCTCGCCGTCGATGGTCAGGATTTCATCGCCGCAACGCAGGCCGCTGCTGTACGCCGGGGAGTCCTTGTAGGGCTCGTTGATAATCACGTTGCCCTGCAGGTCCGGCTTGTAGATAACGGCGCCGATGCCTCCGTAGGACTTGTTAATCATCATCCGGAGGTCTTCGTTCTCCTCTTCCGGCACGTAAACGGTGTAAGGGTCGAGGTCGGCGAGCATGGCGTCAACGCCGGCGCGCTCGATGCGGTCGACGGGGAGCGAATCCACATAATTGCGGTTGAGCTCCTTGAGTATAGCGCTCTGAATCTCGGTCCATTTGCCGAGTTTGAAGCTCTTGGACTGCGCTCCGGCGCCCGTGGCGAGCAGGAGCGTCATCAGTATTATGACTGTTTTTTTCATATTTCGTGTTCATTGAGCCATGCGGCCATGGCGCGGAGGGCCTTGCCGCGGTGCGAGATGGAGTTCTTGACGTCTTCGGGCAGTTCAGCCACGCTCCGGTCGGGATAGTCGTCGGCGATGAAGACGGGGTCGTATCCGAATCCGCCGGAGCCGCTGCGCCCGTATGCGATGCGCCCCTCCAGCGTCCCTTCGAAGAAATGCCTTTCGCCTCCTGCAAGCAGGGTGACGACGCTGCGGAAACGGGCCGTACGCGCCTCTCCGGGGTGCTTTTCGAGTTCCCGCAGGAGGGTGTCGATGTTGGCGGAGAAGTCGTGGTCGACGGGAAGCGGGAGGCCGTCGCGGCGCGCCACGTCAACGGCAAAACGGGCCGCATGCGCTCCGGGCGCGCCTCCGAGGGCGTCCACTTCGAGCCCGGTGTCGTCGGCGAAGCAATCAAGTCCGCACATCGCGCGGAGCGCCTCTGCCTTCTGTATCGAGTTCTCTTTCAGCGTCATTGCGGTCTCGGGCAAGTCGGCGTCGATTCCCAGGTCGGCGGGACACACAAGCTCCACGCCGGGGCCCAGGATCTCGCGCGCCTCGCGGAGTTTGCCCTTGTTGCCGGTGGCGAATACTAGTTTCATACTGCAAATATAATTATTATCTTTGTGGGTATGTTTGACAACGACATCAAATTTCCTGCCGAACCCGCGGGACTCTACGATCCTTTGCGATATATGATCAGCATAGGCGGCAAAAGGCTCCGCCCGAAGCTGTGCCTGACGGCCTGGGGGCTGTATTCATCCAACCCGGGGCCCGAAATAACGGAACCCGCCGCCGCACTGGAACTTTTCCACACCTTCACCCTCATGCACGACGACATCATGGACCGCTCGCCGCTTCGCCGGGGCGTGCCCACGGTGTGGAAGAAGTGGAGCGAAGACACCGCCATCCTCAGCGGCGACGTGATGCTGATCGAGGCCTACAAGCGCATCGTGAAGGCTCCTGAGCGCTGCCGCGCAAAGGTCCTCGACCTCTTCACGGAAACGGCCGCACAGGTGTGCGAGGGGCAGCAGCACGACATGGACTTCGAGTCCAGGGACGACGTCAGCATCGCCGAATACGGCATGATGATAGGTCTCAAGACCGCAGTGCTGCTGGCATGTTCCGCCAAGATCGGAGGCCTGCTGGCAAACGCCCCCGAATACGACTGCGAGGCGCTCTACCGCTACGGCTACGAGCTCGGCATGGCCTTCCAGATAGCCGACGACTACCTCGACGCGTACGGCGACGAGAAAGTGTTCGGCAAGCCCATCGGAGGCGATATCCTCAACTGCAAGAAGAGCTGGCTCACGCTGCGCGCAGTCGAGAAAAGCGACGACCCTGCGGCGTTCATGCAGCTGTTCCAGAAGGCCTGGTCCACCCCTGAAGAGGGCAAGGCAAAGATAGAAGCCGTTCGCGGCGTGTACGACGCCCTCGGCGTACCGGCCGACGCCCGCGCCGAGATAGCCCGCTACTCCGAACGGGCCCTCGAAGCCCTCGAAGGACTGCATGCCGACACTACCCCGCTCAAAGATTTCGCCGAACGCCTGGTAGGACGGGCCAAATAATGGAAGCCACCGTAGTCAAGAACGCAGGCAGCCACTTCCTGCTGAGCCCCCTGCCCGAATGGGCCCCCTTCCCCGCCGTTCTGAGAGGAAGGGTGAGGCTGGAGCGCAGCGGCGCCACGAATCCCGTGGCCGTGGGCGACAGGGTGCGGTACGAACTCGACGGCGCCCCCGCCGACGAACTGCATCCCGCCGTCATCAAGGAGGTGCTCCCCCGTTCCAACTACATCATACGCCGCAGCACCAACCTGTCGCGGCAGTCGCACGTGATTGCGGCCAACCTCGACCAGGCCATTCTGGTGGTGACGCTCTACTTCCCCGAAATCAAGCTCCCCTTCCTCGACCGGCTGCTGGTGACATGCGAGGTCTACGGAGTGCCGGCGGTGATAGTCCTCAACAAGCTGGACCTCTGCCGCGACCTGGCGCCGGAGCAGGTGGAAGCGTTCTGCGACATCTACCGCGGCGCCGGATACAAGGTGGTTGAGTGCTCAGCACTGACCGGCGAAGGCATCGAAGAGCTGCGCGGACTCTGCAAGGGGCGCACGTCGCTGGTGAGCGGCGAGTCCGGAGTGGGCAAATCATCAGTGATCAAGGCGCTGGATCCTTCGCTCGACCCCAAGGTGGGGCGCATCAGCGAGGCGCACCTCCAGGGCCGGCACACCACTTCGCTGTACGAAATGTATCCCCTCGCCTGCGGCGGTTTCATCGTCGACACCCCCGGTTTGCGCGGCTTCGGCCTGGTCGACCTGGAGAAGGAGGAGATATCCAAATACTTCCCGGAGATGCTGCGCGTGGCGGACAACTGCCGTTTCGTGCCCTGCACCCACACCCACGAACCCGGATGCGCCGTGAAGGCGGCGCTGGAGGACGGGAGTATCAGTCCCGAACGTTACAATTCCTACCTCGGCATGCTCGAGGAAGACAAAAAGTTCCGCTAGGCATGAAATTCCCGACCTTCGTAGTGTACTTTCTCCTTGGCCTCGCAGCGGACCTGTACATCTGGAACGTCTTCGCGTTCATTCCCACGCTGGTCATCCTGTGCTGCCTGCCGTTCATCGGCAGCGGCCGGAGGTACACCGACGCCGTGCGGATTTTTTCCTACGTCTACTTCATATTCGAGCTACCCAAGATCCTGTATGCGCTGCTGTCGCTGATACTGCCGGGTTTCGTTGCCGCAGCGGTCGGAATCTGCGTGGGCCTGTTCTTTGCCACGATGATTTTTTACATGTCGAGGCACCTCGTCGTAAACCGGCTGGAACTGGATTTCGAAGGGCTGCCCGATGGCTTCGACGGGCTGGAATTCTGCCAGCTGTCCGACTTCCACCTGGGTTCGTACGGCCGGAACTGCCGCTATGTGACCCGCATCATCGATACCGCCATGAAGCTCTCTCCGGAGCTGATCCTGTTCACCGGCGACCTGGTGAACTTCGACATTTCGGAGACCGATACATATATGGACGAACTGGCGCGCATGAAGGCTCCGATGGGCGTCTATGCCATTCGCGGCAACCACGATTACCTGCTGCACGGGCCTCTGGACGAGCCGGAGCGGGTCAAAGCCACGGAACGGCTGAACGAGCTCGAAAGGGGGCTCGGATGGAGGGTGCTCCTCAACGAGAACGTCACCCTCGAAAGGGGCGGCAGCACCATCGCCCTGGCCGGGGTGGAGAACATATCTGCCAATCCCTTCTTCGCCAGGATGGGAGGTGACCTGGGCAAGGCCCTGGAGGGCATACCGCAAGGCGCCTTCACCATCCTGCTTTCGCACGACCCTTCACTCTGGAGCAAGGACGTGGCTCCCCGCGGCGACGTTGCGCTTACGCTTTCGGGACACACCCACGGGCTCAAATACAAACTGGCCGGCTTCCGCCCGTCGCACTGGCGGCTCCCCTACCATCAGGGAGTTTTCACCGAAGGCGGTTCCGTGCTGCACGTATCGGGCGGCCTGGGCAGCGCCTTTGCCTTCCGCCTTGGCGGCTACCCGCGGATAGACATGATTACCCTTAGGAAAAAGCATTAAAACAATACGCTTATGGACAAATGGTTATTTATCGTCAACCCGGCTTCCTCGTCAGGATTCGGAAAAGATCTCTGGAAGGAATCCGAGAAGGTGCTCCAGGTCGGGGGTCTCGAGGTAGAACATGTCATCACCGGGCATCCCGGTCATGCTATCGAGATTGCCTCTGAAGCCGCCGCGAAAGGCTACAGGAAATTCATAGCCGCGGGCGGTGACGGCACCATCCACGAGGTCATGAGCGGCCTGCTGCGCTATTTCGACGCCAGCGGCGCCGACCCGGGCGACTTCACCCTCGGCGTGCTGCCCTACGGCACCGGCAACGACTGGATCCGCACCGCGAAAGTCCCCGCCGACATGCTCGAAGCCGCACGCTGCATTGTCCGCGGCAACACGGCGAAGGAAGACCTGGTGCGCCTGACCTTCGACAACGGCGTATTCTGCATGGCGAACATCGGCGGAATCGGCCTCGACGCCGACATCTGCTACCACACCAACAACCTCAAGAAGAAGGGTCACAAGGGTTCGCTGCTTTACAAACTGGTGGCGCCGTACTCGATCCTGTCGCGCAAGCGCAGCCCGGTGGAGGTGGTCTGCGACGGCGAAACCATCTACAAAGGCAAACTGTACTCCGCAGTTATCGCCAACGGCATCTACCGCGGCGGCGGAATCAAGCAGAACGAGGATGGAGGGCGCTGGGACGACGGCCTGCTGGAACTGTCCATCATGGGCGGAGTAAACCGGATCAAGGCCATGCAGCTCATGATGCACGTGTTCTCCGGCGACTTCGCCACCCTGCCCGGTATCATCACAAAGCGCTTCCGCAAACTGACCGTAACGCCACTCGGCGCTACGTCCAGGGTTGAATCCGACGGCGAGCTTCCCGGCACTCTGCCGCTCACCGTGGAGCTCACCGGCAAGCAGATCAACATAATCGTTCCGTAATGGGAAAGGGATCCGTTTGGGAAACACGCCTGGGCATTTCGGGCAGGTTTCTGAGGGTTCTGGGCTGGTTAGTTGCCAATACCGTCCAGCGCCCGAAGCTGTGCGGCCCCAAAGTCCGGCTCGACGAGCCCACCATATTCGCCATCAGGCACGTAGGCCTCATGGACCCTCTGATGCTCATGGCCAAGTACCCGGGCAAGGTCCTGCACCCCCTGGCCGCAGTGGATTACTTCGAGAAGAACGCGTTCACCCGCTGGTTCTACAAGAGCGCCCAGTGCATTCCGATCGACAGGAAAAACGGATCACAGGAGTGGCTGGATCTGTCGATGAAGGCGCTGGCAAAGGGCGAAAGCGTCATCATAGCCCCCGAAGGGCGGCGGAATAAATCCGGAAAGGGCGTACTGCCCTTCCGCTGGGGCGTATCTATCCTTGCCGAGAAGAGCGGAGCGAGGGTGGTTCCCGTGTGGAACGAGATGTGGAAGTTCCCGCACCGCTACCGCCTCGCCATGGGAGAGCCAATATACCTGGGCTCCATGCCGGAAGGGTGCTCGAGGGGAGACTGGCTGCATGTCCAGACAGCCAGGATCCAGGACGCCGTAGAGGCTCTTGAGAAAAGGGCAAAGGCTTAGAACAGCCAGCCCAGGGTTATATAGCTGGCCTTACGCATACGCACTGGCTGGGGAGCCTCGAAAGCCGACCCCAGCTGCCAGCGCATGTCCCATTGCATCAGGATGTTCCCTACCTGGACACCGAACACCATCGCCAGACCGCCCTGGTCGGGCTTGAGTTTCCATTCGGGAGCGGTTGAGCTGAAGCTGTGCGAGAACACATGGCTGTAGTAACCTCCGAATCCTGCGAAGAATACGTTCGAAGAGCTGTCGGAACGGATCATGAGGTACGCCGGAACGGTGAGAGCACGCTGGGAGAAGGTCTGCGGGTGCCCGAGAGGCTCGTCAAGCGCAGGGAAACGCGAACTCGCCTGCTCGAACAGCGCCTGCACCTGCACGCCAGCCATACCCATGTTCAGGCAACCCACGAGACCGCCGCTGTAATCCATGGCGGCGTCCGAAGTCATCGATGCCGAAGGGAAATGCAGCGAGGCGGACCCGAGGCTGCCGATTACTCCTCCCTGGAAGAGCGGAGCCTTGCCGAGATGCTTCGGGGCCACCTTGCCGCTGGCGGCGAAAGCGGGATCCGATGCCGAGATGGCGGCCAAGTCGGCGATATATCCTGAAACTTTGTCAAGGCCTTCGTAATCGATGAGATCGGCCTTGTCTTCCGGCTTGTGATACGGCGACTTGAGACCTGTGGTGACGGCCAGCGTAGGCACCTGCTTCTTTGCGAAGCCCTCGGTGTCGGTCGCGGTGAAGGCGGAGTTTTCAAAATCCTTCAGCTTCAGCTTGATGGCATTGCGTTCGGCGGGCTCCTTAAGGAGAGACTTGCCGTCCTTGATGGTCGCCACGCCTTCCATGATGAGCTTGCCGCTTTTTCCGTACCAGCCGACCATGTCGATGCTCATCATGAGCTTGATATGCTCGATGCCGATTACCGTATCGAGGAATTCAGCCAGATACTCGGAGCCGTAGAGTCCGATCTCTTCGGCGTCGAAAGCAGCGATGATCACGCTGCGCTTCAGATCTCCCTGCCTGGCGCACAGCTCGCGCGCCACCTCGATCAGGGCGGCGCTGCCGGATGCGTTGTCGTCGGCTCCAGGATAGATCTTGCCATGCTTTATTCCGAGGTGGTCGTAATGGGCGCCGAGCACTATGTATTCGTCTTTGAGCTCGTTGCCTTCGATGAGTCCGACCACGTCGGTGTACTGATTGCCTTTCTTCTGGAAGTGCACCAGGAAGTCGCCGTTGAAGAAAGGCTTCACGCCGCACTCCTTGTAGCGCTCGACAATGTAGTCGCGCGCCTTGATGGCGCCGGCGCCGCCTGCGGCGCGTCCGTGGAGCGAGTCGGAGGCAAAATAATATACGTACTCAGCGAGTCTTTCGCTTCGTGACTGGGCGCTTGCTGCGAATTGCAATAGCAGCGCGAGAAAGCTCAGGAACAGAGAAATCTTCTTCATTTTCAATTAATTCGTAATCCAGGAGGCGTTGCTCCAGATTGGCGTTCTTAACTCTGATGCGCACGCGGTCGCCAAGCCGGAACTCACGTCCGGTACGGCGTCCGCACAGGCGGTAATGCGGTTCGTCGAATTCGTAGTAGTCGGAGCGCATCTCGCGCAGCGGCACCATTCCTTCGATGTGGGTTTCGTCTATCTCGACGTACATGCCCCATTCGGTCATGCCCGAAACGGTGCCGTCGAACTCCATGCCTATCTTGTCCTGCATGTACTCCACCAGCTTGTATTTGACGCTGGTGCGCTCTGCGTCGGCGGCAACGAGTTCGCGTTCGGAGGCGTGCACGCACTCCCTCTCGAACTTGGCCTTGTCGGCGGAATCGCCTCCGCGGAGATAAATCGACAGCAGCCTGTGCACCATGAGGTCGGGATAACGGCGGATAGGCGAAGTGAAGTGGGTGTAGAAGGTGAATGCCAGTCCGTAGTGACCTATGTTGTCGGTGCTGTAAACGGCCTTGGCCATGGAGCGCAGGGCTATGTTCTCGAAGGCCTCGTATTCGGGTTTGCCCTTGGCGGATCCAAGCAGCTCGCGGAGCGATTTGGCCGCGCCTTTGCCGCTGGTGGCCTCCGCCATCTTGTATCCGAAGTTGGCGGCGAAGCCCCTCAGGCCCTCGAGTTTCTCGAAATTGGGCTCGCCGTGCACGCGGTAGACGAATGTCTTCGCGCTCTTCATCGCCACGCCGTTCATCTTGCCGCCGGTGCCCACGAATTCGGCCACGGTGCGGTTGGCGAGCAGCATGAATTCCTCGATGAGGTTGTTGGACTCGCGTGCTATCTTCTGGTATACGCGGAGCGGTTTGCCGGAATCGTCCACCTCCACCTTCATTTCCGGACGGTCGAAGTTGATTGCGCCGGCGCGGAACCGGGCTTCGCGCAGGATGCGGGCCAGTTTGTCGAGGGTCAGGATCGCATCTTCCACCGGGGTGCGTTTGCCTTCCTCCGGCGGGTTGTCGATCACCGCCTGGGCGGTCTCGTAGTCGAGACGGGCGTTGGAACAGATGACCGTGCGCCCTATCCAGCGCGACTTGACGGCGCCCTTGGGGCCCATCGTGAACACGACGGAGAAGGTGAGCTTGTCTTCGTCCTGGCGCAGCGAACAGAGCTTGTTGCAGAGTTTCTCGGGCAGCATGGGGACGGTACGGTCCACCAGGTACACGGAGGTGCCGCGCTCGCGGGCTTCCAGGTCGACGGCTGAGCCTACCTTGACGTAATGCGACACGTCGGCGATGTGCACGCCCACCTCGTAGTTGCCATCGGGGAGCTTGCGGAGCGACAGGGCGTCGTCGAAGTCCTTGGCGTCCGAAGGGTCTATGGTGAATGTGAGGACGTCGCGGAAGTCCTTGCGTCCCTTGAGGTCGTTTTCTGTGATTTCCTCGGGTATCTTGTCCGCAGCATGCTCCACTTCGTTCGAGAACCGGTAGGGCAGGTTGAATTCGGTGAGGATGGCATGCATCTCGGTCTCGTTGTCGCCGGGAGTGCCGAGCACGTCGGTCACGTGGCCGCGGGGGCAGGGGTCCTTGCGGTCCCAGCGGTCCACCACGGCGGCGACCTTCATGCCAATCTTTGCGCCCATAGAGCGGGCCTGTTCGGCGTCAACCATGATGTCGTAGGGCATCTGCTTGCTCTGCATGAGAACCCACGCCTGGGCGCCGACGAAGTGCATGTAGCCCACGAACGGGGCCTTGCTGCGCTCGAGTATCTCCACCACCTCGCCTTCGCGGCGCTTGCCGGAACTGCCTCCCTGGTGGGTGACGGCTACACGCACCAGGTCGCCGTTCAGGGCCTGGCGGGTCTTGGAGGCCTTTACATACACGTCGTCGTCCTGTCCTTCGATGATGACGAAGATGAATCCGTCGCGGGTCATCTGGACCTTGCCGACGTACTGAGGAACCTGCTTGCGGCCGCTGCGGGAACTGCGGGCGCCCTGCTTGCGCGTCTGCTGACGCTTATCTTTCTTTTTCTTCATGCTTAGTTGTGGCTTAGTAGCATCTTGAGGCCGCCGGGACCGGGAACGAACTCGATTTCTTCGGCGCAGGCCGGCACCAGGACGCAGCCGTCAGCGGCGATTTCCGTGGTTTCGGAGCCGCATCGCAGGGTGCCTGAGCCTTCCAGGCACATCACGATGACGAAGCTGTCCAGGCCACGGAGGTCCCTGGTGAAGGGCGCGTCCAGGTCGAGCACCGACGTGGTGAAATAGTCGCAGCTTACCAGAGGGACTTCGGAGTCCTTGCGAGGCTCGTATTGAGTCCGATATTCCGGGTACACCCTGTAGTCGAGGGCCTCCTTCGCAAGCTCCGTATGGAGCGGGCGGAGCTTGCCGTCCAGACCAGGGCGGTTGTAGTCCCAGATACGGTAAGTAGAATCGGAAGTCTGCTGGATTTCAGCGATATAGCTGCCGGGCAGAAGAGCGTGAACGCGGCCGGTTGGAATGAAGAACACATCTCCGGCCTGAATCCTGTGCCTGGCGATCACATCGGTTATGGTGCCGTCGTGAACCTTGCTCTCGTATTCCTCCGGGGTGATTTCCTGAGCGAATCCGGCCATGAGCTCGGCGTCCTTCTCCGCCCTGATCACATACCACATCTCGGTTTTGCCGTGCAGGCCCTGGCGCTTCTGGGCGAACTCCTCGGAGGGATGGACCTGGATGCTCAGTGGCGCATGGACGTCGAGGAACTTGACCAGCAGGGGGAACTCGTCGCCGAAGCGCCGGTAATTCTCACACCCTAGCAGCCGTTCCTTCTCCTTAGCCACCAACTCATTGATTGTCATTCCCTTGCAAGGGCCGTCGGAGACCACCGACATCCTTTCGGGATACCCCGACAACACCCAAAGTTCCGAGCCCCACACCATGGGGCGAAGTATAGGTTCAAGACGATACATACTACAAAGGTAACAAAAAAAACGGTAGCTGCCGCAAACAAAAAAAGGCCCGGGTCCTTCTGGACTCGAGCCTTTCGAAAAGCGCCCCGAAGGGCAAATATAAAAGTAGCGTAGCTGCCGCAAACAAAAAAGGCCCGGGTCCTTTTGGACTCGAGCCTTTCGAAAAGCGGCAGCTACCTACTCTCCCACCTGGTGGGGCAGTACCATCGGCGCTAGTGAGCTTAACTTCTCTGTTCGGTATGGGAAGAGGTGGATCCTCACCGCTATAACCACCGCAGTATATTACTTGAGAGAGATAATCTGGCCTCTCGGCCAAGGGAAAGATCTCGGGCTATTAGTACAGGTCAGCTGAACACGTTACCGTGCGTACACTTCCTGCCTATCAACGTGGTAGTCTCCCACGACCCTCTAGGGAACATTCATCTTGAAGACGGCTTCGCGGTTAGATGCTTTCAGCGCTTATCCAGACCCAGCGTGGATACCCGGCGGTGCTGCTGGCGCCAAAACCGGTATGC
>JAEEGL012520489.1_pt1 | contig 46588 bp, 50 predicted proteins | sample 9134231 | NCBI WGS metagenome assembly JAEEGL01 (sample SAMN16246548, study PRJNA631951) | gut metagenome | biome: gut microbiome; feature: rumen; material: fiber-attached | host: Bos | place: Iran: Karaj | collected 2018-10
TATCGCTTTTGGTTTATCCGTGTGGCTGCGAAGCAGTCACGCCACACACATCGAGTGAGTTGATTGCGAAGCAATCAGTAAAGTGCGAAGCACGAACTCACGAGACGTTGTGTGGATTGCAAGTATCGTTAGTTTGCGAGAGGGCTTTGTAATAGATGCACGCGAGAGTATAGAAATCTTAGCGTGTCCCAGTGATCATTATTTTACAAATATTTTTTCTTATGGAGAACTCTCCTTTACTTCTTCTCTTTCACATCTGTGATTGCCTTATCGACTTCTTCATCTACAGCTACAGACTTTGTCTTTCCTGTGAATCTATCTACAAGATCAGGAACCATATCGATGATCTTAGTAGCAGCATCCTGATTTTTGATATTGATCAACTTACAATTACCATTCTGTATAACTATAACCGCACTAGGAGACATCTTTCCAGACATACCGCCTGCACTATTGTTCTTTTTGTTATCATTAGAAAAGCTGCCAGCCGCAACACCAAAGGAAACGTCTATAAGAGGAAGAATTATAGTATCGTTAATATGAACCGCTTCACCAACAACTGTCTTTGCAGACAAAAAACCATCCATTCCCTTCAAAAGTGTATCTACTGTCGAATTAAGCTTATCTTCAGCCATGTTTTACCTCCATATTCTATGTGAAATTATCCAGCATCTTTCTGAAATCTTTATCAAGCAATATCTTAACCGCTATAACGAGCACAAATATCAGGAATATTCTGCCCTTTAGCACAACATCTCCTTCTATTATATCTTCATCAAAGACCGGTGTCAATTTAATATTTAAACCCGTCACAGATCTTGTAACTGCTGCATAACCAGTTACATCTGCCGTAGTAGCAGGATTAGAAGCATTACCATAGACGATATCAATCTTATGTTTCTTTGGCATTATGTGAACAAAGAGCTTCTTTATATTCTTCCACAACAAGGCTATTGCCTTCTTGTTATGTTCATCCTTAATCATATCGCATACATAAGTGATCTTTTCATGTACAGTCTTACTTGTATCAGTAAGCTTATCTTTGATCGATATGATTTTGTTTTTTATTCCCTTGATCTTAGCCTTCAGATCAGCTATTCTTTCCTTAAGCGTCTTCTTTTCTTTTTTAGATTCTTCTCTTTCACTGTCATCTATCTTATTGGCACTGACAGCATACTTATACTTTTCCTTAAGTGCAAGTCTTTCCTCTTCATGCTTTCTCCTTGCCTCCTCTTCAGCGCTTATACTTGAAGATTCAGCAGAGGCTTCAGAAGAAGCTTTCTCACTCTTTTCTGTAGATTTCTTCTCTTTCTTATCTTTCTTCTTCTTTTTCGGAGCTTCATCATCATAGCCCATAGAGTAGATTGTCCATAAGAGAAGTTTAACTTTTAGCATTATCTTTTTTTCATATATCAATCCCAAAGAAATCCACGGAAGAATCCAGAATATCTTCACCCTTGCGTTGATATTCTCATGCTTGGATGCCCTTATGTCATAACATATCGGCACAAAAAGTATCAAAAGTAGCAGAAGAAGTAATATTCCTAATATAGCAAGTATTATTATTCCGAGCACCTTAAGGATTGAAAGAATAATATGAATCATATATTCATCCTGCTCCTGTTATAACAATACATACATATATCAAAACCACCTGTAGCTTCATATACTTCTTCCACAATCTTAAGTGTGAGATCATACGCTTCATCCTTACTGCACGCAAGCCCTACAACATCCACAGAAGAATTCTTATAGTGCGGCTGTATCACTTCGTTAGCTGATATAATCTCAAGTATGTTGGAAGAATTCGTCGGAATAGCCAGAAGATATGCACCAAAACAAGGCTTTCCACGCTTTATCCTGCGCAAAAGCTTATGTTTTTTCTTCTTCGCTTCATCGCTATAATAAAACTTATTCGAAAAGACAAACATATCCTTCCTCCGCCGATCACTCAGACTGCATTCATCATACTTCCTATAACTTCAACACATGCCTTCCTCTCAGCTTCATCACGGCAAGAAGAAAGCGCAGTATCTATATACTCTTCCACTTCATCAAGATTAGAAAAATGATGTGGCAGATAGCCCATTACGGCTGACATGAGAGCTCTTCTATACATGGCAGGCTTAGTGGCAAAGCACTCTTCGAATTCATTGACGAGCTTTTCGAAAGCAGTTGATATGTACGAATCATCGATATCCTCGCTTTCCTTAACATCAAGACTTACGAAGTTACTGCCCTTTCCAAGTCTGTTGCATATGATGAGATCATTGAACTGTGGTCTTAATACCAGACTGTCCAATATATCATCATGAATATAATCATCAAGTATATGTTCTCCGGCACCTACATATTCAGTAATACTCTCTATAAGGCCTTCTATTCCCACAAAACTGTCCACAAAATCATTCATGGTCTTTTCTTTACGAATAACACCAACCATAGTTGTGGCGAGCTTCTTAACGCCATCATCTATTCTGTTCGCATATTGAGAACAAAGAAGTATAACTATACACTCATTGTAAAGCTCGATAAGCTCATAGATATTGTCAGATTCACTATTAAGCTTATCAGTCGCAAGTGTCAGACAATTCCTCGCTTCCTCATAATCTTCTTTGCTTATATCCTTATAATCATAAGCTTCAACCTTATCAAGGATCTCTCCTAGTTCCTTATACGAATCCGTAAAACCATTCGGCACATATAAGGTAGCTGCACTTCTTAACATATATACGAATTCATCAAAAGCCGCTTTATCAGAATCTCTGTAGAGAGAAAAAGCGCCCATGATATTCTCATAAAACCTGCTCTTTGTGATTCTTATCGGAAGCTCTGATATAACCTCATTGAGCCTCTGGTTTGATTCATTCTTGTCAGCGAATACATACTTTAGTATATCATTCTTAAACTGCTTATAGTAGTATTCCTCATCAAAATTCTCACTGAACCTGCCCTCAACTCTGTTAAGCATATATTCATGAAGCTTAAAACGATCTGTATAAGCCGTTAGTGTCTCCATAGAATCAACGAGTCTTGTACGTGTATTTGCCAGTTCGCCAAAACAAGCCTCCCTGTCAATATCCGTCGAATCAAGAATTGCACTAACGATCTTCTCAACATTTGCAAATGCTTCTTTATCCTCTTCGCTTATGATAAGACCATCGTTGATATTCTCCTTAAGATTATAATAACCCATAGAAAATCTTACGATTGCGCGATTAAAAAACATGTCCATCATCTCATTAACGAACGACGGCAGATTCATCTCAAGATCCTTATGTTTATCAAGTCTTCTAATAATATCTCTAAACTGTGCCATTACTGTTCCTTAAGTACTTCATCAAATAATCCGGTAAAGTCAAATGTTGCAAAATAATCCGATGGCTTCTCCGCACGTCTAATCATCTTTACACTGCCATCCTCGCAGAGCAAAAGCTCAGCCGAACGAAGCTTACCGTTGTAATTATATCCCATCGAGAATCCATGAGCACCCGCATCATGAATAGCAAGATAATCGCCCATATCAATCTTAGGAAGCTTTCTATCGATTGCAAACTTATCGTTATTCTCGCAAAGAGAACCTGTTATATCATAAGTCTCAGTAAGAGGAGCATTCTCCTTGCCGAGTACAGTGATATGATGATAAGCGCCATACATAGCAGGTCTCATAAGGTTAGCAGCACAAGCATCCACACCGATATACTCCTTATATGTGTGCTTCTCATGTATAGCTTTAGTTATAAGCATACCGTAAGGACCCATCATGAATCTTCCAAGTTCTGTATATATCGCAACATCTCCCATGCCGTTCTTAACAAGAACTTCTTCATAGACTTTCTTAACGCCCTCGCCTATAGCTATGATATCATTAGGCTCAACATCCGGCTTATAAGGGATACCGATACCACCGGAAAGATTGATGAATTCGATATCTGCGCCTGTCTTCTCCTTAAGTTCAACCGCAAGCTCAAAAAGAATCTTAGCAAGTGTAGGATAATACTCGTTAGTAACAGTGTTACTAGCTAAGAAAGCATGAATACCGAACTTCTTCGCCCCCTTCGCCTTAAGTATCTTATAAGCTTCTATAATCTGCTCTCTTGTCATACCATACTTGGCATCACCTGGATTATCCATGATTGAATTAGCGATAGAGAAGAATCCACCTGGATTGAATCTACAGCTGATAGTCTCAGGGATACCGCATATGCCCTCAAGATAATCGATATGAGTTATATCATCGAGGTTGATGGTAGCGCCTATCTTAGCGGCATATTCAAAATCCTCCCTCGGTGTATCATTAGACGAAAACATGATATCTGAACCGGCAAAACCCATAGCCTTTGCAAGCATAAGCTCTGTAAGTGATGAACAATCCACACCACAACCATATTCCTTAAGGATACTTATAAGAGAAGGATTCGGAGTAGCCTTAACAGCGAAGAACTCCTTATATCCCTTATTCCAAGAGAAAGCCTCCTTAAGTCTCTTAGCATTCTCTCTTATCCCCTTTTCATCATAGATATGAAACGGTGTTGGGTAATCCTTTACTATCTCTTCGATCTTTTCTTTAGTTACAAATGCCTTTTTCATAATTATTCCTTTCTTCTCTATTTCAAGTCTCGCACATCAGCCAAGCCAGTCATACATCTCTGCATACTTAGCAGCAGAATTATTCCATGAAAAATCAGCTGTCATAGCTCTGTCTATGATCTTGTTCCATTCACGTTTTCTGTTATAATATACGCTCTTTGCATATCTTATGGTATTAAGCATCTCATGAGCATTGTAATTCATGAACGAGAAGCCCGTACCCTTACTCTCATACTCATTGTAAGCTTCAACAGTATCCTTAAGTCCACCAGTCTCACGAACTATCGGAACAGTTCCGTATCTTAAGGCCATGAGCTGACTAAGACCGCACGGTTCAAACAGTGACGGCATCAAAAATGCATCGCAAGCCGCATATATCTTATGTGACAGATCTTCTGAATAATAGATATTCGCTGAGACTCTGTTGTTATACTTCCAATCAAAATACCTGAACATGTTCTCATAACGTTCATCACCAGTGCCAAGAACAACAAGCTCTATATCATCGTTAGAACACAGTTCATCCATCACATACTGAACAAGATCTAAGCCCTTCTGATCGGTAAGTCTCGAAACTATACCAAGCATGAACTTATCTTTAGATACCTCAAGTCCGAGTTCCTGCTGAAGAGCTGTCTTATTCTTGTACTTTTCTTTTCTAAAAGTAACCTGGTTGTAATTAGCACATATCCTCTTATCAGTCTCAGGATTATATTCATCATAATCGATACCATTTACGATACCTCGAAGAGAATTAGCTCTCGCTCTTAAAAGACCATCAAGACCTTCACCATAAAAAGGCATCTTAATCTCCTCGGCATAACTGTTACTTACAGTAGTTATGGCATCAGAAAAAACTATACCACCCTTAAGATAATTGGCATCGCCATAAGCCTCGAGCTTATCAGGAGTAAAGTAATAAGAAGAAAGACCTGTTATGTTCTGAATAGTCTTCTTATCCCACACGCCCTGAAACTTAAGATTATGTATAGTCATGATACTCTTAATATTCTTATAGAGATCTCCTGCAGCGAATCTCTCTTTGAGATATACTGGAATAAGTCCTGTCTGCCAATCATGACAGTGTATGATATCAGGTGCAAAATCCATAAGAGGAAGACAGCACAAAACCGCTTTAGAGAAGAATGCAAACTTCTCAAGATCCTCATATATGTTGCCGTAAGGCTTCATACCCTGGAAATAATACTCATTGTCTACAAAGTAAAAGTGTACACCTTCATATTCCATCTCAAGCAAGCCAACATACTGCTGCTGCCAGTTGAAATCCATATAAAAATGTGCCTTATACTGCATCTTATTCCTAAACTTCTCAGGTATGCACATATACTTAGGTATTATAACCCTTATATCAAAATATTCTTTATTGAAATACTTCGGTAACGATCCGACAACATCCGCCAAACCACCAGTCTTAATAAAAGGAACCGCTTCAGATGCCGCAAATAAAATCTTCTTCATATATGCACTCCTTTCGAACTCATATTATTAGTATAACTCATTCTTATATTTATTGGCAAGATTTTTCATATCCTTTGCAGAAGAAAGGGTATTATCATTAATATTCTCACCACCAAGCATTCTCGACAATTCTGTTATGATCTCATCCTCGTTAAGCTGCTTAACTCTGGTATATGTCTTGTTATCCTTGGACTCTTTACTGATAAGATAGTGCTCATCTGCCATAGAAGCGATCTGCGGAAGATGCGTTATACATATAACCTGGCAATCTCTTGCTATACCCGCAAGTTTCTTTGCAACCATAGACGCTGTTACTCCGCTTATGCCTGCATCTATCTCATCGAAAATTATAGTCTTGACATCCTTTGCACCGGCAAGTATAGACTTGATTGAGAGCATAACTCTTGACAATTCACCACCAGAAGCAACCGCATCAAGTCGTCTTCTTTCTTCACCGACATTGGTACTGATCATATATATAACATTATCCGTACCAGTTTTAGAATATTCTTTTTCTTCGAATTCTATGGCAAAATCACAGTTATTAAAGTTAAGTTCCGCCAATGCTTCTCTCATCTTCTTGCAAAAATCGACGGCAAGCTTCTTTCGACTATCAGAAACCTCTTTAGATGCAAAAGAAAGCTTTTTCGTAGCCTCTTCCACTCTTAACTCTAATTTTTTTATACAATTATCTATATCGGATAGCTCTGCGAATCTCGCCTTCGCCTGTTCAAGCTCATTAAGAACATCCGATATGCTTTTTCCATATTTATACTTAAGAGAATTGATCTCATCAAGTCTCTTACTGACTGTATCATATTCTTCCGATGAAACATCGGCATTATCCACATAGGCTCTTATCTCATGCCTAAGGTCCGAAGACATCTCAGATATAAGCATGCTTTTGTCGTAGAGCTCGCTTATACCTGGATCCATAGCCTGCGCTTTTTCAAGTTCATCTGATAAATCAGACAGGATATCACACTCATCAAGTATAGCCTCAGCTTTTACCATATGCTCTGATATCTTACTGAAGCTTTCAAGCACCCTAAAGCGTTCCTCAAGCTTCTCATCCTCGCCCTCAACAAGGGATGCCGCCTCTATCTCATCAATCACATAAGCAAGGTAATCCATATCCTTGTTCTTATCGGCGTTGGCACTCATAAGCCTGTCAAGCTCTGATACAGCCTCTCGATATTCATCATAACACATCCCTACTTTGTCGACAAGCCTCACATGATTCTCATCGCCATAAGAATCAAGTATCGACAGATAATTAGACCTGTCAAGGAGTCTTGCAGTCTCATGCTGACCATGAACTGTTATAAGATGCGAAGCTATATCCTTCACCAAAGACGCGGTAACTGTCTGCGAATTAATCCTTATACTGCTCTTTGTCTTCGTGATTTTCCTGGAGATAACAAGTTCTCCATCATCAGCCTCTATATCAGACTCTTCAAGCATCAGCTTTACTTCATCCGGTATATCTGTAAATGTAGCTTCGATCAAAGCGTACTCGGCACCATTTCTTATGATATCACTGTTTGCTCTTCCACCGAGCACCAATCCAAGACTTCCAAGAAGTATGGACTTACCAGCACCGGTTTCGCCGCTTAGGATATCAAGCCCCTTGCCAAATTCTATATCTTCCTCTTCTATAAGAGCAAGATTCTTTATATGCAAACCATAAAGCATATATAATCCCCCTAGTTATTAGACATCTTTTTCTTCAATATCTGAAGGAAGCTAAGCTTGCTCGTCTTCACAAGATCAGCTCTTTTTTCCGCCTTTCTTATTATTATCTTATCCCCTGTGATAAGTCTTACATAAAGTTCACCATCAAATGACGATACTCGCTCTTCGGCAAGACCCTTGTTGTCGCTCATGACAACTTCTATAATATCATCCTGATCAAGTATTATACTTCTCTTGTTAAGAGTGTGCGGACACACTGGTGTTATCATCATAAGAGAAGCATTCGGCTGCACAATAGGTCCACCCGCAGACAGACTGTAAGCTGTAGAACCTGTAGCAGTCGACACTATCATGCCGTCTGCTGAATAAGAATTCAGATATTCACCATTAACATATATATCAAAATCTATGACTCTTAGAGTACCATGTCTGTTGATAACGATGTCGTTAAGAGCAATATTGTCATATATCATCTCTCCATCTCGATATACCTGACCATATAGCATCATACGGCTGTCTATCTCATATTCATCCTTTATAAGACTGATTATAGACTGATATATGTTATCCTTTTCGATATCAGTCAAAAAACCGAGAGTTCCTATATTCACGCCAAAAAGAGGAAGATTGCGATTATACAGATCTCTTGCAGCCTGAATCATAGTACCGTCTCCACCCAGCACTATAACACAATCCACATCTTCCGGTATAAGATCAGCATTAGAATATCTGTACTTAGTACCCTCAAGCTTCTGATCATCATCCTGTATCATACATTTTTTGCCCAAAGACTGTATATAATCCTTTATCTCATGAGCAAGCGTAATACGGTCATTCTTTGACCTGTTCATAAGTATATAAAAACTATTCATAGCAACAATACCTTCACTTATCAAGTTCCTGATGAGCAAGTGCGACTATGCTCTCAGCCTCAAAATCATTGACCTTTTCTTCCTCCTTTGCAGAAAGGTAGATAAGATATTCTATATTACCCTCTGGTCCCTTGATCGGCGAATGATCAAGTCCCAACACATAAAACCCGTTATCTTTAGCATACTGAAGAACTGCATTGATTACCTCAACATGTGTGGCAGGATCTCTTACAACACCCTTTTTTCCGACCTTTTCACGACTAGTCTCAAATTGAGGTTTTATAAGTGCCACAACATGAGCATCATCCTTCATAAGTTTCCTTAGGGGTCCCAAAACCTTACTAAGCGATATAAAAGACACATCTATACTTGCAAAATCCAGTTTATCAGGTATCATCTCTTCGGTTACATATCTTATGTTGGTCTTCTCCATACACACAACTCGCTCATCCGAACGAAGCTTCCAATCGAGCTGACCATAGCCCACATCTACCGAATACACCTTAACAGCGCCATTTTGAAGCATACAGTCTGTGAAGCCGCCGGTAGAAGCACCGACATCCATACATACCTTACCATCAAGTCTTAAACCAAAGCTTTTCATAGCCTTGGCAAGCTTATATCCGCCTCTGCTAACAAAAGGCATCTTCTCAGCCTTAACATCTATATTAACTTCTTCCTCAAAAGAAGCTCCGGCTTTATCCTCTCTCTGACCATCCACATATACGTCTCCGGCCATGATTATCGCCTTAGCATATTCTCTTGATTTTGCCAATCCTCTCTCAACTAAGAGAACATCAAGTCTTTTCTTCAAATCATCATTCCTCAAATGTTTTCTTTTATCTTAGCATATATGCTCTCGCCATCAAGACCGTATTCCTTAAGAAGCAAAGCCCTACTGCCATGTTCCACATAAGTGTCTGGCAAAGAAAAGCTGTATACCTTATCGCCGTACCTGTCCTTAAGTCGCATACCAAAGCCACCGGTGTGAACATTTTCCTCCAGAACAAAGATCTTTCTGTAATATGTAGATAAGTGGGTAAACAATTCATCATCAAAAGGATACAAGAATCTCGCATTGATAAGCATAGGTCTTACGCCGTCAGAATATAGCTTATCATATACCACACGTGCTTCACTGATCATGTTGCCAACAGATACTATAGCTATATCATCGCCTTCGCAGATAACTTCACTCTTATTCGGCAGGAATTCCTGTATGCTGTCCTCATAATCAAGATTCACTCCACCTCTTGGGTATCTGATTGCATATACGCCCTTGTTATTCACAGCATATTCTATCGCGCTCTCAAGTTCATATCGATTTCTCGGCGCTATGATTGTAACTCCAGGTATAATATTCATATACGATATATCAAATATACCCTGATGAGTCTGACCATCAGAGCCCACGATTCCAGCCCTATCTATGGCAAATATAACATGCAGTCCCTGAAGACATACATCGTGCAGAATCTCATCAAAAGCCCTCTGCAAAAAGGAAGAATATATCGCAACAACCGGTATCAAGCCACCGCTCGCAAGACCAGCAGCAAAGCTTACTGCATGCTCCTCGGCTATTCCAACATCAAAGTACCTGTCCGGAAACTTCTTTCCGAATTCAAGAAGTCCTGTTCCCTCGGACATCGACGCTGTGATCGCGACGATTTTATCATTATCATAAGCCATATTACACAGCTTATTGGAGAAAATCCTTGTATATGTTATCTGGTTCGCCGCCTTGGTCCTGCCGGTCTGGACATTAAAAGGACCCACGCCATGATACTTTTCAGGACGTTTTTCAGCAAATGTATAGCCCTTACCCTTAGTCGTGACAACATGAAGAATAACTGGCTTCTTTGATCGCTTTGCAGCATTAAGAGCCTTCACAAGCTTATCTATGTTATGGCCATCTATAGGTCCTAAGTACTTAATACCAAGTTCTTCAAAAAGCGTCGTAGGCATGACCATATGCTTGATACTATCCTTAGTCTTACGCAAACGTCCAATCCACTTTTCACCGCTCTTCATACGTTCGAGACCACTCTCAACATCATTCTTTAATTCAATATAAGGAGATGCCATTCTTATGTTGTTTAAGAATCCTGACACAAAACCCTTATTAGCGGATATAGACATCTTATTATCATTGACGATTGCTATAAACTTACCCTTATATTCAGATATGTTGTTGATTGCCTCGAGCGCAAGACCGCCTGTTAGTGCTCCGTCACCGATAACAGATACAACCTGATAATCATCCTTGACGATATCCCTTGCATTGGCAAGTCCAAGACCTACAGAAAGAGAATCAGAACTGTGGCCAGAGTCAAACACATCATATTCACTCTCAGCCTTTTTAGGAAAGCCACTCATACCATGAAACTGCCTAAGAGTATCAAACCCCTCCTTACGCCCAGTTAATATCTTATGAACATAAGTCTGATGTCCTACATCCCACACGATCTTATCATGTGGAAGATCTAAAGCAAGGTGAAGAGCTATAGTCAGCTCAACCACGCCAAGATTAGAAGCTAAGTGTCCGCCTGTGACACTCACCTTCTCTATCAAGAATTCTCTTATCTCTTTACATAATTCGGGATAATCCGAAGGTGCAATCTTCTTTATATCACCGGGATTATTAATACTGTCTAATATCATCAGTTATTCCTCGAAATGAGCTTTCTTATAACTTCTAAGATCTCTTTTTTATATTCTTCTACGCCTTCAAGCGCTTCAACTATCTCTATGCATTCTCGATAATATGTCTCATATATCATCTTGGTCTCAACCAGACCAAATATATTCACATATGTCATCTTATTATTCTTTTCATCACTGTTAACCGGCTTACCAAGTGTCTCTTCATCTCCTGCCACATCAAGATAATCATCCTGAATCTGAAAAGCAAGCCCAAGCTTAAGACCGAGTTCACCGAAGTAATTCTCATCTTTGCCTGCCAATACAGCGCCGATCATAAACGGTGCTTCCAAAAGAGCACATGTCTTGTTCTCATGTATGAAGTTGATCTGATCTTTGTCAAGCTTCTTCCCCTCCATCATGACATCAAGACTCTGTCCACCAATCATGCCAAAAAGTCCAGATTTATTAGCAAGTATATGCGAAGCTTTTACTATTCTTTCAGCACAATCAGGAAACTCCTTAGCCGAAGACAAGCATGTTTCAAATGCATACAAAGACAGACCATCTCCCGCAAGTATTCCTTGCGCTTCACCGTATTTACTCCATGTGGTAGGCTTTCCTCTTCTTAAAACATCATTATCCATGGCAGGAAGATCGTCATGTACAAGTGAAAAAGAATGTATCATCTCGATAGCAGCCATGAAGTAATCAACTATATCCTTATCGCCACCACACATACGATAAGCAAGATACATAAGATAAGGTCTTATCCTCTTTCCACCGTTAGTGACACTGTAATTCATCGCCTCTGTTATATATTCTCTATGTTCTACAGCCTTAGGAAGGAAGCTTACTACCTTCTCATCTATGATCTTTCTGTCCATATTACTCCTTAAAAGAATCCTCTGCTTTTTCTATCTCCTCTTTGGCAGATTCCAATTCTTCCCTGCACTCCATATATATGTCCATGCCGTCTTTATATATACCTACAGCCTCACGAAGAGGAAGCTTGTCAGACTGCAGCTTGGATATCATATCCTTAAGTTTTTCTACTTTTTCTTCATAAGTAAGGCTTTCAGCCTTCTCTTCTTTTTTCTTAGCCATAACCAATCCTATCTTTCACCCACAGACTTAACACTGGCAGTTATACATCCGTCCGATACATCTATGACTACATCATCGCCTGATGCTACATCATGTATAGAACTGATCACCTTATTATCTTTTGTCACCACAGAATAGCCTAATCCAAGCTTCTTCATAGGCGACAAAGCCTCCAAAACACCCGCATGTCTGTTTAATTCTTTTTCAACACCGATCATATATATGTTAAGGGAACCTTCAAGTCTGTCATGCAGATTTACAAGCTCTGTTTCACGCTTTTCTAAGCTACGTCCCGGATGAGAACTTTCTAGTTTCTCACGCATATTCTCAAGCTTTTCTCTTCTCCTGTCATAATAGGATGTGAAAGCTTCCTTAAGCGACACAAAAAGATCATCAAGTGTCCTTTTCATATCAAGAACATCTCTTGTCACAGCTACAGCAGCTGCTGTAGGTGTAGAAACTCTGAGATCCGCAACATAATCAAGTATAGTATAATCACCCTCATGTCCTATAGCTGACACTACAGGAATAGGATAATCAAATACAACATAAGCAAGCTCTCTGTCATTAAAGCAGTTAAGGTCCTCAAAAGAACCACCACCTCGCGCTATAACAATTGCATCGAGATTCTTGCTCTCTAAGGATTTAAGCGCCGATACAACACTCGATACTGCGCTAGATCCCTGCATAGTGGCATAACATACGGTAATATCTATATAAGGATCTCTTGCCAAAGCATTTTTTAAAAAATCCTTTTCCGCCTGAGAATCCTTAGCAGTTATAAGTCCAACTCTCCTGACAAAAGATGGAAGCTCACGCTTGTATTCAGCTTCAAAAAGCCCCATCTGCGACAATTCTTCTTTGAGCTTCAAGAAATCTTCATAAAGCTTTCCAAGACCTACATTACTAACCTGTGAACACACAAGCTGATAATAACCAGCCGCTTCATATATGCGAACCTTACCACGGATTACGACCTTGCTTCCATCCTTGAATCCAGCTGGAAGCGGAGTTATGCCAAGGTCAAATATCCTGCACTTTATGATGGACTTCTCATCCTTAAGGTCAAAGTATATACCGTTACCGTATACTCTGCCGCGATAATTGCTGACTTCGCCAACTATCGTGATGTTGCCAAGCAGAAAATCATCTGCAAACATCCCGGACAGATAAGCATTCAGCTGACTTACCGTATATTCTTTCGCCATATTACATCTGTCCTAATACACCATTAACAAACTTAGATGCATTGTCTCCACCGTATATCTTCATAAGTCTGACAGCTTCATCGATAACGATATTCTTATCCAAGCCTAAGTATGCATTCTCAGCAATCGCAAGTCTAAGAGCAGCAAGTTCCACCTTACCTACACGATTAAGCTTCCAGCCGTCAAGATAACCTTCTATACGCTTGTCGATTTCCTCTAAGTGCTCTGCAACAGCCATAACCTTCTTCTTTATCTCAGCCTTCTGCTCATCGCTAAGCTGACTCTTAGGTATGATATCGCCAACGTCCTCTTCATCATAATCTACCGAAAAAAATAGGTCATCATATGATATCTCTCCCTGAAAATCTGATGAGAAAACCATCTCATAGGCATATCTTCTTATGTTTCTCAACTCGTCTGTCGACATACATCCTCCGAAAATTAATTCTAAACGCAAAGAAAAGGAAGCACCACAATACTCCCTTTTCGTAATTCTTAAAGTTTCTTGTTGTCAATGTTCACGCCAGCAACTCTTATATTCACATCAGTGATATTAAGACCGGTCATACTCTCGATAGTACTCTTAACTTTCTCCTGAACCTTACTGGTCACCTTAGGAATACTACAGCCGTAATCAACCATAAGAACCATATCAATATTCGCGTTATTGCCTTCAACAACTACCTTAACGCCCTTTGATAATGCCTTATTGCCGACCTTGTTAACATTGTCTCTGGTTATATTGCTCGAAACAGTTGATACGCCTTCTACGTCAGTAGCCGCAATAGCTGCAATAGAAGCAATAACCTCATCCGCAATCCTCAACTCGCTAATCTTATCATCACTGTTGAGGACATATGTATTTCTATTATCAAATTCGCTCAATTTATCATCCTCCTACATACTTAAAGTATATCTCAACCTATATCTTATTATATAAAAAAGCTTCATAATATGCAAGGCTTTTTTGCAATGTACTACTTATGATAAGGCTCACCGGACTTGATCTTAAATCCTCTGTAGACCTGTTCAAGAAGTATGACTCTCATCAGCTGATGAGGGTATGTGACCTTACCAAAAGAAAGCTTTATATCAGCCCTCGATATAACCTCATCAGATAATCCAAGCGATCCACCTATGACAAATGCTATGTGGCTATGCTGCATAAGCGGCTTAGACAGTATCTTATCGGCTATCTCCTCTGAATCTAGCATCTTACCATCTATACACAGGGCACATACATAAGCATCCTGTGGAATCTTAGCAAGAAGCTTCTTTCCTTCCGATGCCTTAACCTCAGCAATTTCCTTGGCACTTGCACCATCTTTGGTCATCTCATCCGCAACCTCAACGATGTTGAGATTGCAGTATGCAGACAACCTCTTACTGTATTCGCTTATAGCATCCGTAAAAAACTTTTCTTTTATCTTGCCAACCACATATAAGCTTACTTTGACCATAATTAGCAGATACCCTTGATGATATCAGGAACAGCCTTAAGCATGTTATCGATTTCTTCAGGCTTCTTTCCGCCGGCAGTAGCCATATTATCTCTTCCGCCGCCACCACCGCCAACCATAACGGCCGCCTGCTTGATGATCTTGCCTGCAGCAAAGCCCTTTGCAATAGCAGCATCATCAGATGCTACGACAAGATTAACCTTACCATCCATAGCACCTGCTACTACTATGATATCAGCATCACCATTTGCCTTAAAATCATCGCAGAGCTTTCTAAGTGAATTCATATCAGAATCATCTACTCTAAGAGCAAGAACCTTCATATCAGAAACAACAGTCACAGACTTAGCAGCATCTGATACAGACGCCTTATTAATCTTATCCTTAAGACTCTCATTCTCGGAACGAAGTTCCTTATTCTCATCAAGAAGAGTATGAATCTTCTTCATAAGCATAGAGTCATCAGTCTTAAGAAGAGCGCATACGTCCTTATATGAATTCTCTATCTTCTTGTAATAATCCACAACAGCACTGCCTGTTATAGCTTCTATTCTTCTTATACCAGCAGCTATACCACTCTCAGATACTATCTTGAAAAGACCAATCTTAGAAGTATTGCTTACATGAGTACCACCACAAAGTTCAACAGAGAAGTCACCCATAGATACAACTCTTACTTCATCGCCATACTTCTCACCAAAAAGAGCCATAGCACCAGTCTTCTTAGCATCCTCAAGGCTCATAACCTCAGTCTTAACCTCAAGCGAATCAGCTATCGCATCGCTTACAATCTTCTCAACCTGCTCTAACTCTTCTGCAGTCATAGCCTGGAAGTGTGAGAAGTCAAATCTGAGTCTGTTCGGTGTAACCAAAGAACCCTGCTGCTCAACATGTGTTCCAAGCACTGTACGAAGCGCCTTCTGAAGAAGATGTGTTGCACTGTGATTCTTACATGTATCCTCTCTAAGATCTGAATCAATCTTAAGAGTAACCTTATCACCAACCTTGAACATACCCTTGGTAACCTTACCAAAGTGTGCTATCTTACCGCCCTGAAGCTTCTTGGTCTCGATAACCTTGAATTCACCATCAGCGCTCACGATAACACCTGTATCACCTTCCTGACCACCCATGGTAGCATAAAAAGGAGTCTCGTCAACCATTATCATGCCATCCATACCGTCAGTAATAGCATCGGTAATCTCAGTATCTGACGCAAGCACAGATATCACAGAATCGTGCTCATATCTGTCATATCCTACGAAAGTACTTGTTATAGCAGCATCTATAGACTGATATATAGTCACATCAGCGCCCATGTAGTTAGTAGTCTTTCTGGCAGCTCTTGCGGTAGTACGCTGAACCTCCATACACTTTTTGAAGCCCTCTTCATCAGCTTCGATTCCCTTTTCCTCAAGGATTTCCTTAGTGAGGTCAAGAGGGAATCCATATGTATCATAGAGACGGAATACATCCTCACCATCAAGGACCTTACCGCCTTCGCTCTCTAACTTAGCAATCATATCTGTGAGAATACCAAGTCCGAGATCGATAGTATCGTTAAACTTATCCTCCTCAACAGATATGACCTTCTTGATGAATTCCTGCTTCTCACGAAGCTCAGGATATCCATCACAGGATACATCAACTACAGTATCAGAAAGGTCCGCAAGGAAAGTTCCTTCTATACCAAGAAGTCTACCATGTCTAGCAGCTCTTCTAAGCAATCTTCTAAGGACATAACCTCTGCCCTCATTAGAAGGCATAATACCATCAGATATCATAAATGTTACGGAACGAATATGGTCCGTGATAACTCTTATAGATACATCCTTCTTTTCATCAGAGTGATACTCTGTACCTGCCATCTGACAGATTCTGTTTCTCAAAGCATAGAGAGTATCTACATCGAAGATTGAATCTACATCCTGTACTACTACAGCAAGTCTCTCAAGACCCATACCTGTATCTATGTTCTTCTGAACAAGTTCGGTATAGTTGCCATTACCATCATTCTCAAACTGTGTGAATACGTTGTTCCACACTTCCATATATCTGTCGCAATCACAGCCTACAGTACAGCCTTCCTTGCCACAGCCGAATCTCTCACCACGATCATAATATATCTCAGAACATGGACCGCAAGGACCTGCGCCATGCTCCCAGAAGTTATCTTCCTTACCAAATCTGAAGATTCTGTCTTCAGGTATGCCGATTTCCTCATTCCATATTCTGAAGGCTTCATCATCATCCAGATATATACTTGGATAGAGTCTGTTCTTATCAAGACCTACAACTTCAGTCAAGAATTCCCATGACCAGTGTATAGCCTCTGTTTTAAAGTAATCGCCAAAAGAGAAGTTACCGAGCATCTCAAAGAAAGTACCATGTCTAGCAGTCTTGCCGACATTCTCGATATCGCCTGTTCTTATACACTTCTGACAGGTAGTAACTCTTCTTCTTGGTGGAATCTCCTGACCTGTAAAGTAAGGCTTCAGAGGTGCCATACCCGAATTGATGATAAGCAAACTGTTATCATTATGAGGCACCAAAGAGAAGCTCTTCATCTTAAGATGATCCTTACTCTCAAAAAACTCCAAAAACATCCTTCTTAAGGTGTTAACACCATACTTTTCCACAACTATATCCTCCACAAATTACTTTGTCTTATTCTTCTTAGCGTCTCTGATCTTCTTACCTGCAAATATGCCTAATCCCATAGCACAGGTAACCGCCAGGACTCTCAAGACTTCAAAATAAATATCATTCAACAATACTATCATAACATACCGCCTTTCATATCATTGACATTATTATTATAGTACCACAAATAAACTTATTAGTCAACGCCCTCACCCGTCAACTCTTTTTCAAGCTCACACATAGCTTCCTTCGCCATGTTTCTGGCAAGCTTGTCACATAACTCATTATATTCATTTTCCGCATGCCCCTTAACCCACACGAATGTTATCTCATGAATCGACGTAAGTTCAATTAGCCTTTGCCACAGATCGGGATTCTTGACATCCTTAAACCCCTTCTTTATCCAGCCATAGATCCAGTTCTCGTTATAAGCCCTGCACAGATACTGCGAATCAGAATAAAGCGTGACTTTACATGGAAACTTAAGTTCCTGCAAAGAAGCTATAGCTGCCATAAGTTCCATCCTGTTATTCGTCGTCTCCTTCGCTTTATCGGACAGTTCCCTCTTATGTACTTCGCCCTTAGAATCAGTATACATAAGGATTGCGCCATATCCACCAGGTCCCGGATTTCCAAGACAACTGCCATCAGTATATATAACAACTTCCTTTAGATTTTTCTCCATTCCATAGTCCTTTCAAAATCAGAAGCCAAAGCATTGGCATCGCTTATAATACCTGCATCGTAGCCAAGTATCTCTAAAAGCCTGATAGCATTTCGGCTGGTTGCTTTGCCATCAAGAAGCCTGTAGCTGAATCTGACATCATTATCAACAACCTCTTCGGTAAAGTGGTAATTATCATAGTGTTCCTCAAGTATTCCTGTAAGTTCTATATCGTGAGTCGCAGCAAAGCATATCACATTCATAGTTGAAAATGTCTTGAGGATAATGCTGGATGCGGCTATTCTCTCAATTGTATTGGTACCTCTTAAAACCTCGTCTATAAAGCAAAGTACAGGCACAGATGTATCAGCTGATAAGATTCTTCTTAAAGACTTGATCTCAACCATATAGTAGCTATCATGCTCTAGAAGATCATCACTCAAGGACATAGAAGAATATACTCTAAACCTTGATGCTTTATAGCTCTTACAAAGACATGTATATATACTCTGCGCAAGGATTGCATTAATTCCAACCATACGAAGGAATGTCGACTTACCAGAAGCATTGGAACCAGTAAGAAGTACACAGCGCTTACAATCAATCGAGTTAGAAACAGCATCATCTATAAGTGGATGAACGCCATCAACGATTTCTATACTCTTTCCTTCAACAAACTCAGGCTTAACATAGTTTTTGACCTTGGTTCTGTAAGATGCTATACTTGTGCAGGCATCAAAGAAGCCAACTATTTCATACAATCTAAGCACATCTTCCATAACACCGGGAACCTTATCAACTATGTTGTTGAACTTAATAAGATCCACATGAGTAAGCATCCTCACATAGCTCATGAACATCTCGATCAGTGAGCCGTCATTACTGTTAGTGTCGCTAAGGAGGAAACTGTTTTTCATGACAGGTTCAAGCTTTTTCTTAATACCAGATAGCTCTTCCTCATAGTTTTCAAGTTCCTTAAGCTTAAGCTTTAGAATCCTGCCATTTGCACGATGCATCTTCGCAAGATAATTGACACAGACAAAGTAAGGTTCAACCTTTGCTCTAAACTTATAATATCCCATGATCTGAAACACAAGCATAACAAAGAACCCTGACACGCCGATGCCAGCATCCACAAAAATTGTACAGAGTATAGAAGCTATAAAAGCGATCAAGCCCACATAATGTATGAGATTCCCCATAACAGGCGCATTCTTAAGCTCCGTCAGATACTTGATCATAGAGATTTTTCTCACAAAGCCAAGATCATATATAACAGACGACAGCTTCTTTCTGTCAGTTTCATTCTCCTGTATATAGGACACAATACGATCTGTTTCCTCAAGAGAAGCTATATCCTCATCCTGTTTTCTCAATCTATAGTAAAGATATTCCTGTCCAAGGGATGAATTCGAATTGTTGATCTTCATAAATACATGATCCATATCCATATCATGCCAGGTTATATCATCAACATAACATCCGCTGTTATCATGTTCTGCCTTATATCTATAATAATCAGCTATATAATCATATTCCTCATAAGTATATTCTTTTATATTATCCTTAAAAAACAAATTATCGTCATATCGACGCATAAGAAACTCCTTATTCTTTCATTCTAACTTAAAAGAGAGACCGCATATTTGTCTGCGATCTCTCAGATCATACAATACATAAAAATCACCTGTTCACCAATCTGTAGTATCTCTGGATTTCATATTCAGAGATTTCCTTTCTGTCCATGTTGTAGTTCTTGTTAACCAAAACATAAACATTGTTTCCACCACTTGACTTACGTTCCTTAACGATGAATCTTTCTGGGAATTCTCCTTTGCTTTCGAGTTCATCATTAATCTCATAAGCGAAATGACTAGCTTTTCCGATAAACTTATCTAAAAATCCCATATTCAACACATCCTTTCTTTTATTGATATTCTTTTAACGATTACATGTATCCTTCCTCTAATTCTATTATACCTCGTTTTTGAAATAATTCAATACGGAAAATTGTTAAATCTTTGTAACATTCGGAGAACAGCATAGCAATAACAAAAAAAAGGGGGGATATTACCCCCCTAAAATTGTTAATTATTATACATTACCACTCTGAGTATCCTTTATGAATTTGTCAATCTTCATAATCTCAACTCTTATATTACGAAGATGTTCAATATGCTTACTGAAATCTCCACCATCATTGAGGATATCCAAAGCCTTAACACTTGTATCTTCTACTTCAGCCAATATAACCGCATTGAACTGATTAGTATCTATGGCTTCCTCGACATCCTTAAGCGCCTTAATAAGTCTAGCCTTATATGCTACAACCTCTTCCTGAAGTTTAGCCATGCGCTCTTTTTCCTTATTGATCTTCATCTTGGCAACTACACTACCTGTATCAAGAATCTCATCACCAGGATTAAACTTATAGACCATAACATAAGGATCGGTAATCTTAATAAGTTCCTGTCCTACTTCAAATACTGCGTTACGTGTCTTAATGAATGCGTTAACATCTGCGTCAACCTTAGGATATGTAAATAACTCGCCTTCAAGATAGTATACTCCACTCTTACTGGTTATAACGTTATCTTCCATTGTATAAAATCTGAAACCTATGATTCTTACATCATTCCCAGGAACATTCATAGCCAAAGCTTTTTCCATAGCAGCATCCTTGTCCCAAGAATCTACCTGCTCATTATTACTAATAATACCAAAGCCAACATTAAGAAATTGTAAGAAATTCTGTGTCATAATAGTTGCACCCCATTCTTTTTATATTTTCTATATGCATGTCATCTACATAATATATACATCATCCGTGTATTATTATTATAGCCTTTTAAACGAGAAGTGTCAATACGAAATTGCTATATTTTTAACTTTTTAGAAGACTACAAGTCTCGCACCGCGAGACTTGCGCATACTTTTTATCATCAATCACCAATTAAGCGAACTGTGTTCTATAGTCTTATCTCTCTGCATAAGTTCATTGACCGCCTCACCAGCAGGCTTACCTTCAAAAAGAATAAGATTGACCTGTTCTACTATAGGCATAACGATATTGTACTTCTTAGCAAGCTTAAGAGCTGCTTTTGCAGAATATACGCCTTCTACAACCATGTTTACTTCCTTCATGGCATCTTCCATGCTATAGCCCTGTCCCATGAGTATACCTGCTCTTCTGTTACGACTGTGCATACTCGCACATGTAACTATAAGGTCACCTATACCGGAAAGGCCATAGAAGGTCTCGCTCTTACCACCCATAGCTATACCAAGTCTTGCTATCTCAGCCATACCTCTGGTTATAAGTGCAGCCTTGGAATTATCGCCATAGCCAAGACCATCAGCCATACCCGCAGCCAATGCTATGACATTCTTAAGAGAGCCACCAAGTTCTATTCCGAGGATATCAGAACTGGTATATACTCTGAATACATCACTCATGAATACAGACTGAAGCTTCTCAGCAGTGGCCTTCGATGTCGCACCAACAACACAGCTTGTCGGTATACCTCTGCTTACCTCTTCTGCATGAGTAGGTCCGGAAAGAATGGCAACATCAGCTCCCTTAACCTCCTGGCTTATGATATCAACCATAGTGTAGAGAGTATCATCTTCTATACCCTTTGCCAGATCTACTATGATCTGCCCTGGCTTATAATATGCAGAAAGAGTCTTTGCGGTAGCTCTTACATATACAGATGCAACAGCCATAACTATGACTTCTGCACCCTCAACGCTCGGTCCCATATCCCCACTTATAGTAATCTCTTCAGGAATACGAACGCCCGGAAGGCATCTTTTATTCTCTCTGTCATTGTTAACAAGCAATACTTCGCTTTCTACAGCACTCCAAAGAGTAACATCATGTCCATTCTTATTAAGAAGAAGCGCTATGGCTATTCCCCAGCCACCAGCTCCTAATACTGTTACCTTCAATTCTCTTTCCTCTTTTCTTTTATTTTACGTTCAGTTCCGTTATTAAGCCTCTTTATGTTCTCCCTATGTCCCCAGAACACCAAAGCCACCATACCTGCAACTATTATATCACTCTCTAACTGCCCCAAAAAATCAAGACCGAATACTCCGATGATATTAAGCACGATAAATTGCATACCGAAGGAAAGCATAGCCGCCAATGAAGCAAAGGATACATATCTTGTCTTAAAAAGAAGTATGAAGAACAAAACATATCCTGCCACTGTCATATACCAGCAATATGGGAAGAACACAATTATAAGACCGCTCGCCGCAGCAACACCCTTTCCTCCCTTAAAGCCGAGATAAAAAGGAAAATTATGTCCCAAAACAGCTCCAAGTCCGGAATAACATATATATACGACCTCATCCGCAGGCTCGTTGACACCTATGAGAAAGTGCACAACAACCGCTGCAAGTATAACCTTAAGGATATCGCCAAAGTATGTTATGTAACCAGCTTTCTTGCCCAGAGTACGCATCATATTCGTAGTTCCGGCATTACCGCTTCCGTAGTTTCTTATGTCTATATGATGTAATCTACCATATATGTATGCTGTCTGAAAAAGTCCGAAACCATAACCTATGGCAAGCGCTAACAATCTGTAAATCATTGATCCTTTTCTTTCCTTTCACGAATGATAAATCGAAGAGTCGTTCCTCTGAACGAAAAAGTATCCCTTATCTTATTCTCTATATACCTCGTATATGAAAAATGCATCAGCTGCTTATCATTTACGAATATAACGAAGGTTGGCGGCTTAACGCTAACCTGAGTTATATAATAAAGCTTAAGTCTCTTACCCTTATCACTAGGCGGTTGTTGCATAGCAACTGCTTCTGTAAGGATCTCGTTGAGAACACCGGTCTGGACACGCATATTCTGATTCTCGATAACCATATCTATGGTCTCGTATATCTTGCTAAGTCTCTGACCTGTTCTCGCAGATATAAAAAGAAGTTCAGCATAAGACATAAAAGAAAGGAAATCCTCTATCTTCTTCTTGAACTGATAGATAGTCTTATCATCCTTTTCTATTGCATCCCACTTATTAACAGCTATAATCATACCCTTGCCACGTTCATGCGCTATTCCAGCGATCTTGGTATCCTGATCGGTTATACCTTCAGTAGCATCGATCATAAGGATAACAACATCTGCTCGCTCTACAGCTGCCACGGCACGTATGATAGAAAACCTCTCTATATCCTCTTTTATCTTGTTCTTTCTTCTGATACCCGCTGTATCTATGAACACATATTCTTTGTTCTTATATGTAACAGTCGTATCTATGGCATCTCTTGTAGTACCGGCTATATCAGAAACTATCGATCTGTTCTGACCACAAAGCTTGTTAACCAAAGAAGACTTGCCGACATTCGGTTTTCCGATTATAGCTATTCTCGGCCTCTCATCCTCCTCTGGCGCTCCCATCCCCTTAGGAAATGCTTCAACAACATTATCAAGCACATCACCAAGTCCAAGCTTCGAATTCGCACTTATAGGATATGGATCTCCTATACCTAAGTTATAGAATTCATATACGTCAGCCATCTGCCTGTCGAAGTTATCTACCTTGTTAACAACAAGTACAATAGGCTTCTTCGAACGTCTTAACATGTCACATACTTTTGCGTCAGCATCTACAAGTCCCTGTCTTACGTCAACCATAAACATGATGACATCAGCAGTCTCTATGGCTATCATAGCCTGCTCTCTCATCTGAGCAAGAATAACATCTGAAGTATCAGGTTCTATACCACCTGTATCTATCAGCGTAAATTCATGATTAAGCCAGCTCACATCAGCATATATCCTGTCCCTGGTAACACCAGGAACATCTTTTACTATCGAGATCATCTCCCCGGCCAAAGCATTAAAAAGAGTGGACTTACCGACATTCGGGCGTCCTACTATGGCCACAATAGGTTTACTCATGTTTTTCACCTCTCAAATTTTCTCACATTCCTATAATAACAGTATTTTTTCCCTTTGTAAAGCAAAAATCTTGACGAATGCACATATGATATAGTAAAATTGAATACGGTTTGAAAACCAATAATACACAAAAGGTAATAATCTATGAATACAAACAACGAACATTTTAATTTCAGCAACTCCATACCGGTTGCTCCCCTTAAGATCATCGCTATGGAAAGCATCAAGGACCTCGGTGCGAAGATTGATTCGACCATCAGACAGATGCGTACCGAACGCGAGAATTCCAACAAGACCAACCTCCACTTCAACGGATATCTTCCAGAGACTTTTCTCGTTAAGAGCTGCTGCCCGAGATTTGGTTCAGGCGAAGCAAAGGGTATCATAAGCGAATCCATAAGAGGTACAGACCTCTTCATCATGACAGATGTGTGCAATTACGGTCTTACTTACACAGTTTCAGGCTTCACTAATCACATGTCACCAGATGACCACTTCCAGGATCTGAAGAGAATTATATCTGCTACCAACAAGCACGCTCACAGAATCACAGTCATCATGCCGTTCTTATACGAGTCGAGACAACATAAGAGAACTAAGCTTGAGTCACTCGACTGTGCGCTTGCCTTAGAAGAACTTGTCGACATGGGCGTATCGAACATCATAACATTTGACGCACATGACCCTAGGATAAGCAATTCTATCCCTCTTTATGAATTCGAGAACTTCCAGCCACCGTTCCAGTTTATCAAGGCGATAACCGACGATATTCCGGACCTTAAGATCGACAAGGACTCTCTCATGATCATCTCTCCTGATGAAGGCGCCATGAGCAGAGCCGTATACTTTGCAAATGTACTTGGCGTGGATATGGGTATGTTCTATAAGAGAAGAGACTACTCAACCATAATCAACGGCAAGAATCCTATAGTCGCCCACGAATTCCTCGGAACAGAACTTAAGGGTAAGGATGTGATCATAGTTGATGATATGATATCATCCGGCGAAAGTATGCTTGATACTGCTAAGGAATTAAAGCAGCGCGGCGCAGCGCGTGTATTCATATGTACAACATTCGGTCTCTTCACAGACGGTCTCGATAAGTTCGATGAATACTTCGCTAAGGAATACATAACACGTGTCATTGTCACTAACTTGAATTACACAAGACCTGAAGTTGATGACCGTTCTTACATACTTAAGGCTGATATGACAAGATATCTCTCAACTATCATTGATACATTCAACCATGATATATCAACCAAGAAGGTTGTAGATCCTACACTCAGAATAAGGGATCTCGTAGAAGAATACAACAAGAGAGGATTGAACGTCTGATCATGAAACACAAAAGACACATATTAACACTTCTGTGCGCGATGATGACTTTCATATCAGTTATATCTGTATATGGAGCCACTTCTAAGTACAAGCTCTACGATATCGACCTAACTGTTGCACTTCCTGACGATCTCTATATAGTCACAAGGGATATGGCGGCATCAGATCCTGTATATAAGAACATAGATTCAGATGCGCTCTCTTTCACCGCCGACATGGAGCAGAAGAACATATATCTCTACGCTCTTGCCAAGAACAAAAGCTACGATATAAGTATAACAGCAGTTAAAGCAGACAAAGAGAAGAACTTCGATCAGATGACACAAGAAGAACTCAAGGCCAACCTTGAGACAGAAAAAAAAGAAATCGAAGACACACAGAAATTAATAGTCAACGATATGTATATATCGGAAGTTGGCGATTACAGCTATTATATATATGACCTAGAGTCAGCCGATCCCAACGAAAAGATATATATGTTAAGATCGCGTATGGTCTTCCGTAACATGTCATATATTATAACACTTCAGACATATAACGGTGAGCTAAGCGATTCCCTAAGAAAAGAATTCGAAGACCTCTATAAATCCTGTGATTACACGAAGCTCAACGCTTCTTCAAAGACCATCAGGATGCTCAACGAAGCAAGAGATCTTCTTATCGGCACAGTGCTTATGCTTGCTATACTAGGAGTGATCCTTATAATAGCCAGAATAAGCAGGAATAATAAGAAGCATCACGCTTTCTGATATGGATATATTCTTTTAAAAGAAATCAAAAGTCTCACAGTCCGCTTAAATGCTGGGTTTGTGAGACTTTTTCTTTAATATACAGATCATTTTTTCACACTATGTATTTCTCATATTTTTTGTTAAATACCGCTCCCACAGCAAACATGATAACTGCCGCTGCCAAAAATACAAGATATCGATCCTTTATAAGACTTAAGGTAGCATTACGTTCATCAAGAAGCTGCCATTTTCCTGTTTTGGCCTGAAGAAAGTACGAATACACCACATATGCGGAACACAATATAACACTGAGCGCATACTTAGCAAACACATAATTAAGCATATAAAACATTGAAACCAAAAACATGGAGCATATGAAAAGCCTCGTATATTCCATCTTCCAGTCAAGATTTTTACACATCGGGATCATGAGAAGATGAACAGGAAGCGCAAACAGCATATATACAACAACGCTGAAAAGATAATACCCTATCTTCATCCTGCCTTTGATATACAACAGTTCATTGCCTCTCGCGGCCATATCCTCATAGGAAAAGAACACAGGCCACAATAACGCAACCGGCGGCAACAACTCCTGGAGAAATGTCTGAGCAATATAATCTCCGTCCGGCATCTGAAACATGAAGATTATCGCTGGTGCTATCAGAAGTTCAAAAATAAGCGGTATCAGATACGCCTCATTCACTCTTGCAAATCTTTGTTCAAAAGACATAGATATCCCCTCTCAAGCTTACTTTCGCCTTCATCCTTAATATCACTATTTGTTCCGATATTTTCAAGACCTTCAAGTTCGCCGTTATAACAGATTTTACCGTGATCAATGACTATAACTTTATCACAAAGCGATTCTATATCAGAACATATATGTGTCGATATAAGAACCGTCTTGTCCTTCGAAAGACCTCCTATGATCTTTTTGAACCTTATCCTCTCCTCAGGATCAAGACCGGCTGTAGGCTCATCGAATATGAGAAGCTTCGGGTCCCCAAGAAGCGCCTGGGCAATACCGAGTCTCCTTGTCATACCACCGGAAAGACTCTTTATCCTGTCATACTTTCTGTCAGAAAGATTAACGATCTTCAGTACCCGGTCGATCTCTTCCACGGCAGACTTCTTATCTATGCCCTTAAGACCAGCCATATAATTGAGTGCATCATCAACAGGCATATCCCTGAATAAACCGAAACTTTGAGGCAGATAGCCGAGACTGTCAATATATTTCTTTTCGCCGACTTTAGCCCCGTTAGCCTCTATAACACCATTCTTCAACTTATACACTCCACATATACACCTGATAAGCGTTGTCTTTCCGGCACCGTTAGGACCGAGAAATCCGTATATACCATTATCAAGCGTAAGAGAAAGATCGTCAAATACCCTTTTATTCTTAAACCCCTTTGTAAGATTACTGATCGTAAGCATCTGTATCTCCTCCGTAATAATCCATAATATAACCATTAAACACGCCATTATTCATGTACATATAATTCATTCCGAAAGCAATGAACTTAACATCCGGTGCGATCTTGCTGTTCATGCATATATTAATGGTCTCACGGATCCTGTTATCATCAATAGGGTATAAAGGATATTTCGGAACAAGCACCGTAAAGCCATCTATCACACGCTCATTAATAAGACCTTTTATAAGAACCGGTCCCCTGCACACTGAAGCATACTCATTATCCGATACCTTGTCAAGATTCGTATATACCCCGGAAACATTTGTCCTCACACTGTAACGGGAATCAAAATCATTGACAAATGCAGAATTGGAAGTAAGTCTTCTCTTACCCGCCAAAGGATAGTAAGCCGCACTCTCCGGAAGGAATATGGAATCCTTATTCGAGAGGCAATAATCAACACAGCCATAATATTCAATACAAAGAACCCCGTCTCCAAGTTCCCCTACAGTCAGAAAATCCCTGTTTCTCTTATAAGATATCTTCCTGCCATTATATGTGACCTTCTTTATCTTAAGCGTATGATACAATGTAAATGTATATTGATCCTTACCTGCATCCGCTGGATCAAGCTTTAACTCACACTTAACATCCATATGATCCGACAGTTTTATGTCCATATCATATTCAGTTATCTTAAAAGGCGAAGTCTTATCATAATATTCGTTATTAAGGTAACCTTTTCTTTCAACCTCAGTATAATAACTACTTGAATTAAGATTCATATATTCTTCAAGACCTCTGTCATGAACACCGTAATAATATATCTCACAGACGATGAATACCCCCACAAGGCCTGCCGTAACAATTCTTGCTTTTCTAAAAAAGATCCTTGCAAGAACAACAGATGCAAGAGCTGTCATGCCGATCATCTTGATCCACTTATATGCTTTCATATTGCCGACATCAATGGAAAATACCATACCGTCTCTGCCCTGTATAAAATCAAAATTCTGGAAAAAGAACATCGCTTCCTGTGTATTAGCTAACCTGACAACCGCTTCATCAAAGCTCGGACTGCCAAGATACAATAATATGAGCGAAAGCATTACAGAGCCTTTCACTCCTGTCTTATATGCGATCGAAAAGCCCGCAAGGATCAAAAAAGTACCGGGCAGACAATATGACAGCAGGCTTCTCAAAAAGATAAGCCCCACAAAATACATATCGATGCCATATTTTATGCAGCAAAGAACGGATATGATACCAAAGGTCAGAAAAGACAGGATCATATTAAAGAGAATAAGCCCGAATACGAATCCGCAATTCCTTCTTTTGTACACCTGAAAACAAAGCTCATGACAATTGGCAAGTTTAAAATCAACAGTAATATATACCGTAACAAGCAGAAGTACCGCCATATATATAAATGTCTGTTTTGACATATACCAAAGGACAGCCTGGGAAAAGCCCACGCTTTTTCTCTCTATCATATCATAGGCCGAATACACAACATAAGCCCATACCGCACCCACGATCATCAGCCATTGTTTTCTATACCACAAATAACTCATCTGAAACTTTTAATCAACCTCCTGATACTGAATATTAATAACCCTAAGAAAAGAATCGGGAATATTGCAAAGATATATACATAGGCTGTTGCGTATCTGCCGTAGGCGTCTTTTAAAGACATTACCTTACATACTGCCTCTAAGCTCTCCAAATCCTCTTTTGCGATTGCCGATCGATCAAAAAAAATGCATTGATGATGACGATAATTATCAACATCAAAATCATTTTCTATCATTGATTGTTTCCATGTCAAATATTCATTATACGAATAAATAATTCCATTTTCCGCTATTGAATCAAAATAATAATAAGTATCATACATAGCAAACGGAATTCCATAAGAAGATGGAGGAAATAAATTCTCAGTCTTAATTATGCCTGTTACATTTTTTGTACCATCGATCAATTCGATCTTATCACCTATCAAATGATCATTAATGGTTATACACTCATCATCAGCCTTACACATCTGACCTTTTTTTAAAATCGAATCCGGTCCATTAATACATCTATATAAAAAACCTTCCCCTCCTTCAGGCGCAGTCACTTTGACACAATAATATACATAATCCCACGTGTGATCTTTATACTTTTCCGATATTATATCCAGATAATCCTCAGAAATATACTCAACATAGAATAATGCGTTATCATCTGGCTCGCCTTTTTCCTCGATATCGTACAAACCCAAAAACTTAATCTCATCATCATCATTAACTTCGACCATTCTAAGTTCCTTAAGATTAAATCCGGTTTTCTTTATATTTGCATACGATGCATACATCTTATTATTAAAGCATATATATGTATCATTCCCATATATATTCTGAGACTTATAACATCGATGGATCCACAGCCCGCACACGAACTCAGCTGTTAAAAGCGCAAATACAATAAAGCTTACAATAATCAGAACAATGAAAATCCTGCGTTTTCTTCTATTATTCATACCAAACATTTATCCCTTTCAAAGAAAAAAGGAGCCGTTCACCCCGGGGACCCCTTTTCCGATTATTGATTATCTAAAAATCCTCATCGAGCCTTTATCAAAATTTTTCATAAACAACCATGAATTAGCGCTCAAAGAGAAACGACACCCTTCATACCTGTATGGAACACTATATGTAGCACCATATCTATCCTTGCTTTTAACGGTTTCTGTATGAATCCTCGTACCATAATGAGGTTCATTAGCAGTACCAAAAAGACTGCCTTTTTCACAGCATATCTCAGAATTAAGACCTCTTATCCAATATAACTCATCCTTGCTTTGATCACCTTTAATTGTTATTGTATCAACATCATTATCATTTCCGGCCCACGCATCATAAGGTTTAGCCATCCCTACAACCGCAATTGCGACCAATAAAATCGTTACAAGTTTTTTCATGATCCTTGTAAAATCCTCCTCTTATTTTTTTACAGAGCAACTCTAAACATTCACACCCGGGAAAGTCTGCTCTTTTTATTAGGAGTACTACATATAAAAAATGTAGCACTACAATTTGTAGCACTACAATTTGTATTATATCGCATTTCAAAGGATTTGTCAACCCTTTTTTGAAACAAATCGCACAAAATGAACATATTTATTTGCAAAAGGTCATTTTAAGCCTCTTGATGCAGGCTATTAACGCAAGCAAAGAAAGTATCGGGAATATTGCAAAGATATATACATAGGCTGTTGCGTATCGGCCATAGGCGTCTTTTAAGGACATTACCTTACATACTGCCTCTAAGCTCTCCAAATCCTCTTCTGATATAGCAGACCGATCGAAGATGACCTTATCCAACGCATAAAATGTAATCTTTGAAGCATCACCTTCCGATTCATTTAACGTTAAAAATTCATTATAAGCACGGAGTATTGAGTATGAAGGTTTTTGGTATTTGTCATATCCCCAATACATATATATTGCACCCAAAATACCATAATCATTTGGGATCTGGATATTTTCACGTTTTATTACCCCTGTAACACGCTCTGTTCCATCAATAAGCTCAATATTATCACCGATAGAATATCCTTCGCTTACAACGCATTCGCCATTATTGACGCACATCTTTCCTTTTTTCAAAAGCGTTTTTGGTCCGTATATATACGCATTTCTTATTACATGAGATCTATCAGTTTTTTCAGAAACATCCACATAAGCAGAAACATAAAACCACATGTGTTCACTATATTTTTCAAAAAATGTATCGAAGAAAAATGTTTTCCAGATACTTCCGCTCGTAGGCAATAAATCATCATCCTTAGGTAAAATACCTGCTTCCGAATTGTAACTCATATAAAGCCATTCATTTTCACCCGACATATCAATACATACTAAATCATCTATAGGAATATCAATTCCGATTTTTTTATAATCCTCATACTTTATATTTTTTTCGGGATCATTATATGCTATATATGTATTTTTTTCATATATACTCTGTGCTTTATAATTGCGATGAAGCCATAAGCCACAGATAAACTCTCCCACTAAAAGAACAAACACGATTAAACTTATGATGGAAAAGCCTAGCCACATCTTCCTTCTTTTTCTTCTTTTTTTATTCACAATTTCCTGTTCCATACCAATCCTCACAAGAAAAGAGGCTGTTTATCCTGGGGCCCCCTTATAATGAACTAATAATATTCACATACCATCTTTCAGTCTTATAAACCCACACATAGTTCCCCTAAGTCCATGACTCTTTCTATGCGAGAATATATAATCTCCATTGCAAGCTGTACACATATCCGTAACCGATATATTCTCTTCTGGTATTCCTTCATGAAGAAGATTGAGTCTGCACGCCTCATGAAGATCAAGATAATACTTCCTGTCACGCATCGGACCAAGTATCTTTTCGATATCTTCCTGACTATATACGCTTCTGAACTTATCCGCCACATCAGCGCCTATCTCATAACAGTCCTTGCATATCGAAGGACCTATGAATACCTTCATATCAGCCACATCACAGCCAGCGCCACGAAGCATAGATATACCGTTCTTTATTATATTGCCAAGAGTTCCCTTCCAACCTGAGTGCAGCGTTGCGCACATTCTCTTATTCACATCCACTATCATAACCGGAACGCAATCAGCAAAGCTTGTAACAAGAACCTCATCAACAGATGCTGTAACTAAGCCGTCCACATCGTTATAATCACGCCCTTTAAGGTCCTTAGTCCAGAACACGTTGCAGGTATGAGTCTGCTTGGATTTGATCATGTCTAAGCCTTCAAGCCCCATAGTTTTCTTGATTATCCTATAGTTCTCATCAACACGTTCACGCTCATCCCCACGATTATAGCCAAGATTCATACTTGCGAACTCGTCCTTGCTGACACCACCCATTCTAGTAGAAAAAAAAGCATCGATAAAAGGATATTCATCGAATATAACTGGTCTTATAACCTCTACATCTCCTCTTTTCTCTATTCTTGTAGTTTTATTCTCGTTATTGATAAATCTTATCATATATCCCTCTATTTTTTCGTTATTTTCTATTGTTTTGGATAATGCCTAGTGTTATAATAGCCTAAAATCGTGAAGGAGGAAACTATTATGAAAAAAGAAACCACTTACAAAATCACTCTCTGTGCACTTTTCAGTGCATTATGCTTTGTCTTCACCTATGCGATCAAACTGCCTTTTCCTGTTACATCAGGCTATATTCACATAGGCGATACGTTCGTGATACTATCAGGTATCATACTAGGTCCTGTCTACGCTTTCGTGAGTAGCGCTATAGGAGCATCTCTTGCCGACCTTCTGTCTGGATACGCTATATATATCCCCGTAACATTTGTTACCAAAGGATTGATGTCACTCGCTGCGCACTACTGTTTCAAGCTTCTATCCAAAATCGTAAAGTCTATACAGGTAAAGGTAGTCATAAGCGGCATATTTACGACCGCTATATGTACCTTAGGCTACCTTATCTTTGAATACTTCATGTATGGTAATGCAGCTTTTGCTAACATAATCCCGAACACTATACAGGGAATCATGGCGCTTGTTATAGCAGTCATCCTCTCGCCGGCAATCAAGAGACTTAAGAACGATTCCTTCACATAATATCCTTAAGGTGAGTAATCTTAAGTTGCTTACCTTCTCCAGTTATTCCGATGACATCGAATCTTACATTCACCTCATCGGACAGACCGTTCTTATACAGATATTCAGAAGTCGCATAGCGCATAGCCTGCGACTTCTTTTTTGTTATAGCATCAAAAGGTGTCCCGTAAGAATCATTCTTTCTGTACTTAACCTCAATTATTGCATAGGCCTCCCGATCAAGCGCGATTATATCAAGTTCACCATGCCTTGTATAATAATTGCGTCCTACGATCACATAACCTCTCTCCCGCAAATAATCGCAGGCCATATCCTCGTACAGCGTACCCACTGCTCTGTTATTCTGCCCTCTCATGAACTCATCTTCGCTTTCAGTTTATCCATAGAATCCACAAATACAAGGATTTCGGCAACAGCTGTATACAATTCAGGCGGTATCATATCGCCTATTTCAAGCTTTGACAGTGTGTTGGCAAGCTTGCTATCCTCATAGAGAGGAACATCTGCTTCCTTAGCCTTTTCTATGATTTTCTCCGCCACTATGCCCTTACCTGTAGCGAGTATCTTAGGCGCTTCATCGCCGAATTCATAAGACAGGGCTATCGCCTGCTTAACTTTCTTCTTTTCTTCTGCCATATACTACCCCCTATGCCTTCAGATCAACTCTAAAACGCATCGTCTCCATATAGAGATCTTTCTTTTCGCCACCGGTTATCTCATCGATTACAGCATTAGTGCTCTTTGGCGAACCAGTAACAGTAAAGTTCGTATTGTAACCCAAGTTTTTGAGCCTTTCATCAAGTATATCTATATGCTCCATTATGAAGTCGAGCATCTCTTCGTTCTCCAACATGAACTTAGTAGAGAGATTGTTTTGATTAGTAAGATTGACATATATATCCATACTGCCCAGATTATCCATATCCAGATGCAGCAGAGCACTTATATTGTCCTTGTCTATAGGCTTTCTCTTATCCTTAAACACATACAGATCCGAGTGAACATTCTGATTTGCGAACTTAAGCGGAAGCTGCACATAAGCCATAGCCTGATTAAGATCATTCATAAATGTTACGTTCTGCCTAATATCCTTCACACTAGATGCAAGTTCGCTATTGCCCTTTCCAGCTTCTTGAAGAACCCTGGAGATATTGGCTGTTTCCTTAAGCATCTTAGTATAGAAGTCCTTGATCTCACCGTTCTTACCGACATCTGCCGGCTTCATAAGAAATCTGTCATCTACGATCTCCTTAAGCGCTTTCTTAAGAACAGGACTGTCAAGAACTTCCTTATCAGGAAGCTTCATATTCTCTTCCAGGAGCTTTCCTACAGCCTCTTTAAGAGGCATATCCCCCTTCATGATAGCTTCCTTAAGTTCAGGATCCTTAGCAAGCTTGCTAAGATCTACAAGACCTTGTTCGCCTAAGGCTTCTTTTGCAGGCACGGAAAGTTCTCCCTCATAGTCGAAAGATACTATATCCTTAAGAACCTGAAGATCCTCAGTATTCTCAAGCATCTGTGTCAGGCTTTCGGTTATAGCCGGAAGCTTATCGCTTATACTGTGTTCATAGTTTTGATAATTTTCATATTGGATTATATTCTCAGAATTGACAGGCACGCCTAACTTTGTAAGATCCACAAGAGTCTTGGCTGAGATTTCTGGATACATCTTGGTCAGTCTGGAGAATTCTGCAAGAGCATCCTTATTGATTGACATATTGTTCTTCACAAGTTCCATAACGATTGCAGTATTCTTATCGTTAATAGGAACCATAGCCTGTTCAAGCGCATTAGAAGCAAAGCGCACACTCGCAGAATTATCACTCGTTCCTGCATCTAAAGCCTTCAGAACTATCTGTTCAGGATTAGACTTATTGACCTCAAAGCTTACCACATCTCCTATGTTAACACCGACATCTCCAGTCAAAAGAGCAGACAAAGTCCCTTGTGACCCCATACCGACCTTGACTTCGTTGCCGACCATATCAAGTATAGTTCCCTTAACCACATCCCCACTCGCTACATCCTTAAGCAACGTAACGGCGTCCTTTAATTCGCTGTTTACGGCAGACGAATCAAGCCTTCCTTCAGTTTTAGGCAGGGATTGATAGGTATTATTCAGATACTGATTGAGATTGATGTTAACATTTGCCATGATTAATCCGCCTGATCAGAAAACTTAGTACAAAAACTCCTTCTGTGTATAGGTGTCAAGCCATATTTTCTTATAGCTTCGATATGGGCTGCTGTTCCATAACCCTTATTCTGCTCAAATCCATATTCAGGATACTGCTTTGCATATTCATCCATAAGTCGATCTCTATACACCTTAGCAAGTATACTTGCCGCACCTATGGATATACTCTTAGCATCACCCTTGATGATAGGAACCTGCTTAATATCCACTTCAGGTATAGTAACTGCATCATTAAGAAGAACAGAAGGCCTTACTTTAAGTGCAGCGATAGCTTCTCTCATAGCCTGATAGGTGGCATTGAGGATATTGACGTCATCTATCACTTCGCGTGATACTACGCCTATACCGTAAGATACGGCTTCCTTCGTGATGATATCATATAATTCTTCTCTTTTTTTAGCAGAAAGCTTCTTAGAATCGTTGATATAGAGTATGCCGCAATCCTTAGGCAATATACAAGCACAGGCAACCACAGGACCGGCTAACGGTCCTCTTCCGACCTCATCTATGCCGCACACATAACCCAAAGCCTCATATTCTCTTTCATATACCTTAATCGATTCTATTCTCTGCTTCTCAAGCTCTAACTTTTCTTTTTGCTTTTCTGTCATAATACTATCTCTTTATGATCTTTATGTTCTTAGTAGGATATATCCTTAGGAACACCTTACCCACTATATCGCTCTTTTTGACCGCTAAGACCATACGGTTACGGCTGTCAACACTCACTCCTCTGTTATCGCCAAGAACAAAGTATTCATCATCCTTAAGAGTTATCGGTGACATCGCCATACCAGGATCTTCGATATAGTCAGTAAGACCATAGCTTTCATCATACAGCTCATCGTTGATATATATCTTACCACCCTTTATCTGCACTGTTTCACCAGGAAGTCCTATGATTCTCTTAACATAATAAGTATCTTCAAGATACTTGAATTTGAAGACGATAACATCTCCTCTTTTTGGCTTAAAGATCTTATAAGCCAACTTATCTACAAGTACCTCATCACCATTCTCTAAAAGAGGATTCATAGAATCACCAAGAACAACATTCTTCTGAACGAAGAAGAATGATATAACGAAAACAAGCGCGAAGATAATTGCAAAGTATATGATAACCGACAATATCTTCTTGATTCGTTCTTTTCTCTCAAATTGTGCTACATAATTCATGTCATATCTCCCACAGTTTCAAATGACATAAGTCCGACACGACCGCCTCTGACATCATCAAAAAGAAGTCTTGCAGTCTTCTCATAATCCACGCTTCCACCACGCTTTAAGCAGCCGCGCTTCACTCCTATATCATACAGAACCCTCACTGCCTCACGGTCAGTCTCATCTATACCATACTTGATAGACAAGAAGTTAGGATAGTGCCCTCTTATATAGTCTATAAGTATGAGCGCAAGCTCCTCAAGATTAACGATCTCATCATTAATCGAGCCTATAAAAGCAAGATGCCAGCCCACCTCTTCGTTGTCAAACTTTGGCCAGAGTATACCAGGAGTATCCAGAAGCTCTATGCCGTTAGCAAGCCTTATCCACTGCTTCCCCTTAGTTACACCAGGCTTGTTACCAGTCTTGGCGCTTGCCTTGCCGGCAAATGAGTTGATAAAAGTGGACTTTCCGACATTCGGTATGCCGACAACCATACACCTAAGAGGTCTGTTCTTAATACCTCTTGCGCTGTCCTTCTCTATCTTCTTTTTTCTCAATTCCTCAAGTATATCATAGACCTTCCTTATGGTCTTAGAGTCCTTCGAATTGATCTTGACAGTCTTAAAACCCTTACTGCCATAGTAATCTATCCACTGCGAAGTAACCTTTTCGTCAGCCAGATCACACTTGTTGATGAGCATAACGCGTTCCTTGTTACCTGCTATCCCGTCTATGTCAGGATTTCTGCTCGAAGACGGAACTCTTCCGTCAACAAGTTCGATAACAACATCTATAAGCTTGATCTCTTCTTCCATCATTCTCCTGGCCTTGGTCATATGACCCGGATACCAGTTGATATTAGCCCTGTATTCGCTCATAATGTTCACCCCACAAAGTTAATATATAGTTCTATCTTCTTTCCTCTCAAATGCTTCAAAGCTCTTTATAGTTTCTTCTCTATCGAGTTCCTGCATATCAAGCAAATCGCTCTCCATAAAACCAGCAGTCAACTGTGCTATATACTCATACATAAAATCATCTCTAAAGCCTATCTTATCAGCATCCTTCTTAGTATTGCCATAATATACAGTCTTAACATTCGACCATATAATCGCCGATAAGCACATCGGGCATGGATAACATGAAGTATATACGATGCATCCGCTAAGATCATATGTTCCAAGGTTCTTACATGCATCTCTTATAGCCATAACCTCAGCATGAGCTGTAGGATCGTTGTTAGCAAGCACGTGATTAGAACCACGTCCTACCACTTCGCCATCCTTCACAACACAGGCGCCAAAAGGTCCGCCCACGTTCGTCTTCAGATTATCGTCAGCCAGTTCCTTCGCGATTTTCATATATCTGTTCATAGAATATCCACCACCTCTCCATGCTCAATTATACCATAAACAATACCATTTGACAAGTTTATAACTTTTATGTAAAATATAAGAATAATGGCTCGGAGGTTTTATCATGAGAAAACTGACTATCGGTTTTATAGGACTCGGTCTCATAGGCGGGTCTATGGCCAGAACATTAAAATACAAGAATAAAGACATAAAGATAATAGCATATAATCGATCTAAGAAGCCGCTTGAAGACGCTGTTTCAGACCATGTCATAGACGTCGCAGCGCCCGATATCGACGAAACATTTGCCGACTGCGATTATATATTCTTATGTGCACCTGTTGAATATAACAGCATGTATCTTAAGACATTAAGCGGCATCATATCCAACAAGACCATCATAACCGACGTCGGAAGTGTCAAAGGTTATATACATAACACAGTAAGAGAATTAGGAATTTCAAAGCACTTTATAGGTGGTCATCCTATGGCAGGCTCGGAGAGAACAGGTTATGCTAACGCTAACGAGCATCTCTTTGAAAATGCTTATTATGCGATCACACCTACTGACGAAACAGACCCTGATAGGCTTGCTGAATACAAGGAGCTCGTTTCTTTATTAGGTGCCATACCTATAGTTATAGATCCAGATGTACACGATTATTGTGTCGCTGGTATAAGCCACCTTCCACACATCGTTGCTTCTTCACTTGTTAACACAGTCCGTGTACACGACACCGATGAAGAGACCATGAAGATGCTTGCAGCAGGCGGTTTCAAGGACATAACAAGAATCGCATCATCTTCTCCAGAGATGTGGGAACAGATATGTATGACTAACACTGATAGGATACTTGAGCTTATAGCCGCATACGAAGAGCAGTTAGAAGCATTTAAACTTGCGCTTAACACTAAGGATTCTAACACAATCCACGGTATGTTCGAGCAGTCAAGGGATTACAGGAACTCGATCAACACAGTTTCTAAGGGACTTCTTGACAAAGTATATGTCTTACGCTGCGAACTTGTTGACGAGAAAGGACAGATAGCCAACATAGCAGGCATACTCGCCAAGCACGATATAAGCCTTAAGAACATAGGCATCATCAATAATCGCGAGAACGAAAAGGGTGTTCTTCATATAGAGCTCTCAAGCGAAGATGACCTTATAAATGCTACCACTCTTCTTAGAGATAATTCCTATACAGTATATCGTTAGATCGGAGAACAAGATGAATTCATATAAAACACGCACTAGAGGCGAAGTAACTGTCCCAGGTGACAAGTCAATCTCACACAGAAGCATTATGCTTGGTTCCATCGCAAAGGGAACCACAAGAATCAAGGGATTCCTAGAAGGTGAAGATTGCCTCTCTACAATCGACTGTTTTAAGAAGCTCGGCATAAAAATCGAGAAAAATGGCGACATGATAAGCGTCTTCGGACAGGGACTTCACGGACTTAAAGCGCCATCTGAACTTCTCTACACCGGCAACAGCGGAACAACTACAAGACTCATATCAGGTATATTGTCAGCTCAGGATTTTTCCTGCACGATAGATGGTGATGCCTCTATAAGAAAGCGTCCCATGAGCAGGATCATAACGCCTCTTTCGCTCATGGGTGCAGACATAAAAAGCGAGTACAACAACAATTGTGCTCCACTTCACATAACAGGCTCTAAGCTTCATGGTATAGAATACACACTTCCTGTAGCTTCCGCTCAGGTTAAGTCATCGATTCTCCTTGCAGGTCTCTACGCAGAAGGAAAGACAACAGTAACAGAACCTGCTATCTCAAGGAACCACTCAGAACTTATGTTAGCAGCTTACGGTGCTAAGATACAAAACTCTGGTCTTACTACTACGATTGAGACAACTGATGAGCTCTATTCATCAGATATCGAGATTCCTGGCGACATCTCTTCTGCGGCTTACTTTATAACCGCAGCACTTATAACCCAGAACGACGGTATCCTCATCAAAAATGTAGGTGTAAATCCTACACGCGATGGCATATTAAAAGTATATGAAGCCATGGGCGGTAAGATAACAAGACTCAACGAGCGCATAATCGCCGGAGAACCTGTTGCAGACTTACTTGTATCGACATCAGAACTCCACGCTACCACTGTAGAAGGCGATATAATCCCAACTCTCATAGATGAGATTCCTGTGATAGTTGTAGCTGCAGCCATGGCAGAAGGAACTACAATCATAAAAGATGCAAAGGAACTTAAGGTCAAGGAATCAGACCGCATCGCAGTCATGACAGAGAACATGAAAGCCTGTGGTATAGATATAACAGCCACCGATGACGGTTTCATCATCAATGGTCACAGTGATAACATATTCAAAGAAGCGACTGTTGACAGCCACTTAGACCACAGAATCGCCATGTCATTTGCCATAGCCAATCTATGTTGCAAGGGAAATATAACCATAAAATCAAAAGAATGTGTAGATATCTCATATCCAGGTTTCTATAGAGACTTAGAAAGTATAGTTATCGAATGAAAAGAGCAAAGGTGCCGGTTTTTAATCGGCACCTTTTTATGGTTTTCACTTAGTTATTATACATCAAGTCTCGCATTCGGAATCAAACACTATGGAACATATGTAATCAGCATTCTTAAAATGCGATACAGTCACTCTGTTGAGTTCCACTTTGGCTTTGTGCCACTTCTCTTCAGCATACAAAAGCATATTGCACAAAACAGCACCCACGCTAACCTCATCGGCTTTTCGATATGAATCAAATCGGCGATATAGATATATATCTATATCGTTGCCTCTCTTCTCGAATCGCCAAGGTTGCTGGTTCAATCGTGATGGGGCAAGCACTCCATAATCTATCATGCCCTTGGAAAAATCATCACACTCATCAAACTTATAGATAAACTTGTCAAGAGCGTGCCTGTGTGCATACTTAACGTCTCTGTAAGGCAATCCCTTAGCTTTACCAAAAGCCATCATCATAACAGGCTTCAGACCATCCTTCTCAACAAGCCTTATACCTGTAGGTCTCATAAAGCTTGATGCAAGACCTATGGAAGTAAGATATATACTAAAAGCCTGCATCACATAACCCATATTCAGGTTCGATTCTAGATTCGTCTTAGTAAAAAAACATATATAATAGGGTGCTACTATAGGCCTGTAGTTGGTTAGATAATTCACAGGACTTGTAGCTTTTATAAAATCAATATAGAACTCTGCTTTTCTGAAAACAGGTACTATATTGTTCGCGTAATCCACTATATTTTTATATAACTCTTCATCTATCTCCTCGAATTTGTATCTTCTATTCGAGTATCTAAACTTAACTGCATCATATATATTCATTAGGTATCACCCTTAGTTTGGTCTACAGGTATATTATATCACAGATGTCACATTTTTGTAACATTTTTTTAATATTTTCGTGATTTTTTTTCGGTGCAATATCTCATGCTTTACAAACGCGCATTTTAACGCTACAATTAGGATATGAAGACATATAAAACACTCAGTAAAAGAAAAAAAGAATACATAGATCTATTCAATTCCATGTATGAAGGCTATTCTATCCCATGCGAAGAAGATATATATATCGACTTTGCATCAGATGGGGATGTTATAGTTTCGGTCATAGGCATATTGCCTCTCGGAGACGAAGTTGAGGTCTTCGGCATCACAAAGCCTGGATATACAGGAATTGGGCACTTCAAGAGACTTCTTGCGAAAGCCGAACGCATGTTAGAAGGCAAAACCGTCATCTACACTCTCGCACCATCTACTAAACCTAAGGCAGCGCCATACTCAAGTCACTACCTGATGCAGTTTAAGAGGGAAGATATCAGTATTCCAGGCACCCCTATAGAATACTCAGCCAATATGCGAAAGCACATGCTTACACTTTATAAGTCAAATGGCGAAAGAAAAGAATCACTCGGCCACCTTAAGTTTACAGAAGAAGGATCTTTGGGCCTATTCATACACCAGGTTTACATAAAAAAAGGATTTCGCCATATGGGATATGGAAAAATCCTTCTTAATTACTTAATATCCACAACAGAATATGATCGTTATACACTCGAGGTAACAGGAGAAAACATCCCCGCCTTCGAATTATATAAGAAACTCGGCTTCAAGATCATAGATAGTATCATCTATTACCGGCTATGATCTCAACAGTTCTACTGGCACCTATTCTGTCGGCACCCGCGCGTATGAGTTCCACAGCAGTATCATAATCTCTTATGCCACCAGCGGCCTTAACCTTAGCCTTACCATCCACGCAGCGCTTCATAAGCGCCACATCAGCCGCAGTAGCACCACTAGTTGCAAAACCAGTTGAAGTCTTCACATAATCAGCGCCCTGTGAAACAGCGATTTCACAGGCGATTTCTTTTTCATCATCACTAAGATATGCAGTCTCAATTATCACCTTAAGAACTTTATCAACGCACTCATTACGAACAAGCTTGATATCATTCTTCACATACTCGAGGTTCCCAGCCTTAAGCGCACCGATGTTGATAACCATATCGATCTCATCTGCGCCATCCATAACAGCCTGTCTAGTCTCAAATGCTTTGGCTGCACTACTCATAGCACCAAGAGGAAATCCCACAACAGCACATGTAGCCACATCGCTTCCCTTCAACTGATTGGAAACAATAGATACAAAACACGAATTCACGCATACGCTGGCGAAATTATACTTCAAAGCCTCCTGACATACCTTAAGAACATCCTTTCTTGTAGCGGTTGCACTAAGGATTGTATGATCAAAATATTTTGAAAACTCCATAACATACCTCTATTATCTGTTTCTGTATATGATCTCGTGTCTCTTTGGTCCGTTAGATACCATAGTTATCGGTACTTCTATAAGTCTTTCTATCTCTTCGATATAATCACGACACTCCTTAGGAAGTTCCTCATAAGTCTTGATACCTCTTATCTCGCACTTCCAGCCTGGCATCTTCTTGATAACAGGCTTAGCCTTCTCAAGCTTATATGTAACAGGGAAGTCTGTTGTAACCTCTCCGTCTATATCATAACCTACACATATAGGTATCTCATCAAGATAGCCAAGAACATCTATAACAGTAAGAGCAACCTCTGTTGCACCCTGCATTCTACAACCATACTTAGTAGCTACAGCATCAAACCAGCCCATTCTTCTAGGTCTTCCAGTAGTAGCGCCGAATTCTCCGCCGTCACCGCCTCTGCGTCTTAATTCATCAGCTTCATCGCCGAAGATCTCGCTTACAAAAGCACCAGCTCCAACAGCTGAAGAATAAGCCTTAACAACAGTTATGACATCCTTGATCTCACGAGCAGGAATACCTGCACCAACTGCAGCATAAGAAGCAAGAGTAGATGAAGATGTAACCATAGGATATATACCATGGTCTGTATCCTTAAGAGCACCTAACTGACCTTCGAAGAGGACATTCTTACCTTCCTTGATTGCATCACAAAGGAACTTAGACACATCTCTTACATATGGCGCGATAACATCTCTGTAACCAAGCATAGTCTTATATACTTCCTCTGCATCAAGAAGAGGCTTATGATAGAGATGCTCAAGAAGGATATTCTTGTATTCTACCACTCTCTTAACCTTATCATAGAGATTAGTTTCATCAAAAAGTTCGCTTACCTGGAAACCAATCTTAGCATACTTATCTGAATAAAAAGGTGCTATACCTGACTTAGTAGAGCCAAATGACTTTCCTGCAAGTCTCTCCTCTTCATAAGCATCAAAATCCACATGATAAGGCATAAGAATCTGTGCTCTGTCAGATACTATGATCTTAGGTGTAGGAACACCCTTAGCCTTAAGTGATTCAAGTTCTTCGATAAGCTTTGGTATATTAAGAGCTACACCATTAGCTATAACACTGGTTGTATGATCATAAAAAACGCCTGATGGAAGAAGATGAAGTGCGAACTTGCCATAATCATTGATAATAGTATGGCCTGCGTTACTTCCGCCCTGATATCTTACGATAATATCAGACTCTTCCGATAACATATCTGTTATCTTACCTTTTCCTTCATCGCCCCAATTGGCGCCTACAATAGCTCTAACCATAATTGCCTCCGTTTTTATATTATACGTTGATTGAAACCTCTATACCAAGGGAATCCTTGTTGGCTTCAAGCATAGGTCTAACGACCTCAGTAAGATATTCGTCAACCTGTACATCTGCTCTGCCGATGTACTTTGAAGGATCAAGATTAGCCTCGATCTGCTCCTTAGTTACACCGAATATCGGATTTGCAGCTATAAGTTCAAGAAGATTGTTATCAAGACCTTCTTCTTTAACTCTCTTTCCTGCCTCCATAGACAGACGTCTTATCTCCTCATGAAGTACCTGTCTGTCTCCACCTGCCTTAACAGCATCCATCATGATATTCTCGGTTGCCATGAAAGGAAGTTCGGACTTAAGTCTCTTCTCGATAACCTTCTCATATACCTTAAGACCATTCGTAACATTGATACACAGATCAAGTATACCATCAACCGCAAGGAAGCCTTCAGGTATAGACAGTCTCTTATTAGCAGAATCATCAAGTGTACGCTCAAACCACTGAGTAGATGATACGATAGCTGGATTGATAGCATCCGCTATAACGAAGTCAGCAAGTGAAGCGATACGCTCACTTCTCATAGGATTTCTCTTATATGCCATAGCTGAAGAACCGATCTGAGTCTTCTCAAATGGCTCCTCTACTTCCTTAAGGTGCTGAAGAAGTCTGATATCGTTAGACATCTTATGAGCACTGGCAGCAATACCAGCAAGAACGTTAAGAACTCTTGTATCCACCTTACGTGAATATGTCTGACCTGAAACAGGGAATACAGAATCGAACCCCATCTGCTTAGCTATAAGAAGATCAAGCTTTCTGATCTTATCATGATCTCCGTTAAAGAGTTCCATGAAGCTTGCCTGTGTACCTGTAGTACCCTTAGATCCAAGCATCTTCATGTTAGCAAGAACATGATCTATATCCTCAAGATCAAGCATGAACTCGTTGATCCAAAGGGTTGCACGCTTACCAACTGTAGTCGGCTGTGCTGGCTGAAAATGCGTAAAAGCAAGTGTAGGCAGCTTCTTATACTGATCTGCGAAGTTCGCAAGCTGATCGATAACACATATAAGCTTCTTTCTCACAAGCTTAAGTGCCTCAGTCATAATGATGATATCAGTATTATCGCCTACATAACAAGAGGTTGCGCCGAGATGGATGATACCCTTAGCGTTCGGGCACTGTGCACCATACGCCTGTACATGCGCCATAACATCATGTCTTACTATGGCTTCTCTTTCCTTGGCAACATCATAGTTGATGTCTTCTGAGTGAGCTTCAAGCTCACTTATCTGTTCATCGGTTATATTAAGTCCAAGTTCCTTCTCTGCCTTAGCAAGAGCGATCCACAACTTTCTCCAGGTTCTGAACTTCTTATCTGGCGAAAAGATAAACTGCATCTCTTTGCTGGCATATCTTCCGGAAAGCGGACTTTCATATACGTCTCTCATACAAACCTCCTACATAAAAAAGCTATGGCCAAAAAGCCATAGCCTAATTATACATATATAAAATGTAAATGTCAACATGAAGACTCAATTCTTTGATTAAGATCATCCGCCAGACTCAGGATATCCTTCCCTGTCGCAAAAGCCAGCTCAGCATATACACTGTCCTGCGCAAGCTTACAATAACGCTCATCAAGAACAGTCCTCTTCTTGCCTTCCGCCTCGCGCTCACGACTTCTCTTCACAAGATGCTTAATAATAGCGATAAGAGATTCAGGATCGCATGCAGATATAACGCTCTTATATATATTCTCGCGCTGCTTCTCGTTATCGATAACAAGTTCTTCTATGTCGGTAATACTGTCTATGACAGAATTAGCTTTCTTCTTAGTCATAACACGTCTGATACGATCAGATGCGTTGTCAACAGGGATATATATCTTGCCGTTAACATCCTTAACAGGCACAACAAGATAATAGAGCTTTGCCTCACCTGTTAGGGCAAGTTCAACCTCATCCTTAATCTGACATATTCCATTCTTAGCATTAATAACAAAATCATTGATCTTAAACACTTATATCACTCCAATTCTTCTTTTATTATACCAAGTTTTCTCCGATTTTGTAAGTCCAAATTTCAAAAAAAATCGTTTTTTTTCCATATTGACTTATATATCGGGCAATGATAGAATAAATGTGATAAATTGTATCCTATAGGAGGTTAAGGTATGAATGATGGCATAGAGAAAAGAAAATACAAGAGATATCCTACATCACTTAAGCTTACAGTATCCACATTATTCAAGCAGAATAATGTCCAGATTCAGAACATCGACTCTCCTATTGAGATATGTGATATCTCGAAATCCGGTATTGGCTTCAGATCTGAAGCAAGATTCCCACTTCA
>JAEEGL010407977.1_pt1 | contig 46585 bp, 43 predicted proteins | sample 9134231 | NCBI WGS metagenome assembly JAEEGL01 (sample SAMN16246548, study PRJNA631951) | gut metagenome | biome: gut microbiome; feature: rumen; material: fiber-attached | host: Bos | place: Iran: Karaj | collected 2018-10
GTCATCATATTTAACTTTTACAGCTAAACTTACATCATCATCTTTTGGAAGTCCAAATACCATACATTCTTTTACTAAATCAAGTTTATTAACAATTGCTTCTAGTTCATCTGGGAATATCTTCTTTCCGTTTTTTAGAACTATCATGTCTTTTTTTCTTCCTACAATGTAAATAAACTCGTCTTTATCTTGATATACTAAGTCTCCCGTATGAAGCCATCCGTGTTTTAAAACCTCTTGAGTTTTTTCTAAATCTTTATAGTAACCCATCATTACGTTTGGAGCTTTTACAACTAATTCGCCTATTCCATCTTCACCTTTATCGTCAATTCTTACTTCAACACTAGGCATTTGGAAACCAATTGAACCATATCTTCTATATTTATAGTTTTCTGCTACAAGAACCGGTGAAGCTTCTGTCATTCCATATCCTTGTACAGTTAAGATTCCCATCTCATTAAATCCTTGCTCTACTTCTTTATCTAAAGCTGCTGCACCACTGATTACGAATCTTAATCCCCCAAGTTCATCAATGATTTGTTTAAATACTTTTCTTCTAATATCAATTCCAAATACTTGTAAAAATTTGCAAAACTTTCTCATGAATTTTACCATCTTAGTTTTACCTTGTTTTGCAATTTCTTTTTCAACATTTCTATATATTGCTTCAACTAAAAGTGGTACTCCAACGAAGAAAGTAACATGATATTCTTTTAAGTTTTGTTTTATATATCTTAATCCATCCGGAAAAGCTGTAGTAATACCAGTAGATAGCATAATAAGCTCACCTGTAGAGCCGAATGTATGATGAAGTGGTAAGAATGCTAAGTTAACATCTGTTGGTCTAAAATCTTCTACTAAGTGCATATCACTAATGTTTCTTGCTAAGTTAAATTGTGATAGCATAACTATTTTTGACTCTGCTGATGTTCCTGAAGTAAATACAAGTTCAGCAAGCGCATGTGGATCAATTTCTATTTCTTTTATTGAATCATCTTTTTCAAATAATTCTTTTCCTTCATCTACTAAATCTTTAAAACATGTATAATTTGGATTATTATCCATTGATATATATTCAGTAATATTTGATTTTCCATCTTTTCTAATTTTATCGAATACATCCTTTGTTGCTTCATCAAATATTATAGCATCAAGTTCAGCTCTATATACTGATTTTTCAATTTCTTCTGGGGTAAGTCCCTTATCAAGTGGAACAGAAATAACATCTCCAAAGAAACAAGCAATAAATGCTAAAACCCATTCATATCTATTTTTAGATATAATACCTATTTTCTTTCTTCTAAATCCCAGATGATTTAGCTCTGTTGCTAGATAGTATACCTGATTAATAAATTCTCTATATGTAACATCTTTATATTTTGTCTCGTCATCCTTTTTTTCTTTTAATATAAATGCTTTATTATCTGGATATCTTTCAAGTGTATAAAGCAAAACATCTCTAACGTTATCAAAAGTTGGATAATCAAAAAAGACTTCTTCTCTTAATTTCATAAAAACACCTTCTTCATCATTTTTTAGGCAGCTCAATTATATAACAATTGCTATTTAGTGTCAATTTAATGAAAAAAGAGGCTTGGCCTAAACCACTCCTCTTTTCCCTCCTTGCTTATTTTGATCATTCATATTCCTTCACCATCCGAGCATAATCATTAGCGCACTTCATTGATCTAAACCTAAATCCTAAGAGCATATAAAGATCGCCTTCGATTGTAAAACACCTTTCAGTGAAAATATGACCGGCAAGGCAACTTTGAGCTGCAGTAAAGATAAACAAAAGCTTGTTTAAATACCTAACCTCATCTTTGTCTTTCTTGTCATATTCATCAATCATATCTCTGACATGCTCAGACTGTTCATCCAGAAACAAGGACCTAATGTCCATAAGTTCTGGAATGATATTGATAGTAACGTACACTGTTGCCTCATAAACGCAGTGAAGCGTTTGGCAAAAAGCATTTGCGTTTTCTACAGAGTCAAAAGCGAAAACTGCGTTTAAGTAATAACTCCTGGTCTTTGGTTCAAGTATATACTTGCCTTGATACCGGTCTTCTGCCTTATTCCTTTTTGCTTTTGAAAACAACTCTACTAGTTCTTGATGCTCCTTTTTCTTTTCCTCATCTTCATAGTAATCTGCGTGCGAAGTCAGCATTTCTAAATCTCTTGTGATGCCCAAATTAAGCAGCCGGCTATGGCTAAACTTAATAGGAAAGCTGACCTCAATGTCGACTTGGTAAACCCCGTATCTTACAATTCCTGATCTTGCAAGCATAACGTAATCCTCCATCTTAAATTATTCATAAATGAAGGTTCCCCTTCATCTATGTTGCTAACAACTACGAAAAAGGGGCTTAAACATTCGTTGTAGTAGATATTATACCACTTTTTTATCATTTTGCAATAGTTCATCACTTGATAAATCAGACTTTTTGTGCTAAAATCTTTATGTAAATTATGTTTTTAAGGATTATTAAAATGGAAACTAAAAATTTTGAAGATTATTTTGTTATTAAAGGAACTCTTCCTCACTGGAATGAACTTCCTGATATAGATTTATATGTTGATCAAGTAATTAGTTTAATGAACAAATACTTTTCTTTCTTTTATGATAAAGGTGGTATAATTATTACTCATTCTATGATTAATAATTATGTTAAGCTTGGAATAATTCCTGCACCAATAAAGAAAAAGTATAATAGAGTTCATCTAGCATATCTTATAATTATCTGTGCACTCAAAACATCACTTTCTATACCAGATATTAAAACACTTATTGATGTTAGAGTAAAGAAATCTTCTATTGAAGAAACCCTTGATTTCTTTAGCGATTATTTTGATAAAACTGTTAAAACCGTTATAGAAATCGGAAGGAAAAACGCACTAAAATATATAGAAAAAGATGGACTTTTTATAGATACAGCAATATTCATGGCAATTGGTTCTACAGCAGGAAAACATATAGCTGAAAGAATAGTTGATTTAAATAATGAGGATTTAAAATAAAAATAGGTTACTTTAAAGTAACCTATTTTTTTATAATGATTCTTCTTTTTTCTCTTCTTCTAATTCTGAAAATGTTTCAGTTCTACTCATATCTCCATTAACTGGAATCTCTTTTGATTTTTTCTTCTTTTTAATAATTGCTGTTATAACAACTATAGCAATTATTAAAGCTATTATAGCAAATAATCCTGCCCAACCTAGTACTTTTACAATTGTACTACCTAATGACATTATAATACCTGCTAAGATTACTCCAAGCATAACTGCAATTATACTTGTTTTAAATCCTATATTTAAAAAGCTTGCAGCTAAGGTTCCTGTCCAAGCACCTGTTCCTGGAATTGGAATTCCAACAAATATTAAAAGTGCTATAAATGTTCCTGTCTGACCTGCTGTTTCTTTTAATTTTTTTCCACCTTTTTCACCTTTTTCTAAACACCAAGTGAAAAATCCACCAATTATTTTTTTATCTTTTCCCCACTCTAGTACTCTTCTTGCAAAAAGATAAATTACTGGAACTGGTAACATATTAAAAATAATAGCTATTGGATAATAAAGTCTTATATCTAATCCCATACTTACTGCAATCGGAATAGCTCCTCTTAATTCAATAATTGGAACCATACTCACAAATGCAACAATCAAATATTTAACAAACAAAGGTAATGTGCTCATCTATCTCTCCTATTTATTCATGTCAATAATTTTTTTAGCTGTAAAGTTTGCTACTAATTCTTCTGGGAACACAACTTCATCAACTCTTAGTTTTTCTAAAACTCTTTTATGGAATGTGTCACCAGCCTTTGCAATTATATACTTAACTCCTGCAGTTTGTAAAGCCATTACTGAAAAAACGCTAGCAGTAACATTTTCTCCAAAGCATACTATACCAATATCAAAATCATTTATTTGTAGTTCTTCCCATGCATCAGATGATGTTACATCCATGCATATTGCTTTGGTAGCATATACATCTGCTTTTTCAACAGATGAAAGATCATTATCTATTGCAAGAACATCAAATCCTGCATCTGATAATTGTCTTGTTACGCTCATACCATATTTTCCAAGTCCTACTATAACACATTGTTTTTTCATAATAATTCTCCTTTATATTACAACATCTTCTTTTGGATATACTAAATATTTTCTCTTTTTATCTTCACCAACAAATAAAAGTGCCCAAGAAAGTGGTCCTACCCTACCTATAAAGCTAAGTAACATTAATAAATATTGCTGTCCAACTGTAAAATCATTTGCTTCAACTGTTTGGAATCCAGTTGTACTTAAAGCCGAAGTAACATTAAATACAACATCCATTGAAGTTAGTTTTGTATTATGCATAATAATCATTGTTGATATGCAAATAAGTAGAATAAATAGCATTATGACAGTAAACGCTTTTCTTACTGCTGAATCTGGAATCTTTTTCCAAAATAAAATAGTATCTTTCTTTCCTTTTAAAGTACTATAAATTGTAGCAATTACAATTGCAAATGGAACTATTCTAACACCACCAGCAGTTGAGATTGGTCCACCACCTATAAACATTAATACAATAAGTATAACTTTGCTAACATTCGTATATGCTGCTAAATCTACTACTGAAAATCCAGTTGATCTAGAGCTTACAACCATGAATAGTGAATTTATTAATGTTGTATTATAGCTTTCAACTCTATGGATTAAAAATAATGGAATAATTATCATAATAGCAGTATAGATTAATACTAATTTGCTTTGTACTCTTAGCTTTTTCTGTCTTTTTAATCTTAAATTATTCAAATCTTCAATTACAAGCACGCCAATACTTCCGATTAGCATAAACACTACCATTACCATTTGAATATATACATTATTTCTATATATAAACAAACCACTACTGTCAAGCAATTGATATCCAGTATTTGAAAAAGCTGAAACCATATGGAATATTGAATACCACACTCCTCTTGCCAAGCCAAAATCTGGAATAAATTGAAATGCTAGTAATATCATACCTGTAAGCTGAACTTTAAGCATAAACTCTATTACAAAAGCAGAATGTTGCTTAAGATTTGAATAACTATCTCCTGATATATTATCTCTTATTACAATCATGTCTGACATTGTAACTTTTTTATTCTTAATGGACCAGAAATACGAAATAAATACAACAAATCCAAGTGCTCCAATTTCCATTAATAATAGCAAAACAAGTTGCCCAAAAAATGTAAATTGTTCTTGGATGTTTACACTACTCATTCCATTTGTTGTAAGACCAGATACACTCATAAACATCGCATCTTTAAATAATATCGGCCTTCTATTTGAAATTGGAAGCATAAGAAGTGCTGCTCCAATAAGAATGATTAGCAAAAAGCCAATGCTTGGTATTAAATATGACCTTTTTTTCTTAAACATCTTTTGTTCTTCCTTCTATTTTATATAAATATTATATATATTAACTTAAAAAAAGTAAATAAAAAGAAGCATCTACTTTGATGCTTCTAATTCTTCAACCCACTTGTTTAGGTCTTTTTGCTTCCTAAAAATCATTATGTCTTTATCTTTAAACTTGTCAAGTACCTCTAAAACATATTTTCTTCTTCTTATATTATATGTTGCTACATAGAAAATAAAATCTAAATCAAATCTTTCTTTGCATCCTGGCATATCAGGTTTCTCTTTACCATAGTTGTGAATTAATCTATCAAAGATTCCTCTTAAAAATGTCCATGTCGAATAATCTAAAAAGATAACTTTGTCTGCCCTATTGACACGATATTCTAATGTATCAATAAAGGTACCATCAATAATCCATTGATCTTTGTCTGCCTCTTCTAGTATCATAGCATCTCTTTCTTTTGGATCTCTCATAACCCAATTAGGCAATTGATATATAGTATCAATATTAAAGAGAGGTAAATTATATACTTTTTCTAACCTTTGAGATAATGTTGTTTTTCCCGAACCGGGAGCCCCTATTATCGCAATTCGATTTAATTTCTCCATATAAGCTCCGTATTATTTAATTTTTTCTATTTCATTTACATAGTATTTTGAATTATCATATGATTCATTAACTACTAAAACAGCTCTAATTTTGTACACATCGCTTTCTCCATAATTGCAAGTAAATACAACATCAATTTTGTTTCCCTTCTTTTCGAAAGAATCTATTGAATCTATTTTAGCACAAACAAGTTGTTCTCCGCCAACTTTTACATATACATTTTTTGCTTCATCAAATGTATAAAATTTGTTATTTGAGATATTTCCATTAATCTTGACACCATTAATTTCTTCTATAATGCTATTAATTAGTTTTGCATCATATTCGCTTTGTCCACTTTCATTATAGTTTGGTGTATATGTTTCGTCTAAACTATCTAAGAATAAAACTGCAGAATCAATTTTTCTTATATCATCTCTTTCAGAATCTGATTCAATATCATAGCCATTATATTCTTTAGCTAGAATAGCAAATACTGATAAATACTTTTTAAATTCTTCTTCTTTTATACCTTCTTTAGTCAAGTTAAACCCTGTTGTTTCTGTATTAAAAACTGACATTGATGATTTTGCCCCACGTAGTGTTCCTACACTAATGATTATTAAAAACACAATTAGTGCAAATCCAACTCCAACTATTTTAAGTATATTTTTTCTAATTTCATTATTCATAATAATACCTCAAAAACTATACGAATGTATTATATCATATTTTTAGATTTTTGGTATAAAAAAGTAAAAAAATAAAGAATAACTTTCGTTATTCTTTACTTTATATTTTAGTAATTATCAGCTGCAATTTCAAAGAATGATTTTGGATGTTTGCAAACTGGGCAAAGTTCTGGTGCCATTTTACCAATTACTATATGTCCGCAGTTTCTACATTTCCAAATTCTATCTCCATCTTTAGAGAATACTACACCTTCTTCGATGTTTTCAACTAATTTTCTATATCTTGCTTCATGCTCTTTTTCGATTTTTCCAACTGCTTCAAATAAGAAAGCAATCTCATTAAATCCTTCTTCTCTAGCTTCTTTTGCCATTCTATCATACATATCTGTCCATTCGAAGTTTTCTCCATCAGCTGCTGCTTTTAAATTATCAACTGTTGAAGGAACATCTCCTCCATTTAATAATTTAAACCAAATTTTTGCATGCTCTTTTTCGTTATCAGCTGTCTCTTGGAAGATTGCTGCAATTTGTTCATACCCATCTTTTTTAGCTTTGCTTGCAAAATATGTATATTTATTTCTAGCTTGAGATTCTCCTGCAAAAGCTTCCATAAGATTTTTCTCTGTCTTTGTACCTTTTAATTCTGCCATATTATTTTCCTCCATTTTCTTTTGAACACTCATCACACAATCCCAAAACAGAAATTGATTTTGATAATAGTTCAAATTTATATTTTTGATTTAAGGTTTTCTTCAAACCTTTAATATTAAAATCATGGTTAAATTCCACAACTTTCCCACAAGATGAGCAAATCATAAAATTTCTATTATCCTCTGTTACTAGCGTATATCTATCAGCACCATTAACATTTGGAATTCGCATTATTACATCTTCTTCTAGAAGCATTGTTATATTTCTATATACTGTAGTTTTACTAATAGAAGAATCTCTCTTTTTTACACTTAGATATATTTCTTCAGCAGTAGGATACTCTGAAGAAAGAGCTATTAAATCTCCAATTATTTCTTCTCTTTGCTTTGAATAATTCCTCATTTTACCTCTTAAAAATCTAATAAGAATTTCTTATGACCATCAAGATAGAATTTATTTAAATAGATTCTATTCTCGCTTGGTACATATAAATTTTCATAGTTCTTTTCTTTTAGGTAGTCTTCAAAAGATTTTTCCATCTTATTTGAATCAAAATCGATTGTAATACCATCGTTAGAAGCATATTCTCTAACACCTTCAACTTTTTCACAATCACAAATTTCCATTAAGAATTTATCTTTAGAAATAAATCCTGATTCAACATCTTGCATTTTAAACATTTGAACTGAATTATAAAACTCATCTTTTATTTCGTTTTCATTTTTATTAACTTTATATATTGTTATCCTATAATTTCCATTTTCACAAACATATTTGTTAGGATTTTCTTCAGCTTTAAGTTCGAATTCTAATTGGTTTTTATAACTTAATTTGTCAAGTATTATTGAAATAGAGTCTGCTGATTTTACTATTCCTTTTGTAAATATATTTCTGTCCCATAATCTTTGACAAGCTGCTTCGCACATTGGATCAACTGCTTTAGATGCTTCCAAACTAAATATATTTTTATGAACCTGAACTTTGTTTTCAATTTTAGCTTTTGTTTCCTCAGCTTCTTTAGCATTGTAAAGCTCTGGTATTAAAAATTCTAATACATCAACTAAATCTTCATCTTGTAATTGTTCGTCCATTTTTAACACCTCCTATACAATTTGTATTCTATCATATTCTTTCTATAAAAGAAATATAAATACAAAAAAAGCTTTCAAAAATGAAAGCTTTTTATTTATTCCTTATATTCTTTCTCTTGCTTTTACAATTACCCTTTGTCTACTATTATCCGTACAAGTAATAATTGTAACTTCTTTAAGTCCATTTGTTCTTTGTGATGTACAACTTACATCATCTGGATCAACAACATATTTATCATAAACTTCATATGATAATGTTCTACCAGATAAGTCTGTTACATTGATTGTTGCTCCATAGTCTAAATCTGGAACATTACTAAAAAATTTTGATGTTCTATAATTATGACCTACTACACAGAAGTTTCCAACTTCGTTTGGTTCACATCCCCAAAACTTTGTTGGTGCTATCTTTAATAGTTCATCTGTTGTTTCATTTAAAATTGGATAATCACAATCTATTGATGGAATAGATATTCTTGCTAAAACATAATATCTTTGTCCACTATCTGTTTCTTTCCAAATAATGTTATCTTCTTGTGGTTCTGGAAGCTCTTCTTCCTTATATACTATATCGAATGGATCTTCAGAATTTAAAATAACAACTTGAGAATTTTCAGAGAATTGTATTGTAGTATTATCTGAAAGATTGTCTTCAAAATTCATACTAGCTAAAATTTCTTGTGAAACAGCTTCTCCTCTATTCTTGTCATATTCAGCGTATATATAATAAGAAAACAAAATTGCAACCAAAAAAACAGAGATGAAAAAATCAATCTTATACATTCTCTTTTTTCTTTTTAGTTCTGGAGTAATATATAATTTTTCTGAAACTAAAATTTGGTTCATTCCATTTCCTTTCTAATAATACACCTAAAAATCACTATATCAATTATAGCACCTAAACTAACCCATTTCAAGCATTTTAACAAAAAAGATACCGAAGTGTAACACTCCGGTATTCTTAATATTTAAAATATTTCTTTAACGTTTCTCATAAAAAATATTCCTTCAATTAAATCCATTATTGCATATATTATAATTAGTATTCCAAGAATAAGTACTGTTGCAGCTCTATTTGCAATGATGAATATTCCAAATCCAATCATGAATAATGCAAATAATAAAGCCATTATCCAAGTTTTTAATTCCATTGATTTTAGCTTAAATGCAAAATCAATTCTAATAATTCCACTATAGAATATCCATAAACCAATTATAATTCTTAAAAATGCTTCTATCGTATCAATAAAGAAAAATGTGATTAATCCTATTATTATTGCTACTATTCCATAGATCAAATCATAATTATAGAAATTATAACTACCTCTTTCTTTAATGAATTGAAATATTTTTACGATACCTAAAACTATAAATATAATTGCAAGGCCTACAGAAATTCCTTTTAAAATTCCTTCTGGATTTATGATCATTATAATTCCCACAATAATAAATATTATTGAAGAAAATATACTCGTCCATCCTGATTTTCTTAAAAAGTTTTCCAATTTTTATCCTTCTTTCAATTAATTATTTGTAGCATTCTTTTTGCTTTTTGCATTCATCTTAACTAAATTTCCGAATAAACCTTTTCTTGATTTCTTTTTAGGTTCTTCTTCAATTACTTCGATATCATCATTTTTTGATTTTCTCTTATTCTTTACTGTTTTAATTTCATCAAATAATGATTCATCTTCGTCTTCGAATTCTATGCCGTCATCTTCATATGGAACTTCTTCATCAAAAATGTCATCTTTCTTTGAAGTTTTCTTTACAAGTTTTTCTGTATCTGCATCGAATTCATCAATATCTCTTAACTTATCTTCAATATCACTATACTTACCAGCAAATATATCAAATTCTGCTTTTTCTTCTTCTATTGTTTTAGCAGCTACTACTGTTTCTGGAACTTCTTCTACAGCTTCTTCTGATTCTTTTTCTTCAGCTTCAGCTTCTTCCTCATCATCTACTAAAACATTTTTATTTTTCTTTCCTTTTTTAGAAGATGGTTTTGAAGGTTTGTCATCATCATCATCATCGTCGTCATTATCATCATCATCTGATTTATTCTTTTTAGATTTTGATTCTTTTTTAGCCTTCTTTTCTTTTTTAGCTTCTACTATTGGCTCTTCTGCCTCAGCTTCTTCTTCAACTTCCACTTCAGCTTCAGATTCTGCTTCGATTTCTGATTCTTCTTTTTGAGCTTCTTCCTCTTCTTCGAAATCAGCATTTAATTCTTCAAGTATTTTTTCAACATTTCTTCTTCTAGCTTTTGCCTTCTTTTCTGCTCTTTCTTCTAATTCTTTCTCTTCTTTAGCAGGAGCTTCTTCCTCTTCTTCTTCATCAGAATGTTCAAACATTCCGATTTTCTTTTGTTTTATATTTTGAATCTTTCCGCTTGGTTTTTCCTCATCATCTTCTTCATCTTCGTCTTCTTCGTCGATTGAATCAAAACTTAGAAGTTTCTTAGATTTTGGTTTTTCTTCCTCTTCTGCAAGTGGAATTTCTACAACTTCATCATCAGACATTTCTTTTGGAACATCAAATTCATCAAGGTCTCTACCAAATACTTCTGTAACATCATTATAGAATACTGTATAAATATTCTTGATTCCTTCAATTCTCCAAAAGTCAGAATTTAATATAGTACCAACACTTAAGTTAACTTTATTCTTCTCTTCTTTGAACTTCTCTTCGTAGTTTGTCATCTCAATTAAGTAAGATTTATTATATAGTTCTTTATAACCTTTCTTGGTTGATTTTGTAGCAATTTCTCTAATGATTAATTCATATAAGTTATCAATTTGCTCTACGTCTTTCTTTAAGTTCTCAATTGCTTCTTCCATTAATTTAGCATGAGTTCTCTTACCATTTACAGCAGTGATTCTTTCATAATCTAATAATTGGAATAAGTAATCTTTTTCAGCAGCTAAGAAATCAAGTTTAACTGTTGTGTTTTTAACTCTTTTTCTAAATTTATCTAGTTTAACATTGTCTTTAGAAATCTCATCTAATAATCTTAATGAATTTTCATACATATCAATGTAGCAAGCTGCTTCTCTTTCTGCAATGTCAATACCTAAGTTTGCTGCTGCATTAATGATACCTGGATCAAATGGTACTTTTTCTCCTTTACCATTGTTTTCCATTAATGAAACAAGTTTAGCCTTGATTTCTTCAGATCCTGTAAAGTTTCTAACAAATTCTAAATTAAACTCATTTATATTTTCAATGTTTGCTTTAAGTTGTTCTAGAGCATCATTATAATTTTCTTCAGCTTGTTCACGGTTGTCAATACACTCATTTAGGTAGTCTTTTTTCTCATTATATTCAATTACAAGGTCCACGAATTGTTCTCTTAACTCTTTTTGAAGTTCACTACTTTGATCTAGGTCGTTTTCAATTCTTTCAATACATTTAAGAATTTCGTCTGGTTTTTCTTCAACATTATTAAACAATAAGTTTCTGCTATATTCTAATTTAATAGCCTTATTGTATGTCTTATCATGTATTTTTTGAACATTTCTAATCTCTTCAGCAAGTTGATTGAACTCTTCAATCACTCTTTGTTCAGTTGTATAAGCATCTTTGAATTCGTCAATTCTAGTTACTAAAGTTTTGAAATAATCAAAATTAACTCTTAAATTATACTCTGAAGAATACCCCAAAATATTATCAAAGTATCTGTCTAAAACAATCGCACTTCTCTCATACATAATGATTCTGTGACCTCCAAACAACCTTTATTTTTTCACGACATTATTATATATAAATGTCCTGAAAAAGTCAATTAATTATTTCGTACCAAAAATTCTGTCACCAGCGTCTCCAAGCCCTGGTACGATGTATCCAATATCATTTAATTCTTTGTCAAGTGCTGCACAATAAATCTCAACATCTGGATGATCTTCTTGTATCTTTTTAATACCTTGTGGTGCAGCTATTATACATAAGAATTTTATCTTTTTTGCGCCTGAATCTTTAAGCATTGTTATAGCATCTGATCCAGAACCTCCAGTTGCTAGCATTGGATCTAATACTACAACTGTTCTTTCTTCCAAATTTTTAGGTGCTTTAAAAAAGTATCTTACTGGTTTTAATGTTTCTTCGTTTCTATAAAGACCAATGTGTCCGATTTTTGCATTTGGCATAACTTGAAGTAATCCATCTAGCATTCCTGTTCCTGCTCTTAAGATTGGAACAAATGCATATTTGTCCTCATCGATAAAATAACCTTTTGTTTCGCAAATAGGAGTCTCAATATCTTTTTCTGTTAGTTCTGCATCTTTCATGCATTCATAACATAGTATTTGAGATATTTCTCCTACTATCTCTCTAAACTCCTTTGTTCCTGTTTTCTTGTCTCTTAGAATACTAAGTTTGTGATTGATTAATGGATGATTTAAAATTGTTGCTTCCATTTCTACCTCCTTAAATAATTTGTTTATTTTCTAATAAATTAATAGCACATTTAATTCCATCAACTGCAGCAGTTGTTATTCCTCCTGCATATCCAGCACCTTCTCCTATTGGAAAAACGCCTTTTATGTTTGACATCATATTTTCACTATCTCTTATAATTCTTACTGGTGAAGAACTTCTTGTCTCAACTCCTGTAAGAATTGCATCTTTTGATGCAAAACCATCTATTTCTTTATCAAATTTTATTAATGCTTCTTTTATCGTATCTGATACAAAGCTTGGAAGTATATCATTTAGATTAGAAAGTGTAACACCTGGAATATATGTAGGTTTTACCTCTCCAATATGATCAGATTTTCTATTTTTTAGGAAATCTTCAACTCTTTGAATCGGTGCATAATAGTTTGATCCACCAAGGACAAATGCATCACGCTCTAGTTTTCTTTGAAATTCAATTCCAGCAAGAGGACTATCTCCAGCAAAGTCTTCAGGAACAACATTTACCAAAATAGCACTATTAGCATTTTCACCATCTCTTGCCTGCTCACTCATACCATTTGTTACTACAGAATTTTCTTCACTTGCACTGGCAATAACATAACCACCCGGACACATGCAAAATGTATAACAAGATCTTTTATCTCCATGATATGAAAGCTTATACTCAGCATTTGGAAGATTTAAACTAGTAAATTCACCATATTGAGATTTATTAATCATTTCTTGTTTGTGTTCAATTCTAACACCAACAGAAAAGTTTTTTCTTTCAAGATTAAAACCATTGTCAAATAATTTATAGAATGTATCTCTTGCTGAATGACCTATGGCTAATATTAGAAATTCAGTTTCTAAGAAGAATGTTTCTCCTTCTTTTTCACACTTTATTTTTTCTATTTTATCATTATTAGTTATAAAATCAACAGCTTTTGTATTAAATAAAAATTTTCCACCTTGAGATAAAATATACTCTCTTATATTTCTTAAAACTTCAATTAACTTATCTGTACCTATATGAGGTTTGCTCATATACAAAATTTCTTCAGGTGCACCAAAGTGATATAGCTCATCTAGTACTTTTCTTATTAATGGATTATGTGTTCCTGTTGTAAGTTTGCCATCAGAAAATGTTCCTGCCCCACCTTCTCCAAATTGAACATTAGAATTTACATTTAATACAGCATCTTTTCTAAAATGTTCTACATCTTTAATTCTTTCTTCTAGCTTTGAACCTTGTTCAACTACTACTGGCTTAATACCATTTTCAATAAGAACTAAAGCAGCAAAAAGACCTGACGGCCCACTTCCTATTATAACTGGGCTAGAATGAATTTCATTTTCTTTGTTTATAACTAAAGAAATATCTTCAGGAACCTTTTTGAAATCTCTAAAATCATCCTCGTTTTCTACTTCAATATCAATTGAGTAATTATAATAAATATTCTTCTTATTTCTTGCATCAATTGATTTTTTATAAATTCTCCAAGATTTGATTTTATTAATATCTAGGCCTTTTTTCTTACAAACATCTGAAATTAATTCTTCTTTTGTCAAGTCTTTTCCTATTTTAATATTTTCAATTCTTATCATTTTTTTCACCTAATTTTTTCTTATTATATCAAAATCATTTTTGCATTTCTACAAATTTTCAATTTTCTTTAAAAAAGTTATATATTTACAAATCCAACTAAAACTTATATAATACTAGCAAGTGCTTCGGCACTTGAAAACTTGAACAAGGAGGTATTAATATGTTACTTAAAGAACTACTTAATGAAATCGAAATCAAAAATACAGTTGGCGATCTAAATTTAGATATAACTAACATACATTCCGATTCAAGGCAAATCAAAGAAAATGGTTTATTCTTTGCTATTAATGGTTTTACAAAAAATGGTATTGAATTTATTCCTAATGCACTAGAAAATGGTGCTAAGGCAATAATCGTTGAACCTGACGTTGATGTAAATAGTGTTGATGTCCCAGAAGGCACACCAGTAATTTCTGTTAGCAATACTAGAAAAGCATTAGCCATTGCTTCTTGCACATTTTATGATAACCCATCAAAGAAGCTTAAGCTAATTGGTGTAACTGGTACAAAAGGAAAAACAACATCAACTTTTATGATAAAATCAATTCTTCAAAAGCATGGATATAGCGTTGGATTAATTGGTAGTATTGCCGTTTATATCAACGATGAACAAATCGTTGGTACAGACAGAACTACCCCAGAAAGTGTTGAAATACAATACCACTTATCTGAAATGGTTAAACGTGGAGTTGACATTGCAATCATTGAAGTTTCTTCTCAAGCCTTAAAACTTGAAAGAGTAACTGGTTGTGAATTTGATGTTGGACTATTCACAAATCTTTCTGAAGATCACATTTCTCCAAACGAACATCCTGATATGGAAGATTATTTCAATTGCAAATTAAGACTATTAGAAATGGCTTCTCATGGCGTTATAAATAATGATGATCCAAAAGTTGCTACAATCAAAGATTTACTTCCAGAAAAAGATTTAAGGTCTTTCTCTATTGATAACGAATCAGATTATAAGGTTGATCCAGATAGCCTTTCTATTTCTGATACTGCAACTGATTTTACTATCATGTATAATGGAAAACCTGAAAAAATAGAATGTGCTATTCCAGGTAAATTTACAGTTTATAATGCAGCTGGTGCAATTGCTACCGCATCATTCTTTGATGTTACAGCTGATGAAATAAGAGAAGCTTTAAATGGTCTTATGGTTTTAGGAAGAAGCGAACTAGTTCCTAATAAACTTGGACTAACTATAATGCTTGACTATGCACATACCCCATCTAGCTTAGAAAGTATTCTAACAGCAGTTAGAACATATGCTAAAAAAAGAGTTATATGTGCTTGGGGTGTTGGTGGTAATCGTGATTCTAAAAAGCGTCCTGTTATGGGTGAAATATCAGGAAGATTAGCAGACTATACTATTCTAATGTCTGACCAAGTAAGATACGAAGATCCACTTAAAATCTTACAAGATATTGAAGTTGGTTTAAAACCTACAGGTAAACCATATAAAATAATCGTAGATAGAACTGAAGGTATTAAATACGCATTAGAAATTGCAGAGCCTGGCGATATCATAGTTATTCCTGGTCTTGGGCATGATATGTATTTAGAGAAAAATGGTGTTAAATATCCATACAACGAACGTGAAGTAATCGCAAAATTAGTTGATGAGATAATTGAAGAAAGAAAAAATTCATAATAAAAAAGCTTGACTTTAGTCAAGCTTTTTTTATTGGGCACCGCCCTGTATTTCTTCTTTAATTGTAACATTAATTACTGTTCCTTCTTCAACTTGTGTATCATATGTTGGATCTTGCAAAGAAACTTTTCCTTTTGTTCCATCAACATTGATATTTAAGTTTGCTGCTGTAAGTACGCTTGTTGCTTCTTGTCTTGTCATTCCTTTAATATTTGGAACATTAACCATTATCTTATCTGGATTTTCATCCGTATGAAGAGAAATTATAGCATTATTTTCAAGAGTTGCTCCCGGTTTAGGATTTTGATTAGTAATAACTGTTAATGATTCATCTCCAGCTATTGCTAAGTTGGTTCTTAAACCTAAGTTTTGAAGAACAAGTCTTGCTTCAGAAACAGTATTTCCTACCAAGTTAGGAAGAATTGTTAATTTTTCAGTATTTTGTTCAACAGTTGTTGTAGGGCTTCCTGAGCTTGATGCAATTCCTAAAATTGGAAGTACCTCACTCATTATCTTTCCAGCAAATGGTCCTGCTGTTTGTCCACCTTGATGTGATTCACCTTTTGGATCATATAGAACAACCAAAACTACAACTTGTGTATTTTCTATTGGAGATACTGCAACAAATGATGCAACATATCCTTCATGTTCTCTTCCAACTGGTGGTTCTGATGTACCACTTTTTCCACCAATTGAGTATCCTTCTATTTTTGCTCTTTTTCCTGTACCCTCTTCTACAACTGAGTACATTAAGTTTTTCATCTTCTGAGATGTTTCTTTTGAAATAACTTGTCTAATTCTTTGAACTTCTGTTACTTCAATACTATTTGTATCCGTGTTTTCTATTTGTTTTACTATTCTAGGTTTTACTAAATATCCATCATTGCAAATGCAGCATACTGCTGTTGCAAGTTGAAGTGGAGATATAGAAAATCTCTGTCCAAATGATGCTGTTGCAAGTTCAACAGGTCCAAGTTTATCAAGTGGATAGAAGTCACCTTTATACGCTTTTGCTATATCTGACCCTACCGGATCCATAAAACCAAATGCTTCTATATACTTATAAAGTGTAACTGCACCAATTCTTCTTCCTAGTTGCATGAAAGCTGGGTTACAAGAGTTTTCTATAGCCTCTCTTAAGCTTTGACTTCCATGTGGATTTGATTTTCTCCAACATGCAATATCTTTATCAGCTACATGTTGAATACCACTACAATAAAAGTCTCCCGGTGTATCTGTTTGAACAATGTTTTCTTCTAATGCTGCAGAAGCTGTAATTAATTTAAATGTTGAGCCTGGTTCATAATAACCACTAACAGCTTTATTTTTCCATAATTCATATAGTCTTGAAGATCTATCTTCTGGCGCTATTGTAAGCCATTCTTCTTCTGATATTCCTAAATTTTCTGGTGATGTTGGATTGTTTAAGTTGTAATTTGGATATGTTGCCATAGCCAATATATCACCAGTTTGAGGATTCATAACAATTACATTTCCACCTTTAGTACAACCATTTTCTACAACAGCTTGTTGAAGATATCTTTCTGCAATTTGTTGAATATTTGCATCTATTGTTAGATATATGTTACTTCCATTTTCAGAAGGAACATATGAAACATCTTCATCAGTAATAGCTTTTCCATTAACATCTGTTGCTGTTACTACTTTACCAGCTGTACCTGTAAGAACATCATTCCATCTTTCCTCTATTCCAAATAATCCTGTATTGTCTGCTCCGCAATAACCAATTAGATTTGACGCTAAGTTGTTGTATGGATAAGATCTTTTGGTATCTTCATCAATATTAATACCTGTTGTAATGTTATTTGAAGCCATCCATTTTTGAAGCTTTTCTATCTTATCGCTTTCAACTTTCTTTTGAACTACAACTACAGAACTCTTAGAATTTATTTTATCTAGCATTTCTTCATAAGAAATATCAAATATTTCTGATAAGCCTTCTGCTATTACTTTATTATCTACTTGTTTTCCATTAGAATATTGAACCTTTCCAGGGTTTAATGATACCGTATCTACTCCTATACTTTGAGCTAATACTAATCCATTTGAATCGTATATCTTTCCTCTATTTGGATTTATTACTTGGTCTTTTACTTGTTGGTTATAAGCTTCTTTACTATACTCTGCTCCTTTTACGAATTGAATATATGATAATTTTAATATAACCACTATAAAAAGAAGTGTAGCCATAACTCCAATAAAGAACAACCATCTATTTCTTTTCTTTAGTTCAACATCTACATTTTTAGTTTTCTTTTTTCTACCCAAAATGTACCACCCTCACTTTATTTTTTAAAGATAGAGAATACTGCTAAAAATAATCCTTTAACCAAATCTACAATTATTCTTACAAAAGTATTGTTATTATATAAATCTGTTAGCATATTCCTAATTGGTGGAATAAGCCACATTATAAAGCAAGTAATAATAACGGCAACAATAACAATTAATGTTGTCTTAACTTTTCTAAGTTTTCCTTTAATTCTTTCTTTTTTCTCATTTTTTATATAATTATTATAGGCTTTAGTGTATGCTTCTTGATATTCTTTTTCAGCTTGTTTTGCTCTTTGAAGATTATTATCAAATTCTTCTTTTGCTGCATCTTGAATTTTTTGTCTTTCATCTGATGATAGCTCTCCTCTATTTTGCATAGGAACCTCATCATCTGGAATTTCATCTATTGCTTGTTGTTTTTCTTCTGTTATTTTTACTCCTACTGGCTTTGCAGGTTCTTCTTTTACTTCTTCTACTGGAGCAGGAGCCTCCTCTACTGCTGGAGCAGAAACTTGAACTTGAGATAATAAATCATTTGCACGCTCTTGAGCTATTTTTGAATCATAAGCTTTTCTTTTTTGTGGATCAATTAATATTTCATATCCGATCTTTAGTCTATTTACTATCATCTCATTTTCTTTATTTGTTTCTTCATCATAGCTTGGATCTTGTCTATATTCATAAACAAGTTTTGAATATGCTTCTTCGATTTCAGCTTTGCTTGCATCTTCAGCTATTTCAAATAAATCATAAATTGTTTTTTTCATAATTACACCACCTATAACTTAAATATCAAAAAAGTATGTAGCTTCTAAATCTGCTTCATGAACCAAAAGTGCTAATGGATACTTTTTAAAAGCTCCACTAATTGTGGTATACAATTCCTTTGGTTCTGTAAATCCCATATGCCATCTGATACAATATTTTTCTTCAACTGTAAGTTTTATATATTCTGTTATCATCATTACGCTTTTTTCTCCATGTCCATATGGTATTGTGTCATCTACTGTATAATATGGAACTTTCTCCCATTCGCCAAACTCATTTTTGGCATTTCTATAATCTACTTTATAGTAATTTGCTTTACAAATATCATGAAGTAAAGCAATTATGATTAAACTTTCATCACTTACTTCTATTGGTATAGAAGAATATTTTACTTTTTCTTGTAAAAGCTCATAAACTTTTAAGCTATGTTCTACTAGGCCTCCTTCGTAATCTCCGTGAAATCTTGTAGAAGCTGGAGCTTTATAAAAATCTGATTTTTCAAGAAAATCAAGAAGTTCATCTATTCCCTCTCTGTCTACTTTTTTAAGTAATTCTATAAACTTTTCTTTCATAGACTTCTCCTTATAAATATATTCCATTAAATTTTATCATAAATAATTATTTTTTACAATTTAATTATATATATTTTTATAAGTCCTCTAAGAGCTCTATCTATTGATTTTCAAAGGAAAAAGTATTATACTTATATAGAAGATTTTAATAGGAGATTATTTATGAATCTATTACAAGAAACAAAATTCATAATGAATAAATATCAAATAACAGCAAATAAAAGCTATGGTCAAAACTTTCTTATTGACGAAGATATTGTTTTAGGAATTTGCGAAAAAGCGAATGTTTCTAAAGAAGACTTAATCATAGAGATTGGTCCTGGTCTTGGAACTTTAACTTCTAAATTATTAGATAAAGCTGGAAAAGTTATCGCTGTTGAACTTGATACAAAGATGCTTCAAATCTTAAATGATAGATTTAGTTTGTATGATAATTTTGAATTAATTAATGACGATATTCTAAAAGTAGATTTAAAAAAATTAATTAATGAAAAGCTGGGTGATTTAAAGAAAGTAAAGATAGTTGCAAATCTTCCTTACTACATTACCACCCCTATCATTATGAAATTATTAGAAGAAAAACTAAATATCGATTCTATTACCGTTATGGTTCAAAAAGAAGTAGCAGAAAGATTATGTACAAAACCCGGAACTGGTGATACTGGAGCAATAACATATACAATTAATTATTATACTAGACCTGAAATAGTTTTAAACGTTCCAAAAGATTCATTTGTTCCATCACCAAAGGTTGATAGTAACGTCATAAATCTTCAAATTTTAAATATTCCAAGTGTAGTGGTAAAAGATGAGGCCCTTTTATTTAAAGTCATTAAATTTGCATTTATGCAAAAAAGAAAGACACTTCTAAACTCACTATCAAATTCTAGAATGAATTCAAAAGAATATTTTGAAAAAATGCTTTTAGATTTAAATATAGATTTAAAAATAAGACCAGAAAAATTATCACTTGAAGATTTCGCCAAAATTGCAGATTATATATATGAAAAAAAATAGAGCTCTAAGCTCTATTTTTTATTTGTTCTAACATCTTTTCCATTCCAATTGCAAGTTGATCTGGGCAGCTTGTTCCTCTGCCTCTACAATCAATTCCTTTTAATCTTTTTATTGCTTCTTCAATATTCATTCCAATAAGTAGTCTAGAAACTCCTTGAGTATTTCCATGGCATCCTCCAACTATAACTACATTAGTTATAATTCCATTATCATCAATTTCTATTGTCATCTCTTGAGGACATACCCCTACTGGATTAAATGTATATTTCATTTTTCCTCCTTATGGTGCAATAATACCATTATATATTTTTCTAATATAATTATCTGTCATACCAGATATATATTCTATTATTGCTCTTTTATAATCTTCTATGTTTTCTATATCATAGATTAGTTTATTATCATAACTTTCACTTTGTCTTTCATCTATTTCAGAATAATTGCCAAGCCATCCTAAAAACTCTCTTGCAAGTTCTGGATAAAACACTCCCATTTTCTTAATGTTATTAATTGTGTTTTTACCATCAAATCTATTCTTTAATATATAATATATTTCACTCATCACAACAGTAAAGTATCTAATTGTAGGAGCTATTCTATCGCTTTCATAAATATACTTATAGTTAAACCTTAGAAGAATATTCATTGTTTCTTGAGCTTCTTTAGAAAATTTTAGTCCTTCCTCTGGAGAACTATTTTCACAAAGATCAACAACTAAGTAATTTACAATGCTTGTGTTATTTATCTTTATCTTTTCTGTAACTTCATCCACTGCAGCAATTTCTTCTTTACTTAAAAGGTTCATTAGTATTGCATCATCAATATCTCTTCCAAGATATGCTATATTATCTGCAATCTTAACCACACATCCTTCCCAAGTATATGGATTAAATTGTCCAGATTTTAAGAATTCTTTCCTTAAGTCTATAACTTCATCTCTAGGTTTTAGCCCATTTAGATTTGGGCTACCACTATGGGCTATAATTCCATCTCTTACTGCATATGTTAGTGATAAGTTTCTTAGTTTATTTTCATAATCTTTTAAAAGTTCAATGTCATCTACAAATCTTAGACCATTTCTAGCATGCCAGAATGGCTCTCCGATTTCTCTTTCAGATATTTCAGATAAAATTTTCTCTCCTTTATGTCCAAATGGAGTATGCCCAATATCATGAGCAATTGCTATTGCTTTTGTAAGCTCGTCATTTAATCCCAAATAATTTGAAATTGTATGAGAAATAGACTCTACTATTGAAACATGTTCTAGTCTTGTGCATATATGATCATTTTCTGGAGCAAAGAATACTTGAGTCTTATGTCTTAATCTCTTATATGCATTACAATTGATGATTCTAGTATAGTCTCTGTCAAATATGGATCTCATTGTTGGAGTTCCATATTTAGGATTATATAGTTCACGTTCTCTTTTAATGGCTTGTTCCCATTTTGGAGAACCTTCGACTGTAGCAACAGCTTCGAATTTTTTCATCCTTTGTATCCTTTCATTTATTTTGCTTTTTGTCTTAAGTTTTCTAGTTCACTTTTAGAAAAATCATACTTTTTCTTACAGAAGTGACATTCTATTTCAGCATGATTATCTTCTTCTATTATTTTAGTAATCTCTTCTTTTCCAAGAGATATTAATCCTTTTTTAAACTTTTCTTTATCGCAATCGCATTCATATTTTATAACAAGTTTTTCATCTATAGGAGCTGCATTTTCATCTCCTGAAACCATTTTAGCAATTTCTTCTAAAGAAAGTTTTTCATCTATCATCTGACTAATAGGTTTTACAACTTTTGAAACTTCTTCAATTTTTACTATATCTTCTTCTGTCGCATCTGGCATAAGCTGCAAAAGATATCCCCCAGCTGCTCTTGTCCCCTCTTTATCTACTAATACCCCAAGTGACAAAACTGTTGGTATTTGTTTTGATTTAGCATAATAATCAGTAAAATCTTCTGCAATCTCACCTGATACAAGTGGAACCAAACCATTATAATCTCTATTTGTCATTTCGTTTTTCTTTACTACATTTAAAAAGCCATATCTTCCTACCGCTGCACCAACATCTAATTTTCCATTTGACTTTAGTGGTGGTTCAACATGTGGATTGTCACAGCACATTTTAAGCTTTACAGTATCATTTTCTCTTCTTATAACTGAAACGAGAGATCCCATCTGGCCATCTCCCTTTATTTGAACTGATATGCTATCATCATTTTCTTTTATGTCTGTAAACCCCATCATACCAGAAATTGTTGCAAGTCTTCCCATAGCTGCAGTGGTTGTTGGAGTTAAATCATGAATTTTTCTAATTTCTTCTACAAGCTCTGTTGTCTCCGCAATTATTAAGCTTGCTCTTCCTTCGTATACTAAAAATCTAGTAACTCTATCCATTTTTCTCCTTATTTGCTAAAAGCTTCATAAACTTCTTGATAACTCTCCATTAGAAGCATATATTTTGCTTCTTCTGGTGCGTTTTCATCGTATAGACAATGTGTTATTGGTATAGTATAACCAGTAAATTTAGGCATAAAAAACCTTGTTTTTACTATATAGTCTATCAAGCAATCATTTTCCTTTGTTTCTACTTCATGTCTTTCTAAGAAATTTCTTAACATTTCAGTATATTCATCGTGAAAATAATTAAAAACTTTTACATATTCTTTTCTATTAGCTAATTCTTGCATTTCTCTTTTTATTAGCATTTTACACCTCTTAAATTTAGCCTAAAGCCGTTTTGTATTTTACATTATTTTAATCAAAATAACAAGATATAAAAACAAATATGCTTTTATAATTAACTATTTATCATCTCTTTCTGTTTCTTGCATAACACTTTTTTCATCTTCTTTACTTTGTCCAGCTATTTCTTTTTCTTCTCTTGCTAATTCTTCAGCTGCCCTTTTAAATATATCATCATTATTCTTAGCAATCACTGCAATTGGTTGCTCGCCACGTCTTTGCATTTTATCTGCTCCCGGAAGTAATGAAGGCTTTTTATCTTTCAAACTTGAAATAGTTATATCTGAACTATTTTTTGTAAGCTTTGAAAGAAGATCATCACTTATTCTATCTTCAGCCATAACTCTCTCCTATTTTAAAGTAATTAAAAGTTTATTTATGTCTTCAACCAACTTCTCATCACTTTTATTTAATTCATTTATATATTCTTCTAATTCTTTTTCTGATGAAGAATCTAGATTTATTATTCTTCCATCCATAAAGAATTGTCCAACATTTTCTACTTTCATAATCTCTCCTCAAACTATATTGTAGTATCTCTAGTATATCTACTATTTATAGCATCTTTCATATTATCGATTTTATATAAGATATTTTTTGTTTGAATATCAATTATTTCTTCCATATTAGAATTTCTGCTGTTTACTTCTTTAATATTTTTCTCAAACTCAGGAACAACATCCGCTCTAAATCTATTCTTTCCTAGCTTTAATAGCTTGAATAAAAGCTTCTTAATAAAGTTCATTCCAAATTTTTCTTTTGATATTTTTTCTAAGCTAGTATCTACTTTTAACACTTCATCAAAATCATCTGACATAGCTTTTATGCAGTCATTAAATTGAGCATTTATTTCTTCTATAACACTGTTACAATTATTATATCTATTAAGAAGTGCTGTACATTTTCTATCATATTTATAAAGTGGATCTTCCAAAGCATTTAGCTTATCAATAAATGCTCTTTTTTGATCTCCTTCTGAAGCTTTGATTATATTTTCTATATCTTCTTTTTCACTATTATAAAGAATACATTCGTTTGATTTCATATAATCACTTCTATCTTTAGTCATCTTTAAATAATTAACTAAAGATATAGATTTGATAGCTTCTAGTTCACCAATTTCAACTAATAGATCTTTAAACTGTCCTTTTCTATTGTCATAGATTCTCTGGAATTCAGCATCATATTTTTCATTCATATGACTCTTGAATTCTTCTACTTCACTGCTTTCTAATCCATAAAGTTGCATTTTTGCATCTATGTCATTATTAAGCATTTTCATCTTCTCTTTATATATAGATTTAGCAACAGCATTGAACCTACACAATTGTATCTTAATTCTGTTGGTTGAATTATCGCCAAAACTTTTAATTATCAAGCTTAATTTAATCTTTTGTGGCATTTGTACCTCTCCTGCGAACACTTTTCCTTATAATTCACTATAATTCTATCATTAAAAAGACTTAGTTTGCTTAATGTTACTAAAAAGATATTGAAACTTAAATAAAATGAAAAAAGATAGTTAATTTTTGTTAACTATCTTTTCTAATTTACACGCTGTCCTTGCTTTATCCATACCGAAACGCTTCCATCTTTGCAATAGAATATTCCGTTTCCCTCCTGGTCAACATAGACTGTTTCATCTAAGTTTCCTGTACAATCATAAAAAATTGAATTAGCTAGATTTTTTCCAACATTCATTTGAACGCATCCACCATTTTTATCACTCATAACAACAGCTAGTCCTGAATCAGGATGATCATAATCTCCAAGTCTTGTAAAACCTATTATATTTCTATCATAAAAGTAATCATATTGTTCGCCATATGCTAAATACTTTCTAACTTTAAGAAGAGTATCTAAAATGTCTTTCTTTGGAGGTATATTAGATTCTGGTATTCCATAGTAATCTCCATAAAACACACATGGCATTCCATCTTTTCTTAAAAGTGTTAATGCATATGCATGTGGTTTAAACCAATCTAGAACCCATGATTCTAATGCTTGTCCAAGTTGTGTATCATGATTATCAACAAATGTAACGGCTTTATCTGGAAACTTTTCTACTAGTGTATTTTCAAATATTTGTGACATATTAAATTCCCCATCACTTATAGATGCTCTATAAAAATTGTAATGAAGTGGAACATCAAATAAATTCATCTTACTCTCTGTCAAATTAATATAATTTGATAGTGAATCTATATTTGTACTCCAATATTCACCAACAGCAAACATATTTTTATTTGTTGTCTCTCTCATTTCATCAAGCCATTTTGAATAAAACTCCGCCCTTATATGTTTTACTGCATCTAATCTAAATCCATCTATTCCTGTTGTATTGATATACCATTTTCCCCATGAAGTAAGTTCATTTACAACATCTAAATTATTTAGATCTATGTCAGCTCCCATTAGGTAATCGTAATTTCCATACTCCTTGTCTACATCTTCATCCCAATGCTTACCATAGAATTTATATATAGCTGCCTTTCCTGTGTTTTCATCCCAATCTATTCCATGAAAATGAGTCCAATTCCATTTGAAAGTAGAATATGCATCTCCTCTTCCCGGGAATAGATATTTTGTCCAAACCTTGATAGGTTTTGCCTCAGAAATACTTACATTTCTATTTGCTGCATCTTCTTCTATTGCTAATACTTCTTCTGTTTCATCTGCACCCATTTTATGGTTTAAGACTATATCAGCTAAGACATTAATATTATTTTCTTTTAAAACTTTTACTGCATTAATGTATTCATCTTTGGTTCCATACTTAGTAGGAATAGTTCCTTTTTGATTAAATTCACCTAGATCAAATAGATCATAGATTCCATAACCCGTATCATTTTTTCCACCTGCTCCTTTGCATGCTGGTGGAAGCCATACATGTGTTATACCAATATTCTCTAAATGTTTAGCTTCATTAGAGGCTCTATTCCAAAGTGTAGAATCACTAGATAAATACCATTCAAAATACTGCATCATAGTATTATTGCTAGCCAAATCTATCACTCCTAACTCCAAAGCTCTATATTAATATTGCTCTGGCATTTTATTCTTCATGTTTTCCTTCATTATTTCTTACATATACAGTTTGAGTTGGATATGCAAGTTCTATATTTTCACTTTCTAATGTTTCTAATAATAAACAAAGAATTTCTTGTTTAATCATTAAAAACTTAGCATAATTTGTTTCTTTTATATACATATATATTAATAAATCTGCACTTGAATGAGATATTGCATTTAAATTTACTTGTACAGTATCTTTAATAACTGCTTCATGGTTTTCTAATACCATTTTTATTTTCTTAACAACAGCTCTTATTTGATCTGATGTTGTATCTAAACTTAAGTTTAAAACGGTATCATATCTTCTAGATGTAAGCTTGTTCCAGTTAACAATGTATTCAGATGTTATTGTTGAGTTTGGAATTGTTACTATAGAGTTGTTATATGATTTAATTCTAACAGATCTAAAAGTAATATCAATAACTGTACCTTGATGTGAACCAATTTCAACCCAATCACCTATCTTAAATGGTTTGTCTGTTAAAATTACAAAGCCACTAATGATACCTTTAATAAAGTCTTGAGCTGCAAGCGCAATACCAGCAGAACCAATACCAAGTCCAGCTGCCAATCCACCAAGACCATCTAGTCTATATCCAAGTTCATTTACGCAAATAAATAGTGAAACAATCCATATAATGAATCTTGCTATTCTACATAGGAATATACTTACTGTCCTATTTCCTGATGGTTTTGCTAATTTCTTATAAATGTATGAATCAACGTTAATTGTATTAGTGATAAGTTTAGTAATAAATATAATTACAACTATCTTAAGTAGCTTATTCATAATATACAGAATTTGCGTACTTGTTGGTAATACATTAATTGCGAAATAGAATCCCAAAAGTAAAAACATTATCTTAAGTGGTCTATACATTCCACTTTCTTTTGGTGATCCCTCATTTTTTATCATGGCATAATAGCCTTTAATGATAATACTAGCAAAAACTCCTCTAAGCAATAGGAAAATAAGGCAAATGCCTATGGCGATTTGCATATCAAAAAGCGTTAATAAATGATTAACATCGATTGAGTCTACTAGTGCTTTAATTGAATCCATTTTTCCTCCGTATTATTCCATAAACTTATAGTAATAAGTAAGTAATGCTAGGTTCTCACAAGCTGCTGGAAGTTCATTATTTAAGACATGTTCCATAGCATCATCAATGCTTAGCGTAACTATTTCGTTTATCTCTTCTGTTTCGTCTAATTGTCTTGTGCCTTCTTCTAAATCTTCAGCAAGATAAATATATATTTTCTCGCTTGAATAGCCAGAAGACGTAAACACTTCTTTTAAAAGGGTCATTTTGTTAGCCCTTAATCCTGTTTCTTCTTCTAGTTCTCTTCTTGCTGCCTCCTCCGGCATTTCTCCTTCGTCAATCATTCCTGCTGGAAGCTCTAAATTCGTTCTATTAGCAGCTTCCCTGAATTGTTTGATAAAAGTCACATTTTTGTATGAATCAATTGCTAGAATCATAACAGCATTCCCTGGATTTACAATATCACGCAGATATTTTATTCCATCATCTCTTTGATAAATTTTTCGTATGATTTCGAATCTGGGACCTTTAAATAAACTTTCTTCATCAATTAATTTGTTCATTTTTTAGCCTCTTTTACCAAATACATTTTTACTAACTAATTATATCTTAAAAAATTTTTTTTGTATATATTTTTAACACAAATGAAAAAAAGCTTTAATCTAACTTTTAGATTAAAGCTTTTCTATTTTTTATGTATTTTTTCTTATTCCATCTTTTAAATCTATAATTTTCTTTCTTAGATATAGAACATATCTATAAATAAAGTATACTAATGATACACAGAATACTATCGCAGATAGCACTTGTGATACTCTAATTCCAGCAAACATTAATGCATCCGCTCTTAACATTTCTAAGAAGAATCTTACTCCTGAATAAAGAATTAAGTATGTAAATAATGCTGAACCGGCAAACTTATGATTCTTTTGCATATGTCTAGCCAAGAAATATATTAATAAGTCTGCAATTGATTCATATAAAAACATTGGATGAACGTATATATATGATCCACCTAGTCCAATTGGGAGTCCCATTCTCATAAAAAATGTTGTTTTCATTCCATATGCTTCCATATTGAAGAAATTTCCCCATCTTCCTATTGCTTGAGCAAGTGCAACGAATGGTGCTATATAATCTAAAAGTTCAATCGGCCTTACTTTATACTTATATGCATAAGATATTACCGTTAAAGCTCCGGCTATCAAACCTCCATATATTGCTAAGCCACCATCTCTAATATCTAAGATCTTTGTTGGCTCAGTCAAGTAATAATCTAAATTAAAAATAACATAGTATATTCTTGCTCCAAATACACCAAATATTATTGCGAAAAGCATCGTTTCTATAACTGTCTCAAATTTGATGAAATAGTTTACATAGCTTAGTCTACATACAATTGTAGCAAATGCGATTCCTATTACGATACATATAGCGTACCAATAGATATCTACATTAAACATTGTAAAAGCTATTTTAGAAACTTTAAAGCTTAATCCCAAATCAGGAAATAGTATTTCGTTCATCTTCTTTTCCTTTCTCTTTAGTTCTCTATCGGATTAATAATTGAAATAACTTCTTTATCAAAATCGAATACTTTTTCTAAAATAATTTCAACATATTCTCTATCTATTGTATCAAATAATTCAAAATAATCAAATAAATTTATTCCCCTCATATAATTTGAGATAAAATTATTTGAAATAGTTTGAGGATCTGCAAAAATCTTAACCATTTCACCATATACAGCTCTTTTGGCTATTTCAAAATCTTCATTATCTATTCCGCTTTCTTTTAATGATTTAATTCTTTCTTCCAATCTTGGAATAACTTCATCTACCTTTTTTGCTAATCCTTGAATTAATACATGAGAATATGTATCAGCAAATTCATATGTTATAGAAGGTTCTACTTGAAGCAATCCTTCTTTATATATCTCCTCATAGAATTTAGAACTTTTACTAAACAAAATATTAGATAAAATATCTATCGCTATATCTTTTTTAATTTTATTATCTATAAAGCTATTATCCTTAAAACCTATAATAAACTGTGGCATACTAATATCCATCTGCTTTATAGTTTTCTTATTTGCTATCTCATTAGGCTCATTATTATAGATTCTAGTTATTCTCTCTTTCCCATTTTGCATTGTAATTCTCTTCTTAATCTCTGAAAAGATTTCATCTTTATCAAAATCACCGCATACAACTATTGCCATATTATCTGGTCTATAAAAAGAATAATAATTTTTATACAGTTTTTCTTTATCAATGTGAGAAATAGTTTCTATTGTTCCAGCAGTATCTATTGCTATTTCATTTTCTTTATACATTCCCTTGATTGCATTTAAATATAAACTCCAATCAGCAGAATCATCATACATTTGAATTTCTTGTCCAATTATTCCTCTTTCTTTTTCAACGTTTTCATCAGTAAAATATGGGTTTTGAACATAATTCATAAACTCATCTAATGCTTCATAAAAATTATCTGTGCATTCATATAAATAAGCTGTATGATTTCCAGTTGTATAAGCATTAGCTTCTACTCCAAGAGAAGAAAGTACATCTAAACTATTTCTACCATTTTCTTGTTCAAACATTTTATGTTCTAAATAATGGGCAATGCCATCTGGCATATTATATACTTCTTCATCCACTTTAAACTTATTATCTATAGAGCCAAACTTTGTTGCCCATACAATATACTTTTTTCTTGTTTTATGCGGCACAAACATTATTGTAAGTCCATTATCTAGCTTCTCTACAAATAGTCTTTCATCAATTTTTTTGTTTTCTATTAACTCCACTATTCTTCTCCTAATTCTTCAATAGCATTCAAATAATAAATCGTATTTATACTTATTCCTTTTGCAAATTCTAATATATCTTCCTTAGTTACTCTTTTAATTGATTCTTCATATTCGTCAAGAGTTATTTTATCGTTAGATAACTCTCTTCCATAGTAAAATAGAAGTATTGCTTCTTGGTCTTCTTTTAAAGATCTAATTCCTGATGATAAATAAATCTTAGCATTTTCCAAATCTTCATCAGAAAAATTACCTTCTTTTATATTTTCAAGTTGCTTTAGTGATAAATTCAAAGCCTTTTCATAGTTTTTAGACATTATTCCAAGTCTAATAAAAATGTTCATCTTTTGATATACAAAATTACTTCTTGCACTATAAGCTAGTCCTGCTTTTTCTCTAACGTTTTGGAACATCATTGAATTTGGCCCATCTCCTAGTATCGCGTTAAATACTAAGCCTATAGATCTATAATTTGGAACGTAATTACATGCATCAATTCCAATTACAAGTTTTCCTTGAACAATTGCTAGTTTTTCTTCAATTTTTTGAGTATCGCTAGTCAAGTCTTTTTCTTGATCATAGCTAATAAATATTCCTTCTCTTTCACATAGATTCTTTATTGCTACAGAATTATCTATCATCTCATCTACTTTATTCTCATTGACATTTCCAGAAATAAAAATGTCAATTTTAGCCTCATTTAATAGCTTTTCATAAGCACTTTTTAAATCTTCTTTAGTAATGCTGTCAACATCTTCTATTATTCCATATTGATTTAATCCAAATCCATCATGAGCATACATTTCAGATAGACATCTATCAAATGCATATGAATCTTTATCGTCTTTAGCTGATTCTAAAACATTTTTTAAATTGTTCTTTTCAATTTTAATTAAGCTCTCTTCAAAATAACCTTCTTCATTAACGTTTGGATTAAAGATAATATCTAATAGAAGGTCAAATGCTTCTTCTAATAAATCTTCTTTTTCAAATGTATAGTTATTATTAATTGTGTCAATATAGAATTTTATAACTTGATTGTCTCCCCTTTTAGCTACGCCAAAGCTTAGATAAGCCCCATACATTTTATCCAATTTTCTACTTACATCATATTGAGTCGGATATTTTTTACCACCATTTTTTATTAATAATGTTAGAAGTGAATTTTTTGTTACATCTTTTTTAGTTAAAGGAACTGTAAAATAAATTGAAATTACATTTGTCTTAAAAAGATCTGTTTCAACTATATGTGATTTTATTCCTCTTTTTATAATTTTACTTTTTACTTCGTCCATAAAAATCCCTTTCTTTAATACACCTGAATTATACATTATAAGTAGCGTATTTTCAAATAATTATTGACATTTTTCTACTATAATATTCTTATAGTCTTCTATTAATTTATAAAAACTTTCTTCTTCAATATACTCATCAACTTCGTGAGCTGTAATTGGACCTGGACCAAGTATAATTTTTTCGTTTGGTAGAAATCCTGCTTCAGTAATAAAACCAGCTGTTTTATTTCCATATTTTGAATCATTATAAAACGGCTCTAGTCTATTAATAATAGTTATATTTGCATCATATTTTTTACTAAGCTCGTTTACTTTATCAAGTATCCTTTTTTCCAAATCAATATCAGTTGTTCTAAAATCTATCAAGCATTCAGCTTCTGCTGGAACAGAATTAATTGCGCTCCCTCCCTTTATCACTCCAACATTCATTGTTGTATAATCAATTTCAAATCTTTTGTTTTTTAGTGATTTTATTTCTAAATCGTAATAGCTCTTAAGTTCATTTATAAAATCTATCATTTTTAAAATAGCATTTTCTCCTTTTTCTGGATTAGAAGAGTGACATTTAATCCCCTTAAATAAGATTTTAAATTCAAGAAGTCCTTTACTTCCTACAATATATTCATTGTTTGTTGGCTCTCCAACAATTATTGTTTTTGGGTAATCTTTAATCTTTCTTACAACTTCCTTAATTCCAGAAAAACCAATTTCTTCATCATATGTAAAGATAAGTTTTATTCCTTTCGAAAGCTTATTAAAATCCAGTTGTGTAATTGCAGAAATAATTGCTGCAATTGATCCTTTCATGTCGCAAACGCCAAGTCCATATATTTTTCCATTTTGGGTAGTTATATCAAATTTAGGATAATTCCATCCGCCTGTATATTCAACAGTATCAGTGTGTCCAACAAATCCTAAACCCTGAACATTTTTGTTTTTCATTACTAAAAATTTATCTTTACTTTCCACAACAAATCCATATTTTGTTAATAACTCTTCAAGATATTTTATTATGGTGCTATTTTCTTTATCTTTAATTGTATTAATACTCACTAGTTTTCTTAATATATCTTTAGCATCTTCCATCCAGTTCACCTCCTGCTAATGTTTTTACTCTTACATTTAAGGCCTCATCTAATTTTTCTTTTAATTCTTTTTTATCAATTCTTTCTAAATCATATTCTAAAAAAATATTCTTTACTGTTTCTATATTTCCGTTCATTCTTTCTCTTGTAACCATTTGGGTAAGATTTGGAACAATGGTAAATCCAACTCTTTTTGCTATTCCATAAGACATTGATTTTCCTTCTTCTAGAGTTCTCATATAAATAATTTCATAATCATCTTTTTTAGAATCAAGAATTCCAAATATCATAAGCTGCGTTCCAAGTCCTAATTTTCTATACTTTTCTAATACCGCAAGATCTGCAAGATATCTTACCTTTCTTCCGGAGTAATCTACTCCCTGTTCTTTTTTATAGCCATCTTCTAAAGCTATTAATCCAATGCATTCATCCTCATTATATGCACCAATAATAACACCTTTACTATTATATTCATCAAATATTTCTCTATATTCTTCTTCTGTATATTTTTCATAATATGGTGCTCCTGAAAAAACTTTATATACATTCTTAAAGTCTTCAAAAGAAACACCTTTTTGTATTCTTCCTTTCATAATTAATCTCCTTTTTCTATTTATTAGCAAATAGAAGCATAAAAAAATAGAAATGAAAAAAGACTATACGTATTTACCTACATATAGTCTCTAAACATTTCTATCTAAAACATTTTTAAGCTATCGTAGGCACAAGTTTTAGACCTGTACCTACGCTACAACTGCGAGTTACAAGTCTCCTACGATATGATGTAATTGCTTAAAAATCATTTTCTTCTCCATAATCTGCTCCTATTTACTTTATGTATTTATAATAACACTCTTTTATCACAAAGTCAAATTATGTTAATTATGCTTTGCTATAAGCTGTTTTTGCTTGAACTCCATCTAGTCTTCCAATAGCCCCTGTTAATGTATTTATTATATCTTGCTTAGCATCGATTGCTATAGAAATAACATTAATACCTTTTTTTTGATATGGTACTCCCATTCTTCCTATAATATATTCTCCATACTCAGATAAAAGTTCATTTAATCTTGGTACGCTTTCCTTGTTTTCAACTATTATTCCAATAACTGCAACTTTAGTTTCCATATTCTTCTCCTTAAAAATATTTATAAAAAAAAGACAACTTACGTTGTCTTGGAGGCGGCTATCGGAGTCGGACCGATCATCAGAGTTTTGCAGACTCGTGCCTTACCGCTTGGCTAAGCCGCCAGATAAAAAAATGGAGCGGGAAACGGGGCTCAAACCCGCGACCTTCGCCTTGGCAAGGCGACGCTCTATCAACTGAGCTATTCCCGCATCTCTCAAGCAAAATAATTTTAACAAAAATATGGTCAAAAGTCAAGATAATAAATAATATTTCTAATAAAAAGGTGAAGGACGGATAGGCAGTTTGCTTTCTCCGTCCATTGGTTACCGAGGACCAAAATTATTATTCTTCTTCATCAGTTTCTTCTTCGTCAGTTTCTTCTTCGTAGGTTTCAAGCGATTCGTAAAAGCGCTTGAACCTGATGCCAAGGATAAATGTTCCAAGGAACATTTGAACCATGGCAAAAACTCTTACCACCCCCTCGTTGGCGCCGTTGATTGCATCATACGGCATAATGAGTTGCACAAGGTACACTGCAGCGATAACGCCTGCTATGAAAGCCGGTGTCCTGAGCCGCAGGAAAACCAGACCTACTACAGCGATAAGCACGAGCACCAGAAGAACCACAAGTTCAACGGGTCGTGAAAAGCTGTGCGCCGAAGCCGGGCAGAGGTCAATGATATTGGCACGAATGCCAAAGAACAAAAGAAGGATGCCGATAAACGTTCCTCCAAACTTCCTGAAAAACTTCTTCATGTTCATATACTCCCTTCTGTGTTGTCAGGTTTGGTGTGTCCCCTTTTAATTCTTGATAACCATAATTAATTATATCATATTATTAGTTTTTTTTCAAATTTAAAAGAGGCTTTGTAGCCTCTTTTAAATTTTTATTTACTTAGCTTTATAAAATCATATTCTCTTCCTTGATTATTAAATATTTTCATCAAATATCCAGTATATATTCCATCTTCTTTATCAATTGTAAAATCATCATCAACAGTTACATTACAAATAAATTCTTCATTTTGATTATTTTTTATATGTATTGTAAAGCTTATTTTTGCACTTATATCTTCTAATTTTACTCCAGCTGTCTTTAAAATTGTTCCATCAAAGACTAGTGTTCCATTATCTGCTCCAATTCTACAATTGGTTAATAAATCTTTATTTAAGTAACCTAAAACAATTGGATTTGAACAGTCTGTATAGAATACATTTCCATCTATATTATTTTGTCTATCTTGATTATTATGAATTACATTAAACACTATTCCATCTTCTTCATAATTTGATAGATTAATGTATTTTCCATAATCTATCGCATTCTTAAAGTTTATTATTCTATTTTGTTTATCTGGCATTGGGGTAATTTTTATATTGTCAATAAACATTTCACTTATTGTATTTTCTTCAGAAAGCTCTGTAGTTTTTCCTGTATTGTCTATATAAAGCGCTATATCTGTAAATTGACTAATATTTACTAATTGAGAAACATCATCTTCACCAACATCATCAGCATGTGCGCTACTATAAATGATTATCTTTTTTAAACTAAATACAGGTGTTTCGTTTTCTTTAACAAACTTCTCTGATTGCATAGCAAAAGTATTCTTTAAATATTCTTTATTATAAATACTTTTATAACCTTTAATAACTAATACAATAAGAATAATATCTATAATAATAAGTAGCCTTTTGTTTCCTATTAAATTACGAATAAACTTTTTAATATTCATATTTTTCCTTTACTCTTCTAGCCTCTGATAGAATTTAACCATGTATGCATATACTTTATTGCACCATTCTTTATCTGAAGCGTATCTAGTATTAACACCACTTACTGTAGGTCCATTATAATAACTCCCAACCGCTGTTTCTCCATCATATATTGGAGTATCTTTTTCATTTAGATAATATTTAACTAAAACTTTAGCCAGCGTTTCCATTCCCTCTTCATATGTATCAAATGTAAATGAAGAAGCATATGGTGATCTATCATATGCACCATATCCAAATAGGTTTTTCTTATCATTTGCAATTGTTGATGTTCCCCATGCACTTTCATGTACACCAATTGAAGCTAAGAAAATGCCATTTATATTATATCTTTGTTCTAATTCATAAAAGAATTCTGCACTATTTTCAAATATCTTATTAACATCTTGAGGATTGTTAGATAGTACTTTCTTGAAATCTTCTCTTGTTAGTCCACTTGGTTTATTTAAATGCATATTAAATGCAAGTGAAACCATAAGTCTTTTTATTCTTGCAAGTTCTGGCATTTCTGGATTTAACGCAACAGATGTTAAGCTTTCTGCTCTTACATATCCTTCCATACCATCTACTATAATTCTTGCCCAGCCAGTTTCGTCTGATATTTCCATAAGTTTAACATCTATGTGTTCATATATCTTGCATATTTGAAGTGATTCTTCATTGTAATCGTTATACATAACAATCTGTTCTTTAGTATATAAAGTATCTCCAACGTGGGCCTTTCTATTAGATAGGTAATTAGATGTACCAACTTCAATTACGGCTTTAATTGGTTCTTGTAAAATTGCATCTCCAACTACCTTTTCATTTGTAAGTTCATCTTCTTCGTATGATCTAATATATGTTATTTCTCTTATTCCATCTTGTCCTGCTATATCTGCTACTTGTTCATCTTTTGGAAGCTGCGTATTTGGTATATATTCATATTCTCTTTCTATAACATATCTCTCTGTTACAATTTCTTTTTTGCTAATTTCACTTAAGTTTGTTGAAGCAATCGCCATCAAATCTATCGGCTCACTATTCTTTTCATATGATCCAATTATTTGTACTTCATCTGATGATTTTGCATATATTGCATTGCTTTTAATCACACTTACAAAACCTATAATAAATAAAAGCCCAACAACAAATCCTATAGTGTTATATTTATTTCTTTTTATAAGATTCTTTTTTCCATAATTATTAGTAATATTTTCATAATCATAATCATAGTTTTGATCTTGACCAATATTTTTCAAACTTTCTTTTAAATAACCAAGCTCTTCTTTTAAATTAAATTTTTTCTTTTTACGTTCTTTTTTTATTCTCTTTATTTCTTCTTCTCTTTTTTGAGCTTGTCTCATTTTGGCTTGTGATTCTTTTAATTCTTTAAACACGTCTGGAAGGTTTTTTTCTGCTTGTGAATTTGTTTTCTTCTTACTATTACTCATTTTTAACCTCCCTTTCGCATAATATTACACATACATTTTATAAAATTCTTCGACCTTTGTCTATATTTTTTAAAATTTGTAATAATAACAAAAAAGGGAAAGATTTCTCTTTCCCCTTTTTTATATATTTATTATTGCTCTAGCAAAGTAAATTCTGCAAATTTATCACTATACACCCTATTTAATACTTTTACTTTATAAAGAATCTTCTCTGCTCCATCGTTATAATCAAAAGTCATATTAAATACAAGTCCATCTCTTTCATTCTCCATTGTATCACCATCTATTGAACATGTAAGAATGTTGTCAAGAGTTTTTCCTTTATAAAACTCAAGCACTTTTTCGGGATTGCTTACTCTAAAGTCATATCTCAAAGCACTTATCATTTCTTCCGTATCTTTATTTGTAAAAATCTTTTTATTTGATAGGCTTACTGTATAATCTCCATATGATTTTAATATAATGTAGAAGTCATCTAAGTCATTCTTTCCCTCATAGTTATTCTTTAAATGAAGCATTCCGTTAGGCCATATTTTCTCTTTCATTGTTTCTTTATAAATTTCAACTTTTTCAGGATCTTTATATTTTTCTAAAGCATATTGCTCTTCTGGAGTCTTTTTAAATATCAATAAAAGTGCTAAAACTGCTATTCCTATTAATATCAGTGACAATATTACTATAACATAGATAGTACTTGCTTTATCTTTCTTTTTATTACTCATAAAACACCTCTACATTTTATAAATTAACTAAGTGTGCACCTTCCATATCTCTCATTAAGTCTTGGAATGGTGTCTCACTATCAAATTCCCATCTTTCTGTTACTTCATCACCTTGAACATCATAAATGTCATGGCAGAACCATCCTTCAGCATACATATAATAATCCATTATTCTACGTCTTGTAAATCCATTAGCATTTTGTCTATAGAATGCATTTTCGTCAGTACAGTTTGATTTAAAATCTTCTAATGTTAGATTTAAATCTCCAGCTTTTAGCTTTCCATAGATAGTACCAATTTGCATGTTACCCATTCCTGCATAAGAAACATCTAATAGTGCAAATATTCTTGTATCTGTTTCTTCATCCAGACCTTCTAATACCGGGAAGGTTTGCTTTAATTCTTCAATACCAACCTGAAGTTCTTGTGTATAGACATCTAAATTTTGCTCACCTGTACACCATGAGTGGAATGGAACTGGATTTGTATTTCCTGTTACTTTTCCATAAATTTCTCTACCACTCATTCCTGGAAGTAAGCAAATACCTGGACACAAGTTGTTATCTGATGGAACATCTGGGTTATAGTCTGCGCAATAATCATGTCCATATTTATCACTACTATTGTTTCGTCTAGTTTCACCTACTGTATTTGAAAATGCATATGATTTTATTCCATCAATTTCGTATTCAAAACCTTCTGGTTCTTTTGCTTGCCAGTACATAAATTGCTCTATTGATCCTAATGTTTGTGGAACAGCTTCATCTAATTTCATATAATCTTCAATGTTTTCAATATTATTGTCATCTCTATCTTTCATTACTACTCTTAGATAGTTACCATAGAATGGAGGATCTTTCTTCTCTTCTTCTGTTAATTGATCTGGTGATTTATAATTATCAAGTCCTCTTAACTTAGTAACAAGTTCTCTATTAGACATTGTTCTACCAATTACAGTACCTTCTTTTAAGATTACCCAGTCTTTTGTTTCTCCATTTACTGTTCCATGCCAGTTAAGTACATTTACAGCCATGTTCTTTCCTTCTGCTTTTGCTTCTTCCCTCTCTTGAACAGACTTACTTTCCATTTTATAAACATCTTCTACCTCATAAAGAGTTGCATCATATAAGTTTTCACTATCATATTGTCCGCTTCCTATATTATATCCATGTGTTTTAAACGTTTCTAAACTTATATCATATCCTCCACCTGAAATCGGCATATCTGGATCTCTTTCACCTTTCTTAGGTGATGTACCTTTCTTAATTTGATCTTTTTCATTTACTAGAGACTCTGCATCCCAGCTTGGAGTTTCCGTTACGAAACCATCAATATATACAATATAACCTGCTATACCATTCGTTTTCGATGCTATATTCTCATATCGTCCTTCTTTATCTACAGCTTTTTGCTCATTACCTGTTGTATCTGTAGCTACTTTAGCTTTTTCATAAGCTTCTGAGAATAAGCCATATCCATATAATGCTTTTTGATCTGAAGACCAATCATCCATATCTTTTGCCTTATCTGGAGTTTTAATCTTAACTGCATTTCCCTCTCCTGCTGTTCCATCTTTTGATATTTTAACAAATTGATCTGAGATTTCTTTACTTAATACTAATATTTTTGCATATCCAACTTTATCTGGATTGTTTAAGTGTTCTTCTTTTACATATTTATCTGTATTATCTCTGTATCCTTGTTCACCATCTTCATCAGTGTATGTGCCATAATCTAGTAATATACCTGTTACTGGTGAAACTACTGCTTCATTTCCTACATAACCAACATATGGTTGAGGGTTATTCTTCTTTTTACCCCAAGGTAATCTTAAAGCACATATAATTCTTGAATCATTAGGCCATCCTGTAATAAACTGAATACAAGATGATCCACCTGGTTCAACACTTCCAGCTTCTGTATAGTGACCACCATTATATTTTACAAAGCCACCATCTTTTTCTTCACCAACTAGGTCAATATGTCCATCGTAACAAAGAATATCTCCTGGTTCTAATGGTTGCCCAACTTCGATTATCTCTGGATCTAGGTGGTTTTTAATATATCCTGCTAAAGTATTTGCACCATCCATGTGATCACCGTCTGGAATTACACCAACATTTTGAAGAGCCCAGCAAACAAGTGTTGCACAACAGAAGTTGTGTTTTGAAATAGCTGTTTGTGAATCTGGGAATGTTTGCGGTAAGTTACATCCACAATCTCCACCAAAATGTCTTGCTTCTGTACAATTTGAATGTACCTCTTCGTGGTGGCAAGTCTGCTTATTACCATGTGCTTTTCCATTATCACCAGCAAATACGCAATAGTCATAACCTTCTTCGTTAATGTATTCACACATTTCTCTAGTAGCACCTAAAAACTCATCTATACTTACTGATGAGACTTTAACTGAACCGTCACTTGATGGAAGAATTTCTCCAACTTCACTAGTACTATTATTATTTCTCATTCTTTGTAAACCACTACTATTTTGGCCATTTACTCTTTCATTTTGCTCTTGATTTAAATCATCAGGTATTTCGCTACCTATTCTGTCAAGAATTTCTTCAAAGAATTTTTCTTTAGCAGCTTCCATATCATCTTTTGAATGTACTTTTGTTCCTAAAAGATCTGCATCTTTATCTATTAGTCTATATGGGAATCCATAAGAACCAATATCTGGAACTACCCATTCTAATAATCTTGGAGTTCCTTCTGTTAAATCTTCTTTTGTAAAGAATCCAAGTTCAACAATTAGTTCTTTGAAATCTCTATAAATAAAATCTGCATCTTCTGTATGTGTATTTTCTAACATAGAAAAGGCTGCTAAACTATCTTGATTTAATGATACAGTAGATACCATATCTTTTAAATTTACTTCTTTGGTTTCAGTTTTTGATGTTGTTCCATCTTCATTATCTACTTTAACATTAATTGTAAATTTAGTTCCTTCTCCCTCTAGCAAGCTTTCTGGTACAGCACCATATTGATAACTTGAATAAGGAAAAGATTGATTATTAACAGTAGTATATGAACCATCAAGTCCTCTCATCTTCTCTCTTACTTGCATAATTTCTTCTGCTTTTGGAGCAGTACCATCATATGTAAAGTACTTTCTAGATAAGAACATATTTTTAATCTTTGGATTTGTTTCTCTTCTTACTGCATCATTTACCTGTTTAACACTTCCACTTAATACTTCATTATAATATAATCTTCCTTTATATGTTGAACCATCTGCAGTAGGATATAATCGCTTATAATCTGTTGCTCCTCCACCAGTATTAGCTGTATCATAAGCTGTCCAAATTTTATCATTGAATTTTTCGTTTACTAATCCTTCATCATATAAAGATTCTATAGATCCTGTTTCAGCATGTTTCTCAACTTTAATTCCACGAGCATCAGCTTCTTCTTGAGTTCCATCAAATTCATCTCCTACTGTATACTCTCCTGTTGGGTCCTCATATACATATAAAATATACTCACCCTTTCTGTCGCCGTCTTTATATGTTTTATATTTAGTCCATTTTTCATCTGTCAATGATTGATAATCTAAATCAGTTTTTATCCACCAATCAGATTCTAAACTTGTAGAATCAGTATCTTTTTGATATATGCCATCATACTCAATTGCATCTTCTTTATCTGCGCCTACTACAAAATAAACATCTCTATACCAGTGATCTGTAACTCTTGAAAGATATGGTACATAAGTTTTGAAGTCATAATCATTTGCAGATTTAAGTTCTGATACAATTTCTTTTACTACGTCATGATCATTTGGAAGACCCATTTCAACAAGATCTTTCAATTCTTCTTCAGTAAGACTCCAATCATCAAACCATGCTAATATTTTCTCCCATATTGTGTCTGATCTTTCATCTTCTGAGGCTTTATCTGTAAAGTGAATTGCATTATCTATTTGTTGGTATGTAACATAATTTCCGTTATTAGTTTTATACGCTGCAACAATCTCAGAATTATTACTTATATCTCTTAATAATATATGAACGTCTGTATTAAATCCTGTTACCATTTCATATGTTAGGTCTGGTTTTAATGTTGCAATTTGAACAGAAAGTAAGAATTCTAAAGGCATTCCATAACGACCTGTCCATCCATCTAATTCATATTCATAGTAGTTAGCACCCCAACCTCTACGAATTTTTAACTTCTTAGATCCTGGGTCAACACTAATTCCTATCCAGTCTATTCCTTCCCATCCAAACAGTTCAGCGATTGCACTCTTTTCATAGTCATCACCAGTCTGCCAATATCCATCTTCAAAGTAAATGCTAAGTAGTCCTCTACCCCATGTTCCTGCTGCATCCACATCAAATACTTCATCTATTAATAATTGATGTAATGGATTAATAATTCTACTAGCTTGACGTAAAACATTTCCAAGAGAACTCCAAAAGTTTTCATTTATTGTTTTATTAAAGTTCTTTGCAGTATACATATAAGTATCACTCATAAGATAAAGCTCAATTAAAATTGATTTGGCTTCTGTAATCTTTCCTGTATCAGGATCTCTTATTACACCTTGCGTTTCATCATAATTAGCACTATCTTTGTTATCTACATCTTTACTGATGAATCCATAACCTTTTAAGTCATACCCCATTGTTTCAAGATAATCTAATACTTTATATCCATCTTCATCACTACTAAATTTAGTCGAATCTGCTCCAAAATAGCTAGCAATATTTTTAGCTAAATTCATTGCAAAATCTTTTAACTTACCAGTTACCATTCCAGGCGCAGTAAGAATAAATGCAATAATACCTGTAAGTAATATAATACAGATAATAATTATTGCAGCCCAAAAAAGGACTGGCGCAAGAGCGGTAGCCAGTCCTTTCTTTGCAGCCATTTTTTTAATTTGTTCTTTCGCCTTTTGTTTTGCAAAATCTTTAGCTTGATTTGCTGCTTGTTTTCCTACAGAGTTCTGACCTTTTTCATTATCAGCCATAACTTAAATCTCCTTAAATCTATCTTCTATAATGCAAGCTTCATAGAAAACTTGTCGATTGCATTACTTATTTCTTGATTAATTTGATCTTCTGTAACTACATTTAAATCTGTTCCGGAATATTGTTCCATAATTCTGATAGAACCAAATGTCATATCAGAAATTGTATCTCCATCATCAACAAATTTTGTATATGTAAATGTAAATGTTTTTGATTCACCTGGATTTAAAACAACATCCATTCCATTTATTTCTTTTCTTGTTTCACCTTTTAAAGTAATAACATTTTCTTCAGCAGATCCATAACCATCGGCTACAACTACAGTATATTCAGATCTATTTGTAAATCTTACTTCATAAGTAACTTCTTGATATTCAATTAGTTTATTAATGATATCAATTTTTAAATATTCATTTTCAGCAACACTTTGAACATCTTCATAACCGATATAATCTCCAACAGTCATTTTGATGTTTCCATCTTTATCTCTAAAGAAAGCCATCTTCTCTGTTGTAAACATATATTCAGAATTTGTTAAACCAGTTGCTAATAAATCTTCTGTATAATGAATTTCATAAATATAGTATTTAGTTCCATCAATTGTAACATTTGAGTAATCTTGAATATTGTATGTCATATTTGAATTTGGTTTCTTATTCTTTACATATAAAATATATTTGAAGATATCATTATTAAATTCTTTTTCTCTACATTCTTCTGTAATCATTTCAAATGCTTTATCGAAATCTTGAGAATCAACATATCCCATATACTCTTTAATATACTCTTCTATGGTTTGCGCCATTCTACTAGGAGTTGAAGAACCATTGTTCATTACAGATACATGTGGTTCTAAAGTTGTAGTTGGCTCTGGAACTACTACTCTACTTCTCAATAATGTATTAATTGTTATAATTACAAATAAAACAATTAAAAGAATAAGAATAATATATTTATTTTTTCTAAAAAATCTTAATATTTTTAATCTTAGTTCTGTATATCCCATACCCTATTTCTCCTTCTAAATAACGCTAAATGAAATAACAAATTCATTTAAATTTTTTTCTTGAATAATAAATTTCATTTCTCTTCCTTCAGAATTTGAAATAGTATCTTTTAAAGTAACAAACATTACGTACACATCACCACTTCTTTCAATGTTATCATGTGTAAGTGCAATCATCTTAGGAAAAGTTTGCCTACAATAATTCTCAAATTCAGCTTGTGTAGGAAAATAAGTTTGTTTAAATTCATCGTATAGTAAACTATATGCAGAATCATAGTCTTTGTTTTCTATTTTTCTAACAAAGCTAGAAACATAGTATTCCATTCTATCTCTTTCTTGCATACCACTTAATTTCTCTACAATTGCCTTGTTTTCAATCTCTCTAGATGCTTCATCTTCTTGAGCTTGCTTATCAAGTGCAATTTGAGCTTCTGATATTTCATCTGTTGGTCTTGTTGAATTTGTAAGTCGAGGTATTAAAGTTACCCCTATTAAGATGACTAGGATTAAAAATCCTCCTATTTTTAGCATATTATATGCTAAATTATCATCATTTGTACTTTTTCGTTTGGCCATCATACGAACCTCCGTTTATAATTTTATTTATTATTTGGTGCTGTTGAGAGTTTTTGGTCTATTTTACTTGTAAGACTATTCAATCTTTCAAAAGTACTGTTAGATTTTTTTTGTTCATCGCTAAAATTATCTAATGTGCTTTGTAAATCTTTTCTAATAGTTTCAAGTCTACTCATATCGCCGCCATCAATTGTGTTCTCAATTATATGAGTAACAACATGTTCAATTTTTCCAACATGTTCTTCTGTTATTACTTCAGGTTTATGTTCTTTCAACAATGATTCAACCTTTTGAATTGTATCTTTATCAGGTGGAGCATCAACCTTTATAGTTGCATCTGGAGCTGGTTTATCAGTAGTATCACCTGATTGAACAGTAATAGTACTATCACCTTTAATGGTTTGGTCAACTTGAATGTTTTGGTTTATAGCTGCTGTTGCAACACTAGAAGATATATGACTAAAATCTAATACTGGTGCACTATTTCCACCACGAGATGCATCATAGAATCTATCAGCAATTGATTCATTTGTATATCCAGCTTCAGAAAGTTTAACTGCCTCTCTACAAACATTAGCGTCACTAACATGTTGTTTATAATTTGCACCTGCGTTAAATAATTGTTCATCTATAGGTTTTCCACCTGTTGCTTTTTGAAGAATTGCAGCAAGTGCATCGGAATTCATTGTTTCTGGATGAGCTGTAGCATGATGTTTAATATCACCTGCAGCTTGTCTAGCTCTCTTACCAGCTTCTTCTACAGATATTCCTGCTACAGCAGATTGAATTGCAGCTGCAAGTTTACGTTCTAATTCTACAAATTTACCTGAATCATCATTATAATCTGATTTATTTGCAAGAATATTATTGATATGTGAATAAGCTTCTTGCCTATTTTCATAGTTAGTATAAGGTGCAGCTGTATTTGATACAGTTGTCATTGAATTGCTTCCTAATCCTCTTAGTGCAGCATAAGTACCAAGTCCAGCAGCAGCTGCAGTTAGTACACCTTGACCTGGTGCAGCTAGACCAAGACCTGTAGCAAACAATGCAGCACCACCAGCAGCAGATCTTCCTACCATACTTCCGAATGTCATATTCTTTCTAATATATTTACCTGTCTCAGAATTTCCAACTCTTGATGCAAATCTACCAATCTTCTGAGATGGTCTATTAGCATACTCTTGTTCTGCTTCTTTTCTTAATTGTTCTCTTAAAGCTTTTCCTTTTTCTGAATCTTCTCCATAAAGATCTCTGGTATCTGGATCAGATGCTGCTAGTTTATTATCAATAATATCATTAATTTTTCTTTCTCTATGAGCTTTAGACATACTTCCATATTTCTTTGATGCAGCATCTTTTACTGATCTTATTGGATGTTGTAAATTCTTTGATGCTCTTGTTTCATACAATTTTTCAGCAGCTTGTGCTTCATTAAATTCATTACCAGAAGCATCCTTAAATTTACCGTCTCCGACAGATGTAAGACCTGCTCTACTAAGAGCTTTTTTAGCTTTATCTGAATTAGGATTATCTTTAAGAAGATTTTGAAATCTATCTGTTCTATCCTTTTTATAGTCTTGAGCAATTTTTGATCCTAAACCTTTTTGTGTAAAGTTTGTTAAACCTTTCTTAGCACCAGCAAGCATTTGAGGAGCCTTTTGGCTAGCAAATGCAGCTGTAGCACCAAGCATTGCACCAGCAGCAACTGGTGAAACAGCACTTGAAGCGTCTAAACCAAATATCTTCTTTATTATTTTCTCACCATCATCAACAAATGTTATACACATAACTGCAAGTGCACCATTTGCTATTTTATCTATTTGGTCTGTACCACCTTTTAATAGTTCAAATGCCATATCAACAAATGCTAAATATAGTACGCAGTGGAATGGTTGTATAATTACACCAAAAACAAATTCTTTTAACCACGTATTAAGTGCTTGTGATTTACCATCACCCATTCTATCTATTGAATATGTTATAGAAATCAGAGGTGAAATAATAATTAAGAAACCTATATTTATCATACGTTTAATATATTGGAATAAGAATGCCATTGTTTGTACAGATATTGCAACATATACAATTGTTGCCGCAATAGTTTGCCAACCAACAGCCCCCATTGCCATATTCTTTAAATCATCTATTGTATCACCAA
>JAEEGL011346747.1_pt1 | contig 46585 bp, 38 predicted proteins | sample 9134231 | NCBI WGS metagenome assembly JAEEGL01 (sample SAMN16246548, study PRJNA631951) | gut metagenome | biome: gut microbiome; feature: rumen; material: fiber-attached | host: Bos | place: Iran: Karaj | collected 2018-10
AGATCTATTTTGTAAACCAAATCGTTGAATATATCGTTCATAATGGTATGATGAAGGATTTGTCGGTTCTTCAGGAGGCGCCTTTCACTGACCGTGGCAGTGTGGCAGAGATCTTCACCGACCTTTCGGTCTGGATGGGGATCAGAGCGGCCATAGAGCGGGTGAACGCAAACGCTTTGGCGGCCTGATGAAAACGATCTTTCCGTGTTTTCAGAGAAACCCCCTTCCCTTTTCCGCCCAAATGCGGTAGAATAGACCTGCGGGATCCCCCGCGCCATCAAACGATAAAAAGGAGAATCCCTATGATCGTCAGAAAACCGCCCATGGGCTGGAATTCCTGGAACACCTTCGCCGCAGACATCCATGAAAAGCTGATCTTCGAAACTGCCGACCGCATGGTCGCCGACGGGTATCTGGACGCCGGATACGAGTATCTCGTGATCGACGACTGCTGGTCGCTGCGCGAGCGCGGCGAGGACGGACGCATCGTTCCCGATCCCGAAAAATTCCCCCACGGCATGAAGGCCGTGGCCGACTACGTCCATGCCAAAGGTCTGAAATTCGGCATGTATTCCTGCTGCGGCTCCCTGACCTGCGCGGGCTTCCCCGCCTCCTACGAGCATGAATTTCTGGACGCCGCCACCTTCGCCGAATGGGGCGTGGACTTCCTGAAATACGACAACTGCTACAAGCCCATGGAGGAAAACGATCCCAAGCTCTACCGCCGGATGGGCATGGCTCTGGCCAACTGCGGACGGGACATCCTCTTCTCCGCCTGCAACTGGGGCGCCGACGAATCCCACAAATGGATCAAGGAAACCGGCGCGCACATGTGGCGCTCCACCGGCGACATCATGGACAACTGGGCCAGCGTCAAGTCCCTGATCGAGCAGCAGGCGGGCATCTGGCAGTACAACGGACAGGGCTGCTTCAACGACATGGACATGCTGATCGTCGGCATGTACGGCAAGGGCAACGTAGGCCTGGGCGGCTGCACCACCGAGGAATACAGGACCCACTTCTCCTTCTGGGCCCTTTACGGCTCCCCTCTGATGATGGGATGCGATCTCCGCACGGTCAACGACGAATGCCGCGAGATCCTTCTGAACAGGGAAGTCATCGCCGTGGATCAGGACGAAGCTTACCGTCAGCCCTTCTATCTCAACGCCATGCACAACGACGGCACCATCGTTCTCTGCCGGCTTCTGGAGGGCGGCGACGTCGCCGTCGGGCTTTTCAACATGACCGATTCGCCGCGGCGCATTTCCCTGACCCTCGGCGACATCGGGATCAATGCGGCTTCCGGCAAGGCGCTTCTGATGCGCGACCTCTGGAAGCATGAGGAAGTCGGCAGGCTCACCGGCATTTACCGCACGCCGGAGCTCGCTCCCCACGCCTCGATGCTTCTGCGCTGCAGGGTCGTCGACCGCTGATCCCTCCGATGGAAGAACTGCGCTGCAAGGTCTGCGGAGCCCCGCTCACCCGGGACGACGTCGGCGCGACGAAAAAGCTGATCAACCGCGGCGCCTCCTCCTTTTTCTGCGTCCCGTGCCTTGCGAAGTACTTCTCGGTGGAGGAGGATCTGATCCGGCAGAAGATCGAGACATACAAAAAAAGCGGCTGCACCCTCTTTACCTGACCCTTCTTACGCAGAAAAGCCCCGTCCGGTTCTTCCGGGCGGGGCTTCGTTCGCATCGCGTCAGGCGCTTTCCAGGGGGATCTGCCGTCCCCGGTGATCGACGGTATAGCCGGATTTGTAGATCATATCGTTGACCTTGACCAGCTCGTATCCTTCCTTTTTCAGAGCCTCGATGATCCCGGGCAGCGCCTCCGGCGTATGCTTCGCCGCGTTGTGAAAGAGAATGATGGAGCCGCTTTTTACCCGGGAGAGGACGCGCTCGGTGATCTCCCCGGCCGAAAGATCCTTCCAGTCCAGGCTGTCCACGTCCCACTGGATCACCTGATACCCCGCGGCGCGCATCGTGCGGACCACCTCCCGGTCGTAATCCCCGTACGGCGCGCGGAAGAGCGTCGGCCGAACGCCGGTGAGGGAATAGACCTCGTCGGAGGCGCGGTCTGCGTTTTTCACCATCTCCGGTCCCGAAAGGGCGGTAAAGTGCGGGTGATCCCAGGAGTGATTCATCACGTCGTGCCCGGCCTCCGCCAGCTCTCTGACCGAATCCGGATACTTTTCAGCCCATTTCCCGATCACGAAAAAGGTCGCCTTGACCCCGTACCTCTCCAGAATGGCGATCAGATCTTTCGTGTCCTCGTTGCCCCAGGCCGCGTCGAAGGTCAGAGCGGCCTTCATTTCCCCCTCCGGGAGCTCCACCGAATAGACCGGCAGATCGGGGGACGCCGCCGTCTCCTCCGCCGCGCGCCGGTCGAGCCAGGCGCTGATCACGGCAAAGAGCGCCACCAGAAGCACCAGAGCCAGAGTGAAAAGCTTGTTTTTATATGAAACCGGCATACCGCGGCTCCTCCTTTGGAAAGGGGTTCCCTTCACCTTATGCGCCTCTTTCCCGGAGTATGCCGCAGAGCGGAAAACGGGAGAGCCGGCGTTCCGCCGGTCCTCCCGTTCTGTCGTTTTCCTGTTCGCACAGTTCAGTCCACGGCTCCGATTCTGCGGAGGATCTTCTCCGCGATCCCTGCGGGCTGGGCTTCCGCGCCGCCCGCCGCCGCGTCTGCGGCAAGGATCCAGGTCTCGATCTCCTCGTGGGAAAGCTCCTCCCACGCGCCGTTCCGACGGATCTCGGCCGGAAGCCTGATCCGGACGCCGCCCATTCCCTCGAAGAGAGACGCGGGATAAAAGACCTTGGGGCTCTCCTTCCTCAGAAGGCGCTCCGCAAAATCCTCCGGAGATTCCAGGGGCTTATCGTAAAGGATACCGCCGTTCATATCGCTGATCCGCGCCTTGTCGTGGGTGTCGGATCCCGCCAGGATCTGAAGCCCGAATTTCTCCGCGTAGCAGAGGGCCGCCAGATTGTCGTTCGCGGTATTCGCGGTGTTGATCCCTTCGATCCCGTCCACGCCGTCCAGAAGCAGATGGATCCGTGAAATATAAAATCTGTCCCGGAAGGGATGCGCCTGCATCACGGCTCCTCCGGCCCCGTGCACGGCCGCAAGCATCTCCTCCCTGGTCCAGCGCGGGATCTCCGGATGCGCCAGAAGGAAATCCTTTCCCACGCCGTAGATCAGATATTCGTCGCCTTCAAAGTTTTCCTCGATCCCGAAAAAGACCTTGAAGCCGATCTCATCCCCGGCTTTTTTCGCTTCTTCATATCCCTTCATATATCCCGCCACGTAGTCCGGCCAGGGAAGGTCGCGGGCGGGGCGTGTGTTTCCGTGGAAAAAATGATCGGTGATGAAAATACCGTCGTATCCCCGCGCCTTGAAAATGGCGGGATACTCCTTCCCCGGCGTGACGCCGCAGGCGCTGGATTCCACGGTATGCAGATGGGTTTCGTAGCGATACATATCTCTTCTCCTTATTGCGCGTCAGAGCGCGTTTTTGCGTCTGCGGCGTCGCCGAGCAGAGCGTCGATTTCTTCTTCCGTACGGGCAAAAGAGGTCACGAAACGGTAAACGCTTTTCCCCTCTCCCGCTTTTTCCCAGAATTCAAAGGCATATTTCCCGCGCAGATACCGGGCCTCCCCGTCCGACAGCAGGACGAAGACCTGATTGGTGGGGCTTTCCACGAACAGCTCGTAACCGCTTTTCCGGAACCCGGCGCTCAGCCTTTCGGCAAGCCAGACCGCCTTTTCCGCCAGCCGGAAATAGAGCCCGTCGGCGAAGAGCGTCCGGAACTGCAGTCCGAGAAGCCATCCTTTGGCAAGCATCGCGCCGCGCTGTTTTTCCAGATACCGGAAATCCCGCACGAATCCCGGCGTGGAGAATACCAGCGCTTCGCCGAAGAGCATGCCGTTTTTGGTGCCGCCCACGGTGAAGACGTCCACATTCCTGGCGATTTCCGGAAGGGTCATGTCGTTCCCCTTCGCCGCCAGCGCCGCGCCGAGGCGCGCCCCGTCCAGATAGAGAGGGATCCCGAATTCCCTCGCCGTCCCGTGAAGGGCGGAAAGCTCGGCTCCCGTGTATACCGTTCCCAGTTCGGTGGGGTCGGAAACGTAGATCATACCGGGCTTCACCGTGTGTTCCCGGATCTCGTTTGCCCTGTGCGCCGCAAGCACTTCCCGCACGTCCTCCGCCCGGAGCTTTCCCTCCGGCGCGGGAAGGGTCAGGACTTTATGGCCGGAGGCTTCCACCGCGCCGGTCTCATGCTGGGCAATGTGACCGGTTTCGGCGCTGATCACTCCCTCCCAGGGGCGCAGGAGCGAAGCGATACAGGCGGAATTGGTCTGCGTGCCGCCCACCAGAAAATGGATCTCCGCGTCCGGCAAGTCTGCCGCCTTTCGCAGAAGAGAACGCGCCTCTTCGGTGACAGGGTCCTCTCCGTAGCCCGGCGTGGAGATGAAATTGTGTTCGGAAAGCGCCCGGAGGACCTCCGGATGCGCTCCCTCGCTGTAATCGTTCAGAAAACTGATCATAAAAGTCCCTTCAAAGAAAAGCGGAAAAAGCCGATGTAATTGGTGTCGTGGAAGTTTTCCGCGCCGTTGAAGCCGGAACGCACCGCAAGCAGCAGCTCGTCCCCCTCGATCAGGAAGGAAGGATACTGGAATCCCACCTCGTCCAGAGGATATTCCTCCTTGTTGACCACGTCGCCGAGAAGATCCCAGTTTTCCAGATCGTCGGAGGCGAAGACCGACAGCACCGTGCGCCGGGGCAGGCGGTTGCCCACCGCGATATATTTGCCGGAGGCATGCCGCCGGATCTCAAATTTCGAATGTCCGAAGGGAAGCGGTATGAATCTCTCGAAGACCGGGGGCCTGTCCGGATCGTTTTTATCGATCCCGAGGAGCAGACCGGTGCCGTCCCCCACCCGCATGATCTCCTTCATGCTGCCGTCCGGCCGGAGGACGATATTGCCCTCGATGGCGCCGGGAGCCGGATATGCGTTCGGCCAGGAGCGGTCGTAAGGAAGGAATCCGCTGCAGCGCCAGTTCTCCGCATCCAGAAGATCTCCGTCCGCGCCGGCGGAAAAGACGCCCATGGCGAACCTTCCCCTGCTCCACGCGCCGTATTCGGCCGTGGTCCAAAGGCGGCCCTCCGCCTCCAGGACCAGCATCGGCGCCCGGTGCGGGCCGGTCTCGCCGGGAGACGCCGAGCCGCGCATCAGGACCGTCGGCGTACCGAAATTCCCGTCCCTGTCTCCCCTGCCGATCAGAAGATCGCCGTATTCCGTGGACATCCCCATGAGATAGAGCTCTCCCCGGTGCACGAAAAGCGAGCCCCAGAAGCAGGGGAACACGTCGGTGAGATACCGCCAGGTTTTGCCGTCGTCGTCCGAGCAATAGATCAGAGTCAGATTCTGCGGAGCGTTCCCGTCGAAGATGTCCATGGACGCCAGAAGCCGCCCGTCCGGAAGCCTCACGATCGAGGGCGAGCAGGTGTGCCGCCCCGAAAAGGCGTAGCGAAGGTCGCGGGGATGCAGATAATTCACCACGGTCCCGGGATAGGAGCCGGTGCGGAAGAGGCAGCAGGCGCTCTTCTCGCCCTTCGCGTCCTCCACGTACGCCTTGTATCCGAAATCAGGCTTCAGACCTCCGACGCGGATCGTCTTCTCCGCCGTTTCGAACGTTTCCCAGGCTTCGTTCCCCTCCGGCGCGACGTACGTGCGATAAGGGCCGGCGTTTTCCGCACACCATTCCAGCTCGCATCCGTCTTCTCGCGGCGCGACGCGCAGGAAGGACGGCCTCGTCCTTTCGCCGTACCGGTCGTAGGGCAGGTAGGGCTTGTAGCTCCATTCCGATTGACATCTCATAAGAAAGCTTCCTTTCTCCGCGGACCCGAGACCACGGCGTCGTTTTCGCTCTTTTCTTTATCATAGCACAGAGAGGCGGGAATTTCCATTCTTTTTTCGCTTCTTCCCCGTCTTGACCGGCGGAGTGCGGTCTGCTATACTGAGTCCGTAAGACCCGGAAGCCCCTGCGGTTTTCCCGGTCAAACCCGATTGAAGGAGGTCCCGTCTGTGAAAACCATTCTTTGGGGCGACGGCGTCCACGACGACACCGCGGCCATTCAGGAGCGCATCGACGAAGCCCATCGCGAGCTTTCTCTTCCCGACCCCGAGGTCTGTTATCTGATTTCCCGTCCGCTGGAGCTTCCCTCCGATTTCCGGCTGGTCCTTCCCCGCTTTGCGGAGGTGCGGCTCGCGCCGGGATCCAACTGCCTGATGCTGAAAAACAAGACCGTTTCCGACCGGAAGGAGCGGGTGACGAATCCTTTCTGGGACTACGTCAACGATTTTTCCGACGAGTATTCCTCGAAAAACATCGAGGTCACGGGCGGCGTCTGGAATTTCAACAACAGGAATCAGGCGCCGAATCCCATGGAGGCCCGCGATTTCAAGCCGGGCGGAAAGAGCTACACCGGCATGATCATGCTGTTTTTCCGGGTGGATGGACTGCGCCTGTCCTCCATGACCTTCAAGGATCCGGTGACCTACGCGGCGACGCTCGACGCGGTGACCCATTTCACGGTCGATCACATCCGGTTCGATTACAACCACGGCAATCCCCGTGCCACCAACATGGACGGGATCCATCTGGACGGCGGATGCCGTTTTGGCGAGCTCTTTGATCTGAAAGGCGCGTGCTTCGACGATCTGGTAGCTCTGAACGCCGACGAAGCCACCTCCGGGCCGATCTCGGACATCACGATCCGCGGGATCTACGCCGAGGGATGCCACAGCGCCGTGCGCCTCCTTTCGGCCAATTACCCGGTCACGAACGTTCACATCTCCGACGTATACGGCACGTATTTTCAGTACTGCATCGGCATTTCCCGGTTTTATCCCACCCGTTCCCACGGCTTTTTCGACGGGATCACGCTGGACCGGATCTACGCCTCCAAGGCGCCGCGGCTGGACGTCTACGGCAAAAAAGGCACCTACGTCTACCCCCTGATCTGGATCCAGTCGGGGCTCCTGATCGGCTCGCTCCGCATTTCCGAGCTTCACCGCCGGGAAGAGGAAAACACGGTGGAGACGATCTATGTGGACGAAAACGCCGAGATCCGCGATCTGGTCCTGGACCACGTCGTCACCGAAAACCACGTCGGCGGGGAAATGCCCCTCTTCGTCAACCGCGGCAAGGTGGATCGCCTTTCCGCCCGCGATCTCCTGGCGGACGGAGAAAGCGTGACCCTCTCCGTGTGATCGCTCCGGCCTGAACTTGCCGGAGCATGGCCGTTGCAGCGCAGGACCGACCGGGAAGGAAACCCTTCCCGGCCGGTTTGTCTTTTCACTTGCCTCTTTCCGGTTCGCCTTTTCAAAGGGACGTCGTGTCGCTTCTCTTTTTCGCGATCTCTCCGGCCCTCTTGTAGATGCTTCCCTCCGGGATCACGCCCCGTACCGAGGAGAGCGGATATACGTTCGTCCCCCGTCCCACTACGGTGCCGGGATTCAGGACGCTGCCGCATCCGATCTCCACGTTGTCTCCGAGCATCGCGCCGACCTTTTTCCGTCCGGTGGGGATGTTCTCCTTCCCCGCGTGGATCACCACGAGGGTCTTGTCGCTTTTCACGTTGGAGGTGATGGAGCCCGCGCCCATGTGCGCTTTGTATCCGAGGATCGAATCGCCCACATAGTTGTAGTGCGGCACCTGAACGTTGTCGAAGAGGATCACGTTTTTGAGCTCGGTGGAATTTCCGACCACCGCGTTTTTGCCGACGAGGGCGCTGCCGCGGAGGAAGGCGGAATGGCGGATCTCGGCGTTTTCGTCGACGATCAGAGGCCCTTTGAGGTAAGCCGATTCGAAGATCACGGCGCTTTTCGCCACCCAGATATCCTCTCCCCTCTTTTCAAACCGGTCTTCCGGAAGGGTCGGTCCGAGCGCGCGGATAAAATCCGCGATCCCGTCCAGGAGTTCCCAGGGATAGGTTTTCCCGTCGAAAAGCGGTGCGGCGATCGTGTGGGAAAGATCGAAAAGATCTGTGATTTTACAGAACATATCCTTCCTCCTTCATGGCGTCGATGATGGAGTCCACCCATTTTTCACACTCTTCGGTGCTGCCGGCTTCCGCCATGACGCGCAGGACCGGCTCGGTCCCGCTCTTCCGGAGAAGCACCCGTCCGTTTTCGCCGAGAGCGGCTTCGGCCGCCTTCACGGCGTTCTGAACGCGTGCGGAGGCCAGCGTTTCGTCTTTATCCCGGACCCTGACGTTTTTCAGGACCTGCGGATAAGCGACGAGATCCTCGTGCAGCTTGGAGAGCGGGAGCTTTTTGTCCAGCATCACCTGCATCACCATCAGGGCGGTGAGGATGCCGTCGCCGGTACTTGCGTATTTGGTGAAGATCACGTGTCCCGACTGCTCGCCGCCGATCAGATGGCCGTTCTTTTTCATGTTTTCATAAACGAACCGGTCGCCCACCGCGGTTTTTTCGTAGGCGATGCCCTCCCGGTCAAAGGCTTTGTACAGGCCGAAATTGGACATCACCGTGGTGACGACGGTGTTGTTTGCCAGGGCGCCGCGCTCCTTCAGATATTTGCCGCAGAGGTAGAGCACCGCGTCGCCGTTGACGACATCGCCCTTTTCATCCACCGCGATCAGGCGGTCGGCGTCTCCGTCGAAGGCAAAGCCCGCGTCGAGCTTTTCTTTTTTCACCAGCTCCACCAGCGATTCGATGTGCGTGGAGCCGCAATGGTCATTGATGTTGGTCCCGTCGGGCACGTTGTGGATCACGTGGGTTTCGGCGCCCAGGGCGTCGAAGATGCTCTTCGCGATCATCCAGGTGCTGCCGTTGGCGGCGTCCAGACCGATCCTTTTGTCCCGGTAGGAGTGAGTCGCCAGCGAGATCAGATAGCCGATATAGCGGTTTCTGCCCGCCGCGTGGTCGATGGCGCGGCCGATGGCGTCCTCGGTGGCGAAGGGGACCTCCGGAACGGCGCCGTCGAGATAAGCCTCCACCCCGGCGATGGTTTCGTCGTCCATCTTCTCGCCTTCGCCGTTGAGAAGCTTGATGCCGTTGTCGTAATAGGGGTTGTGGCTGGCCGAGATCATGATGCCGCAGTCAAACCGCTCGTTCTTGGTGATGTAGGAAACGCTGGGCGTGGTGGTGACGTGCATCAGATAGGCGTCGGCGCCGGACGCCACGATCCCGGAGATCAGGGAGCTTTCGTACATATAGCTGGAAAGGCGCGTGTCCTTGCCGATGACGATCCTGCCCCGTCTGCCGTTCCGGGAATAGTAATTGCCGAGATATCTGCCGATCTTATAGGCGTGTTCGCTGGTCAGATCGACTCCCGCCTTGCCGCGGAAGCCGTCGGTTCCGAAATATTTTCCCATCGGTTCCTCCTCAAAGCCTGGAGGCGGCCGCCTCGTCCAGATAGAAGGTCACGTCGGGATGCAGCTGCAGCACTGCGGCGGGCACCGAAAGATCGATGGGACCTTTGACCGATTTCGCCACGGCGTCGGCCTTGTTTTCGCCCAGAGCGATCAGGATCACGCTTTTCGCGTTCATCACGGTCCTGATGCCCATGGAGATCGCATGGGTCGGCACCTCACCCGGGGAGGCGAAGAAGCGGGCGTTGGCCATTCTGGTGTTCTCGGTCAGCTCGATCTCGTGGGTCGGAGAGTTCAGCGGCGTGCCCGGCTCGTTGAAGCCGATGTGTCCGTTCTGTCCGAGGCCGAGAAGCTGCAGGTCGATGCCGCCGGCAAGGCCGATCATATCCTCGTATTCTTCGGCGTTTTTCGCGATATCGCCGAGGCCCGAGGGCACGAAGGTCTTCTTCGGGTCGATATCGATCGCCTGAAAAAGGATGTGATCCATAAAGTAACGGTAGGACTGGTCGTGATCGCCCGAAAGGCCCACGTATTCATCCAGATTGAAGGAGGTCGCCTTGGCGAAGGAAAGCTTCTTTTCCGCGCACAGCCTCTGAAGCTCCCGATAGAGTCCCAGCGGCGTGGAGCCGGTGGCAAGGCCGATCACGGCGTCCGGCTTTTTGTTCAGAAGGGTCACGTACCGTTCCGCCGCAAATCTTGCCAGCGCTTCGGGCGTATCCACGATGATTTTCATAGGGTCTCTCCCGCGGGCGTAGGATTTTGCTTTTGGGAAAAAGCAAGCCGCCCTCTGATTTTTTATTATACACCAAAACCGCCCGTCTGTGCAAGTTTTTTCTGTCTGCCGGGTCATCCGCCGTGCGAACGTCCGGAAGCGCCGTCCGGGAGAAGAGAAAACGGAGGCGCGTTCCGGATGGAACGCGCCTCCGCAGGGTTCGTTTGGGACCGTCAGGCGCCGATCAGAGCAGCGAGAGCTCCAGAGCGCACTTGACATTGTCGGGATTGAGCTCCAGGCTCTTCGCGAAGAGCTCCTTCGCGCCGGCGACGTCGCCGTTGTAGAGGGCGCCGTAGCCCAGCATGTAGTTGAGGTTGGCGACCTTGACGCGCTGCGGATCGTCGATGAAGGACAGATAGAAGAACCGTCCGCCGATGCCGCGTCCGCCTGCGCCTCTCTTGTCGGCCATCTGCTCCTCCCAGGAGAGGATGGCGCGGCGCATGGTCGCCTGAGCCTGCATTTCCTTGCCGGCAAGCTTGGCGATCTTGGCGGCGTAATAGGTGAACTCGCCGCCCATGCTCCACATGCCGCGGTTGTCGATCTTGGAGATGTGATCGATGATCTCCTTGGCCTCGTCGGTTCTGCCCAGTCTGGACAGAGCCTCCGCTTCGTAGTAACGGTAAGGCACCGTGGTGCTTTCGTTCCAGAAGGAGGCGTGGAGGTTCGCCGGGATGTTGACGGCGGCCTGGAAGTACTCGAGAGCCTTCTCGTAGTTGCCTTCCGCCAGCTCCTTGCGTCCGGCGGCGAAGCGGCCGAACATATAGGTGTCGGCGATGGCGAACTCGCCGCCTTCGCCCGGGGTGAAGGTGTGGCCCAGCATGACCTCAAGCGCCTTGTCGTATGCGCCGCAGGCGTTGTAGGCCTTGGCAAGCTCGAGGACGATGTCGTCGCCGTGTTCCTTCGGGAAGTTCGCCTTGATATACTCGGCTCTCTCCTCGCCGGGGACGCCGACGGCGGCCATCAGGAAGCTGACCTCGTTCAGGAGCTGCTCGTCGCCCGGCTTGAGCGCGACGGCCTTCTTCTGATAATCGAGGGCTTCTTCTCTCTTGTCGAGGTGGCTGTAGTAGGCGACGGCCAGGTTCCGGTAGGGAACGTAGAAATCGGGGCTGGCTTCGATCGCTTTCTTCCAGCACTCGGCGGCGTATTCGAACTGCTTCTTGTCGTAAACCACGTCGCCCAGGAGGTACCAGGCGGTGCCGTCCTTTTCGTCGGCGGCGACGGCGGCCTTCAGAGCCTTGATCTCGTCGAGGCGGTACGGGAAGATCTCCACGATGGGCTTCTTCGAGGCTTCGGCACGGGCGGCCTTGGCGCAGTCGCACTTGCCGAGCTTCTCATAAGCGTAGCCCAGAGTGTAGAGAGCCATGGTGGAGGCGCCGCGGTTGGCCTTCAGGCCTTCGAGGACTTCGGCCGCTTCTTCGCAGAGACCGGCGTTGATCAGGTCGTAAGCGACGTCGATGCAGGTCTGGGACGGGTTGGAGTTCATCTTCTGCGCGTCGTAGAAGGCGGCGAGATCTTCTCCGGCGATCTTGATCCTCAGGTAGCGGGCAAGCTGATTCAGCTTGTCGGCGGCAAGGATCTTGTCCAGACGGGCGACGGCGCAGTCCTTCCTGCCCAGGCGGTAGAGCGCATAGGCGGCGTACGGACCGGCCAGCGGATGCGCGGATTCCTTGTCAAGCGCGCGCTCGGCGTGATCGAGCATCTTGTCGAATTCGCCGCGTCTGCCGTCGATGGCCGCGATGAAGGACATGCTCTTCGAAATGGCGTTGTAGCTCCAGGTGGCCTTGTAGAAGGTGTCGTAAGCCTTGTCGTCCTGATCCAGATACAGATAGCACAGACCGAGCAGGTAGCTGATCGTGCCGTCCTTCGGATTGGTGTTGTAGGCGTTCTGGACCTTCAGGGCCTTTTCGAGGTATTCAACAGCCTCGGCGACCTTGCCGGTACGGTAGAGATATTCGCCCATGCCGATCAGGGACGGGAGATGATCGGGCTCGTATTTCAGAGCTTCGAGATAATAGACGTCGGGCTTCAGGAGCGGATCGCGGTACTGATCGATGTGGAGACCCGCGATGTAGTTGTCCTGAGCGGTCTTGAGCTTGTCGGGGGTCGGGATGCCCGGATTGTCCTTCGGGATATGGACGTAGTCCGGGGTGATCTCGGTATAGCTGAAGATCTCCCTGCCGCAGGAGGCGACCAGCTTCACGGTGTACTTCGCGTCGCTGAGCTCCGCGCCGAACTCCAGGCAGTCGCCCGGAGCGAGGGTGACCTTTTCTTCCAGCGCGACCTTGTCGCCGTCCAGGACCGTGAGGGTCGCGTTTTCGGTGACGCGGGTGACGTTCAGGCGGACCTTGCTGTCTTTGCCGGCTTTGTCGACGGCGACGGCGGCGTCCAGATTCGCAAAGGTGACGTACTTGATGTTGCGGGTCGGATACCAGTACTGCGAGAAGGTCTTAGTCTCATAGGGGGCGAGCCAGGTGAAGTCGGGCTGGTCGTCGGTGTAGGAGCCGGCCATCAGTTCGGCGTACGGGCCGTCGGTATCGGTCAGAGCGTCTTCCCAGTTGGCGGCGTTCTTGCCGTAGCCCCAGGTAAACATCTTCTTGCCCGGCGCGATGTGGTGGTTTGCCACGTGAATGGTGCCGCAGTCTCTGGAGTAGTCGTAGCCGCCGAAGAAGTCGAACTTCGAAGGCGCCGCGAAGTAGGAGTTGGAGCCGCGGGTATTCTTGTGCCAGCTGATGTCGGTGGGTTCTTCAAATCTTTCGGAACCGTACTGACCCTGCGCGATCGGGAAGGTGGTGTGGCTTCTGTCGTAATGATGATGCGCCCAGGTGACGTCGGGCGGGAAGATCAGGCGGTACTGTTCGTGTACGCGAACGGCGCCGTTTTCCCACCACAGGAAGGAATGCTCGGTGGCGGTGCGGTTGGTGATCTTCACGCGGGTCTCAAAGTAGCTCGCATCCGGACGCAGAACGATGCCGACCATGCCCTTGGTACGGTCGGAAGGATCGCATTCGGAAAGCCAGCAGATCGCCGTGCCGTCCTCTTCGGTCTCGATGGTGTAGTCCACCGGCATGAAGGTCGACGGGCGATGATGGAACGGCCAGTTGAATTCGATGCCGCCGGAGATCCAGGAACCGAAGGCGCCGATCAGGGCCGGCTTGATGACGTGCTGACGATAGAGGAAGTTGTAATCGTTCTTCTTGTCGTACGCCTCGAACACACGTCCGCCGAGCGCGGGGATCATGCAGACGCGGATGTAGTCGTTCTCCAGACGAACGACGTCCCATTCCTTGTCGGCGCGATGAATGCGGTCGACCTTGTTGATGACGCGGTTCGGATAGGGGTTGCCGGAGGTTCCCTGATGTCCGCGGGTCTCGGCGAACATCGGCATTTCTTCGGCAGGCGGAGCGGGATAAGTGGGGATCGTCCACTTTTCCACGACAGCGGTTACAGGCTTGCTCATGAAAACCAGTCCATCCTTTCTTTCGAACAAGTTTTAGAATCGGAAGCTTAACCATCCATTCCGGCTTGATTATATCGCACTTCCCCCGGAATTGCAAGGGGGAGCCGGTCATTTCTCTGTGCCTTTTTCGCGCCGAAATGTTGCCCTCTCTTTCCCTTTTGCCGGGCTTTTGCGGCTGTTTCCCCGCATCTTCTTCTCTTCGCGCCGATACGGGTTCGCGCGGCGGAACGCCCGTTCCGCCGCGCGAACCCCGATGTTCCCTTCCGACGCCCCGGCGTCGGCTTCCCGGGCCGGTCATCTGGGCACGAAGGCGAGGATCAGGATATAGGCCGCCACCGAGAAGAGCGTATAGAACGAAAGCTGGGTGGAGGCGAATTTCTGCTCCTCCCGGTCTTTGATGTAGATCGTCGTGATGTACTGACCGGGCATCGCGAAGATCAGGAGGATCCCCACCAGAAGCGCCCGGTCTTCAAAGAACGGCCGGAACAGGAAAAGGATCGCCGCGAGCGCGGCGCCGTTCAGGAGGAGCCTTGCCAGGGATACCTTGACCACCGACCAGAGGATCTCCCGGTCGAACTGCAGCGCGTATCCCACCGAGAGCAGGACCAGAGCGCCCAGCGGCGCGGTGATCGTCGAAACCGTCGAGGTGTAGACCTGATAGGCCGCCGTCCCCGCGAACCACGCGCCGAAGCCGGTGAGCGATCCGAGAAGGCCGAGCAGGATCCCGTATACCGCCGGCGTCCTGACGTAGTCGATCAGGATCTTTTTCATCTCCACCTTGCCGCTGCCCGCCATTTTGATGAAGAACAGGAAGACGGTGAAGGCGAAAAGCACGTTGGCCAGATCGAACTTCAGCACGGTCCCCAGCGAATCGGGTCCGTAGATCGTCATATAAAGCGCGTAGCCCAGCATGCCGCCCTCAAAGCTGACGGCCAGGAACGGCGCGAAGGTTTTGTATTTCCCGAAAAGCGGCCGCAGGAGATATCCCGCGCCGAGGATCAGGCAGAGCGCGGCGAACACCGCCGCGGTGAGGATCAGGCTTTCTTTGTCGAACTTCGTGGTGAGCAGGGCGTTGAACAGGGTCACCGGCAGCATGAGATTGGCGATCACCGCCTTGAACCCGTCCACCACGCGGTCGTCGATCAGGCGCAGGACCTTCAGCGTCTTTCCGATCCCGATCATCAGAACGACCGGCAGGATGATGGCGGCAACTTCCATCGGATTTCACTCCTCGACGTTTTTTTGATCTGTGTCCTCCCGGGCCGGAAGCCTCTCTTCCGGCCCGGCGCGTTCTTTCTCTCAGTACCCGATCATGGGGATCTCGGTGAACGGTTCGTCGTAAGGGGCGCGCTCGCCGTTTTTCACCTCAGCAATGACCTTCGCGCTTTCGCGGGAGGCTTTCACCATCTCGTCGTAGGGCCTGACGCACACGTCGACCAGCCCGATCTGGTAGTTCTCTCCGTCAAACCGCCCCAGAGCGCTCTGGTCGCAGAACTGGAACCAGTGTGCGCCCACGGCGTTGGGATGGGAGGCGCAGGATTCGACGTAGTGGCGGAAAGCCTTCGCGCGGTCGGTCTGGGTCAGAACGCCTTTCAGCCCTGTGGCCGGCAGGCCCACATCCAGCGAGCCGAAGTGGAATTCCCCGATCATGATCGGCAGATCCACCCCCTGAGACGCCACATAATCGATGAGCTTCAGCGGCGAAAAACTGTAATTGTTGATGGAGAAGACGTCGAAATTCTCCCATCCGGCCATCTGCTCGGGCGAGTTGGCCACCGCCCAGCGCATGCCGAGATTCAGATGATGGGGGTCGACGGCTCGACAGGCCTCCGAGGGGATGCGCACGTATTCGGAAACCAGGAATTTGGAGATCTCCGAAAGCGACGGGCGGGCAGCCGGGTATCTTTCGATGACGCCGCCGCAAGTCCCCAGCTCATCAAAGGAACCGAAGGAGCTTCCCCATTCGGCATTCAGCGATGCGATATCGCCGAACTTCGTCCGCAGCCTTTCGATCACGCCCTGCTTCGAGGCGGTGTCCGCCGGATTCCGGAGCGCCTCGTCTGCGATCAGGAGATTCGGAACGAAGGCGAATTCCGGCTCGTTGCGGAGAAAGTAGCCGATCTGCCACGGATCGTCTTTCAGGGGGCGGAGCGACTCGGCGAACTTTTTTGCGTTCTCCCTGTATTCCTCCGTGAGAACGTCGGGAAAATCGCGGAAGACCGGGGTTGCGGTCCCGGGAAACTCGCCGGTCTGGTAGACGTAGGGGATACGCTTCTCCCCTTCCCGGAAGACTCCGGCGGACCAGTTGGCGACGGTATTCATACCGCTTCCGATCAGGACGTTCTCCGCGATCTCGCGCCACTTTCCCTCCCAGTCGTCCCCGAACACCCGCATCAGATTGGCCGCGGTGTAGTTGACAAGGCGATACGGACCGCGATGGCGGATGGCCGTCTGCGACGCCTTTTCCGACCAGGGCTCCGGCGGGAAGGTGCAGAGAGATTCCACTGCGTCCACCCGTGCGCCGTCGCCGGGATTGACGCAGTCGGATCCGATGGAGAAGAATTCGTACCCGTCCGGATCGGCCAGATGCCATCTGCCGTCGGATGTCTTGACCGTTGTGAAGAAGCCGGTCCCTTCCCGGAGCTTCCTGTCCGCCTCGCCGCCCCATTTGGTCTTTCCGGGAAGCGGTTCCCAGTTTTTCCGGTCAATCCGGGACAGAAGCCCCTCACGCAGTTCTTCTTCGCTTTTTACCTTGCCCGGCCAGTCCTTTCCGGTCCACTGGCCGAACTCGTCCAGGAGCTTCTTTTCCGGCACCGGGAATTCCTTCGGCATCTCGTCGGCAAGATAGAAATCCGAGAGGACGATCTCCACGTCTTCAAAACACTCCTTCAGTCCGAACTCGATCCGGTCCACTTCTTCCTTTTCGGTGCGGTTGCCGTGGGCGACAAGCTTCAAGGCGCCGGGAGTGCGGTTTGTGAAGATCGAGCGGGAATCGATCAGGGTAAGGTCCAGACACAGCAGCGTCCGGATCCCCGGCAGCATGCCGAAGCGCAGACCGATGCGGTAGTTTTCCTCCTCTTTCCGGAAGAAATTCAGCTCCATGGCTACCGAGTGGCCGGCCTTGACCTCTGCGAATCCCACGAGATAATGCCAGCGGAGATCTTCCGGCGAGATGATCTCCATCTTGCCGCCCTCTTTGCCGAAAAGGAACCTCTTCTCCGCACCGTTTTCGCCGAGAAGCCGGGTCCCCTTCAGTCTGACTTTCAACAGATCGATGGTCTTCATGTCTTTCCTCCTCCGGCGCGCGGACGCGCCTTTTTTCCTGATCCCATTTTAACATAAAAAGGCGTGTTTTCCAACACGCCTTTTCGGTTTTTTCTTTGGAAATCCCCGGCCTTCCGCGGCATTACTCCAGCGTTTCGGCCGCCTCTTTCATGATCTCCGGGATCGGCAGGTGCTGCGGGCAGACGCCTTCGCAGGCCTGACAGCCGACGCAGTCCGACGGCTTTCCCCCGTCGCGGGTGGCAAAGCCCAGCTGTCTTTTCGCGTCGGACACATTGTTGAATTTGTATTTGACGTTCAGCGCGCTGATGACGCCGGGGATGTTGATCGACATCGGGCAGCCTTCCACGCAGTATTTGCAGGAGGTGCAGGGGATCGTCTTGACCTTCGCGAGGTTTTCGACCACTTCGGCCACGGCCGCGCGTTCCCTGTCGTCGAGCTTTTTGAAATCGTCCATGAAGGAGACGTTATCCTCCACCTGCGCCAGGGTGGACATGCCCGAAAGCACCGCGATGATCCCGTCGAGGGAGGCGGCATAGCGGATGGCGAAGGAGGCGTTGGAGGCGTTCGGGTCCAGGGCGCGGAACGGTGCCGCCACTTCGTCGGTCAGGGTGGCCAGCGCACCGCCCTTCACCGGCTCCATGATCACGACCGGTTTATGGTGGGCTCGGGCGATCTCATAGCATTTCCCGGAGGCGATATTCGGACTGTCCCAGTCGTTGTAGTTGATCTGCAGCTGGACGAATTCAGCCTCGTCATGCTCCGAAAGGACCTTTTCCAGAAGCTCCGGCGTGCCGTGGAAGGAGAAGCCGATGTGCTTCGCCTTGCCTTCCGCCTTCAGTTCCTTCATGTATTCCCAGACGTTGCATTCCTCGTATTTGTTGTTGTTGATGTTGTGGACCAGATAGAAATCCACGTAGTCCACGCCGAGTCTTTGAAGCGACGTGTCGGTCAGTCTGCGGAAATCGTCGAAGCTGGTGCCCACGTTCCAGAGCGGCAGTTTGGTCGCAATGGTGAAGCTGTCGCGGGGATATCTCTTTACCAGCGCTTCGCGCATGGCTTCCTCGCTCTTGCCGCCGTCGTAGACGTAGGCGGTGTCGAAGTAGGTGAACCCCCTGGACAGGAAGAGATCCACCATCTTCTTGACCTGCTCCAGGTCGATCTCGTCTCCGACGTGCGGAAGGCGCATGAATCCGAATCCGAGCTTTTTGCGGTTTTCTCCCAGATACATTTCCTTTTCCTTTCCGGCGGACGGAAAAAAGGCTTTTCCCCGGCAGGCGGCAAAAGCCGTCCGATGCGGAGAAAACGCTTTTTCTCCCGTTGCGCACACTTTGATTGATTTCCATTATACTCCCGAAAAGCGGGCTTGTCAACCGTTTGCGATTGTGCTATGATGGGGACATAAACCAGCGAAAGGAAGGCATCTTCATGAAGATCACCGATATCAAAAACGTGCGCAGCGCGCGTCAGCAGTACGTCCTCGTGGAAACCGACGAGGGGATCACGGGGCTGGGCGAAGGGACCCTTCACACCCGCGAGCTCGCCGTGGAAGGCGCGGTCACCAACATGCGCGACTATCTCGTCGGCAAGGATCCCGAACGGATCGAGCATCTCTGGCAGGACGTTTTCCGCGGCACCTTCTGGCGGGGCGGTCCGGTGCTGCAGTCGGCGCTTTCGGCCGTCGACATGGCCCTTTGGGACATCAAGGGCAAGGCTCTGGGCGTTCCCGTGTATCAGCTTCTCGGCGGCAAATGCCGGGACAAGCTGCGCGCCTATATCGGCATCGGCGGCAAAACGCCGGAGGAGCTGGCCGAAAACGGCCTGAAGGCCGTGGAAAAGGGCTACACCGTTCTGCGCATCTGCCCGCACGACAACACCGACGGCTTCTATGAACCGGGCGTTCAGGTCCGCAAGAGCGAAAGGTTCATGAAGGCTCTACGGGAGGCCGTGGGCGACGAGATCGAGATCATCTTCGAATGCCACACCCGCCTTTCTCCCCCCCGCGCCGTCGAGCTCTGCAACCGCATCGCCCCCTATCATCCCTTCTTCGTGGAGGATCCTCTGCGCTCCGACAGCCCCGAAATGTTCCGGGTGCTGCGCGCCCACACCGACGTTCCGCTGGGCACCGGCGAAAAATTCGGCGCGAAATGGGATTACAAATGCCTGATCGAGGAGGATCTGATCGATTACCTCCGCACCGACATCTGCAACTGCGGCGGCATCACCGAAATGCGCAAGATCGCCGCCTACGGCGAGACCCATTACATGGAAATGGTGCCCCACGGCGTGCCGCACGTCGGCTTCCTGGCCGCGATGCACGTGGACTTCGCGGTGCCGAATTTCATGTGCCAGGAGGACTGGCTCTCGGGCAACCGTCCGGGATGGCTCGATTACGACGTGACCTTCAAGGACGGCTTCCTCACCATGGGCGACCGGCCGGGCCTCGGCATCGAGATCGACCTCAAAGCTCTGGAGCCCACCTCCACCTACGAGCATCCCCATTGGAGGCGCGAGGACGGCACCGTTCAGGATTGGTAAGCCCCGGTTTCCTTTCAAAAGAAACGCCCCGGCGCGGAGGTTCCGCGCCGGGGCCGCTTTTTCCGGAAAGAAGCTCACGCGATGGGCTCGAAATCGGCGGCGCCGTGCTTGCAGAGCGGACACACGAAATCCTCGGGGAGCTCGTCGCCCTCGTAGACGTAGCCGCAGATCTTGCAGACGAAGCCCTTCTTGCCCGCGGTTTCGGGCTTCGGCTTTACGTTCTGCTGATAGTAAGTATAGGTCATGGTCTCCTTGTCCGAAAGGACGCGGGCTTCGGTGATCGAGCAGATGAACATCCCGTGGGTATCCAGATCTACGTACTGTTCCACCTTCAGGGACATGAAGGCGTTGACGTACCGGGAGAGGAACACCAGGCCGTTGTCGGAGCGAAGGACCTCCTGTCCCGCGAACTTGTCGACGGTCCGCCCGCTCCGGAAGCCGTAATTCTCAAAGACCGAGAAGGGCGCGCCCACCGAAGGGCAAGACACGTGCAGAACGCCGCTCAGGCGGATCACGTGATGGGAATAGTTCTGCTTGTTGATGACCACCGCGACGCGGTTGGGAGAGCTGGTGACCTGAGACACCGTGTTGACGATCAGGCCGTTGTCCTTTTTGCCGTCGTTCGTGGTCACCACGTAAAGGCCGTAGCCGATCTTGAAGAGGGCCGTGAGGTCGTTTTTGTCGGCGGTGGCGTCGTTCTGCGCGAGATAATCCCTGCACAGCTCCTCCGCAAGCTTTTCCAGAGCCTCCAGGCTCTCCGCATTCAGGGCGGAAAGGATCCGGACCGAGGTCTCGGCATAGGTCAGGTTCTTCGCGCCCTCCAGAAGCGATTTCATCGTCTTCTGCGCCATCGGGGCCCAGGATCCGTTTTCGATGAAGGCCACGGTGCGGTTCCGGAAATTGCGTTCGGTCAGGTGTTCGATGAATTCCCGCATGAAGGGGAAAACGTCGGCGTTATAGGTGGTGGTGGCAAAGACGATGCGGCCGTAGCGGAAGGCGTCCGCCACCGCGAGGGACATGTCGGTGCGCGCCAGATCGTGGACGACCACCTTCGGGCATCCCTTGGCCCTGAGCTTTTCGGCAAGCAGTTCCGCCGCCTTGCGGGTGTGGCCGTAGACCGAGGTATAGGCGATCAGGATCCCTTCCTCCTCCACGCCGTAGCTCGACCAGGTCTGGTAGAGCGCGAGATAACGGGAGAGGTCCCCCGTCAGGACCGGGCCGTGCAGCGGGCAGATGATCCCGATTTCCAGCCCCGCCGCCTTTTTGAGCAGCGCCTGGACCTGCGCGCCGTATTTCCCGACGATGCCGATGTAGTATCGTCTGGCCTCGTCGTCCCAGGGCTCGTCCGCGTCGGCCGCGCCGAATTTGCCGAAGCCGTCGGCCGAGAAGAGGATTTTGTCGGTCCTGTCGTAGGTGACCAGCACCTCCGGCCAGTGGACCATCGGCGCCGCGACGAAGGTCAGCTCGTGCTTCCCGAGCGAAAGCACGTCGCCTTCGGCGAGAACAATCCGCCGGTCGGCGAAGTCGTTCCCGAAGTAATTCGCCATCATGGCGAAGGCCTTCTGGGAAGCCGCCACCTTCGCCTCCGGATAGGTGGAAAGAAAAACCGCGATATTGGCGGAATGATCGGGCTCCATATGCTGCACGATGAGATAATCGGGTTTTCTGCCGTTCAGGATCCTTTCCAGATTGTCCAGCCATTCGTGGGTGAAGTTCCGGTCGACGGTGTCCATCACCGCGACCTTTTCGTCCAGAATGACGTAGGAGTTGTAGGACATGCCGCGGGGGACACGGTACTGTCCTTCAAAGAGGTCGATCGTGCGGTCGGCTACGCCGGCGTACCGGACGTCCTTTGTGATTTCCATATGAGATTCCTCCTGTTCCCATGCTGTTTCCCGGTTTGAAAAGGTGCGCCCCCGCGCCTTCTCCTCTATCAGTATACCTGCCGCCCGCTCCCGTGTCAAGCCGGAAAAGGCCGGCCCGACGAATCTTTCCCGGCACGAAAACGCCCGGCGGGAAAACCCGCCGGGCGGTCGAGGCCGGATCTTTGTTCCCTTCCGGGACGCGAATCACTCTTCTCTGACGATCGGAGCGTCGGGGGCGTTCTTCTTGACGCTTTCGACGCCGTTCAGGCAGCTTGTCTTGGCCTTGTAGCCTTCGGAGACGGCGATGATCTGGCCGTTCTTCGCCTTCAGGCGGAAGCGGTAACCGCCGGCCTTGTCCATGTAGACCTCGAACTTCGGGTGCTTCAGCACTTCGAAATTCTCGACGGTCTGATCTTCGACGGCGCCGGCCGAGTTCACTTTGACGCTTTCGATGCCGTTCAGGCAGGCTTTTTCGGTGGTGTAAACTTCCGAGGAGGCAATGATTTCGCCGTTGGTGGCCTTCAGGTTAAACATGTAGCCGGTCTTGGTGGTCTTGAAAACAAACTTTCCCATAGTTCCGCTTCCTTTCTCTGAATCAGGCATATCCACCTGTCTGACTGCATTATATCACGGGGATTTCGCGTATGCAAGGGTTTTTTCGACCTTTTTCCCGTTTCCCGCGGTTCAATTCTTCTGTTTTTCCAGATAAGCGACGATATCCGACACCTTTTCAAAGGTCGCGAGCTCCTCGTCGGGGATGGTGATGCCGTGTTCCTCCTCGATGGTCATCAGAAGCTGCAGGATATCCAGCGAATCGGCGCCGAGATCCTCCTTGATCCGGGATTCCGGCGTGACGGTCTCTTCTTCGATCTTGAGCTGGTCCGCCAGAAGCTTTTTCACGTCCTCAAACATGTTCCTTCTCCTTTTCTTTCTCTTCGTTTCCGATCCTGTCGGCTTCCTCGATCGCCGCCAGCGTCTTTTCGATTTTCTGATTCATGCCGCCCTTTTCCATCTTCCAGGCCTGCTCCACGCAAACGGCCACCGCCGCGGCATCGCTGGAGCCGTGTCCCTTGACGACGGTCTTGTCGGCGCCCAGAAGGACGCTTCCGCCGTAATTCTGGTAATTCATGAACTCTTTTTCTTCCAAAAACATCTTTTTCATGAACAGAGCGCCGAACATGTACTTTTTGCGGGAATAGATGTCCTTTTTGACCTTTTTCAGGAGCTCCAGCGCGGTCCCTTCGGTGGCCTTGATCAGGACGTTGCCCGAAAACCCGTCGGACACCACCAGATCGTATTTCCCCGAAAGGAGATCCCGGCTTTCCATATTGCCGACGAAATTGATCCCCGGCGCGCCCGCCAGAAGGCGGTAGCCCTCCTTGTGAAGATCGTCGCCCTTTTCGCTTTCGACCCCCACGTTCAGAAGCGCCACCCGCGGATTTTCCACGCCGTAGACCGTTTCCAGATACGCCGAGCCCATCGCCGCGAATTCCCGGAGCTGACCGGGCAGGATATCCATATTGGCTCCGCTGTCGCACACGCCCACGATCCCGCCCTGCATGGTGGGAAGAAGCGGGCAGAAGGCGGGGCGCCGCACGCCTCTGAGCCTTCCGATCCTGAGCGTCGCCGCCGCCACAAGCGCTCCGGTGGCGCCGGTGGAGATCAGGGCGGCCACCTCCGGATCCTCCCGGAGGATCCGGATCGCCCGGATCATGGAGCTGTCCTTTTTCAGGCGGATGGCGTCGGTGGGCTTGTCCCCGCCGGTGATGACGCCGGGGGCGTGGACGATCTCGATCCCCTCCTCCTCCGCGCCGTTTTCCCGGAGGATCCGGCGGATCGTCTCCTCGTCTCCGGTGAAGATCACCGACAGCTCGGGGTGCTTCTTCCTGGCGAGAAGCGCGCCCTCCACGTTGGCCCGGGGGCTCTTGTCGCCGCCGGTGGTGTCCATCACGATCTTCATTTTCCGTCCTCCTCAAGCTGCTTCACGTAGGAGCGGCGGCGTTTGTGCTGCACCTGGCGAAAACGCTTCCACTGATTCTGGATGGCGTGATTGGTTTCCAGGTTCAGGTTGGTCTCGGCGTATTCCACCCCGTCCTCCCGGAGCATGCGCAACAGTTCCGCCGAGATCGCCACCGAAACGCCCCGGTTCATGTATTCCGGCGCCACGGCGATCAGGCCGAGATCCAGGACCTTCGGCTTTTTGATGGCCTTCAGGAGCCGGATCAGAGCCGGGGGCGTCAGCCGCCCGCCCGAGGGCTGGACCGCCTTCGCGATGGAGGGGAAGCAGATCCCCAGGCACACCACCTTGCCGTTTTCATCCAGGATCACCGCCACGTGCTTCAGATCCACAATCAGAAGGAAGTTGGAGATGATCAGCTTTTTCATCCCTTCGGTGAAAGGAACGGTGCCGTAAAGATCCTTGTACGCCTCGTCCAGAAGCGCAAAGAACTGATCGGCGTAGCGGCGAATGAAGTCGCGGACGCTTTTCGCCTCGCCGAAGCGGAGATTGTAGCGCTTCAGGATGAAATCGGTGGTCTTTTTCAGGCTGCCGTCGTCCTCCTCGGGCGCGTAGAGCCTGCTTTCCAGCCAGTCGACCTCTTTCCGGTAGCCCGCAGCCTCCACAAGGCGGGGATAGTAGTCGGCGTTGTACTGCTCCTCGAAGGTCGAAAGCTGATCGAAGCCCTCCACGAGCAGCCCCTCCCGCTCCAGATCGGAGAAGCCGAGAGGGCCCACTACCTCGTTCATGCCCTTGCTTCTCGCCCAGTCCTCCACCGCGCCGAAGAGAGCGGAGGCGACCTCCTGATCGTCGATCGCGTCGAAGCGGGTGAAGCGCACGCGCTTTTCTCCGGTCTTTTCGTTGGAGGCCTTCTGCAGGATCCCCGAAATGCGGCCAACGATCCTTTCGTCCCGGTAGGCGTTGTAGAACACCGCCTCGCAGGTGTCGTAATAGAGATAATCCGGACGGAACATCTTTTTTTCGTCCCCGTAGAGCGGCGGCACGAAATACGGATTGTCTTTATAAAGCTTCAGGGGAAATTCGATGAATTCCTTTTGTTCTTTCTTCGTCTTGACCTCTCTCACGGTCAGCATGCGGGTCTCTCCCCTTTCCGTCTGTTCTGCTCAGCGATGGACCGCGTGGAAGCTGATCCCCACGCCGTTGGGGCCGCAGTGGCTGCCCGCGGTGGGGTTGACCAGGGTCTTTTCCACTCGGAGAGAGTCGCCGTAACGCGCCTTCAGGGCTGCGATCACCTCGTCGGCCACGTCCTCCATATCGGAATGCCCCACGATCACCCGGTGATCGGTGACATGGTCGCCCAGCTCCTCCACGATCCCGACCAGCCTGTCCATTGCCTTGGCGCGGCCTTTTTCCTTGCCCACGCTGACCATTTTCCCCTCGGAATTCATGTGGATGATCGGCCGGATGCCGAGCAGGGTTCCCATGGTGCCGGCGATGCCCGAAACGCGCCCGCTGTGGCGGAAGAATTTCAGATCGTCCACGAAGAAGTAGACCGCGAACCGGTCCACCTCCTCCTTCGCCCAGGCGAGGATCTCCTCCGCGGTCTTTCCGGCCTGATAGAGATCGCCCACTTCCTTGACGATGTTGAGGCTGCCGATGGTGATGCCCTTGGTGTCGATCTCGTAAAAGGCTCTCTCGGGGTATTTCTCCTTCAGGGAGGCGACCGCCTCGTCCATGGCGTCGAAGGTGGCGGTCATGGCGCGGGAGAAATGCACGTAGAGAATGTCGTCGCCGTCGGCGAAGACCGGTTCGAAATACTGAACGTACTGCTCCACGCTGATGGCGCTGGTGGTGGGCAGGACGCCGCCCCGGAGCTTCTCGTAGAAGGCGTGCGCGTCGAAGGTCTCGAAGTCCACGTAGGGGTAGGTGGTCACGCCGTCGATGCTGTAGGGCATGCTGATGAGGCGGTACCCGTATTCCTTCGCTTCGGACGGGGTGATGTCGGTATCGGTGTCGGTGAAAAGCACGAGCATAAGTGGATCCTCCCTCAAATCATATATTCATGACAGATTTACAATGACAAACCGTATTGGATCACTCCAAGATCAGGATGTAGTCGTAGATCGGCTGGCCGCCGTCGATCATGATGACCTCGGTGCGCCGGTATGCCGCGCGGAAAGCGTCCGAGACCCGGCGGGTCTCCTCTTCCGGCGCGCCGGCGCCGCAGAGCACCAGAAGGATGTCGTATTTTTCGGCGTGCAGGGCTTCTGCGAGCCTTACAGCGGCGGTTTCCCGGGACGGATCGTCCACGTAAATCACGTCGTCCGCAAAGCCGATGAAATCGCCTTTTTTCACGCCGACCCCGTTCCTGTCAGCCGCGCGTGACGCGCGGGAGACCACGCCGGTGACGACTCCCGCGACGACCTCCTTCATTTCCTCCAGGATCGCGTCGGTGTCGCCCGACGAAGTGTCCAGCATGGAGATCGCCGCGTATCCTTCTCCCACGGTGCGGCTTTCGATCACGCGCACGTCGCTTTCCGGATAGAGCCCGGCCGCCTGACGCGCCGTCAGGATCACGTTGCCGTTGTTGGGGAAAACCAGGATCGTTTCGGCGTTGGTCTTCTCAAAGGCGCGCACAAAATCCTCCGCCGAGGGATTCATGCTCTGTCCGCCCTCCACCACCTCGTCGCAGCCGAGCTCCAGGAAGGTCTTCTTCAATCCCTCGCCCGCGGCCACGGCGACGATGCCGTAGGGCTTCTTCGCCCGCTTGACCGTGAACCGGTTTTCGACGTGGGTCTCGCTGTGCTGAAGAGTCATATTCTCTATTTTCAGAGTCAGGTATTCGCCGTAAAGCTGAAAATGATTCAGGACGTCCCCGGGCGTCGGGGTATGGACGTGCACCTTCAGGACGCTTCCGTCCCGGAAGGCAACCACCGAATCTCCGGCGTTTTCCAGCCACGCCCTCTCCTTTTCCAGCGGAAAATCCTCCGGATCTCCCTTTTTTGTCTGCAGGCGCAGAAGGAACTCGGTGCAGTATCCGTAGGTCAGCTCGCTCTCCTCGGTGAAAAGCGAGTAGTCCGGGCCTTTCCCGGCGGTTTCCGGCGCGGCGTCCGCCTTTCTTTCCCCTTCGACCCAGTCGCCGGTCAGAGCGTTCCGCATCCCCTCGGCGATATAGTAGAAGCCCGCGCCGCCGCTGTCCACCACGCCGGCCTCCTTCAGAACGGCCAGCTGGTCGGGCGTGCGCATCAGCGCCTCCTCCGCCTCCCGGACCAGGTCCCTGAAGAAATCGGCGGGCGTACTGTCGTCGGTCAGACGCGCCTTCGCCCGGCGCACCCCTTCCCGGTAGACCGTCAGGATGGTCCCCTCCACCGGCACGGCCACCGCGCGGTAGGCCTCTTCCATTCCCGTTTCCATGGCTGCGGCGATCTCCGCCGCGCCCGCTCTGTCAAGCCCGGACAGGCCGCGGGCGATGCCCGCAAAGATACGGGAAAGGATCACGCCGGAGTTTCCTCTGGCCCCCAGAAGCATGCCTTTGGCGATGCCGTCCGCCGCCGCGGCAAGCGATTCCGCGCCGGGCGCCCCGAGTCCCGCTTCGCAGGTCATGAACATATTGTCCCCCGTATCCCCGTCCGGGATGGGAAAGACGTTCAGGTCGTTGACGACCTTCCGGTATTCCGCAAGATTCTCCGTGCCTGCCCGCACCATCCGGGCATAGACCGCTCCGTCGATTTTTGCCATACGTCACTTCATTTCCGACCGTCGTCCGGTCCTGTATTCATTGTCCGGTCCCGCGCGGCGGGATCCGGTTCATTCGCTTTTCCCCCGTTCCGCCGCCGCTTCCCGGATGATCTCCCCGGCCGCCGCCCGGACCGAGCCGCGCTTCTGCATGACCTCGATGCGCTCCCGCTGCGCCCGGTCGAGGACCAGCCTTTCGGCCTTCCGGGCCGCGTCACGGGCGCTCTGTGCCTTCAGAGCCATCTCCCGCGCGGCGAAGAAATCGGCGTTCTTCGCGTCTACCGTTCCCGGCAGCGCCGGATACAGCACCGTCGGGATCCCGGCCAGCGCCGCTTCGGAAGCCAGAAAACCGTCGGGGCGCATGATCAGAACGTCTCCCGCCGAGAGGTAGACGTCGATCCGCTCCGGCGTCGCGGAGACCTGCACGCGGCTTTCCCCGGCGTATCGGGCGGCAAGCTCGTCTCTCTCTTCGCTCTGCCGGCCGGCCATCACCGTGACGAGGGTCTTTTCCGGCGCGCGGGCAAGGATCTCGTCCAGGATCCGCGAGACGTTCCCGGCGCTCATCCCCTCCGCGAAGATCAGATAAAATCCGAGATCCCGCGGAAGCACCAGAAAATTACGCGCCGCTTCCTTCTCCATGGGCTCCGAAAGCCGGCGGGACGCCGGCACGCCGACGGGGATCAGCTTTTCCCGGAGGATCCCCTTTGCCGCAAGATCCTCGGTCATCGTCCAGTGCGGCAGGAAATACCCCGTAAGCTCCGCGGCGCGGAAAATGGCGGGCAGCGCGTAGTCGGTGAATACGCCGTAGGCGGGCGGAAGCGTCTCTCCCCGCCTGACGGTCGCCGAAACCGCCTCCATCGCGTAGGGATGGATCGCGAGGATCGCGCCGTATCCCTCCTCCCGCACTTCCCGGAGAAAGGATTCCGCGTATTTCGCGTTCGAAAAGAGAAAAGGCGCCGTCAGGGGCGTGGCGTCGGCCATTCTTTCGACGCGCCGGGAAAAAGCGCTCTTCCGGCGCTTTTTCTCCTCACCGTCTCCCCTTTTTTCCAGCCAGGCGAAGGGATCGCGGATCAGGGCCTCGTGGCCTTGCCGCGCCGCTTCTTCCCTCAGAGCCTTCGCCGCGTCGGTCTGCCCGGCTTCGGATTCACAGGCCAGGATCAGAAGCTTCATTCCCTCCACCTCCTTTCTCCCGGGGCGGGGTCCCCGGTCTCTTTTCTTGACTTTTGCCTCACATGTGTATTATAATGGATCGTCCCGAAAGCGCAAGAGGCGTGTCGAATTTCCCGCCACGCTTTCGCCGCGTCGCGAGGCAAAAGCAACAGACATCAAAAAATATGTGGTATAATTCGGAGGGTATATGCAGGAATCCGGGAAATCGGTCGATCCGCGTACCAAACGGACGAAGCGCGCCATCCGCAACGCCCTGGCGGGGCTCCTTGCCGAGCGGGACCTCAACGCGATCACCATCCGCGACGTGGCCGCGCGGGCCGAAATCAACCGCAAGACCTTCTATAACTATTACGGCGGCATCCACCAGGTCCTGGACGAGATTGAAAACGAGGTCGTCGCCATGGCTGAAACCGTCTTTGCCGATCTGGATCTGAAGCGGGACATGGAAAACCCCTACGCCATCTTCCAGAAGATCACCGCCGTCATCAATACCGATATGGATTTTTACGGTCATCTTCTCTCCATGACCGAAAACGCCGGCCTTTCGGCCAAGCTGACCGCTCTTCTGAAGGAAAAGGCGCGGGAAGCCCTGGCGCCTCAGCTCAAGCTGGAAAGCGGTACGGTGAACGTGATCCTGGATTATTCGCTTTCCGGTCTGATCGGGGTCTATCAGAACTGGTTCAATTCCGACCGGCGCGGCTCGATCGAGGAGATCTCCCGCACGGTCAGCGACCTGTTTTTCCGCGGTTTCAACGCCTTCCTTGAAGAACGGGAGGAACCCGGCAAACCGTGATCCCCGGAAGATGTGTCCCGTCTTCCTCCGGGCAGGTCAGAGACGTCGCGCTTTCTTCCCGGCAACGCGGGAAAGATCTGCAGAAAAGAGGTTTTCGATATGCGAAAGTGGGCTCTTTTTTCCGAGCCGGTCCCGTATAACGGTCTTTCCGTCGCAAAGATCATGCTGTATGAAAAGGAAAACGGGGAAACGGGCGTTTTTCTCTATGCCGGGAAAGACGCGCAGATCTGCTCCGCCGACGAATGGTACCCTTCCCTTGCCGACGCGCTCGACGCCTGGGACGGCCGACCTCACGCGGCATGGGTCCCGCTCTGCGATCCTCTTCCGGGATGTCAGGAGGACGCCTTCGATCCCATCCGCGTCAAGGGACGCGCGGAGGGAACGCCGGAGTGGGGAAAATTTGAGATCCTCCGGGACGGCGTGTGGCGGGCGTACGAAGAATAGCGTCTCCGCCTTTTTCTTCCGGCAGTCCGGCGCTCCGCCTTTCCGGCGGAGCGCTTTTTTCGGGGAAAGAAGGCTTGACAAACCACTTTCCCCGCGGGCATAATAAGGAAAGAAAAGCCGCCCTTTCTCCGGCGGGCGGCGCGGTCGGAAGGAAAGGACGGTACGATTATGATCCCCGTCACGAAAAAAGAACTGGTTTTCCGGGAGGACGGCACCTTCCATATCCTGATGATGTCCGATTTTCACGGCCACGACCGGTCGGGTCCCCAGCTCAAGGAGGGCGTGGACGCCCTGATCGACGCGACCGGGCCGGACCTGGTGCTTCTGGGCGGCGATCAGCTTGGCGCCGATTCCCCCGAAAGGCTTTATAACTATCTCCGCCACACGCTGTCTCATCTGGAGGAGCGGGGGATCCCCTGGGCGCACGTTTTCGGCAATCACGACCGGGAGCAGCCCATGCCGCTGGAGGAGCAGGAAAAGGTTTACGAGGAATTTCCCCTCTGCCTCACGACTTCCGGGCCGGAGGACGTGAGCGGCGTCGGGAACTACGTCCTGCCGGTCCTCTCTTCCGACCGGAAAAGGATCGCCTGGAACGTCTGGGGCATGGATTCCTTCCGGGAATACCCCGATTACCAGGAGGCCTTCGGGCACCCGGAATACCGGTATATCCTCCGCAACTCCTTCGGCGTCGGCAGCGTTCAGGCCTCGGCGCTTTTCGACCAGGTCGCCTGGTATTACGAGACCTCCAGGGCCATGGAAAAAGAGGCGGGATACAAGATCCCCGCCGTCATGTATATGCACGTCCCCATCATCGAGCTTCTTCTGATCCAGAAGAATCCTCAGGCCTGCGGCATGGTCGGCGAGCAGCGGGAGGCCATCTGCTGTTCCGAGCTGTCGAACGGGCTTTTCATGGCCTGTCAGCAGAGAGGCGACGTCCGGGGGATCTTCTTCGGGCACGAGCATCTCAACAACTTTTCCGGCAATCTCTTCGGCATCACCATGGGATACGACAGCGCCGTGGGATACGACATGACCTGCGAAGACGACATCCGCGGCGGACGGGAGATCGTCCTTCATGAAAAGGACGGCACCCTTTCCACCCGGCATATCAGGCTCCTCGATCTGCTCGGCGACCGGGCGAGAAGACGTTACCCGAAAAGACTTTCCGATCTTTTGTACTGATACCGACGAAAAGAGGAGGAGACGATCTCATGTTCCGGACCATGCACGCGGACCGGGAAGGAAGACTTCTCGCGGACGTGTCCGAATACGTAAAAAAGCACAACGTGATCTACCGCTCCCCCGTCTACGCGCCGCAGGACGGACTGCCCCTCGGAAACGGCGTCACGGGCGGTATGGTCTATCACACCTCCCGCGCGCTGTGCCAGAGGGTGTGCCGGACCGATTCCTTCGACGGAGCGAAAAAGCCGGGGCGCTTCGGCGCCTGGGCCCACGAATGGGAGGAAAAATCCGTCGCCCTCGCCTCCTGCGGCCTGGTCCGGATCCTGGATGGGGTGCCGGGCTTCGCCTGGGAGTATCTTGAGGATTACGACATGACGCTGGATCTGGGCGAAGCCGGGATCGAAATGCGTTCGCTCTCTCCCCTCTCCTCCTGCCGCGCCCGGGGATACGGAAGCTTCGACGCCGGGTGCCTCGTCTGGGAGGTCTCCTTTTCCTCTCCCGAGCCTCTGGAGCGTTCCGTCCGGCTGGAACGGTACGGCTCGCGCGCCTTTATCCACGGGTACGAGACCCTTTCCCGCGATCCCGCCTGCCGTCTGGACGGCGTGACCGCCCGCGTGACCGGCGGGGAGATGCTGGTCACCCAAAGGCTTCGGGGCACCGTCTTTACCACCGCCGTCCGGGTCGACTGTCCCGGCGCGCGGTATGCGGTCCTGAACAGCCGCGAGACCGCATGCCTTCTTCCCGCGTCGAAGGAGATCTCCTTCCGCGTCCTGATCGCGACCGCCCTGTCATCGGACGGCGGCGACACCGAAGCGGAAGCTCTCGCCCGGCTCTCCGCCGCGGCGGAAGAGGGGAGCGAGAGCCTGTATCAAAAGCACCTTGACCGCTGGAGGGCCTTCTGGAACCGCAGCTTCCTTTCGGTCGAGGACGAGTTTGCGGAATTCCTCTGGTATTTCAACCGGTATCAGTTCGGCTCCGCCGGTTACGGTTCCTTCCCGCCGTCGGTGTTCGGCTCGCTCTGGACGGCCTTCGGCGACGCGCGGAACTGGGGCCACTTCTATCACTGGAACGACCAGATGCAGTTCTGGCCTGTCGACGTCTGGGACCAGGGCGAGCTTGCGGAAAGCTATTTCGCCTTCCGGCGGCGCATGCTTCCCAAGGCGGAGGAGGACTGCCGCGCCCTTCACGGCGCGGACGGCGCGTGGTTTTCCGATATCGCCTCCGCCGAAGGCGATCAGGCCGCGGAGCCCGACACCCGGCGGAACATGACCTGCGGCGCGATGATCGCCCTTCAGATGTACCGGCACTGGCGGCATTATCCCGACCGGGATTTCCTTCTGAACACGGCCTATCCGGTGATGGAAGCTGTGGCCAGTGCTTATCGCAGCCTGCTAAAAGCAGGAGCGGACGGAAAGCTTCATCTCCGGGACGTGACCGTTCTGGAGGGATATCTCCATATGGACGACACGCTCACCGACTGGGCGATGATCCGCGCGCTTTACGGCGCTCTTCTGGATATTGCGGAGGAGGCCGGAGTCGGAGAGGAAAAGCAGGAGGGCTGGCGAGAACTTCTTTCCCTCCTTTACGATCCGCCCACCGTAAACGAAAACGGAAAAACCTTCTTTGCCTACGGTCTCCGGCCCGACGGCAGTGCGGTACGGGATGCCGTCTATCCCGAAAGCGGGATGGCGGTCGGTTCGGTCGGCGCGCTTTTCCCGGTCTTTCCCGCCTCTCTTTACGGCCTCGGACTGGGGAAGGATCCGTGGACCGTCATGGCGGGAAACACCGCGGAGACCTTCCGCACGCACCTTTCCTCGGTGGGATGGGATCCTGCCGGGATCGCCTTCGCACGCCTGGGCTGGGAAAAGGAGACCCGGGAATTCATCCGTGACGCACTCCGGAAGTATGTGGTTTATCCGTCCGGCCTGACGCATTACAGTCCCGGCGAGCTGGATTCTCTCTATCTTCCCCGTGCGATCCCGGCCGACGCGGAAGACACTCCCTGGGGTGAACTCCACGAAAAGGACCGGGGTGAGCGCGTGACGCTTCACTCCGGCCGGTTCACGCATTTTTACTCCGAACCGATGGGCGTGATCTCGGCCGCCCTGAACGAAAGCCTTCTCCAAAGCCACGCGGACGGCGTCCGTGTGTTCCCTGCCGCGTCCGAAGGTCTTTTCCGCCTGCATGCAGAAGGGGATTTCATGATCGTCTCCGAAAAGAGGGATGGCCGGGTGCTTTACGTCTCGGCGGAAAGCCGCCGCGGCGGTCTTTTCAAGCTCGTGAGCCCCTTTCCCGGCGCAGAGTGTGTACGTTCCGAAGGACAAGATATACCTTTTGAACTTCTGGAACAGAATGGCGAGCGAACGCTCCTGATTCTTACCGAACCCGGCAGATTCTATCTTGTCTTCTCCCGTACGCACCATGTCGACGGGAGTTATCCGACCCGCGTCCCTTCTGAAATCAACCGGGAACCCCGGACCTTCGGAAACCGCGTGATCGGCGTTCCGCGGGATTTTTGAGAATTCCAACGGCAAAAAGCCACCCTCTCGGGGCCATGAAGAGTACGGGGTCTGATAGAGCGCCTGTATAGTCTTTTACGCTCGCTTCCATTCGGGCAAAGAAATCAAATAGATCCGTAAATCGCTCACTAGAAAAGGCAATTTCTTCTTCGTTGTCGTCCCAAGAACGTGCGATTTCGTGGAGCAGAAAAGGCGTTGACGCAACTGCTCCTGATCGTTTCTCCGGCTCCAATAGTTCATACAGGGCTGAGAGTTCCCCCATCGAACTGTTTTTTCTTCCCGTCGCTTCCCAGGCGCCTTTCGGTACCAGAATCCCTTCGACCCGACAAAACGGCATAATGCCATACAGGACGCCATCTATTCTTCCGGCATTCACGATTCCTTCATAATAACCTTGTAGATGTCTTCATCGCTGAGATTGCACTTTCCAACTCGGTTTAGCTTTTGCAGATTTTTGCAGATGGTCTTTGGGTTCTTCCACTTGTTCTCCGCAGCGATATACACCGGGGCGGCATAGACCGGCACCTCGGTCCCTTGCGCAGAGAGGGAAAAATACGGGGAATGCACGAGGCTCGTACCCTCCTGATGCTTCATACCCGCATATCCCGATTTCACCGTGCGTCCCAGAAGCTCCGAAAGCGCGGCGCCTCCGTCGTCCTCCGGGAGCGGATACAAGACCTCCTCGGGACAGGTGAAGGCCGAAAGCCGGAATTCTTTTGACGTCCGGGCCGCCATACCGGTCCCCTCCTTTTCTTCTCCCGGCGTTTTCTCCTGCCCGCATCCGGGAAGCGGCAGAAAAAGCAGGGCCGCCGCCGGAATCGCCGAAACGATCTTTCTTGTCATGATCCCGTCCTCCCGGAACAAAAACCGCCGCCGCGGCTCTTTCCCGAAGGAAAGGCGCGGCGGCAAAAAATATACGGTCAATAGAAGGTGGCCACCGGATCCTCCGGCGCCGCGGCCGGTTCCAGAGCGACGGTTTTCAAAACCGGCCCTTTGCGTCCGCCGTAGACGCGGCACTTTTTCACGTCAAGCTTCGCGGTGACGCGCACCCAGTCGCCGTTGGAGACAAGCTCCGCGTCGTTTTCGGAAAACAGGCCGCTGAAGGTCGTATCCTGAATGCAGCAGGTCATGATGGGCCTTCCGATGATGAAGCCTCCCTTCGGAAGCTGGGCGCCCAGGCTCACCTGACCCAAAAAGCGTACGGTCTTTCCCTGATACTGATCCATGTTCTCCGCCAGATCGCGGTACAGAAGGGCGTAATCCCGGTCCTCCACGTCGATCACCGGCGCGTTCACGTCGAAGGGGAGCGGATCCTCGATGGTATCATAGGAGGCGGTCCCGTCGCTCTTTTCGTATATGATGTTGGTGCGGCGGCTGATCGCACGCACCAGCTTGTGAAGGGCCATGGTATCGGTGTCGTCTTCGCACCGGTTGAACACGACCAGATCGCAGGTGGAGAGCTTGTCCACCACCAGATTGCGCATGTTGGCGTTGTAGACCTCGATGGTGGAGGCGTCGGCCAGCATCATCTCCTGGAAGACGTACCAGTCGTCGGGCAGCGCCTCAAACAGAGCGTTTCCGAGCCACATGCCGTTGTATTCGATCATGACGCGGTTGGCGTTGTGCTTGCGCCGGAGGGCTTCCAGCTTGTCGGAATTCAGCCAGCGCTCGTTTTCGATCGTCTCCACGAACACGTCCGGAGATACGAATTCCGCCGGATCGAGCTCTTCTTCCCCTTCTTCGCAAAGAAGCACAAGCGTCCTCTCGCCTCCCTTGTCGAAGAAGCTTTTATCCGAAAGCGCCTCCTGCAGGAAACGGGTCTTTCCCGCCTCCAGAAAGCCGGTAAAAAGATATACGGGTATTTCCATGTCGATTCCTTTCCAAAGCGCGCCGGTTTATTCCGCCGGGGTGAAAAGCTCCCTGAGGCCCTTCCGGTCCAGATCGGTCCCGATGACGCAGAGCTTGCCGGTGACGTCGGCCGCGCCGAGGCGCACCTCTTTTTCGCCCGGGACGTAGTCGAAGTGGATCCATTCGCCTCCCTTTCCCGCCAGGATCCCCTTGGCGCGCAGGATCATGCCGAACCGGCCGGTCATCAGCTCGTCCAGGCAATCCTCCACGAATCCCTCGTCGAAATGCGCCGCGGTCTCGGTGCCCCAGCTGGTGAACACCTCGTCGGCGTCGTGGTCGTGGCAGTCGCAGTCGGGATCGTCGCATTCCTCGCCGTCGGCGTGGTGGTGATGATGGTGAGGATGCTCATCCTCATCCTCGTCATCGTCATGATCGTGATGGTGGTGAGGATGCTCGTGCTCGTCCTCGTCGTCCTCATCGTGATGATGGTGGCAGTCGCAGTCGGGGTCGTCGCACTCCTCGCCGTCGTCGTGGTGATGATGATGGTGGTGATGCGCGTCCTTTTCCTTCTGTTCCTCCAGGAGATGCTGAAGCTCCGCTTCCAGCGTGTTCTTCTTTTCCATGGTCTCGAGGATCGCCTTTCCGTCCAGCTCGTCCCACGGCGTGGTGATCAGAGAGGCGTTTGCGTTCAGCGCCCGGACCAGCTCCACCGCGTCCCGGAGCTTGTCGGCGCGAAGGCCCGCCGTGCGGGAAAAGACGATGGAGGAGGCGAATTCGATCTGGTTCTGATAGAATTCGGCGAAGTTCTTCATATACATTTTGCATTTGGACGCGTCGATCACGGTGGTGAAGGCGTTCAGGACAAGGCCTTCCACCCCCGCGTCCTGCACGGCGCGGATCACGTCGGAGAGCTTTCCGACGCCCGACGGCTCGATCACGATGCGGTCGGGATGGTATTCCTCCTCCACCTTTTTCAGAGCTTCTCCGAAATCTCCCACCAGGCTGCAGCAGATGCAGCCGGAGTTCATTTCGGTGATCTGGATCCCCGCTTCCTTCAGGAAGCCGCCGTCGATGCCGATCTTGCCGAACTCGTTTTCGATCACGACGATCATTTCGCCCTTGTAGGCTTCCTTGATCAGCTTCTTGATCAGGGTCGTCTTGCCCGCGCCGAGAAAGCCGGAGAATATATCTACTTTCGTCATTTCTTTTCCTCCTGAAACTGTTCTTTCAAAAGAGTATTATATCACGCGGAAACGCTTTCCGCAAGTCCCTCCGGACCGTTTCCCCGCTCCGGCCTCAGAGCGCGATCTCCCGCGTGCCCTCGAAGGCCTTGAAGATCTCAGCCGCGTTCCGCTCCGCCGCAAGATTCGCCTCCGGCTCGTCGCCGTAGGCGTCCGAATGCATGGTGCGGTCGCCCGCGATCGAAATGGGGATGAGAAGGGTTTTCGCGTCCACCGCCCGGTAAAACGGCTCGTATCCGGTGTCGCAGAGACCGTGGTGCGGCATCTGCAGGATATCCGACGCCAGCTTTTCCGCGGGATAGCGCCAGAGCACGATCTCCAGGTTCCGCCGGTAGGCGTCGCCGGTGAACAGGATCTTCTTTTTCCCCGCGGTCACCTGAAGGATCAGCGAAAGCTGATTGGGATTGTCGAGGATCGTGACGTCGGCGGGCACGTAGAAAAACCCGATCTTCATCCCGTCCACGCTCATCTCCTCTCCGGTCAGAGGCGTGTGTCTTTCGGCGCCCGTGGCGCGGAGGATCGTATCGAAATGCGGGAACGCGTATTCGATCCCCTTTCCCTTCGCGCTGCGGAAGGCGCGGGGGAAATCGTAAACGAGCTTTTTCACCGTAAGCGAAGAAAAAAGCTCCTCCCGTTCGGCGATGGTCAGAAGCGCGCCGTAATGATCGAGATGCGGATGCGTCACGATCCAGAGGTCGATCTCCGGCTTTTCTCCGCCGTATTTTCGGAGAAGGGCGAGAAAATCCTCTCCGTCTTCCCGGTTCCCGCCGTCGATCACGACGAGCTTTCCGTGATCGGTGATCAGAAGATATCCCATTCCCGCCGCGGCCCATCCCACGACGCTGTCGAAGGGGCCGTCGTAGGCCGAGGCCTTCGTAGAATACTGGATCAGTTTCGCCATATCTCTTCTCCTTCCGCGCCGGGAACGAAGCGTTCCGCCGCCTCTTTTTCCCCCGCATTATAGCAGAAATTCCCGGGTTTGAAAAGCCGGTTTTTCGGAGGTCCCCCGGTCTTGACAAAGGAGAAGGAGGGGGCTTATACTGAAAAAAAGCGCGTTCGCGCCGCGAGGTGTTTTTCATGAAAAAGAATCCCGTCTCCGATTGCTGGTACGCCGATCCCGAATCGCGGGTCTACGGCGGCAGGGTCTATTTCTACGTGACCAATTCGCTTCCCTTCGAGCAGCAGAACAATCTCGACCTTCTGATCTCTTCCGATCTGGAGCATTACGAGATCCGGCGGAGCATCCTGGATACCGCCTCCTTCCCCGGCGCGCGCTTCGCCGTGTGGGCTCCCTCGGCGGTGGAGAAGGACGGGAAATACTATCTGATCTTCGCCGCCTGCGACATTCACTCGGAGGAGGAGGTCGGCGGGCTCTATCTCGGCGTCTCAGACCGCCCCGAGGGGCCCTTCCGGAACGTGAAGAGCGACGGCTCCCCCTTTCTGAACAGGATCTACGGAGGCGCCCAGCCCATCGATCCGCACTTCTTCAAGGAGGAGGACGGCACGGTCTGGCTCTACTACGGCGGCTGGGGACATCTGATGGCCGGCCGGATGAACGACGGGATGACCGGCCTTCTGCCCCTTCCCGGCGCGGATTTCGGCGGCGTCTTCCGGGAGATCACGCCTCCGGATTACGTGGAAGCTCCCTGCGTCCTCAAGCTTTCGGGAACATACCATCTGATGTACTCCACCGGCAACTGGACCGACGGCACCTACCGGGTGATCGCCGCCGCGTCCTCCTCTCCCCTGGGTTCCTTCACGCCCTACGACGTGATCCTGACCGCGTCTCCTCTGGCCGACGGGCCGGGGCACAACAGCGCCTTTTTCTGGAAGGGACGCTGGTACGCCTCTTACCACAGACGCACCGTGGGCGATCTTTACCCGCACAACCGCCGGCTGTGCGTCGATCTTCTCCCGGTGGAGGACGGGAAGCTTCGTCCGGTGACCATGAGCTGACGGCGCGATTTTCTCCCGGTTTCCGGCAGTCGGCTTTCCGTTTCGTCATCATCCGTCATCAGAAAGCTCCGGCGGGATCAATCCCGCCGGAGCTTTTGTCGCGCGGAGTTCAGCCCTCCAGAGCCTGCGCCTCCCGGAGGAGCTCGATGATGGGAAGATGCTGGGGGCAGGCGCCCTCGCACTGGCCGCAGGCGACGCAGTCGCTTGCCCTGCCCTTCTCATAGGTGACGATGGAGTATTCCCTTTTGGTGCGGAATTCGGGACTGCCCTTCCGCCGGTTGAGCACCGTGAAGATATCCGGGATCGGGATCCCCATGGGGCATCCCTCCACGCAGTACCGGCACCCGGTGCAGGGGATGGCCTTGTCGTTGTCCAGCGCCTTCTGCGCCGCGCGGACGACCTCATATTCCTCTCCGGTCAGGGGCTTGAAATCCCGCATATAGCTGAGGTTGTCCTCCATCTGGGCAAGGCTCGACATACCGGAAAGCACCGTAAGGATCCCCTCCTGACTCGCGGCGAAGCGCACCGCCCAGCCGGCATAGCTCAGATCGGGATTCGCGCTTTTCAGGATCTTTTTCACCGGGTCGATGGGATCGGCCAGGATCCCGCCCTTCACCGGCTCCATGATCACCACGGGCTTCCCGTGGGCGCGGCAGATCTCAAGATTCTTTTTCGAGGCGACGCCGGGATTTTCCCAGTCGGCGTAATTGATCTGAAGCTGCACGAATTCCGCGTCGGGATGCTTTGCGAGAAGCTCCTCCAGGAGCTCCGGGTCTCCGTGGAAGGAGAAGCCGAAGTGTCTGACGAGGCCCTTCTCCTTCAGCTCCTTCACGTAGTCCCAGAGATGGTATTTCTCATAATTCCGGTAATTGCTCCGCTGCAGGGCGTGCAGAAGATAAAAATCGAAATAGCTCGCGCCGGTGCGCTCCAGACTTGTGACAAACTCGCTTTTCAGGGTCTCCTCGCTGAGGTTTTCGCCGTTGGCGATCAGCTTGGTCGCCAGGGTGTACCTTTCCCGCGGGACCCTTTCCACCAGGGCCTTCCGGATCGCTTCTTCCGATCCCTGATAGGCGAAGGCCGTGTCAAAATAGGTGCCGCCGGCCTCCAGGAACAGATCGACCATTTCCCCGACCTGCTTCACGTCGATTTCTCCCGTCTCGAGCCGCGGGAGCCGCATCAGGCCGAAGCCCAGCTTGAAAACGTCTTTTCCCAGATATTCGCTCATCGGTATCCTCCTTATCCTCCGTCGAAAACCGTTCTCCTTACAACAGAATCATACGCTTTTTCTTCCGGCTCCGCAAGTGCGAAATCACGGCCGGTTCCGCGCGGGAAATCTTCCTTCGGCTCATTCTCCGTCAAGAAGCCGCAGCAGCTCCCGCGCGATCCTCCGGGATACGCCGCGCTTGTTGGTCGGATGGATCAGCTCGTGCTCTCCGAGGTCGGAAACCGGGACCAGCGCCGTACCCGCCGTTTCCCGCACGGCCTCCTCTTCCCCCTTCTGCACCAGCTTCCAGCCCTCTTCGGAAAAGGGCGTCAGAAAATCGTTGATCCGGACGATCACGAAGGGAAGCGCGGGATCGCGGTAGAGCGATCTCCACTCGGCGATCAGCGCCTCGAGCATCTCCCTGTACCGCGCGCCTTCCGCCGGGGAGGTGTTGCTTTCGCCCTGATACCACACCGCGCCGGAAAGGGCGAAGGGGACCGTGGGAAGGACCATCTTCTCATAAAGCAGGGAAGGCGGATTCCAGAGTCGGAAAAGCTCGTGGGTGTGATCGGGATGCATTTCCTCCGGCCGGAAGACGAAGGGGGCGAGAGAGGCGGGACTCAGGAAGGTCTGGATCACCGCGGCGCCCTGATACAGGCACAGCGCGCCCACCGGAACGTCCTTCTCCTTTTTCCAGAGGCGGGAGACGAAGGCCGCGATCGCCGACCAGTTGAGACTGTTCTCCCTCGTCATCGGCGTCCAGCGTTCGTCGAAGGCGTCCCCGCCCTCCAGCTGACGCACGTGAAAGGCGCGGATCAGGCCGTCCTCCGCAAGATCTTCTTCCCCGTGCGCCGCTTCCCCGAGCTTGAACTGCATGTTGGACTGTCCCGCGAAGAGGAACACCTCGCCGACGTACAGATCGCGGAGCGTGACGCTTTCCTTTCCGGTCTCCACCGTCATTTCATAGGGACCGCCCGCCTTCTGCGGCGGGAAAGAGAGGCAGAAATCGCCCTCTGCTTCGGTTTCCCGCGTCATGCCGAGAAAATACGCCGTGATTTTTCCGTCCGCGCGGCCGAATACGCGGATCTCCTTCCCGCGGGCAAAGACAGCGTGATCCGAAAGAACGGGAGCGAGAGTCAGCATGCTTTTCCTCCTTTCCGGCCGGTCTTCAGCCCCGGCCCATGGCGTTTCTGCCGCCGTCGATCATGAGGTTTTCGCCGTTGATGAACTGTCCTTTGTCGGATGCGAGGAAGAGGATCAGATCAACGATCTCCTCCGGCTCGGCCGCGCGGCCGAGAAGGGTCTTCATATTCGCCATGGCGGGACGGGTCAGGACCGGCCCCGGCGAGACGCATACCGCCCGGATGCCGTAAGGCGCGCCGAAGCGGGCCAGAGATTTGGTCAGGCCGAACATGGCTCCCGCCTTCGCGGTGGGATAATCCACGCCGTATCCGTCGCCCTCCATCCCGGTGATGGAGCCGATGTTGACGATAAGACCTCTTTTTTCCTCCCGCATCACCCTTGTCACCGCGTGGGCAAAATAGAGCTGTCCGCGCAGATTCACGTCGAGCCCCCAGTCGTAGACCTCGATGGGCACGTCGGGGAATTCGGGATACTTCTCCCGGTCGACCTTTCGGACGCGCACCGCGGTGCCGCCCGCAAAATTCACCAGGACGTCGATGCCGCCGAAGATCCGGACCGCCTCGTCCCGCGCATGACACACCGAGGCGTACTCCCTCACGTCGGTGACGACCGCGGCCGTTCTCCCCGGATGCTCCCTTTCGATCTCCTCCCGCTTCACCCGGAGCGTCTCCCCGTCGACATCGCACATCACGGCGTTTCCGCCGAGATCTGTCCAGGCCTTCGCGAAGCACAGTCCCATGCCCGAGGCCGCGCCGCTGAAGATCGAGGTCTTTCCGAGAAATTCCCGGTCCTTCTGAAATTCCATAAGGATCCTCCCTCCCCGCGGATCCCCGCGGTTTTCTGTGATCTCATTATATCAAACCCCCGCCGGTTTGAAAAGCGGTCAATTCCCCGGGCGGGAGAAAATGCGCCGAAGAAAACCGCGCCTTTTCTTGACAAAAGGCGGCCGGGACCTGTATACTGAGCAGGAGAAACTCCGCCCCTTTCCGGCGGGGAGAAAAGAGGAAAAAGCCGTGTACGAAAAGAAGATCGCCCCCCTTTACGAAGAAGCGGAGGAGGCCGGCAACGCTTATCGCGAAGACTATCTCGCAGGATTCCGCGCCCTGATCGACGCCCGTCGAAAGGAGGCGACGCGCCTCCGTCACGCCTTCGGAAAAACCATCGCCGCCGACCGGGAAAAGGCGCGCGAGGAATACTTCGCCCTGCTCGGCTGGCCCCTTACCGAAAAGCGTCTCCCGCTGAAGGGCGTGAAGGAGATCCCGGTCTTCGAAAACGAAGAGATCACGATCACCCGCCTCGTCCTGGAGCTTCCCGAAGGGCTTCCCTTCTATGGGATCCTCTTCCGCCACAAGGGCGAAGGCGCGCTTCCCCTCGCGATCTCCAAGCACGGAGGCGGCGGCACGCCGGAGCTCTGCTCCAGCTTTTTCGACAGCGCCAATTACAACGACATGACCGTGCGCCTTTTCAGGCGCGGCGTCAACGTCTACGCGCCGCAGACCCTTCTGTGGCAGACTCCCCGGTTCGGCTCCGATCCGGAACGGGGCGCCATCGACAATTCCCTGAAGCAGGTCGGCTCCTCGGTGGCTGCGGTGGAGATCCGGGCGATCTCCCACGCTCTGGACTATCTGGACGCCCGGGACTATACCGACGGCCGGTACGGTATCGCGGGGCTTTCCTACGGCGGCTTCTACACGCTCTACACCGCCGCGGCCGAGCCCAGGCTCAAATCCAGCCTCGCCGTCGCCCATTTCAGCGACCGCTTCCTCTACAACTGGCCGGACAAGGTCTGGTTCGGATCGGGTCTCCGCTTCCTGGACGCCGAGGTCGGCGCGCTGGTCTGCCCGCGTTATCTGGATATCGAGGTCGGGAAAGAAGATCCGCTCTTCGATCCCGAAGCCGCGCGGAAGGAATACGAGGTCCTGAAGGAATACTACGCGGAATCGCCGGAAAACCTGGTCTTCCGCATTTTCGAAGGCAACCACGAATTCTGCCCGACCGACGAGGCGCTGGACCGGTTCATCGACCGGCTGACCCGGTAAGGCCGCGCCTTTCGGAGAGAGGAGTTTTTCATGAGACACGTCAGGCCGCCCCGGATCGGCATCGTCGGTATGGGGCATTTCATCTATTGGCCGCAGTTTCCCGGGCTGAAGGAACGGCTTCTGCAAAAGCAGAAGGATTTCGCGGGATACTTTTCCCCGGAAAGCTCCGTCCTGGATCTGGGCTTTGCCGACGACGCGGATTCCGCGTTTTCGATCCTGAAGCGGGCTCTCGGGGAGGATCTTGACGCCCTGTTCCTGGTCATGAGCACCTACGTCCCCTCCGCGGTCCTTTTCCCCTTCGCCCGGTATCTCCCGGTCCCTCAGATCCTGGTGGGTCTGCAGCCGCTGGATCAGCTGGATTACGGCCGCTGCACCACCTTCATGCAGCTTGAAAACGACGACGTGTGCGCCATGCCCGAATTCGCGGGGGTCTACGGAAGACTCGGCGCCGCCGCGCCGTTTTTCCTTGCGGAGGCCGCCGGCCGGCGGGAGGAGATCGCGCGCCGCGTCGGAGAATTCGAGCGGGCGATCGCGGCTGCGGCCGCCTTCAAATACGCGAAATTCGGCTATCTGGGCCACACCTACGACGGCATGTACGATATGAACACCGATCCCACCGCCTTTTCCGCCGCCTTCGGTTCCCACGTGAAGATGCTGGAGATGTGCGAGCTTGCGGAATACGTGGAGGGCGCTGCCGACGCCGACGTGCGGGAAAAGGCGGAGGAGATCCGCCGCGTCTTCGACGTCCGCACGCCCTCCCTGGATCCGATCACCGACTTCGTGACGGACGAGGATCTTTTCTGGTCGGCGCGCTGCGCCCTGGGGCTCGAGCGGCTGGTGGAAGAAAACGGACTTTCCTCCCTGGCCTATTATTACAAAGGAGAAAACGGCAATCTGTACGAGCGCATCGCCGCAAGCCTTGTGGTGGGCAACACCCTTCTGACAAGCCGCGGGATCCCCCTGGCCGGCGAAGCCGATCTGAAGACCGCGGCGGCCATGCTCGCCATGAACAAGCTCTCGGGCGGCGCCTCCTTTGCGGAGCTTCATCCCTTCGACGCGCGGGAAAACGTGATCCTGATCGGCCACGACGGCCCGCACGACGTGCGCATCAGCGATGCGAAGCCGATCCTTCGCAAGCTGAAAAAATTTCACGGGAAATCCGGCGCCGGCGTCTCGGTGGAATTCAAGCTGAAAACCGGACCGGTCACCCTGCTCTCCCTGGGCGTCGGCGCGGGCGGGCGGTTCCGGTTCGTCGCCGCGTCGGGCGAATCGGTCCCCGGCGAGATCCCCCAGACCGGCAACACCAACACCAAATGCCGCTTCTCCCTGCCGCCCGAGCGCTTCGTGGAGCGCTGGTGCGCGGCGGGCCCCACCCATCATCTGGCGCTCGGCGTCGGGAACCGTCTGGAAGAGATCGGGCTCTTCGCCCGCATGATGAAGATCGACCTCGCCCTTCCCCTGGCATAAAAAGGACGCGGAAAAGCGCCCGGCGGAGATCCCGCCGGGCGCGTCTTTTTTCTTTTCAGATCAGAAGCTTTTTCAGATCGGTCTCCGCGAGGAAAAGCGCCGCATAGGAGAAGGTCAGATGGAAAAGCGAGGTGTTCCATTTCGTATCCCTGCCCCATCCCTCAAACGTGACGGCCGCGCCTTCCCGGATCATGCGGAGCCAGGCGCCTTCGTCTCCGAGCGCTTCGCGGAGAAGGTCCTCCCTCCCCAGGCGCACGAATCCCATGAGCATCGGGAAAGAAGCGAAAAACGAGAGCGACGAGATCCCCTTTCCCGCATAGAGCGCGAGAACGCGATCGTCAAATCCTCCGTCCGGCACGATGCCGAAGCCGAAGGGGAAGGCGTTGCCCACGAGAGAGATATGCCGCGTCCCTTCTCCGTCCCGGAAAAGGCCCTCCTCCGGAAGATAGAAGGCTTCCAGAAACGCCTTCAGAAGAGGCGCCTCGTCCCGGTAAGCCTTCCTGCCGAGGATCGACGCCATCCGGTTCGCCGCGCGGACGGCGGCGAGATAATAGGCGTTGATCGCCGTATGCGCCTCACGGCACACCTTTCCCTCGGCGATATCCACGTCGTAGCCGTGCTGGAAATTCTTCGGCCATTCCACCACGCACCACTTGTCCAGATCCCGGAGAAGCCCGTTCTTTTCGTATTCCCGCCGGTAGGCATCCAGAAGCGAGACGACCTTCGGATAATTCGTTTCCAGATACTTCACGTCTCCCGTGAAGCGCGCGTGCCACAGAACGAGGTTCACCAGCATCAAGGGATATTCGGCGATCTCCTGCATCAGGGAACAGTCCAGGCACGTGACCAGCGTATCGGTGACGAAGGAGGCGGCGAAGGCGTCGTCGATCATCTTCCGAACCATGGAATCGTCCTTTGTGAGGATCATGTTGGTCATGGCCGAATAGCACCCGTCGCCGAGATAGAAGCCCTTTTCCCGCTCCATGCAGTCCTGGATGACCTCCTGCACGCCGTAGCGCTGGCTCCGGACGCAAAGCTCCCAGACCTTTTCCAGCGCCGCGTCCCCCCGGTATTCCTTTCTGAGCGGGACGGAAAGCGCGAAGGGGTAGTGCCGGGCGAGAAGAAAGGCTTCCGTGATCTCCGTCCCTTCGGGGAGGAGAAGCTCCGCGTAGCGGAAGGCCTTGTAGTCGAACCAGTCGAGCGCCGCGTCTCCGCCGGGAAGGATCCAGTCCTCCTCATACCGGCAGTTGGCGCGCAGGTCGAATCTGACGCTCCCGTCCCCGTTCAGCTCCTGCCCGCACCGCACGGTGACCCTCTCTCCCCGCCTGCCGCGGGCGGTCAGGCCGAGATATCCCACGTAAACGCCGCCGAAATCGAGACGGACGAGCCCCGGCGCTTTTTCGGTCTTCACCGGGGCGATCTTCTCAAAGACCAGCGAACGGCTCTTCTGCAGGACCGTCTTGTGATCGTCCCCGCGCTTTACGACGGCGTTTTCCCAGCTGGAATCGTCGAAATCCGGTTTTTCAAAGCCGGCCTCCGGCGCGCGGCCGTCGTATTCCTCCAGAAACTGCGTGTCGTATCCGCACTTTCCGGTCGGCCGGAATCCCGTGTGCCGCGCGGCGAGAAAGCTCTCATCCGACTGCAGGACGGTCTTTCCGTCGATCTCCAGATCCAGAAGCAGGCCGTGCCGCCCGTCACCGCTCTGCCACACCCGGTTGATAAGCCCCTGGTAGAGGGTATGCGCGGCGATGACGTTTTCACCCGGCTGCAGGAAAGAGGCGACGTCCAGAACGAAGTAATTGTACCGGAAATGGTAGGACGGCGCGGGGCCCTGTCCCGCGAACCGCCCGTTGATCCAAAGCTTGCAGTAATCGTCGGCGGTGACAAAGAGCTTCGCGTCCCGCGGCGCCTCCCGCAGGGTGAACTTTTTCCGGAACAGGATATGCCGGTCCGGACGCGGGTCGTCCGGAAGCTCTGTTTTTTCCAGCTGGCGGTGAAAGACGCTGCGCGGCGGGACCGCGGCGAACTCGTCCGTGGTGATCCACCTGCCTCGAAAGAGGTGCTCCATCCCGATTTCTCCTTTCAGGAAAGTCTTCAGAGATCGATTTTTTCAAAGCGCTCCTCCGACTTTTTCCAGGTCAGAAAGAGGACCGCAAGATAAACGAGAAGCGAAACGCCGAAGACCGCCGCCCGGCCGGGGAGCCCTTCGTCCGGAGCGTTCAGGAAGCCGAGTCCCGGCAGATGATGCAGGACCTCGGTCACGGCGACGAAAACGAAGGTCAGGATCGCATAGAGCAGGAACGGCTTCCCGATGGCGTAGGCCGTCCTGAAGAATCCCAGAAGGAAGACCGCGTCAAACAGCGCGTAAACCAGGAGCACATATCCGAGAAGCGCAAGATTCGGCCGCATGAGCGCGCCCGACGCATAGGGCTCCGCGTGCGAAAGAAGCGCCGTCCGGAGGATCGAAAGAAGCGCTAAGGCGGCGAAGTCCAGATGCTGGATCGCCGTCACGAGCTCGAAGTTCGCCCGCACGGAATTCCGTTCCTGGACCTGCGTCGGAGCGTGGAACACGGC
>JAEEGL011871524.1_pt1 | contig 46570 bp, 28 predicted proteins | sample 9134231 | NCBI WGS metagenome assembly JAEEGL01 (sample SAMN16246548, study PRJNA631951) | gut metagenome | biome: gut microbiome; feature: rumen; material: fiber-attached | host: Bos | place: Iran: Karaj | collected 2018-10
TAAAAACAGCCAGGACAGCGGCTACGACAAACGAGAATCTCATAATAAAGCGATATTTTTACAAATTTAGAAAAAATTTCGACTATTCATCGTATATTTGAACTATGAAAGTCGCTTTCTTTATTCCTTGCTACGTCAGGGCGGTTGCGCCACAGGTGATTGAATGCAGTCTGAAGCTGCTTCGTCATCTCGGAGTCGCGCCGGAAATACCTCAGGGGCAAACCTGCTGCGGCCAGCCTATGGGAAACGCCGGTTTCGAGTCCGACACAAAGAGGCTGAAACAGCGTTTCGAAAAGATTTTCGAGAATTACGATGTAATCGTCAGCCCCTCGTCGAGCTGTGTCGCCTATGTACGAGAGCACTACGGGGACAGTTTCAAAGGACGTATCTACGAGATCTGCGAGTATGTCCACGATGTCCTGAGGCCTGTTTCACTGCCGGGAAGCTTTCCCCACAAAGTCTGTATCCACAACTCCTGCCACGGGGTGCGACTTGCCGGACTGTCCTCACCATCAGAGCAGAACATCCCGTATTTCAACAAGTTACGAGACCTGCTGGGACTGATAAAAGACATCGAGATTGTGGAAAGCGAACGTCCGGACGAGTGCTGCGGATTCGGAGGGCTCTTCTCCGTCGAAGAAAGCGAGCTGTCCGTCAAGATGGGCCGCGACAGAGTACGGCGGCATATGGCCACCGGGGCGGAATTCATAACCGCGGCCGACTCCTCCTGCCTGATGCATCAGCAGGGCATCATATCCAGGGAAAAACTGCCCATCAGAACTATCCATATCGTCGAAATCCTTGCCTCAGGCCTATGAAGAAGATAGATTACGCGAAAGTCGACTGGCAGGACGAGACTCTCTGGCTCGTCCGCGGGAAAAGGGACCGACTCGCCAAGAGCCTGCCTGAGTGGGAAAAACTCAGGGATGCCGCCTCCAGGATCAAACTCTATTCTACCAGCCATCTGCCGGAACTTCTCGATCAGTTCGAAACCAAGGCCCGGGCCAACGGGGCAATAGTCCACTGGGCCAAGGATGCCGAAGAATACTGCCGCATTATCGGGGATCTTCTGCAAAGCCACTCGGTAAAGCGCTTTGTCAAATCAAAGTCTATGCTGTCGGAGGAATGCGAGCTTCGTCCGTATCTGGAAAGCCTTGGAATAGAGACGGTTGAGACCGACCTTGGAGAAAGGATCATCCAGCTGATGGGCAGCCGCCCGAGCCATATCGTCCTCCCGGCAATCCACGTCAAAAGGGAGGAGGTCGGCGCTCTCTTCGAAAAGGAAATGGGCACGGAAAAAGGCAACTGCGACCCGACCTACCTCACCCACGCTGCACGAAAGAATCTGCGCGAGTATTTCCTTTCGGCGGACGCGGGTATGACCGGCGGCAACTTCGCCGTAGCCTCGACTGGAGAAGTAGTGGTCTGCACCAATGAGGGCAATGCGGATATGGGCACTTCCCTGCCGCCGCTTCAGATCGCGGCCTTCGGCATTGACAAGATAGTCCCTGACAGGGAAAGTCTGGGAGTATTCACACGACTTCTCGCACGCACGGCGACAGGACAGCCAATCACCACCTATACGACTCATTACAGCGCTCCTCGCCCTGGAGCCGAGTTCCACATAGTGATCGTGGACAATGGCAGAAGCCGGATTCTCGCTGACCCGGAGCATCGGAAACTGCTTAACTGCCTTCGCTGCGGCGGCTGTATGAACACCTGCCCCGTGTACCGTCGTCTCGGCGGCTATGCCTATTCTTACTTTATCCCGGGTCCAGTCGGAATCAATCTGGGGATGATGGCGGACCCGGAGCGCTGCAAGGAAGATCTCTCAGCCTGTTCCCTCTGCCATTCCTGCAGCGCCCTCTGCCCGGCCAAGGTGGACCTTGCAGAGCAGATTTACCGCTCCAGACAGCACTACTGCTCTTCGGCAAAGAAGAAACTGCTCTCCAAGGGGATGGGCTTTGTAATGGGCGCTCCCTGGAGGCTTGAGACAACACTTGCTGCCGGACCTGCCGGAATGAAGGCCTTGAAAGCCCTCGGGGCAAGCTGGGGCAAGGGACGAGACTTCCCGGACATCGCTTCACAGAAGACAATCAAGAAACTGCGCAATGACAAGTAAAGAAGCCATATTTCAAGCGCTGAAGGCAGCCAGGCCGGAGGTTTTCGAAAAGCCGGACCTGAGCGAAGTGAAATCGCTTTCGCTCCGTTATGAGGATCCGCTCGCACAGTTCTGCGAAGCTGTCAAAGGGAGCGGAGGAAAGGTCTTAAGGATAGAAGCCGAAGACTCTCCGGAAGATGCCGCCCGTTCGCTCTTTCCCGAGGCCGAGGACATCTGCATCGCGAAAGGAGAGTTCGGAGTTGCCGAGAACGGCTGTGTCTATCTCGAGGAGCCAACGGATATGCCCCGGGTGAAGTATTTCATCTCAGACACCCTTGTCATTGTCATTGACGAAGAATCCATCGTGGCCAATATGCACGATGCCTATGACCGTCTCGGCGAAGAAGTCAAAGGCTATGGAATCTTCATCTCCGGGCCTTCCAAGACCGCCGATATCGAACAGGCTCTTGTCTTCGGTGCCCACGGAGCCCGCTCAGTCGGAGTGCTGCTTGTCCGGCGCCGTATTGCTCCAGCGACGTAATGCTCCGGCGCCGTGAAATGTAAATACCTGGCACACAGCTACTTATGCAAATTAACCTAGTGATTTTTCACCAGGTTGTTTTATGTAAGTCACTATGCCACAACCAGTTATCCCGCACGGTCGGAAAGACAGTGAGGCGAAGTGTTGTCTGACCGTATGGAACGAGTTCAAGGTACTGGAGGGGACCAGTCGGGAGAGGCTCTTTGGGAAGGTCAGGAGTGAGAAGTTCCCCCTTAGGACCTTTGTCGAATTCCCAGCGGATCGGACGTACAGGGACCCGGAGACGAGGCGTTCCGGACCCGGCGCTTCCGGCAATGAATTCTGCCTCTGCGTCCGGACCGAGAGCGAAGTTCCAGGGACCGGCAGGACGGATATCCCAGCAAGGGAAGGCATTGTCATCGGCAGGATACTTCCCGTTCATATTGGCATAACGGATCGTATCTTTCTTATAATCAGCAGGTATCGCATAGCTATAGACAAGCGGTCCTCTCTCGAAATATACTCCTCCGCCGTAGGCGCTCCGTCGCTCGATTATCATCGGTAGCGACACGACCACGCTGTCCCCGTCAGTCCAGCTACGGTCCATACTCACAAAGCTGCCAGCCTTGGAAGGCAACAGGGCACCATTCAGCGAGACCGCTGATTCCGTGCACCAGCAAGGTATTCTGACAGAAAGCTTTGCACTCTGCTTGCCGCCTTTCAGCCTTGCCCTGATAATTACCTTCTCCCCGTATGGATATTCAGTTTCCTCAACGAAGCTAAGCTTATCATTGAAGCGGAACTCCGACGGACCATACAGAGCCGCTACCGCCTCATTCTCACCCCGCAGCCACATCCGGGCCGCATAGTTAGGGTACAGACGGTGGATATTGCCGGCGCAGCACTCCGTCTGGTGCGTAGGACGGTAAGCCATCCAGGTGGAGCAGTAATTGTCCTTGTTATGGTTGGAGGTTCCTGTCGCAATAAACTGATTGACAGAGGAATAATACTGCAGGACCTTGAAATCGGAAGTCACGCTTCCACTGCCGGCGTTGAACACTATCTTTTCAAGCAGATCCGCATATTTCGCATCCTTGAGTATCTCCAGATAATAGCCCAGAGTCCAGCTCATATCCACGGCGTTGCAAGTCTCGTGGCTATGACGGATATCCCTACCCTGGAGCCATTCCGCGCTGGTGAAGAGCCCGTCGGGAAGGCCGTCCTCCTCATAAAGCCTTGCCAGTGAGCTTTCACCCAGCTCGCGGTACCACTCGTCTCCAGTAGCGGCATAAAGCATTATCGGAAGCTTAAGAATCTCGCTAATGGTCACTCCGTGCATCTTGTACGGCTCATCGCCCTGGAGGAATTCCGGCGTCACGCGGTCGTCCCGACTGGTCTTGATGTCCCCAAGTAGCTCCTTGCGGAATCTGAACGCCGAGTCCGCTTTTTCGACAAGAGACCTGTCCCCGGTCTTGGAAGCCGTCCATAGCATTCCTTCCAGCGAAAGGATATCCCTCTTGCGGATAAGCTGCTCCATCGGAATGGAATTGTAATGGCGAGTAAGCGCTTCAAGGATAGCGGGATCCGGAGCCACGTCGTAGCGGGCTTTCATAGCCCTGAAAAAAACTGCGAAAGGCCAGGTATATTCCACCAGCTTTGAGCCGAGACGACCGTTTTCCCAGGGATGCTCCAAAGTATAGTCTATCCCGGCCTCCCCTTTCGAGATAAACTCCTCGTCATTAAGCAGATAGCCAAGGCGAAGAAGTCCGTCAGTGTAGTATGCGGTCTGCTCATAGCGCCACCAGTCGCGCCCGTGTTCCCCCATCCTGGGGATTTCACCGGCCCAAAGACAGGTATTATACGGATATGAAAGCGCCTCGGGATGGCCGGTCAAGCCTTCTTTCTGAGACTCAAGCTTTTCAAGGAGCCAGCCTTCCGGCCGGATATCCCGAAGGCTGCCCTCCTGCCACTGCTTATCGGCAGAATCACAAGCAGAAAGCAGCCCTGATACAGTCAGGACTGCTGAAACTATAATTGAAAATCTCATCACAACTTACCAGGATACGCTGCGAGTATAGCTGTTGCCGAAGCGGTCGGTGACTGAGATGGTACCGCCGTTGCAGCCTGCGGGAGGCGCCACGCGGAAGAGGGTCGTTATCTGGCCGGCAATGATTGACGTATAGCCCTCATAGGCATGAAGGACACTGTTGTTTGCCTTATAATAAGAACGGATTTCGGTCATTGCAAGGTCATGAATCTTTATAGAGTCCATGATGGAATAATCCCTGGGATTATAAGCATCGTGGACACAAATCATCTCGACAGGAGTACCTCCGCCGTCGGGTGTAAAGACCGGATTCGCCCATTTGGCGTCCCATAGGAACACGTTGACATAGACGTACTCGTCACCGTATGAGCCTTTCGGATAGGCGTGCATCTGATAGGCGTCACTCAACGTGCCGCTGCCGTCTTTCATAACAGCAATTCCGCTCGCATTGTAGTTCCAGTCCCTGTAGGTATAGGAAGGAGCCGAATAAGAGGGGCTGTTAAGGTTGCCCACCCACGTCGCAGTCTGGTATTTGTTGGGATGGAAATGCCAGGAAATGTCATTGCCGTCCACCTCTACGATGGTAAAGCCGCGGGGAGTACCGTTTGCAAGATACTCATTGGTCCAAAGCTCGCCGGTGGAACGGGCCAGGGTATGGACCTGCGTATTCTTGTTTCGGTGAGTGGTCGGATAAATGTAATTGAAAGTGCAGTGGGAATCTCCGCCCCAGGCGTGTACCTCCGGATAAGAGTTCAGCAGCGCGCCGTAATCACGACCATGATTTGAGGTATTCGTGCGCTCGTTGCCATTCTCCAGCTTGAACATCGGAGCATGGGCAAAGACCATAAGCTTGGTGGTCTTGGGAATATATGAAAGATCCGCCTGCAGCCAGGCCCATATCCGGTCTGTCAGGCCGTGCCCGGACTTGGTAAGTTTATTACTATTCTCCGGATTCTTCTCCATGATAAGGTCATCGAGGACTATGCAATGAAGCTGCCCTAAATTGAAAGAATAGCTGCAAGGGCCGAAATACGACTCGAACTCCACAGATCCGGCTTCATCGGTGGCAGCGGCCGGATTATGGTCGTGATTGCCGATAATATTGTAAGTCGGGAAACTGAAACCCGATATCCCGCTCACATAATTGGCGAAGAGTCCCATGTCCTCATGGACGATATCGCCAAGGCATACGCCGTAAACCTGCTGGCCGGAGATGTTTGATGCAACTTCGTTCAGGTCCGTATAATAGTCTTCACAAACATCGAGGGAATAAAAAGCAGCTCTGTCTATCGACCAATATGCGGAGGATCTCGGCTGAGGATCGGCGCTGACAAGCAGGGTGAAACGGTCAGGATTGGCGACAGGTGTCAGGGTGAATGTGCCGCAATCATAGACTCCGTTCGAAGGAGTAAAGTCCGAGAGGAGCTTGTAGAAGCACGGAAGGCCGCTTTCCACCGGAGGCATATAGCCCGAAGGAGTGCTGACGTGGATGAACTTGGTAGTCGCGGGATCAACATTCAGATAGAAACGGCCTGTCACAGTGGTCTTTACACAGTGCTCGCCGTCGGAGACAACTACGTCCTTAAGCAGTTTGCCGTCAGAGCCCATAACCACTCCGGTGACATTGTAATCCTCCATCACGAGGTCTTCCTCCTCCATCTCCGGGATGCCGAATTCGGACTCGGTGTGGCCGGCAAATTCGAATACCGGCATATTCACAAGTTTGCCAGGCCCCAGAACAGCCTCCGTGCTCTTCTTTTTCCGCATCACCTGGCCCTCGGAGTCAGTAAGCGTGACCGTAAAGCCCTGGCTATAAGTTCTTGCGGGGACACAGATGAATATATCAAGAGCCTCCGAAGAAAGGGCCTCTCCTACTGTTAGCGTAAGCTTTTTGTCGGCATCGGCATCGGAGTTTTCGCTGAGTGACGGAACCGAGTAATCAATCCCGAAACTGCCGCAGAGCTGCTCTCCCCCGTTGCCTTCGAAAGCAACTTCCGAAAGGGTGACGCTCGCACCTGTCTTTGCCTTGACGGAAATCTTCACAAGAGCCGTAAGGTGGGATACGCTCAATGACTCCACAAGCGAGGTGGAACTGCCGGCAAAAAGTATGGCGGCAGGGTCGAAGGAGCCGGCCGTATAGGCCTGGGTGGCGGGAAGGCTCACGTGGGTGGCGTCCACATAAGATGAGGCGGGATAGAGGATTGAGTAGGGTGAATTAAGGATACCGTTGAAGGTAAAGGTCGTCGAAAGAGTGTTTTCGGCAATCCCTGATAGAGGTTCCGAGGCCACTCCGTTCACACAGAGCCGGTCTCCGTCGGACCAGTATACCTTCCGCTCTCCGTTTTTGGAAGCGCCGAGGTAGGATTTCGCGTCCGGAGTGCCCACAGTAATTCTGGTAACTCCCTCTGACTCAACTTCTTTAGTCTTAACGCAGGAGGCGGCCGCAAGAGTCAGCGCCGCAAGAATGCCCCATTTGAATACCTTTTTCATACACAGCTAAATTGCAGGTCATTTATAAGCCTCAAATTTAGCTATTTATCTCGACAAATCCTAAAAACCTGCCCCCAAAAAACTGCCGGCAGGGCCCGGGCGGGCCGTACCGGCAGTAAGATAAAAGATAATAGAGTCAGAGACTAAAGGTCAGCTACATTGCCGCCACCGTCGGTGAATGAACCTGTACCAGCGATGTTAGCAGCCACGCTATTAATCGTTGCCTTGTAATGACAGTTCTGGATAGTGTTGCCAGAACCGGAAATCCCAACTATGGCACCTCCGGCGACATTGGCATCTCGATTACCATTATTATCGGTATGGTAAATCTCCGTCACGCTACTCTGGCATCCATCCACCGTAGTGGCGTCAAGTTTAGCGGCGATTCCACCGCCACCGTTAGCCTGCAACTGCGATGAATAAATCTCTGTCCCAGTAAAGTCGCAATTGGTAATGCTTCCGTTCTGCACCCAACCAGCGACACCGCCAGCATAATAAGCGCTGCCAGTAAGAGACGTTGTTTTATTGTCGCTGCCTGAGATAGAGACATAATTTGCATATCCGACAATACCACCTTGGTAACCACGACGAGAGCCAAGATTTGCTGTGTTATGCTCACAATCACTGATAGTTATAGGTGATCCATCAGCTCCAATAACAAAGGCTGCGATACCTCCTGTAAAGGCATTAATTGTATTACTACTAGAATTTACAAACTGGTCATTACGGACATCCGCGGTGTTGGTACAGCCAGAAATCGAAGAGTCTCCCGAGAGATAAGCAACAATCCCGCCCGTAAAGCAAGATGTTGAATTGTGCTTTATCGGATTCCCTCCGTGGACATAGCCATTATTGGTACAATTTGTAAATGTTACGCCTGCACCCTTGGCAAGGACACCACCGGAATAAGTATCAGTATACTTACCCGTATCTGTATCCTTCGTTCCTCCCTTCCCATTGTTGTCAAAGAACACCTCTCCGTTATTGATGCATCCGGACATGGACGCAGTCTTGTCAGCGGCAAGCGTGCCCATGATTCCTCCAACACAGCCGTTTATGGTTGCATTCGAAAGGACAGCATTCAGTTGATAAGTCGCAAGGCCGTTGTTGGTGGAATTGGCAATGGAAACATTCGTTGCAGAATAGCCCAGGATTCCACCCACACTATTGTCGGAATTGGCTGAGACGAGAAGATGTACCTTGCCTTCAGTCCCGGTTGAACAGTTGTTATTGCAAGAAGATATAGAAACATCGGAAGAACCGTCCAACTTACCGACAATACCTCCGATATTAATATCTGTTACAGCTGTCGTACCGTTACACTGGCTGTGGATATAACCACTGTTATCGCAACTCGATATGGCTGCATCCACGTCATCCGAAGTCGTAAAGAAACCAACGATACCGCCGATATAGTTGCCGGTGTGAGCAGCCGCCTTGGCATTTACATTGAAATACACCTCACCGGAATTTTCGCATCCGCTGACCTCTACGTTGGCTGAGCTGTTGACTTCACCGACAATGCCTCCCATATAGAGTTTGTTCATCACATTTGCGGCACTCAGTTGGAAGACAAGATTCCCGGAATTGGTAACATTCTTCACAGAAGCCTGGGCACTGCCAACAACGCCACCGAAGCGGAGACCGGCGGTAGTGACTGTAGTGCCGTTATATATATCCTCAATATTACCGGTATTGGAGATTCCCTTTGTACTTCCACCGTCAATTGCGGAAGTAGAAAGACCAATAACACCACCAAACTTAAGTTCTACACCGGCGCTGTTTTCTGTTCGGTCCAGACTGATATTCCCGGCATTGCTGACACCACTGACAGTTCCCGCGTTATTCCCGATGACTCCGCCAACCTCTCCGACACGAACGCTGTACGGATTGATATTGGTTGTGGTAAGATAAATCGATCCCCCAGAAGTATTGGAAGAGGATGTAACTGTTCCTGTATTGTACCCGACGACACCGCCGATTTTCTGAATACGCGGAGTTGAACGGGATTCAATAGCGGCGTTGTTGACACATCCGGAAACGGTACCAGCCGAAGCGTTGGTTCCTACTATACCGCCCACGTTGTAATAACGGGAATTACTGTTACTCGCCGTCCCATTAGCACCAGTCGTGAGGACAAAGTTCTGGATGGTAGCACCATTCGTACAATCCTTGCACAAACCGGCATTCCATCCTGCAATTCCTCCTTGAACCAGGAAATATGCAAGCGTGGTATGGTTGATGAGCGTTCCGGAATAACTGTTGCTATTGGGCATAGTCACTTCCTTGGGGTTGTCGGTAGTCTGGCAATTATCCACGGTACCGCCTAAGTTGCCACCGACAATGCCGCCGACGTACAGATACGGGTCAGACGTACTTGTACTGGAAACCCTGGCCTCGGTCTCAAGAGTTCCATTGAAGTAGGAATCCTTTATCACTCCGGAAGCATTGGTAATCTCTCCTACAAGTCCGCCGATGTATGTCTTTTGAGTTGTAACAGAATAATCTGCAGGGACGGTGATATTACCGGCATAAGTACAACCATCAACAGAGCCTACGACTACACGGCCGACGAGGCCGCCGAGCGCTGTTACCTTTGATACATTTCCTGCAGACATAGTAACATCGGCAGCAACAGAAACGTTTTTCAAAGTCCCCCGGTGATAACCGACAACAGAGCCATGATCCATTTCTGCGCTATTATTGTGTGTAAATGTGAACGAAGAGGTATTGTCGATATTAAAATCAATAATCTTAGCACTTGAACTTGTCGCCTTGAAAAGGGGAATCGTCGCAGCCAAGCCGCTTATAGTATGGTTATTCCCATTAAAAGTACCATCAAAATATTTGTCATCAGCATCACCGAAATAGCTTATTTTCAATCCAATACCTCCTGTGTGATTGAAAGCGGCGGAAGTTGTGGCGTCGAAAGTGATGTCCTGAGTCACCGTGGCAACTAAGCTGGAACCGAGAGCTTCATACTCATTGTTATTGTAAGCCGTAGCGAAGGCAATCAGATCTTCGGCGCTGGCGATCTCGATACCGGTCTCTGTACCGGAAGGCACAAAGTCGAACGGAGTCATGTTATACACCTTACCGGCGACAAGAGTTGTTGATGCGCTCTTGCTCTTGGTCATAATATGACTGTTCTCATCCTGAACAATGACCTCGAAACCGCTGGTGTAGGTGCCGGCAGGGACTACAAGATAGTACTCGACAGCGGTTGATGTAGAAGTTGCAAGAGACTTGGCAACACGCACTTCCTTATCCGCATCGGCAGAGGAATTGCTAGTAAGAGTAGCAGTGGAATAGTCGATTGCAAATGAGCCGCAGACCTGCTCCCCAGCCTTACCCTTGAAACGAACAGCGACGATATTGTCGGTATCAGCTGTTGCCTCTGTTGAGCGCTTCACGGAAATGTGGAGCACGGCACAGAGGTGCTTGAGAGAGAGGGAAGATCCGTCTGCTGAGTAACCCGCCATAGGACTCATTCCGTCGGCGAAACCACCAGTCTCGTATGTCTGCACGTACGGAAGTGTAACATTATCATAATTACTTACAGTCACGATAGAAGCAGGATAGACGACATTGTACGGAGCGGAAATCATCGCGGACTCTGTCTCACCAAAGGTAAATAAAGTAGATTGAGTTTCATCCGCAAGTCCGGAAAGCGGTTCAGAAGCAACGCCATTAATGGCGATCTTGTCGCCATTGGACCAATAAACTTTACGCTCACCAGAGCCGTCAGAGGCGCCGAGGGTGGTCTTCAGCTGGGGCTCAAGGCTGACTTCGAGGGTGAACTTTTCTCCGGAGGGAGCGGGAGCCTCGATCTCCTCGCGTGTGCAGGAGAAGGCTACGGAAACGATTGCCGCAAATGCTGCAAACTTCAAAATATTGCTTATATTTTTCATCGCTTCGTTTTCATTAAGGATTAGTTTGATCATCGTCCCAGGTCATATCTTCCTCCTGGACATTGGGAACGGTGTAACTGCCGCACAGGTTCCCCTCAAGGAAGAAGGGAACGAGCTCGGTTACGGGTGTTAAATAAAAATTCTTCATAGTTCTTAATCGAGAATATAAGTTCCGGAGACGGTAGCGCCGTCATCGGTGGTGATTAGATTTGATTCAAGGGTAATGGCAGCGCCGTCGAGGGTGCCTTTGATGCCACAATCTTTGATGACGGTGCCATCGGCAGCCTTGCTGACGAGTACAGCCGCTTCCGTTGCTGTGCCATCGGTGCCCTTGGTAATGGTAGCACCATCAATAATGCAAGCATCGATACTGCTTCCGCTGTCAAGCAGATAGGCAAGACCGCCGATATTCTTAACTGTCTTGATTGTTCCCTTGAAAGTACAGCCTTTCAAGGAAGTGCCGACAGCCCAGCTGACGATACCGCCGTTACCTATGCCGCTCTTGTTTCCGCTGACCTCGCCGCTGACCTCGTTACTTTCGAGGGAAGCGTTCCCGGCATAAGCGGCCACACCGCCGACATAACCACGGTAGTTGGTAATAGCTTTAGCAGAATTTGCGATACACTCCTTCACCGACGCAGGAGAGTCTGCTGTTCCTACAATAACGCCTACGATACCTCCTCCGAAAGGAGCTCCAATAAGGGTTGTCCTGTTATTGTAGTTCTGGGACCATACCTGACCGGTATTGGTGCAGGAAACTATCTCAAGACCGGCAAGACCATTAATGGCTGAAGCAGAGTGGTCGGCCATAATGCCGACTATGCCGCCGACATAGGTGCGACGGTCGTTAATTCCACCGCTTGTTTCTGCACCGAGAGTATTTTCGGCGTGTGCAAGAGCAGAATTCGTGCATCCAATCACTTTGCTCTCCGCCCCATTCAGGCAACCGGCGACGCCTCCTACAGAAATACGCGCATAAGCATTCCGGTTCACCGTATCAGAAGATTTTACGGCTCCATCATTGATGCAATCCTTAAGGGTAACGGCAAATTTCTGACCATATCCCAAGATACCGCCGACATCAATGGTAGCAGAGGTCGCTGTAGTAGGAGTATTGCTGAGGATGGCAGCCATATTGGAACAACGTTCGACGGTCAGCGCAGCCGTTGCACCGCCGACAATTCCGCCCATTCCAATATAGCGGTTAGACTGTCCTCCATCAGCCTGGTTGGTACGCGTCAGAGTTCCGTGTTCGAAATTGGTGCAGTCGATAACCTGGCCGGCAGCATCGCCTACTATACCGCCGCCCCAGAGTGTTGTACTCTGGCAACGGGTGGCAAGGGCGCCGTAATTCTGGCAGGTCTCGATACTTCCGAGCGAACGACCGGCAATACCGCCGATACGGCAAGGCGTAGTATTGGCACGGGCACCATTTGAAACAATGCTGATATCAGCGGCATTGTAGGAGTTGCTGATAGTGATTTTCTCTGTCACCCAGCCGGCGATACCGCCGACAGCCGGAATCAAATTACCGCGGACGTCAAAACTTGCAGGATCGGCCGGATCGGAAGCTATGCAACCAGTGATGCTGCCTTTGTCTCCGCCACCGGCGATACCTCCTATATCAAAATAGGTCTTCGCCGAACTGCTGATTCCGCCATACTCGGTCCCGTCAGAAATGGTGATATTACCGAGGAAGAAGGTATTATCGATGGTTCCATAGTCGGTAAGATAGCCGGTAATGCCGCCGATATAGGCATAGTTGCCGGTCAGCGTCACCCCGCTTTGGCTACATATAATATTACCTTGCATCGAGCAGTCCTTGATACTTCCGCCGTAGTTGCGTCCGACAAAAGCTCCATAATACTGATTAGCGCTGGAAACATTCTCTATATTGCCGATGACCAGGTCGCCGTCAATAACACAATGGTCCAGTTTACCTTTGTGGCGTCCGACTATAATGCCGTGCTGGGTAATCGTGGCCGGAGAAGTGACCGTAACGATACAGTCATCCGCAAAGTTCAGATTCTGGATGATTCCGGCGGAACCGGTATAAGCGAAAAAGGGTTCTGAACCGGTATATCCGTGGACCGTGCATCCGTTACCTTCAAACAGGCCGTTGAAATAGTTGGTCCCGCCATTTCCGTCATCTGCCTTTCCGATACCGCCGGTAGCGGAGAACTCGGCCGAAGAAGCAGCGTCAAAGACGAGGTCGGTGCTTACGTGGACAATTGGTTCTTTACCTTCAAAAACTCCACTGTTCCAATCCTCGGCGAACTTGATGAGGTCGGCCGGGGAGCTGATGACGACATCGATTGCGGTGCCGGTGGGGACAAATTCAATCTCGGGGAAGGCTTTGATCCGGCCGGCGACGAAGGTCTTGGGAGAGGTCGTGGAGATCTCCATAAAATGGCCCTGGACATCGGTCAGGCGGACTTTGAAGTTATAGCTGCCGGCAGGGACGGGGATGAACAGATCCTGGGCCGCGTCCGTAAGGGTCAGGTTCGGACGGATTGTGACGATCCTGTCCTGTTCGACCGGATTGAGATACGGAGTCAGTTCGCCTGTCTGGAAGTCAACGCCAAAAACGCCGCTGAGCTGGGTGTCCTCACTGCTGATCGCGACAGAGACAATCTTGTCGAGGTCGGGATTCTCCCCGCTGTACTTCTTGACGGAAAGCTTGATGACGGCAGTGATGGGCTTGACGCTCATAGATTCGGCGTCGCCATAGCCGACAAGGGGAAGTATACCGCTCTTGGCCTGCTGGGGCAGTGTCACGGAAAGTTCGTCCTTCCAGCTGGTTTCGGGATACACGGCATTGAAGGGAGGCTCGACCAGAGATTTGAATTCAAAGGTGGCGCTGGCGCAGTTCGCCGGCAGCTCGGAAAGCGGCTCGGATACGACGCCATTGACGGCTACCTTGTCACCATTGGCCCAGTAGACAGCACGGACGCCCTCACTGAGTTCTCCGACAGTGGTTTTCGTATTATCCGCAGTAAGAGTAATGTAAGTCTTAGCCTTTACTACAGGTTCATCCTGCACAAGCTTTTCCCTGGTGCAGGAAAGAGTAAGAAATATCGACACGCAGCCGATAATTGCGAATATCCTTTTCATACTACCACTCCTCCTCCTCTTCCTGATAACCCGGGATAGTCGCGGATGCAAGGAAGTTCTTCTCGATAAGGCCTTCCTTGACCCTTGTCTGCGGAGCCACATAGCTTCTGCGCAGTTCAAATAGTGTTTTTTCCATCGTATAATAGTATTTAATGATTATTTCAGTTCAACTGTCTCGCTGTAGGTCTTGCCGAACATATCGGTCACGCGGATTTCACCGACCTTCGCCCCTTCGGTAGGAGTGACTTTCCACATAAGGGTCTTCTCGTTCGGCTTGCAGTACTTGCGGGTAGTCTTGTTGGTAACCTTGTCGAAAAGTATCTGATAGTCAGGGTCAGTGCCCAGGAACTCGTTCATATCCGCGACTTTGACGCCATTCTCGTACCATTCAGGAATGCTCCAGCCTTCTGACCAGTTCCAGACATTGCAAAGGACCGACCCGTCGCCGGTGCGCGAAGGAGTATAGGCGCGCATCTGATAATTCTCATCCCTGCCCACGCTCTTGTAGAACCATTTGATGTCCTCGCCGCTGACTTTCATTACCATATAGCCCTGGGGTTCTCCGCTTGGCGAGAGGTACTCGTTCAGACGGAGGGCGCCGGTGGCGCGGGCCACGCTGATGGACTGGATGTTCGGGGCACCGTGTCTGGTGTCCTTCCCGGCGTAGTTGTAATAGAAATTCTGGTGATTGTGACCGTTCCAGGCATAGACTTCCTTGTACTGACGCAAGATGTCGAGATATTCCTGGTAATGGAGGCTGTAGACATTATGTGAGCCGTGAGGGGAAGAGTTCGGGGTCTTGAACGGATTATGGTGGGAGCAGGTCATAATTATCTTGTCCTTAGGGACATAGCTCAGATCCGCCTTGAGCCATTCAAGGGCACGGTCGTCAAGGCCGTAATGGTAGCTCTTGCTCGTATTGGGACGGTCGTAGAGAATCGTGTTGAGCACGATATAGTGGATGTCTCCGAGGTCGAAGGAATAGTGCTCAGGGCCGACATAGGTCTCGAAGAAGACATTGCCCTGTTCGGTCTCGAAGAGATTGGCCTGGTCGTAGTCGTGGTTTCCTATCACATTGAAAGTGGGGCACTTGACTATGTCGGCGCCGTCGAGATAATCGTCCCAGGCGCTCATATAGTTATAGACCAGGTCACCGAGGTTGATGCAATAGACATCGCCCGTCTGGGAGGCGCGGTAGGCCTCGGCGTCAGGTGCGACGGTGCTGTGCCAGGCTTCCATAGACCCGTCAACCCCAAAGGGACGGACCTGGGGGTCGGCTATCATAAGGATGATGTAGTCCTTGGAGGCAGCTTTGAGGTCCAGGACGAAGTCTGCCTTGACGGCGTCGGCATAGCGGGGCACCCTCTTGAAGCACTGAGGCATTCCGCAGTAAGTCGGGATAACCGCTCCGGCAGGAATGCTCAGGTAGATGAAACGGGCCTCGGAAAGATCGCTCGCGAGCTTGTAAGTCCCGTCTGCGGCAGTCTTGGTGCAGAGGCGTCCGTCAGTGACGATTATACCCTCCAAAGGCTCTCCGGCGGAGTTTTTGACGATGCCGGAAACTGTCGAGCCGTCGGCGGATTTTTCAGCAGGGACAGCCCAGTCTTCAGGGGCGCGCCCTCCGGTCTTCACATTGGTGGAGACAAAGCCGCAGATATTGCCCTTGCGGCCGGAAGCACAGACTATGCGCCCGTCGCTGCTGCAGTCCCTGATCTGGCAGAGAAGGCCCTCAGGGACATCCGCGAAACCGACTATACCGCCGGCGTGGATGGCGTTCTTATTGGACGAATCATATTTGTTGCCGCCTGAACCGGCATTCACGAGGCCGTGATTGACGCAGTTGCGGACCGATGCTGCAGCGTCCTGGTTCTTCGGAATGTAAACCTGCCCCACGATGCCGGCAGCAGTGCTGCGGGAGCGGGAACTTATGCCTTCGAAACTGACTTTACCGTTGTTGACGCAGCCCCTGACGTGTACAGGACGGCGGATACTTCCTACAATGCCGCCGGAAAAAGACGGAAGCTCTCCGATTGCGGTGACCGTTCCGTTGTTTATGCAGTCAACAATGGTCACGGCCGAATGAGGAATGCCGACAATACCGCCGATATCAGCGCCGCCTACGCCCTCAAGGGTAACGCCGGCGAAATTGTCACAGCGTGCCATATCGCCCTTTGTCTGGCCGACGATGCCGCCGATGTGCCCGTGAGCAGCAGATGTGCCGCTCTCGGGAGCACGGCTGTCAGCCTTGACTTCTCCCCGGTTGACGCAGTACTTCAGAGTTCCTGAGTTAGAGACTCCGACTATACCTCCGAGGAAGAAGTTCTTGGCATCGGTGATGAGAGTGACGGCTCCGTCGTTGGTACAGCGGGCGATGGTGGAGCCGACGATAGCCTTGCCGTGGCATCCGCCGGCGAGGCCTCCGAGGCAAATATTGATCTCGTCCTTATGCTCGGCGATTACGTCGGAAACAAGTTTTCCGTGGTTGGCCGAGCGGAGGATGATATTGCGGTTGACACCGGCGAGAGAGCCGATGAACACATTGTTTGAAGTATAGGAGCACTTGTGGGCGATACTGCCGTAATTCTCACAGTCTGAGATTGTTCCGAGATTGGTGTCCGCTATGAATCCAAAGCAGTAAGCCTCGGATTTGGTGCTGAGCTTGGCTTTGCAACTTGCGTCTATGACAAGGTTCCGGACAACGCCCTCCTGGGCGATTTCACGAATCAGACCGTGCTGGGCTTTCCAGCCCTTGATAGAGTGACCTTGACCGTCAAGGATGCTGTAGAAAGTCTGGATCTGAGGCAGATTCTTGACCTTGGAAAGGTCTATGTCCGCGGTCAGGACTATGACGGAGTCCGCCGAACACCATTCCAGGATATCCTGGCCGTCGTTGTATGCGGCGATGAATTTTTCCAGGTCCTTTGCAGAGCCTATTCCGCCCGCCCACGCGCACGCGCACGTAAACGCAAAGACGAAAGAAAGAAGTATCTTTTTCATTACCAAGTAATTGTCGATTTGTAAGTATTGCCGAAGCGGTCTTCCACGCTTACCGTTCCGCTGCCGTGTTCCGTATTGGGACGGACACAGAACATAGACTCTGTGTTGTTAGCTTCGAACTTGTAGGATGATCCGGCAAGGGCGGGATTGTTCTTTACATAGTAATCCCGGATTTCCTTCATACTGAAGGCGTATTTATAATTTGTGGTAGTTACCCTTGTCATTTTGCTGGTAAATCCGTCAGTAACGAAACGAGGATTCTTCCACAGCTCGTCCCAGAGGAAGATATTTGCGTAGATGTAACCGTCACCGTAGAGTGTCGGGTCGAAAAGCTGCATCTGGTAACTATCGTCGAGAGCTTTCCCGCCGGAGCGCATTTTCGCGCGTCCACTTTCGTCATAATCCCAATCGCGATACTTATACTCAGGTCCCGTATAATTCCACGAGTTGCTGCCGGAACTGCCCTTCCCGTCATACTTCGCCGTCTGATAGTACATAGGCTTGAATTTCCAGCGACAGTCACCGTTGTCATAGTCAAAGACGACATATCCGCGAGGAGTTCCGTTGGAGCCGAGATACTCGTTTGTCCACAGTTCCCCGGTGACGCGGGTAAGGGTATGAGATTCGATAACCGGGTCGTCCGTATTCACGTAATTGAATGAAGTGTGGGTATGACCCGCCCAGGCATAGACTTTCTTATACTTGTGAAGCAGAGCCTTGTAATCCCCGTAATGCTTGGCTTCACTGCGGTCCTTTCCGCCTATCATTCGGAACATCGGAGAATGCGCGCAGACCATTATGGTCTTGTCTTTGGGCACATACGAAAGGTCGTTTTGCATCCACTGCCAGATTTCATCGGTGAGCCCGTTGTCGCAGGCGTTGGAAATCTTGCCGTCGACGAGCTTGCCTATCATATTGTCCAGAATCAGGAAATGCAGGTTGCCTAGGTCGAAACTGTAATTGGCAGGTCCCAGGACACTCTCGAAGGGACGCGCGGCGTCGCGGTCGTTGGTGGTGCAGGAGGTATTGTGGTCGTGGTTGCCGATTACATTGTAGTTCCTCGCTCCGGTGGAAGCCATTCCGCTGCGGTGTTTCGAATGGTAGCTGAGCACTTCGTGGACAATATCTCCGAGCCCCATTGCATAGACATAACGGCCGGAAATGCCGTCCACGACCTCTTTCATATCCTTGTACATATCATTGCACAGCTCCAGCGAATGATATCCCATATTATCGTAGCCGGCACCGCTCGAACGAGGCTGCGGATCGGCATAGATAAGCACGGTGAAACGATTCGGATTGGGAATCTTCTCAAGCTTGAATGTCACGCCGCTGTACTTCCCGTCCTTTTTCGTCAGATCCTTCAGGAATTTCCAGAAAGTAGGAGTACCGTCCTCGAGAGGGGCGCTGTATTCGGAAGGAGTGCTGACAAAGACGTAATCCGTATTGGCGAGGTCGGCCTCAAGCCCCCACTCGCCCTTTGCGTTGGTCTTGGTGCAGTGAAGGCCGTCGGAGACGACTACTCCCTCTATCGGATCGCCGGAAGAGGAGATGACCTTGCCCTGGATATTGCCGCTTACCACTGCAGGAGCGCCTCCGCCGCCGTTATCTGACGGGACGACGGTGGGTTCCTTCTTACAAGAGAGCGCTACAACGCAGAGTAGCGCAAAAACCAGTGTAATCCTTCTAATTGCCATTCCAATAACTTAATTCAGTAGCAGTACCTAAATTATTGCCGAAGACTGTGGCTTCAAGATTGTTTTCGGAAACCGGAACCGACTTGTAGTTGCCTCCGAACTTACACTTGGAAACAGTCGTATTTGCGGTAGAAAGACCCACGATGCCGCCAAGATAGCTTATTAGCGTACCCGAAGTCACGTGCGAATCCAAATTCCCGAAATAAGAGCAGCCGCTTACAGAGACGGCCTCGTTATCCATTACGTGACCGATTACTCCGCCTCCGTCGGCAGATTTCGCAGAGCCGGCTTGTACGGTGAAGAGGTTTCCTTTGGCAGTGCAATTCTCGACACTTCCCTTTCCGAAGCCGCCGACGATTCCGCCCTTGTAAGACGCCTGGTTAGAGGTCTTGCTCGCATTCCACTCCGATTTTCCGTCCCAGTTGCAATTATTGATCTTTGCTCCATAGGCATATCCGGCAATTCCGCCGAGGAAGCCGCGATACCCGACCAGAGTAGCCTTGGCGGTGCAGTCTGAGACTGTCACGGTGAAATTCTGGGCTGGAGACTTGTAATTGAACGCGCCGAGGATACTTCCCGTAACGAGTGAGGTATAGTTATCGCCGTTGAGATTCCCGGCCTCACGGTTACTGTATATATTATTATATAAGGAAGCCTGGCAGTTGCAGTTGGTAATGCTCATATCTCCGCCGTAGCAAAGTCCGGCTATACCGCCCATAATCATAGTATAGCCATTGCTCTTGGCACAGTAATCACCTCCGGTACCCTTTAAGCCAAGATCCGCAAGATTCTCACATCCGCTGAAGCTGGACGGAGCATTGACGAGTCCGACAAGACCGCCCACACAGGCGCGCCTGACAGTAACGGCTACATCGGTTTTCAATTCAACAGTCTGGGTACCTTTGTTGGTGACGCCTTCCATCGAGACTCCGGCGGCGGGCGAGGAATAATCGCATCCGCCGAGGACGCCGCCGATGCAGAGGTGCTGGACAGTAGGACCTTCGATAAGGTCAAGCACAAACCTGGTCTGGGTGGTATATCCCTTGACTGTCAGAGAAGCGTCGGCGTTGAGTTTGCCGACCAGCCCGCCGAAATAACCTTGGGCTCCGGAAGAAGACGCGAATTTGCCGATGGCGATTTCACCGGAGATGACAGACTTGTCGGAGGCGAAATCAAAACTCCACTCGCCTGCCGGGATAATGCCATAGAGTCCGCCGGCGCAGAGCTGGGTGGCATTGCCCTTAAGATCCATACTCCCGGAGAAGGCATTGCCGGAAACACTTGCCCCACTTTCGAGGACAGCCATCACGCCGCCGAGGTTCACTTTGCCGACACCGCCGGTCAGAGCGATCTCACAGGTGGATTCCGCATTCTTCAATTCCCCAAGTACCTTACCGGCCACACCACCGAAATACAGCGTTGTATTGCCGTCGTCCGTAGAAGAAACCCTGAGCACACCGCTGCTCTTACAAGCAGTCACGTGGGAATCGGCATCTGCAAATCCTACCACTCCGCCAACCCTGGCTTCCAGTTCATCGTCAGCGACGCCTGCGAATTCCAAGGAAGCTGCAAAGACACAGGACTGAACAGTCGTGGCCTTTGCGATATCAATGATACCGCCGAGCGAAGCATCCGTTTCATAAGTACCTGAATAATAGATGGTGCTCCCGCTGCCAAGGGTCACATTGCTTATTGTCGCGCCGTCACAATTATGGAAAAGTCCGGCACCGGCTTTAGCGAGGTTGATGACAGAATGAGAGTTGCCGTTGAATTTTCCCTTGAAGGGATTTTCGTCCGTTCCGATTCCCGTCCAGCCGCTGACTCCCTTCATATCAATGTCACCAAGCAAAACGACAGTTCCGTCCTTCTCCCAGTCCTCCGTCGATTTTCCTTCGGCGACAGCCTGGGTAAAGATTTGAAGACCTTTGGCGGTGATAATGCCGTGGGCGGGAAGGTAATCCTGCTGAATCTTCGGGAACTTGACGACGCTGGCTGACAGATTGGAGAGTATGAGCGAAAGCTCCACCTCCCTGAGTTCGGAGCAGTCACTGAGATTCTCTTCCAGAGTGAGGGTAACCGTCTCGGTACCGTCACCATTGGATACACGCTCTGACTTGACGAAATCAGGCAAAACGAAATCACTGATAAGATATTCAGGAATTATGAAACTTAATTTTGCCGGAGCATCATTTCCGAAGAAGATATCTCCGGCATCATTGTATTCCAGTTCGCTGCCAAACTGATTGACAGCAATCTCATCCTTTTCTCCTTTTTCATTACTGAACACAATCTTTCCATAGCGGGAGGCAGAAGAGTTCTCCTCGACATCGATCTTGAGAGTCGTCACGCTGCCCTCGTCATTCTCGCTCTCTGAAACTTTACTCACAGTCATCCAGGAAGCTGGCTCACTCTCCCAGGAAACTCCTTTAGGGGTAGTGACCGACAACTGAAGTTCGCCGCCTTTGCTCGGTGAGAGGAACCAGGGCTGACTTACTATGAAGCCGGCGGCATTCTGCTTCACTTCGAGAGTAAAACCACGGAACGGTCCGGCGACAAAGGTAAGAGTCGCGCTTTCACGCTCGTCGAAAGACTCGTTGGCAACGACATCCACTGTAAAACTGCCCGGGCCGCGGTGAGCTTCCTCGCGGACCGTACACCAGTTCCTGTTAGACTCGACTGACCAGACCAGATTCTCATTGTTCACCTTGACATCGACGGTCTTGAACCCAGACTTGGAAGTAAAGCTGAGAACATCGAGTTCTGATCCGTCAATTGCATAACTGACCTTCAGGTCTTTCGCCTCCGCTGCACGGCTATCGAGAACCTGCTTGTCGGAAAGCTTTTCCTGCTGGCAGGCTCCGATTGCGAGGACGGACAAAACAAATATGCTGATTTTTCTTTTCATAGTAATCTGATTTTATTGTCTTCCTAAGAGTCTCAATGCACGGGATTCAGCAGTGGAAGCCCACCAGACATCGGTCTGGATATTGTTAGTACCTCCAAGCCAACGGTCCAGAGCTTCCTGATGAGTCACGCTGTTGCGGTAGACCTCATCGGAGGGATAACGGAGACGTGTCGGAAGGATTCCTTTGTTCTCCGCGGCGGGACCATTGGTCTTCAGCAGAGGATAACCTGTCCGGCGGTAATCGCACCAGGACTCGATTCCGATGAAGAAGGTCGAAACCCATTTCTGTGTCAAAATAGCCTCAAGGGCATTGTCAGAATTGAACACCTTGCCGCTGAAAAGTTCACCATTATTAATATAGTCCACGAAAGATGTCACTTCGGAATCAGTCGCTTTCAAATCCGGGCGCCACTCGAGGATGCTCTCTGTGATTGCATCTGTGAAAATCTCCTGATAAGAACCTATGACGGAGGCCTCCGGGATATAACCTCGTGCGCCGGCTTCCGCGAAGATGAACAGAAGCTCCGAAAAATTCATCAGGGCATAGTTGTCAGCGTTCTTGAGGTTGAATGTCAATCCGGTCAAGGCTGAAGCCTCCTCGCCTTTAGTCATCCTGCCGACCCTGGAGTTACCCTGGCTCGAGAGAAAGTTAGCAAAGAAAGACTTCTGGTCGGCACTCAGCATCTGGGTAGGCGCAGCGCCAGCCTTGCGGTAGTAGCAATCCCAGCGAGGGTCTATCGGATGCCCACCGCTGTCAGGAGCCTTGTAGGCATAATAATACTTTGTACCGACGATTCCCCACTCTTCCTTCATCAAGTTTTCGGTAGTATCAAGCATCCGCCTCATCAGCACGTCGCAGGCAGCGACCGCGTTCCAGATACCGTTAGTGGTCGAATAGAAAGGGGTATGCATATACTCGTTGTCGTAGTCGAAAGGCACGAGCGCGGCATCATCGCGGGAGCGCATCACGGGATAGAGCCCGGCTCCGGAAAGATAGCAGGCATAGAGCTCGGCAAGTTTGCCCCGGACATCCACGAATTCCCATTTCTCATCCAGTTCAATGACTCCGCCGTCCTCTTCGACGACCTTCATCGCAATCCGGTTCAGGACCTTGGCATACAAAGTGTTTCCGAAACGGCGCCACTTGTCAAGGTCTCCCCGGAACGTAAGGTCGCAGATCGGAGAGAAATTAGTTTCCTCAGACTTTGAGAAAAGATCGTTGGCTTCTTCGAGCATTATGATGACCTGACGGTAGATTTCCTTCTGCGGGTCATAGCGGGTAGTATACTTATTAATCTCCGCTCCTTCCAGGGAAATCTGTCCGGCCTCGGTAAAAGGCACATCGCCGTAGGTGTCGGTGATGAGAGTAATCAGCTGGGCCTTGAGGACAAGGGCGACGGCCTGCAGAGAAAGGCTCTTCTCTTTTACTGCCGTCTCATACATCTTGCAGGCATTGCCGTACTGGATGTAGAGCCCTGACCAGATATCGTCAGAAGTGCCTTCCGGGATATTGTAGTTTGCAACAATCTTGGAAGTCACATCGGTGGAAGTCGAAACGGAATACTGCATCAGCATAGCCGTAGTCGAACGGAAGACGCTGAGCAGGTTGGACTGTGTCTTGAACAGTATGGGCTGGACGTATGACTCAGCCTTCGCCTGTGAGCTTTCCATTGCATAAGGATTGCGGGAAGCTTTCTCGAATTTATCACAGGAAATAGCGAAAAGCGTTACTGCAAGCAGCAAAAAAACATATCTCGTTTTCATACTCAGAACACAATATTAAGGGTTGCACCGAACTGAGCCGCAGAGGGCATCTGAAGAATTTCGAAGCCGGGAATGACAGCGCTTCCGCGCATTGTCACACCCTCGGGGTCGAAGCCCGGGAAATCTGTCCAGCAATAGAGATTGTTGCCATAGACGGCCAGCGACAGGGCGCTGATGAATTTCGTCTTTGCAAGAAGTTTCTTGGGGAACTTGTACTCGAGACGTACTTCCCTGAGCTTGAGGAACTGAGTGGAGACGAACTGAGCTTCCGCATTGGTCTGCTCGTACAAAGCTCCATAATAAGAGGCGATGTTCTTTGCCTCGATCTTGTCAGTATTGATCACATAGTTGCCGTCGTCAGTTTCCTTGACTCCGACGGGGACGAGACCGTTCTCACGGCCTTCCAGGGTAGCGATACCTTTACCGCGGTAGTTCAGCACCCAGTTGGTGTAGGAGAAGACGTGGCCGCCGATCTGGCCGTCAAAGCCTACATAAAGGCTCAGGTCTTTCCACTTGAGAGTGGTGTTGAAGCCGCCCTTGCCGAGAGGCGCGCAGTCGCCGAGAAGCTGGAGTTCAGTCCCCGTCTGGGGCATACCCTGACGGTCGAGGACCAGCATTCCGGATACATCGACCATCTTTCCGTTGCTGTCAATGGCAACTGAACCTTCGGGAGCCCTCTTGTAACCCTTGCCGTACATATTGGTAAGGCTGCCGCCCTCGTAGGCGGTCATATAGGCGTGGGTGCTGTAAGAGGCTATGATCCAGGAATCGATACCTTCGCCGAGCGAAAGGACGGTATTCTTGTTCATTGTCCAGTTAGCACCGAGTTTCCACTGGAAGTCCCTGGTCTTGATCACGGTACCATTGACGGATGCTTCAAAACCGCGGTTGCGGATGGAACCGGCGTTGACATAGATGGAATTGACGCCGTTCGCTATTGAAATAGGCATCTGGGAGATAAGGTCCTTGGTCGTGGAGTCATAGAACGCCACGTCGAAGGAGAGACGGTTCTTGAACATACGGCCCTCAAGACCGACTTCCCACGAAGATACCCTTTCAGGGCGAAGATTGTTGTTGGTACGTGTGGTCGGAAGCTGGACCGTGCCGGGGAATCCGCTGAAGGAGAGGTAATCCATTATGCGGTAAGGCGAGGTGTCGTGTCCGACCTGGGCCCAGGAGCCGCGAATCTTAAGCAGATTGATAAGACCGTTGGTGCGGCCGAAGTCGAAGAGGTCGTTCAGGGCCACGCTGCCGCTCACTGAAGGATAGAAATAGGAATTATTCCCCTTCGCCAGAGTGCTGGACCAGTCGTTACGTCCGGTGAGGTCCAGGAATACCGCGTTCTTCCAGGCGAGGGAGACCATCCCGTAGACTGAATTGGTAATCCACTCGTAGGAGCTGTTTGAGACTTTGATTTCACTGCGCGAGTTCACCAGGGAATAAAAACCGGGGACATTGATAGTTCCCGCTTCCTGAGCGTGTTTGGAATAATTGCGGTCCAGGATGCTGCCGCCAAGGTTTGCAGTCAGTTCGAATTCGCCGCGGAATTTCTTGTTGTAACGGAGGAGGATATCCGCCGTGTACTGCTTGTTATCGACATCCTGCTCGCGGTACCATCCCTGAGGACGGGCCTGAGTGGAGGTCGCCTGGGTCTGGGTACGGAAGTCGGAATTCATATCCATACCGGCGCGGGCCATAAGGGTGAGGCCTTTCGCCAGGTCGAAGTCAAACTTGATATTGCCGTAGAGACGGTCGTTGCGCTGGGTGTTGATACACTCGTAAGCAAGGAAATAGGGGTTGTTCTTACCTCCCGAGGTCGAAGCGTCCTGCTGATTGGGAGTAATGTCGGACCAGTATTTCTGCGTCCACTCGGTGTCCACGTTCGGGGCAAGGCACCACAGACCATACATAATTGCCGTGGAACCATAACCCGAAGACGTCGGGATATTGTCCTTGCGGTTGGCCTTGTAATTGACGGAACTCTCGACTGTAAGGAAACGCGCGAGACGGTTCTTAGTCCTAAGGGTCAGGTAGTTGTAGCGCATCGGAGAGTTCGGGACTATTCCGCTTGAACGGTTGTCCGAGAATCCTACACGGATGGAGTTGTCCTTGTTGAACTTGCCGGAAAGGGTGACGCTGTTCGAGAAGGTAAGCCCCGTCTTGAAATAGCGTTTGAACCAGTCGCCATAGTTGACGAAAGGCGTCTTGTCACGTACAAAGGTTCCGTCCTCTTCAAAATGTCCGCCTATTCCGCGCTCCTTGTCATAGTACTGATAGTACAGGGTGCCGTCCATCTTGGGGCCCCAGGAGGTCATTGACGAAGTGGTACTCTTGTCTGGCTCCGGATTGATTCCGGCCACATCGTCACCCTCCTCGGAACGGAGGTAGTAGAAGTACGGCTTGTCATCAGAGCCCTGGCCATAGACATACTGGAGGTCCGGCGAGGAAAGGACGCGGTCTGCGGCGAAGCTGGATTTCAGGGAAACCTGGAAATTGGCTTCCTGCCTCTCGGCGGACTTGGTCGTGATGATGATGGCGCCGTTGGAGGCCTGGGAGCCATAAAGGGCGGTAGCGGCAGCGCCTTTCAGCACGGTCACGCTCTCGATATTATCCGGATCGATGTCAGCGGTACCGTTGCCGTAGTCCACGACGAAAGAGGAGCCTTCAGCCTGCTCGGACATAGTCGACGTATTATACATCGGAACGCCGTCCACGACGAAGAGGGCGGTATTGTTCTCAAGGTCGGCGGTGGATTCACCGCGGATGGTCACTCGCATCGAGCCGCCGGCGCCGCTGTTTGTGCGGTCTATGTTCAGGCCCGCGACCTGGCCGGAAATACCGTTCAGCCAGTTGCCGGTAGTACCGGAGTTGGAGAACTTCTCGGCTTCGACCTTCTGGGCGCTGTAGCCGATGGCCTTTTCGTCACGCTTGATACCGAGGGCGGTGACGACCGATGACTGGAGTACCTGCGCCTCGTCTCTCAGGATGATACGCTGAAGGGCTGAACCAGCCTTGACGGTCAGGGTCTCATATCCTAGACACGAGACCTGGATATCTTCTCCCGGACGTGCTGAGATGGAGAATGCGCCTTTAGCATCAGTGATTGCTGCACTTGCGGTATTGCCGACAATAAATACGGCGACACCCGGTACGGGTTCGCCGTTTACATCCACAATGACGCCCTCCCATTTACGGGCATCGTTGGCATTCTGTGTCTGATAAAGTGTGCCGGGCTCGGCAGAAGATGCTAATGCATTGATAGATAGGAAGTTACTACCCCCCCCCACTAGCAAAACAGGGATCAGAATTCTACAGATTGTTTTCATGCAGTTATCCGTTGTGTTACAATTATATGGGCACAAAAATAAATAAAATAATACCATTCTCAAAGAGAATGCCCATTTTTTTCATTTTGCCCAAAAGCCTTTTCTATTTTTATGAGCGAATTGTCTATCCGGCCCTGGCAATATGCCCTTACATCGCTCCAGCGATAATATGGTCCCTCGACAGGTTCAATAGGGATGGAGGCTTCCTTTTCGTTCCACAGGAACTTGACCAGCACGTCCCCTGCTTTGCGGGAACGGTAGAAAATCATCTGGAAACTGCCGCCCATAGGCATTTCCCAGAGAGGGAACCTTTCGAACGCCTCTTCGGGGGAAGATACCGTTTCTCCGAAGCCGTTAAGGTTCAGACAGACTACAAAAGGAATGAGGGCCGAATCGTGGCTGAAACGCAGCCGCAGCTGAACATCTCCGGAGGCGATATCCTCGTCCGCCTTGTCCACTATATCCTTCAGAGTGTAGGCGGAGAAATCAGGGAAAAGAGTGCCGGAGTCATTGTAGTTCAGAAGGAAACGATATATCCTGTACCACGCTGCACGGGCAAGGGCGACACGGTCCTCCGCCGTAAAGATACCTTCAAAAAAAGAAGGCTCATCTCCGAGGCATTTTTCTCCCCCGACGATGTCGGCAAAATTACGGAGCAAGACGACATCATCTATCTTCAAGCGTTCCACAGCATCCTTGGGATTGACAAAGATGCGAGCGAGAATTCCTTCAATATCAACCGTTTCCTTAAAATATGGAATATAAGGAGCGACTACCTCGTCCAACTTGTCGGGACGGCCGTCCGCTAGGGGGCTGAAGTTGGGACGCAGAACAGGTGAATATGCCTCTGAATAGCTCTCATCCACATCGAAACTTTTGTCCACTTCCTGAAGACCGTCGATGAACGAGGCCATACTCAGGATCACGCGATGGACAGGAGTGGATATTGCCACGGCATTGGTCTCACCCTTAAATACTTCCGGGAAACGGGAGGCCATACGCAAAGCTATGGTCTTCTCCTGCTCGATTCCGATCGGAGTCAGTTCCCCGTCGTGATAAACCGCGCTTTTGAAGAATTCTGAATAGTCTTCCTGAAACTTTTTCCCGCGCTCCGTCAGCATATCCGCCTCGGCGGCGCCACGCAGCACCTTTTCCACCATCTTATACTGTACGTTCGTGGCATAACGCGCCCCGTGACGGCCGTAATGGCTGATATAGAATGGTTTATATCCCTTCGGAGAAGGAGTGAGGGCAGGGGCGGTCTTGTAGTCATAGACATACATCAGCCCGCCTGCCATATCAGGACGGCGGAGTATCTGCTCCTGAGAGGAGAGTTTTTCCGGCTCAGCGGGGATTTCGGGACTGCGGCCGCAACAGGAAAGAAGCGGCAAAAGCGCAATCAATGCGAAACGGTATTTCATTTTTGTTTGATTTTGGCTGCGTCTTTGTCAAAGAATGCGCTGCGTGCAATCAGCAAGGCTACGCTGGCAAGAGCCCAGACCGCGCCGAGGGAGGCAATGCCTGCCGACAGACCTACGGCATCGCTTATCATACCGAGTATCCAGGGGGCCAGGGAGCCTATTCCGAAGCCGAAAAGGATAAGCACCGCAGATGACATCGAATAGTATTTTGGCTCAATCACATCATAGAGCACAGCGTAGGTACCGGCATCGAAGAAGGCACGGAAAAAGCCGAAGCCTGCAAGGGCTGCGCAGACAATGACGAAATTGCCGCTGAGGCCCATCAGGGCTATGCAGGGTGCGGAAAGCAGCAGTCCGGCGGCCTGGAGCAGCAGACGGTTGCGGGCACCGCCCTGGCGCGCAGCCATCCTGTCGGACATAGCTCCGGCTGCGAGGACTCCGAAGAAAGCGGCCGCGTGGGTCCAGAACATAGAATGGAAACCTGCGGAAGTAAGGCTCAGGTCAAAGCTCTCTTTAAGGTATTTCGGCATCCAGGTAAGATAGCCGTTCAGACCGAAAATAAGGCCTATATACGCTATAAGCATACATACTGCGGTAGGGACGCTGAAGATTTCAGCTATGGCCTGGAACAGAGTGGGGGCCTTTTCCGCCTTGCCGTCTTCCGCGGCCGGAACTGCTACGGCCTCCTTCGGCTTGTCCTTAAGCCTCCAGGCCAGAACTGCCGTGAAAAGTATTCCGATGCCGCCGAAAATGAAGAAGGCATACTGCCAGCCAAGTTTTTCAGCCACCCAGCCCGCCAGGAAGCCGCAGGTAATAACCCCGATATAATAAGAAGTCTGGTGAAGGGACATCGCCCTCGCCCTTGTCTTCGTGTCGTGGTATTCCGCGATAATACCCGTGTAGGTGGGTCCGAACAGCCCCTGGCCGAGTCCCATTCCGAAGCAGCGGAATAGTATGAACCAGAAGATTCCGCCGCTGAGCCCGGTAAAGAATGTCGCCGTGGAGAAAATGAGAGTACTGACCCATATCTGGCGGCTTCGGCTCATCCGGTCGGCAAAATAGCCGGCGAACGGAACGGTCAGGGCGTAAAACACATTGAAGAGCATCGCGATGAGGCCCATAGTGCTGTCCGAGGCTCCGAGATGCTCCTGAATCTGAGGCAGAACAATGTTGAAAGCCTGCCTGTCCGCCTGGTTGAGGAAGAACGCCACCCAAAGCAGGAGGACCACCTCCCACTTGTAAAACGGTTTGGATGTATTTACTTTCATAGTTTGCAAATATAACTATTTTCGTCAGTCTTTCCTCAACTGAAGTGGATTAATAATCCTGTGGACAAGCCTGGATTTGCCGAGAAGAAGGCAGACAGCCATTACTATAACCGAATACAAAATATTGACCATCAAGTCATCAGGGATGCCGGTAGCATTGATAAGATATTTGAACTGGCGGGTAAGGAAAGGATGGAGCATATAGACCGTCAGAGTCGCAGTCCCCCACCTGGCAAGATTCGGCCTGTCAGGAATCAGACGGAACATCCCAAGGCTGATCGAAACGGAAAGGACAAGCCAGATGCTCCTCCAAACTATGCCAAGGCTGTCAAGATATTCTTTCTTGCCGGAAAGCAGAGCCTCGTTAAGATTAAGGCCAGAGAGCGGACGTATGATCTGATAAAGCATCCACGGCACTATGACGGCCACAAGAGCCCACACGATATTCATCCTGCCGACCTTGTCGAAAAGGCGATGCTCGCTCATCCATTTGCCAAGGACGAAAAAAGGCAGGAAAGCAAACGCACGCTGGAAACTGAGTATCTTGACCGGAAGATATCCGGCAGCCAGACAGAGGGCTATACTGATAAGGAACAAGCCCCAGGTCGGAATTAGGTGCGACAGTCCCCTTAGGAAAAGACGCCAGTAAATAAGGCACATCATATACCAGAGGGTATAGCGGGGAGTCAGGAAGGCCTTGAGGGAGAAATCTCCGGCCATGCCCATCCGGATCAGCTGGAATACCCAGAAGGTGGCGAAAATCTCGAGGATACCGAACCAGAAACGTCTGGCCGAGGTCGCAGTATGGGTGAAATAGCCCGAAATCATAACGAACAGGGGCATATGGAAGGTGAATATCAATTCCTTGACATAGACATCCACCTGGTTCAGCAGAGAGTCTCCGCGGGGCTGGAGAACATGTCCGAGAACGACCAGAAAGATAAGGACGGCCTTCACGGAGTCAAACTTCGTGTCACGTTTTGCCATAAGAGCTTATTTTATCGGAGTTTACTTAATTCCGTACTTGCGGAGTATCTTCAGGATGGGCTTTTCGATGGAACGTGCCCAGATGAAGTAGCCATAGTCACTCGGATGAGTACCTTCGACCGAGGTGTCGTGCTCGGGAGAAGCCGCATCCGTGCACTTTATATAATAGACATCCTTGTACTTCTTGCAGGCAATGTCCATAAGGCTGTCGGCGAGAGCCTGGCGGTCCTCCTCGAACTTGCGCTTGACGGTGTTGAAATTGCGGCTTTCGCGATAGATAGTCCTCTGGAAGATGAGCGGAATTCCGGGCTTCTTGGCCTGGATGGTCTCGATGAAGGGGAAGAGATTCTTCTTGATCTGCTCAAGAGAAGGATTCGAGAAAGAATCAAAGATGAAGGCTTCCACATCCGCATCGGCAAGGGCGCGGGCGAAAGCGGGCTGAAGTTTCGAGCGTCCGCTGACGCCGAGGCTCAGCAGCTGAATCCCCGTATCGCGGGTAAAGATGGCTGGATAAGTCATACCGGAACGGGTCGCTCCTCCACCGTGGGTGAAACTGGAGCCGAAAATGCCCACGCGATGACGGAAAGGATTCTCCAGCGGCTCGATGAAACTGCCTTCGTCAACTCCGATTTTAACGGAAAGCTCCTCGCTGTAAAGAGGAAGGTAGAGAAGACATTCGTGGACGCTGCCGTCAAGGTTCGGCATCAAGACGAAAGGCTGGTCCACCTGCTCCTCCGGAACCACTCCGGCAGTGGCGAAAAGCCATTTCCCGTCCTTCTTAATATAAAGGTCATAACCCCTCAAAGCAATGCCGGAAGAGAAATTGCCGAAGCGGCGGTAACCATATTCGGTCTGGACCCTGATATTCTTCGAATTGGTCTTGAATGCTACGGCAAGGCCGGAGGACTGAACGATGACTGTAATGTCTTTCTTGTCAAAGCCCTTGTACTTCGCCGTATCCAGACGGTGGTAAGGATGAGGCGTATCCGGGAAAAGATTGCCGACCAGAGTCAGGTCAGACGCCTCAACGAAAGTCTGCGCTTCTGCTCCGGGAACCGCGACAAGCGAGAGAAGCAAAAGACTTAATGAAAAAAATTTAAAACAGTTTGACATATCTTTAAAAAATATATTCTCCACTTGCAAAAATACCATAAAGAAAAACTCAACGCAAATTCAACAAAGCGAATCAAGGTCTTTTAAGCACATAGTTAAGCATAAAAAAGACAATACAGCTCTCTGTATGGCAGATTATCAGCAACACCTCACTTTGTTAGAATCAAGGTCAAATCAAATTGTTTTTAGAAAAATAATCCGTAACTTTGGCCTATGGACAAAGTATTATCGATAGTTTTTCTACTGACACTGTCACTTGCCTGCCAAGAGAATGATTTAAGCCGGATGGACCGTTGCCTGCGGAATTCTGCAAAGTACGAAAACCTCCTGCAAGACTCGCTCGAATGTTTGAAGGCCGAGATGGCGAATGCGAGCGCAGACAGTGTAAAATGGGACAAAGCCAGGAGCCTTTATGAGATCTATTCCCACTACCAATTGGATTCCTGCCTGCGGTATTCCAGCCGAATGACTGAACTCGCGGGAGAAGACTCCAGGCGCCGCGTTATCTCCCTCACAGCCCTGTCCAGAGCATACTTTTCACTCGGAGACAACGACCTTGCTCGAACAATCTACGAAAACATCCCGGAAGAAGGAATCGAGAGCGAAAAAGACTGTGCAGAGCTATACTACACTGTGGGTTCGTGGATTTACAAAGGGACGGGAGAGGAAGAGAAAAGGGAGGCCGCGGAGAAAAAAATACTGGCAATGGGAGACGGTTTCATCGAGACGGTGAAACTGAAATATGAAAGGCTCTGCAACGAGGGACACTATGAAGAGGCGATCAGGACAGTAGAAAGCTTTATGGATAAAGAGCTGAATTACAGCGAATACGCCAGAAGCAACCATTTCCTTGCACAAATCTACCACAAGACACTGAACCGTGATAAGGAAATCCACCATCTGGTCCTGTCCGCCTGCGCCGATGTGGAAGCAGCGGTAAAAAACTACAATTCACTCTATGAACTTGCAATGCTCCTCTACTCGGAAGGCGATCTGGAGAGAGCCGCAGCATATATGAAGAAAAACCTGGACGATGCGCTTTTCAGCAGCAGTTCCGAAAGACTCCTGCGCAGCGCGCGAAGTGAACTGCTTTTCAGCGAAGCCCTCCACAAGGCTCAGGAAAGCCGTAGACGAATTATTACTATCGTCTTCATTTTGATGATTGCCGTTGCAATAGCTCTGATAATGATGACTTTACGGCTACGCCGCTCAGCTCTGAAGCTGAAGGAGGCCCATCGCGAAGTCAGCGAGCTATCATCAATCAAAGACGGTTTTCTGGCGCAATATATGGAACTTTCGGCAGGATATATAGGGGAGGTTGACGAGACAAAGAGGCGTCTGCGCAGGGCTCTGAAAAAAGATGGCCCGGAGGCTCTTGCCGCCCTGCTTAGGACTGCTTCATACGCCGACTCGGAGTATGTCAATTTCTACCGTAATTTTGACGAAACCTTCCTCAGTATTTACCCGGATTTCGTACAGAAGGTCAACGGACTGATGCAGCCCGGAAAAGAATTCGAAATCGAAGGAAAGCAATTGAACGCAGCACTCCGGATACTCGCTCTGATACGACTGGGAATAAGCGGCAGGACAAGAATAGCGAAAATCCTCAATATCGGCATATCAACCGTTTACACCTACCACAGTCATTTCCTTCGCGACGCACTTCCGGATAAAACTCCCTTTGACCAGCGTGTCAGAGGCTTGTAAATTGAGCTTTTTTTCTTATTTTTGTAATATATATAATATAACTAACTAGTAAGTATATGAAACTTATCTGTGAAAGCGGAGCGACAAAAGGCGACTGGAGAGCCTGCGAAGGCGGACAGTGCATTTGCCGCGTGCTTACAAAGGGGATGAATGTGTCCACAATGGAGTGCAGTGCAATCGAGGCTATCATCTCCGAAGCCGCCGAAGCCCTGCCGAAAGAAGAGTACGAAGAAGTCCACCTGTACACCGCCGGAGTAATCACCCCGGAGATAGAAAAATGGGTTCTGGATGCCCTCAAAAAGGCTTTCAACTCAGCCAATGCCGAAGTCAAGACAGACCTTGTCGCGGCTGCCAGAGCCGCCTGCGGACACTCGAAGGGAATAGCGGTCATTCTCGGTACCGGTTCGAATTCCTGCCAGTGGGACGGAGAAAAGATTGTCAAGCATATCAAGTCCGGCGGCTTCATAATCGGAGACGACGGAAGCGCCTCGGTCATAGGTAAACTGTTCATTTCGGACTACATCAAAGGACTGGTTCCCAAGGAGATAGCAGATGAATTCGACAAAGAGTTCCCCGGTATGGACTATCCCAGAGTCGTAACGGAAGTATATCATTCCGAGGGTTCCCCCTCCGCCTGGCTCGGAAGTTTCTGCCCCTTCATACTTTCTCACTACGACCATCCTTACATAAAAAAACTCGTCGACGGAAGCCTCCAGGCCTTTATCGACCGAAGCCTGAAACAATATGACTGTGAGGACTCCCCTGTCGGCATCATAGGCGGCTTCGGAAAGGCTCTGGAAGGCATCCTGAGACCGCTAATGGAGAAAAACGGAATCCGGATCAGGGCATTCATCCCCTCCCCGATCGACGAATTGATAAAATACCATGGCTGATATAATTCTTGGAATAGAGTCTTCCTGCGACGACACCTCGGCGGCAGTGCTCCGGGACGGCGTACTGCTCTCAAACGTAATCGCATCGCAACAAGTCCACAAGGACTACGGCGGTGTCGTGCCGGAACTGGCCTCCCGTGCCCACGAGAAAAACATAGTCCCGGTGGTCTCCCAGGCCCTGGCCAAAGCCGGGATAAAGCCTGAGGAACTTAGTGCGATAGCATTCACCAGGGGTCCCGGGCTCCTGGGTTCGCTGCTGGTAGGGACTTCCTTCGCCAAGGCGCTCAGCCTGTCCCTAGGTGTCCCTATGGTAATGGTCAATCATCTTCAAGGCCATATACTCGCACCTTTCATCCGTCAGGAAGGAGTCCCCGTCAGGGAGCCGTCCTTCCCCTTCCTCTGCCTTCTTGTGAGCGGCGGCAACTCGCAGATAGTCAAGGTCAATTCGCCCTTGGATTTCGAAATTCTCGGCCAGACTATCGACGATGCGGTAGGAGAGGCATTCGACAAATGCTCGAAAATGATGGGACTGGGCTATCCCGGCGGCCCGGTAATCGACCGTCTTGCCAGACTGGGCGACCCGGAACGTTTCCATTTCGCTATGCCGAACATTCCCGGCTTGGACTACAGCTTCAGCGGAGTCAAGACTTCGCTCCTGTATATGGTCCGGGACGAAATGGCAAAAGACCCTGAATTTCTGGATAATAACAAGGAAGACATCTGCGCAAGTTTCCAAAAGACCCTCATCGACATACTGATGAAAAAACTTATCCGGGCCGCGAAAGAGACCGGTATACGTGAGATTACTATCGGAGGAGGAGTCTCTGCCAACAGCGGACTGCGTGAAAGGATTGTCGCGGAGGGTAAAAAACGCCATTGGAACACCTACCTGCCGGAATTCAAGTTCACTACGGACAATGCCGCGATGATAGCGGTGGCGGGATGGTTCCGTTATCTTGCTGGAGAAAGAGCCCCGCTTGACATAGCACCGGTTTCGAGAATTACAGAAGTATGAAAGAGTTCGAACTCGCCAAGAAAATAGGGCAGGATCTTTCGGAGCAGGAAATGAAGGAGGCTGCCGCAAAGGCTATGGGAATCAAGCCTGGTCTTGTCGGCCACGTGGAGATTGTCCGCCGCTCGGTTGATGCCAGAGGGGATATCCTCTATCGCTACCGCCTTCAAGCCTACCGCGAAACAGAAGCATACGAGCCCTACAGGCTTCCGGAATACAAAGATGTCCACGACGCTGAAAGCGTAATCATAATAGGAGCGGGCCCTGCGGGACTTTTCGCCGCACTGAAGCTCCTCTCGGGAGGCTTGAAACCGGTAATTCTGGAGCGGGGGAAGGATGTCGAAAGACGCAAGGTCGATATGGCGCTCCTCTCCCGGGAAGGCATAGTGAACCCTGACTCCAACTACTGCTACGGAGAAGGAGGCGCCGGAGCGTTCTCCGACGGAAAACTGTTCACCCGCTCTTCCAAGAGAGGCGATATACGCGAAGTCCTTCACAGTTTCGTACGCTTCGGGGCCGATCCCGACATACTGATTGACGCCCATCCGCACCTTGGCACAGACAGGCTTCCGGCCATTGTTTCGGCAATGCGCAGCGAGATAGAAGCCAAGGGCGGAGAGTACCATTTCGACAGCCGCGTGTGCGACATAAGAAAGCCGGACAGCTCTTTCGAAGTCGAGACCACCGACGGACGAATCTTCCGCAGCGGGAAAGTCATTCTCGCTACAGGCCATTCAGCAAGAGACATATACGAATTGTTCCAGAGGAAAGGCTGGAGCATAGAAGCCAAGGGATTCGCCCTCGGAGTCCGCGTCGAGCACCCTCAGTGGCTGATAAACCAGATACGCTACCACGGCAAGTACCAGAGTTTTATGCCGAGCGCGGAATACAGCTTTGTCCAGCAGGTTGACGGCCGTGGCGTCTTTTCATTCTGTATGTGCCCCGGAGGCATCCTCGTTCCCTCTGCGACCGAGGACGGGACCGTGGTCCTCAACGGAATGTCCAATGCCGCGCGCAATTCCAAATGGGCCAACGCCGGAGTCGTGGTCCAGATCGAGCCCGGCGACCAGGGCGAGGCATATTCTGGTCCGTTTGCACTGATGGATTTCCAGAGGGACGTGGAAAGGAAGATGTACCAGTGGGCACAGGAACACGGTGCCAGGCATCCCCTTGCGGCCCCTGCCCAGAGGATGAAGGACTTCTGCCGCGAGATTGTTTCGAAAGACCTTCCCAAGACCTCCTATTTCCCGGGAGCGTGGTCCTCTCCCCTTCACGAACTGCTTCCCGAGACTGTCGCTGGCAGGCTCAGGAAAGCTTTCCCTCAGATAGACAGGCAGATGAGGGGCTACTACACCAACGATGCACTGCTTCTCGGGACCGAGTCCAGAACATCTTCTGCCGTACGCATACCGCGTGATCCCCAAAGCCTTGAGTCTGTGGATGTTCCGGGGCTGTACCCCTGCGGCGAGGGAGCCGGTTATGCCGGAGGCATAGTTTCCTCCGCGCTGGACGGAATCAATTCAGCGGAAAAAATCTTATCTTTGTAAATTGTGAAAAAGGGGCTGAAAATAAGCGCATATATCCTGGCGGTGCTGTTGCTGGCACTGCTGGGTGCGTTTATAGCGGTCCAGTCCCCGGCTGTCCAGACCTATCTGGCCCAAAAAGCGATTGAAAAAACTCAGGATAAGATTGACGGAGAACTGCAGGTCGGGAAAATCACTGTCCAGCCACTCAAGGCCGTATATCTGGAGAACATACTGATTCTGGACAAGCAGCCCTTCCTGGAAGAAGGCCACGCCAAGTTGGACACCATTCTCCAGGCAGGAAGCATTGCGGCCAGGTTTTCACTGAGGGGACTGATGGAAGGAAGCGGCATCAGGGTGAACTCCGCCCATTTGAAGGACGTCAGTTTCAACCTGGCTCTGGAACCAGGAGAAGAGCACAACACTACCAATATCCAGCGCGTCCTTCGTATGAAACGGACTGAAGACAAGGAGGAGAGCGACTGGGGAAAGATTCTCTATGCCGACAAGATTGACATTGAAGGCTTCCAGTTCCGCCTGCTCAATTTCTCTGCAATCAGACGGGAAGAAGCGGAAGGCCGTCCCCCCGTACCCGAACATATAATTGACTGGAGTGATTTCTCGCTTAGGAGCGACATCCACGCCAGGAAGCTGAGCATAGCCGACAATTATATCAGCGGCACCGTACAGGAAATGAGCCTCAGCGAGGAAGGAGGTCTGGATGTCGAAGAACTCTCCGGGAGAGTCAAAGTCGGGAAAGGGCTGGCGTCCATCCGCAACCTTCACATCAAAGACAAGATGAGCGACCTCTACCTGAAATACCTACGTCTGATTGCTCCGCTTGACGATTATGAGTTCTTCGAGGATAAAGTCCGTATCGAGGCCGAAATACTCCCTCCCACCGTCCTTTCACTGAAGACCATATCGCATTTCTCCCGCGGACTGGACAATTTCAGCTTCCGCGCAGCTCTCAGGGGCAAATACGAAGGCTATGTCAATGATTTTCAAGTTAAGGACATCGTTTTTCAGGAAAGCGGGAGCAAGGTGAGCGGAGTCATCAACGGAGGAATGATAGGACTTCCGGATGTCGATCACGCGCTTATGGATTTCAAGCTCAAGGACTTCAGTTTCACGATGGCCGGACTGGAAAATTTCGTCAGGGGCTGGGCGCCGGGTGTGAGGATGGGCCTTACGGATATGGCCAGAGGAGAACGCTTCGTTTTCAACGGAGGGGCGAAAGGACCTCTCAACAAAATGGACATAAACGGTAAAGTCAATTCCGGAATAGGCTCGGCTCAAGCTAGGCTGGACCTCAGGAATGTGCTGGACGACAGACGTCCTATGACCATTGGGGGCACCCTTGAGAGCAATAATCTGGATGTCGGCAAGCTGCTCGCGATCGACCAGATTGGGGAAGTCACTATGAAAAGCGGCCTGGAGGCCACTTTCGGCGAGGAAGGAATGTCTGTCCGCATTGACTCGCTGCGTGTTGACAGGCTCCACGCGATGGACTATGACTACAGCGGTATTTCCGCGACCGGGACCTATTCCGACAAGGCTTTCGACGGACGCTTCGTCTCCACCGACCCCAACCTGACCTTCCTCTTCCAGGGCACCTTCTCCCTGTCTCCATTGACCAGGAATGCTGACTATGATTTCTATGCGAACCTGGCCTATGCCGACCTGCACGCCCTGCATCTGGACAAGAGAGAGGTCTCCAAGATTTCCTTCGAGACCGTCGCCAGTTTCAACAGTTATTCCGAGAACGAGAGCGAAGGCAATATCAGCATCCGCGGGCTCAATCTGGAATCAGCCGGCGGGAAACACGATTTCGGAGTTATCACCGCCAGAATGGAGACAAAGCCCGACAGGCATTCGATACGTTTCAAGGCTCCCTTCGCCGACGGAACATTCTCCGGGAAGGAGTCGGTAATACGTATGGTCTCAGACCTTAAAGACCTGGTAATCAACGAGGAACTGAGTGCCATTATGGACAAGGGGGATGCCCGCTGGGAAGGTAGCGACTATCATCTCAGCTTCAACTTCCACGACAGCCGGGCGCTGCTGGATTTCATCGCTCCGGGAGCTTATATAGAGAAGAATTCCAAACTGAAGCTCGATGTTGACGAGAACGGTCTGATGCAGGGGACGGTCACTTCAGGACGGCTTGCCTATGACGGCAAATATCTGAAAGACCTGTCTGTCGAATTCGACAACAAGGACAAGGCTCTGAGGGCGGACGCCACCTCATCCCTGCTTCACCTTGGCGGACTTGAGCTCAAATCCAACAATATCAGCCTGTTTGCCGACAACAACGAGATCGGTGCGGGTTATTCCTTCGACAACGAGACTGCGGCAGCAAACCGCGGCGAACTCTACCTGAGCGGCACTCTGGCCCGCCGGAACGGGAAAGTGGAACTCAAACTGAAAGCCCTTCCGTCCAACCTCTATTACGAAGGAGAAGGCTGGGGCCTTAGATGCGAAGAAGCTCTGATATATGACGGGTCCTTCTCCCTCAAGGAACTCCTCGCAGAGTGCGACAACCAGCGCCTCAGCCTTGAAGGAGGCTTGTCTCCCGACAAAACCGATACCCTCAGGATACGGATGGAGAGATTCGATCTTTCCCTGCTGAACAAACTTACAGGCGGAGAGCCGGAAATCAAGGGCAGGGCCACGGGAGAAGCCACCGTGCTTTCTCCTTCCTCCCCGATGCCCGGACTTGTGGCAATGATCCACTGCGACTCCACCCACGTCGCCGGCCGTCCTGCCGGAAAGATGCAGATCAAGAGCCTCTACAACAAGGGAGGCAAACGCTTCGACTTTGCGCTCAGCAACGATCTGGGCGGGCGCAAGACAATCGACGTGGAAGGATTCTACTCGCCCTCCGGCAAGAAAATCGGGGCTACAGCCATCCTGGACGGCCTTGACCTTGCCTACATAAATCCCTTCCTGGAAGGTATCTTCGACCAGTTCGAAGGCCAGCTTGACGGGACATTGAGACTCGGCGGAAGCCTGGATAAACCCCTGCTGTCCTCCGAGGGGGCACGCATACGGGACGGCCTTGCGAGAGTGGAATTCACCCAGGTTCCCTACCACCTGGACGGTCCGCTCGAAGTCAGCAACAAAGGCTTGTTCTTCAATGACATAGTCCTGAGGGACGACAATGGCGGCAAGGGCGTGCTGAGCGGCGGACTCCCCTGCCGGAACCTGAAGAAATTCACTCTGGACACCCACATCAAGTTCGACGCTATGAGAGTCCTTGCAATAAAGCCGGACAAGAGCAAACTGGTTTACGGCGATGTATACGGAAGCGGACGGCTGGACGTGACCGGCCCCTTCGACCGCATCCTTCTGGACATAGACGCGACGACAGTCAACGACGGCAACCTGCATATTCCGCTTGGCTCGTCTTCTTCGGCCAGCATACGCAACATTCTGACTTTCAAGGAGCCGGACGTCGCAATCCAACTCGATCCCTACGAACTGATGAGCGGAGAGAGCACTAAAGAAGTCCACCGTTCCGGCAACCTCACCATCAAACTGAATGTCCGGGCAACGCCCGACGTTACAGCATACATCGACATAGGAGAAGGCAACAGCCTGAGCGGCATAGGCAGCGGCACGATAGAAATTGTTTCAAGCAGTTCCGAAAGCCTCACGATGGGCGGCGACTACACCCTGTCCAAAGGTAATTTCCATTTCTCCGCACTGGACATCGTAAGCCGCGATTTCGCCATCCAGGAGGGCTCCACAGTCCGTTTCAACGGAGACGTTATGTCCACCGACCTGGACGTGAACGGTGTCTACACGACCAAGACTTCAATTGCCAACCTGCTGTCCGACTCTACCTCCGTTTCACGGCGCAGCGTAAACTGCGGAATACATATCACCGACAAACTGAGAAACCCTCAGATTGCTTTCTCCATAGATGTCCCGGACCTCGACCCTGCGACACAGTCCCAGGTTGAAAGTGCGCTCAATACCGAAGACAAGATCCAGAAGCAGTTCCTCTATCTGCTGATTACCAACAGTTTCCTTCCGATAGAAGAATCCGGAATCACCAGCGGAGGTTCGAGTATGCTCTATTCCAATGTCACAAGCATTATGGCCGGGCAACTGAACAACATATTCCAGAAACTGGACATTCCGCTTGACCTCGGGTTGAATTATCAGCCCGGAGAAACCGGCGGAGATATGTTTGACGTTGCCCTGTCCACCCAGTTGTTCAACAACCGGGTAATCGTCAACGGAACAATAGGCAGCCGACGTTACTCATCCACATCAAACAGCGAGCTCAGCGGCGACCTGGACATCGAAGTCAAGCTGGACAAACCCGGCACGTTCCGGCTGAATCTGTTCTCCCACTCTGCCGACCAGTACACTTCCTTCCTGGACAACAGCCAGCGGAACGGCATAGGTATGGCATACCAGCGGGAATTCTCCAAACCCACTACCGGTGAGATTACACTTCAGATAGATTCCACGGGAAAGGCCGTCAGGATTAAAGAAGAAGATAATGAGTAAAGGCTGTTTATATCTCATTCCCACACCTCTCGGCGCGTATGATCCCGCCGAGGTGCTCCCCCGGACCGTGTTTGAAAGGATTTCAGGGATAAACTGCTTTGTGGTCGAAGAACTCCGCACCGCCAGGCGCTTCCTCTCCGGCGCTGGACTGAAAGGCCGGATAGAAGGACTTGAGTTCCATACACTTAACGAACATAGCGACGAAAAGAGCATAGAAGGTCTCCTGACTCTCTTCGAGGACGGCCGTGACGTAGGGCTTCTTTCCGAAGCCGGACTGCCTGCCGTAGCGGATCCGGGCGCAAGGCTCGTGGCACTCTGCCACAGCCACGGCATCAGAGTCGTTCCCCTGGTAGGGCCGTCATCTTTGATGCTTGCCCTGATGGGCTCGGGACTCAACGGTCAGTCTTTCGCCTTCGTCGGTTACATTCCGGTCAAGACGGACGAGAGGCGGTCGACGCTGAAGGCCTTGGAAAAGCGATCCTCAGCAATGTCTCAGACTCAGATCCTCATCGAAACACCCTACAGGAATGACTCCCTGTTTTCGGATATGCTATCTTCCCTTTCAGACGGGACACGAATCTGCGTCGCTGCGGACCTGACCTGTCCTGACGAGTTCATACTGACGCTCCACGTCCGGGAATGGAAAAAGCATCCCATAGTTATCGGCAAACGCCCCTGTGTATTTTTGATTCTAGGATGAAAGTAGCTTTCCATACACTTGGCTGCAAGCTTAATTACGCGGAGACTTCGACTTATGAAAGGGGTTTCCTTGAGGGAGGCTGGGAAGTCGTAGGCTGGAACGATCCGGCCGACGTATATGTGGTCAACACCTGCGCCGTAACGGAGACCGCCGAGAAAAAGTCGCGGAATCTCATTCGACGCGCCCATAAGACTGCACCTCAGGCCCATATAGTCGTCACCGGCTGCTATGCCGAACTGCGCAGGGAGCAGCTTCTAGCCCTTGAGGGCGTATGGAAAGTCTATGGGGCCGCAGACAAGGGGCGTCTGGTCCCGGAAATCCTGTCCACTCCCCTTTCAGCTGTCGCCTCAGACACGCTCCCGGCCTATTCCAGCGGAGAAAGGACACGTTCTTTCCTGAAAGTCCAGGACGGCTGCGACAACTTCTGCGCCTACTGCACCGTGCCCTTCGCACGCGGACGCAGCCGCAGTCTCAGCATCGCCCAGGTCATTTCCCAGGCCCGTGAAATAGCCGCAAAAGACATAAAGGAGATTGTCCTCACCGGAGTGAATACCGGCGATTTCGGGCGTAAGAACGGGGAGAGTTTCCTTGACCTGCTTAAGGCACTGAACGAGGTCGACGGAATAGAGCGTTACCGGATATCTTCCATAGAGCCCAATCTGATCAGTCCTGAAATCGTGGACTGGATTGCCTCCGGGACCAAGTTCCAGCCCCATTTCCATATTCCGCTCCAGAGCGGAAGCGACAGCCTGCTCAAGAGAGTCGGACGCCGTTATGACACCGCCCTGTTCGCTTCCCGCATAGATTATATAAGGAAAGCTATGGAATCAGAGGGTAGCCTCAAGGTCTTTTTCGGGATAGATGTGATAGCCGGCCTGCCAGGAGAGAGCGACGAGCTATTCCTTGAAACCTACAACTTCCTGAAAGAGCGCATCAGGCCTGCCTACATCCACGTATTTCCCTACTCCAGACGTCCCGGCACCCTTGCCGCCAGCTGGAAAGACCAGGTCCGGGACAGCGTCAAGACCCAAAGGGTGGCTTTGCTGGAAGACCTCTGCAGGCAATTGCACGAAGAATTTGTCGGGGCCAACCGGGGGCTCAAGGCTCAGGTCCTCTGGGAATCCTCCGAAAAGAACGGTCTTATGGGCGGCTACACTGGCAACTACATAAGGGTCGAAAGGCCTTTTGACAAGCATAAAATCAATACTTTGGAGGAGATAACGATATGACGAGGCTGACCTTCCTTGGAACCGGGACATCCCAGGGAGTCCCTATCATCGCCTGCCGCTGCCCTGTCTGCCGAAGCAGCGACCGGCGCGACAAGCGTTTCCGCAGCGCCGCCTTCGTCGAATACAATGGACAGAAAATACTTATCGACGCCGGGCCTGATTTCAGGATGCAGATGCTTGGAAACGACATTTCCCATCTCGACGCCATCCTTCTGACTCACAAGCATAAAGACCATACAGGCGGCCTTGATGACGTGCGCTCGCTAAACTACATAGACCACAGGGCCGCGGAGATTTACTGCGAGCAGGAGGTCCTCGACTGCCTCCGCAACGACTACGCCTATGCCTTCGCCGAGCACAAATACCCCGGCTCTCCCGAATGGCATATCCACCTTATAGACGAGCGTCCCTTCAGGATCGTTTCCTCAGACGGAGCTGACGAACTGGTATGGGTCCACGACAAGGGTTATTTCTACCGTCGCCCCGACGGCAGTCTCTACCCTTCCGACAACGCTATCGTCGAGGCGCCTCACGACTCCCCCGACATAATCCCGATCCGAGGTCTCCACGGCCAGATGCCGGTACTTGGATTCCGCTTCGGGAAGATTGCATACATTACCGATATGAGCTTTATTCCGGAGAGTGAATTTCCCAAGCTCGAAGGTTTGGAGCACGTCAGCCTCAACACTGTTTCCTACAAGCCTCACCACTCGCACTTCTCTCTGGATGAAGCACTTGCGCTTGCCGACAGAATAGGCGCACGCCATACTTGGCTCACCCATCTGAGCCACACTTTCCCCGTCCACGAAGAGTTTTGCGAAGTACTCCGCAGACTCTGCCAGGAGCGAGGCCTGTCATCTGATGTTCAACCGGCTTATGACGGACTTGTCATAGAAGCCTAAACCCATATAATTATGACACAAGAAATTGCAGCTCAAATCGATTCCATCCAGGTCAGTCTGAACGCCGGAGGAATGAACACGATCAACATCGTGCTGGCCTTCGTGATGTTCGGAGTGGCACTCGGCATCAAACCGAAAATGTTCGTAGAAGTGTTCCGCAAGCCGAAATCAGTCCTGCTCGGTATGCTCTGCCAGCTGGTACTGCTGCCGGCGTTCACCTGCGGACTGGCCATACTTATGGGCAGTTGGATTTCTCCGATGATGGGACTTGGAATGATACTGGTCGCGGCCTGCCCTGGAGGCAACATTTCCAACTTTATGTCCTCGCTCGGCAAAGCCAATATCGAGCTTTCAGTCTCTTTGACGGCCATTTCCACTGCTCTTGCCATACTGATGACCCCCTTCAACTTCTGGCTCTGGGGCAATCTGTATCTGGACAGCGCCGCCGTCGCGGCAGACGTGCCGAAGCTGGTAATCCCGCTCTGGGACGTGTTCAAGACCATCTTCATCCTGCTCGGAATTCCGCTGACTCTGGGCATCCTGACCTCGCAGTACCTGCCTAAGGTCGCAGACAAGCTGAAGAAGCCGCTGCAGTGGGCCTCTATCATCTTCTTTATGGCAATGGTCGTGCTCTCGTTCAGCAGCAATATGGCCGCTTTCCTGCAGTGCGTCAAATACATCTTCGTCGTCGTGCTGATCCACAACCTGCTGGCCCTTGGAATAGGCTTCAGCGTAGGTTCAATCGCCCGCCTTCCGTACAAGGACCGCCGGACCCTGACCATCGAGACCGGAATCCAGAATTCAGGCCTCGGACTTGCCCTTATGCTCGGCACTTCCCTATTTGCCAATTTCCCTCCTCACGGAGGAATGCTGGTAATCACCGCCTGGTGGGGAATCTGGCATATCGTTGCCGGCCTGAGCGTCGCCACAATATTCAACAGGACCAGGCGCGATGAGTAAAATCTGGGAAAGGAACCACGGCTACACTTTGCTGCGGCCATACGTGGACGCCTGCACGCGGGCAAGCTACCGCAAATGCAGGGTTGAAGGAAGTCTGCCTGACGACGGAGCCGTCCTGATAGCCCCGAACCATACCAATACCCTGATGGATGCGCTAGTAGTTCTGCGCAGCCGACACAGGGCGACCGTATTCGGCGCCAGGGCGGATATCTTCGAGCAGAAGACCGTAGCTGCCATACTGCGTTTCCTGCGCATCCTGCCTATGGTACGCCGCCGCGACGGCATCCGCAACGTACTCCGCAATTACGAGATTTTCGAAGAAGTCGATGACGTGCTCGGGCACAATGTCCCCTTCTGTATGTTCGCGGAGGGACGGCACCGGCCTATGCACTCGCTTCTGCCCATAGGCAAGGGAATAGCGAGGATTGCTTTCGCGAGCGCAGAAAAAAGGCCGACGGTCATCATCCCTACAGGAATCGACTATACGGATTTCTTCCACTATCGCGGTGACGTCGTGCTCCGTTTCGGGGAAGCGCTTGATGTAAATGCATTTCTGGCAGAGCACGCTTCCGACAGTGAAGCGGTCCGATATCAGGCTCTCCGCGACGAGCTTTTCGAGCGCATCCGCGCCCTTATCACCTATCTGCCGGATGACGAAAATTACGAAGCTCGCTGGGCCGAGATCGAGTCTGGCAGGAAGCGAGCGGCGAAGTGGATGAGATATTTCCTGGCCGCGCTTCTATCTCCGTTTTTCGCCCTTTCCGCAGCGCTGACGCTTCCGATGTGGGGACTCGCCGAGTTCCTATGTCATTTCAAGGTTAAAGATGCTGCATTCCGCAACACGGTACGTTTCGGCTGCAAACTGATACTGACCCCGATTATGCTGCTCGTATGGGGGCTGGTTTTCGGGCTGAACCTCCCTTGGTGGGCTGCCCTGGGGCTCTGCCTTTACTTCATTCACTCCTACTCCATTTTTTACGACTGGCTGAATCTGGTGCGGAAGTAGCGCCCGCTTTACTTCCGACGGACAAAAAAATGTCGGTGTGCAAAATTATTACACACCGACATTTTTGATTGACGGAAAGCCTAAAGCTTCGGACCGGCCTTGACGAGGGCCTTGCCTGCGCGATTGCTTTCGTACTTCTTGAAGTTCTTGATGAAGCGGCCTGCGAGATCCTTTGCCTTCTCCTCCCACTCGGAAGCCTTTGCATAGGTGTCGCGGGGATCGAGGATGCCGGTGTCAACGCCTTCGAGCTTGGTAGGCACGGTGAAATCGAAGTAAGGAATCTGTTTGGTAGGAGCCTTGTCGATTGCGCCGCTGAGGATGGCATCGATGATGCCGCGGGTGTCGCGGATCGAGATGCGTTTGCCAGTGCCGTTCCAGCCAGTGTTCACAAGGTAAGCCTTGGCGCCGCTGTGTTCCATGCGATTCACCAGCACCTCGGCATACTTGGTCGGA
>JAEEGL011578752.1_pt1 | contig 46569 bp, 33 predicted proteins | sample 9134231 | NCBI WGS metagenome assembly JAEEGL01 (sample SAMN16246548, study PRJNA631951) | gut metagenome | biome: gut microbiome; feature: rumen; material: fiber-attached | host: Bos | place: Iran: Karaj | collected 2018-10
TACACAGGCTTCTGCTAACGCTCAGGACGGCGTTTCTGCAGTTCAGACAGCTGAAGGTGCTCTTGCAGAAGTACATGATATGCTTCAGAGAATGGATGAACTTGCAACTAAGGCTGGAACAGATACTCTTCAGTCTCAGGATCGTGCATACATCCAGCAGGAAGTAGACAGTCTTCTTTCTGAGATCACACGTACAGCTACAACAACCAAGTTCAATGACACAGCTCTTCTTGACGGAACATTTACAGCAAAAGAGATCCAGGTTGGTGCAGATCAGTCAGCTAATGACTATATTAAGGTTTCAATTCAGAGCCTTAGTGCAGCTGCACTTGGAATTTCTAGTCTTGTTGTAACAGGTACAGACGGTCAGAATGGTCGTTCATCTATCGATACTATCAAGACAGCTATTAAATCTGTTTCTAGTCAGAGAGCAGATCTTGGTGCTATCCAGAACAGACTCGAGCACACTATCAAGAACCTTGATAATGTCAACGAGAACACAACAGCTGCTGAATCACAGATTCGTGATACAGATATGGCAGCCGAGATGGTTAAGTATTCAAATAATAACATCCTTGCACAGGCTGGTCAGTCAATGCTGGCACAGGCTAACCAGAGCAACCAGGGTGTTCTGTCACTTCTCGGATAAATTATTTAAAAGCGGTCAATTGCATACATTGTAGCTACCAAGAAGGACTCCGGCGTGCCGGAGTCCTTTTTCAATGAGCTGCTATATAGAGAGCCAGTTATCCAAAATAAGTTGATCTGAAGGCATATCTTTAAACCAGTTTAAAGGGCATATAGTTATGCTGTCCTCTCCTTTAGAAAGAGCAGCGCCCCACCAGCTAAAGGTTGAATTTGCTATTATGTGGTGCTTACATAGACTCATCAAATACATATCTTCATAGGCGGCTCTGCAAGGCATGAAAACGTGGTCATATTCTTCAATGAATTTAAATCTTTCTCTGACTGAATCAGTATCATCAGAAAAAATAAATAATTTTCCTAGCCTATCGGTTCTTTCTTTTAATAAATTTAAAGCATTTTTGTAATAGTTTTCGCCAAGAGAGACAAAATGCTTTTTATTTTCTGGTTTGTTATAGTCGGTAAGCCTTATGTGCAATGATACAGAATCCTGAGAGCGTATATCATTATAAATATCAGATGGAATTTGAGGTATAAATTCATCCTTAAGGGTAAGCTCATTTTTTAAATCATTTTTAATTTCATAAAAATATTTTTTATCTTGCCAATATCCTCTAAAAAGATCCAGCATATATTGATGGTCATATTCATAAAGTTTATTTTCGTACACCTGATTTCTATAATTTATCGAGCCACGAACAGAGATAAACTGGGTATTAAATTTATCAAGGTAAAACTCTCTTTGTGTAAGCGAAGGATCATTTTTTACATAATCGTAAAAGTTGGTATATAAGAGCAGAGCATGTGAAGTTTTCTTCTCTAGGTACCTTGCAAAGGCATACTGGAACATCTGATTTCCAAGTCCACCCATAATTTCTACAAAATTCATTTGTTATCTCCATCATTAACTGATATATCGTATTCTCCATTTTGGGGAAGAAAATAATTTTTTATATAATCAAGAGTGTCTCGTACATAGGAGGTGTTATCTGTATGAGAAAAATCAAATGTTGTATTTTGCCCATCAATTGTTATGGACATATTTCTTAACATATCCTGCTTCTCATCTTGCGATTGATCTTGAGTTTTCTTGAGCTGCGTATTGCCATGGCTTTCCAACAAAGTCATGACTTCTTTTTGCTCATCTGTTTCAAGATATTTATTTTCATACATCTTTGGAAAGTTTTCCTTCATATATTCAATTATGAGCTTAATATTATCTTCATCAGGTTCGGAAAACTCAGAATATACATAATCTGTAATGTATTTATATACTTTTTTATAATATGCAAATTCAAGTTCTCGTATCATGGGAATAAAGAGCTCTCTTTTTTTGTATTCGGAAATTGTAAGAGAAAATACATGGAAAATATCCATGTAATAATCTTTTATATTGGGAGAGCGCATGGTGCCTTCGGGGTTTTTGAAATAATAATAGGGCTTTATTGAAGTAATGGTAATCCATGAGGAGACGGATGCAATTGCGGTGTAGATAAAATAGATGTCCTCCATTCGTAGCCCTTCCGGAAATTTTAGAGCGTTTTCATTCAAAAAAGCGCTTTTAAAAAGTTTGCCCCAGGCAGGATGTAACAGAGAGTTTTCTAAAAAAAGGGTTCTTCTGTCTGTAAGGTCATCTGTCAGTGTTAGTTCATATTCAATATCTGAAGTGTTTTCGCTAATAGGAGGCTCATTTTCAAAGGCAGTAAAACCGCAGGAAACCACATCACAAGGAAAATATTTTGTAATGAGATACATCTGTTCTAGCATATCTGGTGCTATCAGATCATCAGAATCCAAAAAGAAAACGTAATTTCCGGATGCATATTTGAGTCCGGTATTTCGGGCAAAACTTTGACCTCCGTTTTCTGGACAGTCTATAAGACACAGAGTATCAGTGAAATGAGACTCATATTCTTTTAGAATATCCAGGGTTGAATCAATTGAGCAGTCATTTACAGCAACTATTTCAAGGCGATCCAATCCTATTGTCTGATTAAAGACAGAATCAAGACACCTCTTTAAGTATTTCTCCACGTTGTAGCAGGGGATGACAACACTGATCTTATCATTTATTATCGGAGCGGTAGTTTTGTTCCAAAGATAATCGTTTAACAGTCGACCATTTATCAGTGAATATATTTTTACGTAAAAATCAAAGTTTGATATTTCGTTTCTGTATTCAGATACTGAATTTCTGCATTCATTAGGATCTATTTTTGGGAAAGCCTCCTGTGAAATAAGATCAAGGATCTTGGCAAGGTCCTCTACATTGTTATCCTCATACAAGTAACCAGTTTTTCCGGGAATTATAATTTCGTGGACTCTGCTGGATACGTTAGCTATCACCGGGAGTCCGCAGCTAAGAGACTCTATTGCCACAAGTGGAGAGCCTTCATACATTGAGGATAGTACCAGAGCAGATGAGCCTTCGGCATATTTCCAGGGATCAGAATCCCAACCATTAAAATGTACTCTGTCTAAAATGTTGAGTTCACGGCATAAGTTAATAAGCTCTTCTTTTTCGTCGCCATCACCAACAATATTGATATGCCATTTAGTTTTTGCAACAGCTATAGCACACAGGATTATTCCTATATTTTTTTCTTTAGAAAGTCTCCCAACGAATAGGAGATTCCCAGGAGTGATATTTTTTATGGGATGAATTTTGGATAGGTCTGCAGGATTGTGAACACGGTATATTTTTGCATTGGGGTCAGCCTTCATAATCTCGCTGGCTACTTCGCTACTTATGGCAAAATGAATGTCTGCGTATCTGATAAAATCGCTTCCGCCATAGCCTGAAGCCTCGTACATCTTTAGAGGAGCGTGAAGCCATGAAGCTACAGTTATATTTTCATCAATATTCTTAAGTGTTCTTTTTGCAACATAACTTAACATGGGCCAGGCGATGGCAATTATAAGGTTTGGCTTTTCAGAAGTTTTAAGAAATGCAGTGTAGCCATCGATAAAATCCTTTAGATCATGATCATCACGGTTCTCATAAAGGTGATGAAACTCCATACATTTATCAGTCCAATTTACGCCTTCATATATCATTTGAACCACGCGAAGGCGCATTCCTTTTTGGGATAAAAATTTTCCGAGTATGTTTATGCAATTTTCAGCACCGCCTATTCCTGCAACTGCCACAACTATGTCTATGAGCGGAGTTTTGATGACTGAACCTTTTATCTTCATAATTTACCTTCCTGGATTATTTATATTATAATTATAATTAATTAACGACAGGTGGTAAATAATATGAAACCAATTTTAATCTATAAGGGTGATGATGTATGCTACAACATGTTGAATTTTATGGCGGAAAATTTTGGGAGCGCACTTGAAAAACTTGGGTGTGAGGTTGAATATTGCGATCTGATAAATGGCGGACACAACGATATTGCCGGTTTTGTTGGCAGAGAGTTTGCTGCTATGATAGGATTCCATACCAAGGTTTTCAATATATATCTTGAAGCAAAGGGGTGTTACCTCCATGATCTAATAAAGGGACCAAAGTTTAATTTTCTTTTTGACCATCCCATATGGGAAAAGGACAGATATGAACACGCACCGCATGATTATTATGTGCTGACCCATGATAGAAATTATATGAATTTTATCAAGAGATATTTTCCGGGGGTAAAGGATGCGTTTTTGTTGCCACCTGGGGGGGCTTTGTGCAAAGGCGAACCTGTTGAAAAGATAAATGATCTTGTAATGGTGGGAACCTATGTTGACTACAGGGGAGCTTTTCCACTTATCAGAAACAGCAATATGAAAGGTTTGGCAAATAAGTTTCTGCTTGCACTTAGGAAAGACTACAATAAGACTTCTGATGAAGTACTTATAGAACTGCTTGAAAGAGAAAAAATAAATCTATCTGATGCAGAGTTTTTGCAGCTTTTGTATGAATTAAGACCAATGGTGACATGCACCTTTTCTTATTACAGGGAAAAGATTATAGAGAGTATTCTAAACGGCGGAATACCGCTTACTGTATATGGAAGCAGCTGGAGGGAAAGTCCTTTTGCAGGTAACAGTCTTCTTACTATAAAAGATGACTTGTCTCCACATGAGAGTCTTAAAGTGCTAAGCGAATCCAGAATGTCACTTAATATTATGTCCTGGCACAAGGATGGTTTTAATGAACGAATCCCTAATAGTATGTTGGCAAAGAGCGTTGTCATAAGCGATAAGAGTACCTGCCTTGAAGAACAGTATGAAGATGAAAAAGAAATCATTCTTTTTGACCTTGGAGAGATAGACGGTCTTCCTAATAGGATAAGGGGACTTATCAAAAATAAAAATAAAGCCTCTGAGATTGCAGAAAGAGGATATGAACGGGCTTTAAATGAAGATACCTGGGAAAGCCGTGCAAAGCTATTTCTTGAGTACCTTGAGGAGTTATGAGATTTCACGCAACGTATTGCTTTTATGTAATGCGTTGCGTGAATTTGTTTATTAATTGCCGTTAATTTGATAAAATATTAAGTGTAGATGCGTTTGTTCAAAAAATTGGAGGCTTAGTCTTGGAGAAAATACTTAAGGCAATAGAAGATGAAAAATGGAATGATGCATTGGAAATTTTTCTTGAAAATACGGAGGGAAAAAAGCTTGATGCCAGCCAGTGCGTAATAGGGGCAACAATTCTGGAACAATTTGACGATAGAAAAGCAAGATTTGACATGATACTTGCAGGGCTAAAACTTGATCCTTTCAATTATGAACTATATCTCCTTTTTGGTAATTACTATGCTGAAATTTCCCCTAAAAAGGCACTTCTTACCTATGAAAATGCTCTATATTATGCCAAAAAGCAGGGAAAGTCAGATGATGCAGAAGTTATCGAAAATATTTATGAGAACTATAAAAAAAGTATTTCTGAAACTGTTAATAAAGTACGTATCATGGTTTTGGATTACGGAAATAATGGGCATCTCAATGAATGTCTAGATAGTATTAAAGAGAATTGTTATGAAGACTGTTATGAATTGTCAGTCGTCGATGTTCCGGATATTGACAAACGTCTTGGAATCATAAATGAAAGTGTCAAAAGTATTGATCCAAACCTAGATATTCTCTTTTTGACAAGCGATGTAATTTTGATGCCCGGAAGCTTATATAATTTAAGAATGGCCTTATACGACAATGGAAAAGTAGGGACTGCCAGTTGTACATCAAATTATGCATATTTTAAGCAGACAAATTACGATGAAAACTGCAAATTAAGAAATCATGCAGAAAAATTTGCAAGAAAGACTAACCTTCCTTCAGAAAATCCTCAGGAAGAAAGATGCGTTTCAGATATGTCCTTTATGCTTATGAAGGGGGAACTGGCCAAAAAAGTATTTCCGATAGAGGAAAACTACAAGTCTGAAAGCGTTGCAGCGATGGAACTTGGGCTAAGGATTATAGATAAGGGGTATCTTAATTTTGTTTGCTGGAATAGTTATGTGTATAGGTATGAGAACAAAGAGATAAAAATACTTAACGACTACAATGCACAAGAATATGATGTGCCGACAATTAGGGAAAAGTGGGGATTTTTCCCAGGCTATTATCTTCTTGCAAGAATTGAACTGGTGGATATGATAGATGCCGAAAAAGAGGCCCCTCTAGATATACTGGAAGTCGGTGCAGGACTTGGTTCTACCCTTGCAAACATAAAATATCAGTTCCCAAATGCCAATGTTCATGGAATAGAACTTGTGGATAAGGTAGCTGCATTTGCTGCCAAGTATACAGATATGGAATGTGGAAATATTGAAGAATACGAATTTGCTCCGGATGAGAAATACGACTATGTGATTTTTGGAGATGTTTTAGAACACCTTGTAGACCCATATGCTCTTATTGAAAACCTTCGAGATCATATTAAGCCCGGAGGCGGAATAATAACAAGTATTCCAAATATTCTGAATGCCCGGGTTATTCATGACCTTTTGCATGGAAATTTTACCTATGCGGATTCGGGAATTTTAGATAGAACACATCTGAGATTTTTTACTAAAAATGAGATAGATAAGCTTTTTGAAACAAGGGGCTATACAATTGCACAGATAAAAGGAAATACCTTTCCATCTGATTCGACAGCAACCTATGGTGACTTTTTTGATAAGCTATGCTCGATAGAAGGAGTAGTTGAGAGATGGCAGTTTGATATTATTCAGTACCTGCTTCTTGCTAAAAAGCGTGGATAATAGGAGTTATGTGAAATGAAGCTTCTAATGGTCAATTCTGCCTCATACACCAATGAAGATGTGGTGTATTTTCTCAAAAAGATATTTGGAGAAAGAAGTGTTAATGTAGTTGATTATGATTTCAAAGGGAAAGATATATACAATAATCAAGAGTTTGCAGCAATATTTGAAAAAAAGTTGTCAAGCGGAAAGTATGACGCTGTAATGTCTACTGATTTTTATCCGATTATTGCAGAAATATCCCATGAAACTGGAATAAAATATATTTCCTGGCCCTATGATGCTCCAATGAATGTACTTCCATGTGTTCAGATGGGGTATGAGACAAACTATATATTTCATTTTGATAGAATTGAGATAGAAAAGTACAAAAAGCTTGGCTATGACAGATTTTACCATATGCCGCTTGCGGTAAGGTGCGACAAATATGATAGATTTGCAGCATCTGATGCCTTTAGAGCAGAAATATCATTTATGGGTAAACTCTACAGATCTCAGCTAGATATCATAAAATGTGGTCTCACAGACAATCTTACAGCATTTATTGACAAACTGATAGAAACGCAGCTTGGTATCAGGGATAGATGGATAGTGGATGAACTCATATCAGAGCCTATTATTAATGCTATGAACAGCTGCTACGAACAGGCTGGCTATAATTTTAGGATTATTAAAGAACAATTGTCTTATACAATATCCGAACACATTACTTATATAGACAGAACAACTCTTCTTGAGATGCTTGGAAGGCGACATGATGTTCATCTTTATACATTGGATTATGGTGAAAGAGAGGCGGAAATATTAAAGAGTGTCAAAAGACACGGACCGGTGTCATACGTAAATGAGATGCCGGTTCTTTTTAAGTCAAGCATTATAAATCTAAACAGCTCGCTTCGATCTGCTCAGAGTGCAATACCGCTTAGAGTTCTTGATGTTCTAGGATGTGGCGGATTTGTGCTCACTAATGCGCAGCCCGAAATAGTGGAATATTTTGAAAACGATAAGGAACTTGTAGTGTTTAGAAATCTGGAAGAGGCACTGGAACTTTCTGACTACTTTCTTGAGCATGAAGACGAAAGGATGAGCATAGCAAGATCAGGTTATGAGAAAGTAAAAAGGAATTTTAGGTATGAAGATAAGCTGATTTCGATGTTTAAGATTGCCAGATTGTATGAACTATAGGAGGCAGGCAATGGATAGAGCTATTTCTTTTGATGTACTTATAATAGTTACTCCTAATGATTGCAAGCGTATGCTGAAATTGTACCCAAGATTTGCTATTAGATTCCCTTATGGAAAACTTTTATTTGTGGGTTCTAAAGAGGTTTGGGAGATAATAAGGGCAGAAAAAGAGCTTTCCAGACATGCATACTGGATTGATGAGAATGATGTTCTGCCTTTTGATGAAGTACATAGGTGTATGAAAAAGAGACTGGAAACTGTATTAAAGGGGGATGAGCTCCCAAGAGGGGTTACAGGATGGTATTATCAGCAATTTCTTAAGATGCAGTATGCCTTTTTATGTAAAGATGAATATTACATGGTATGGGACGGAGATACGATTCCATGTAGAAATATAAATATGTTCAGCAAGGAAACGGGTAAGCCTTATCTGGATCTAAAGCATGAACTTCATCCGGAATACTTTGAAACCATGGGGAAGATACTACCGGGGTTTAGGAAGGTAATAGAAAGATCCTTTATTTCTGAGCATATGCTTTTTAAGAGAGAAATCATGAGAAAGCTCGTGAGAGATATAGAGGGCGGTAAAGATATACCAGGTGAGAGATTTTATGAAAAGATAATAAATGCCATAGAACCTGATAAAATATATGATTCTTCTTTTAGCGAATTTGAGACTTATGGGACATATGTGGCTTTTAAAGCACCGGAAGTTTACAAACTGAGGGAGTGGCATTCCTTCAGGCTTGGCGCAAGTTTCTTTGATATTAATACAATAAGCGACAGAGATTTTGAATGGTTATCCAAGGATTTTGATGCTATTTCCTTTGAAAAAGGCCAGGAAGTTCTTGAAGCAAACAAAGGCTTTTTTTCAAATCCTGAATACCAGCAAAAACTCTCAGCAAAAAAAATGCTTCAGCTGGCACAGATGGAGTATGAAGATGGATATAAAGAGGTCTGGGCTGATGATATAGACGGTTCAAATGCAAATGTCAGGGTTGGCGGTTACCATACTCAAGCAGGTAAAATAAATAAAACTCTCATTGTTATAGTGTCTTACAACAATGAACTGTTTACAAGGTGCTGTCTTGAAAGTATAAGAGATGTCCTGCCTGAAGGAAGTTACAAGATAGCGGTGGTTGACAATGCATCTACTGATGGTTCTGTAGAATATCTTTCAGAGCAAAAGGATATTATTTTTATCAGAAACGATCAGAATATAGGATTTGGACCAGCCTGCAATCAGGCCGTTCTTGCAACAAAGGGAACAGAGTATGAATCTTACGATGTGTTTCTGTTAAATAATGATACAAGGCTCGTTTTCGATGCATTATATTTCCTTAAACAGGCGCTGTATTCATCAGATGATATAGGTGCTGTTGGAGGCGTTGCCAATTATGCAGGCAACAAACAGCAGATTGATGTTGAGTTTGACAATGTGGATGAATACATCAAATTTGGTGAAAAAAATAATGTTCAAATGGAAGGAGCATTACTTGAAAGAGTAAGACTCTCAGGCTTTTCGCTTTTGGTGAAAAGAAAAGTATGGGATGAGATCGGAGGCTTTGATGAAGATTTTGTTCCCGGATATTTTGAAGATGACGCTATGTCCATGGAGATATTAAAGCGTGGTTATAGACTAAAAGTTGTACGAAACAGCTTTATTTACCATGCAGGAAGCGAAAGCTTCGTAAAAACTGATTTTAATAATACAATCTTAAAAAATTATGACCTGTTCAAACAAAAATATGGCTTCGATATTATGAAATATGCCTATGCAAGCGGCACAGTAATTTCGCAGATTCCTTATAACAAAGAGGCTGTATTTAAGGTGCTGCAGTACGGGTGCGGACTCGGCTCTGAACTCAAGGCCATAAGGAGTCTATTTCCAAACTCTGAATGCGAGGGAATAGAGATAAATAGTGCTGTGTCATCTATCGCACGGCGCACTGAAACAGTGTATGAGAGCATTGATGAGCTCATGAGCATGCATGAAGGCCCTTGTTTTAATGTGTTCATAATTGAAAAGACGGACTTGGAAAAGCTTTCAGATGAAGAAAAAGGCGTATTATCTTCGCTTCTTTTTGAAAATGTAAGCGTCCTCATAAAAGATGATCGCTACGAAAACTATCCTTATGAAGATATAAAGCTAATAATCTGGGATATGGATGATACATTTTGGCAAGGCACATTAAGTGAGGGAGAGATAATTCTTCCCCTTTCAAATGCAGAGCTTATCAGGAATATTACCGATCACGGCGTGGTGAATAGCATCTCATCCAAGAATGACGAAGATGCAGTTATTTCAGAGCTTGAAAAAGCAGGAGTGGCTGAACTTTTTGTGTTTAACAATATCAATTGGGAAGAGAAGGGTAGCCAGATAAAAGCCAAGATCGAAGCAATGAAGTTAAGATCGCAAAATGTGCTTTTTATAGATGACAACGCACGCAATCTAGAAGAAGCAAGACATTATTGTCCCGAACTAATGACTGCAGGACCTGAGATAATACCGTATCTTTCCAGTTATTTTGCAAGAACAAAAAGTACCGATATTTCGCATGATAGGCTTGCACATTATAAGATACTAGAAGATAAGAGACAGGAGAGGGAAAAGAGCGTATCCGAGGAAGAGTTTCTTTTTGAAAGTAATATCACTCTATCAGTTAACAGAAACTGCCTTGAGGAAATAGACAGGATATATGAACTTGTTCAAAGGAGTAATCAGCTTAATTACACAAAAAACAGGGATCATAAGGAAATCCTTACTCGCTTAATAACAAATGATTGGAATGATTGTGCTTATATTAGAGTTAAAGATAAATATGGTGACTATGGTATAGTTGGATTTTATTGCTTCAATACAAGAGAAAAGAAAATGGAGCATTTCCTTTTCTCATGCAGGATACTTGGCATGGGCGTTGAGCAGTATATCTACAATAGACTTGGATGCCCTGATTTTAATGTGGAAGGGAAAGTGTCTTCAAAACTTGAAAAAAATAAGTTGGTGCCATGGATACAGGAAAACACTGGAGAGGAAATAATAAGTGATTCCATAATTAGTAGTAGGGTTAAAGTACTGTTAAAAGGCCCCTGCGATTTGGATCAGATCGCGCCATATCTTTCAGGTGGAAATATTACGACGGAATTTAACTATGTGAATGAATTCGGGTTTATCACAACAGGTCAGAATCATTCAGAACATATTTGGGAGTGCAGACACATGACCTCTGAAGAAATAGAGGAAATGATAAAGGATGTGCCTTTCATTACGGATGGAGATTTTAAAACTAAGATATTTGATGAAGAATACAAAGTTATTTGCTATTCACTACTTCAAGATGTAGTAGCGGGGCTTTACAAGAATAAGAGAACCGGAAAATATATTTCTTTTGGAAATTCTAAATTTCCTTTGACTGACGTTAAATATATGGAAGGATATTTGTCAAAGCAAATCATCGGAAATGATTTTAATTTTTCCGAGGAGATAATTGATAAATTTGCAGCTGATTGGGAATTTGTAGGAAGTACTTCGATTGATATGCTTTTTAGAAATCTTGATTATATCTATGAAAACGTAAAAGGAAAGCCAGTGATCATTCTTCTTCTTGGTAGTGAGGTTGACTATGAAGGAGAGGATATAGAATTCGGAGGTTTTTCTGAAATTTACAGACAGATAAATCCAGCAATAGAAGAGTTTGCCATTGACCATGACAGAATTAGAGTCATTAACATGACAGATTACATTATGTCACAGGATGATTTTATGGGAAGCGTCAATCATTTTTCAAGAAATGTATATTATAGGATTGCAGGAACAATATGTGACTATATAAATGATGTTGTAATAGGAAAATAATAAAAAGGTGTACATGCGCATGGAGGCATACTTATGCGGGTAATAATATTTTGCGATGAAGTTCATATTGTATACTTTAATATTGTAAGGACCCATCTTATTCCGGAAATCGATATAGTTAGAACTTATTTGATCGGAGATGAAGTGTCTGAAGATCCAGACAGTTGTATCTATTCTGTTCAAAGAATCACGGATAAAGTGGCATTTGATGCTGTTTTTTTTATGTATTTTGAATTGGAAAATGTAATTAAAGATAGGATGACAGAGCTCCTTCCAAAAATCTATGGGGATGATGTTTCATTTCCCTTTTATAATCTTGATAAGATAATGCATACATATCTTGACTCATTTGGTGAAATGGAGTGTGCAAGGACGTATCTTAAACTACATAATAAAGATGGTATTGATTTTCTTATTGGAGACTTTTCTTATTACACTTCTGTACATGTACACGATGAAAAAAAAGACGGAGATTTAAAAGTCATCATTGGCAAGTTCTGTTCTATTGGACCTGAAGCAAAATTTATGTTGGCTGCTGAACATAGTACAAAATGGAATACTACATATCCTTTTGATGCTATATTAAAACGTACTGATTCAGAAGGAGAGAGAATTATTTCGAAGGGTAATATAATAATAGGAAATGACGTTTGGATAGGTGAAAATGTCACTTTTATGTCGGGAATAACAATAGGCGATGGCTGTGTTATAGGCAGCAATGCTGTAGTTACAAAGTCTTTTGAACCGTATAGCATTATTGTTGGAAATCCAGCTAAGGTGGTAAAAAGAAGGTTTGATGACTCTAGAATTGAGAAACTTCTTGAAATGAAATGGTGGGACTGGGAATTATCACACATACATGCGTGCCTTGGCATTTTGCAGAGTGAAGACACAGACAAACTTTTTGAGTACTATAAAAAGCATATTGAAAATAACACTAATGAAGAAACATGAAGTGCATTTTAATGAGGAGACTAAGACATGGCTGAAAACTTTATTGAAGAAATATATGCTGATTCGAAAATAATAGATACGTTAAGGGAATTTATACGACTTATTTCAAAGAGTGATCTGCAAAAGGCAAGGTTTGTTTTTAATAAGGCAGCAGTAGAGCTTGAAAGGTTACTTCCTGAATATGCAAAAGCAGATGTATCAGCAGCAAATGAACTTCAGGCTTCAGCACAAAAAATTGGTGAGAACTGGGAGGATGTTTCTCATATAACAGGGGTGATAAACGGGGAAGTAATCCCCAAACTTTATAAGTATATGTCTAATTTTGCCGGAATAGAGGTGGAAGAAAATGGATTTTGCATAAAGAGCAGCGACAGCGGATTTCTAACAATCAAAGATCTGAAATCGGGACTTTTTTTGCATGACACTCATGATCCAATGGAAGAAGCTGGGCGCATAGCTGATGTTATATATCGTCCGGAGATGGAAGAAATACATATTTTTGGATGCGGACTTGGGTATCTTCCGTATAAGATATGGGATAGATCCGGTGGTGCGGTAGATGTATATGTTTATGAGGATGAAGAAGCACTTGTAGGGTATGCAGATGCATATGGTGTTCTATCCTGGATTGATGAAAAAAATCTATCAGTTATCACCGGGAATGATGAAAATCAGGTCATAGATAAGTTCTTCTCAGAGGTTGAATTTGATAGCAAAAAGAAATGCATATATATCACTCCCTCAAAGAGGCGCAAGTATTATGAAAAATTTGATGGTAATTTTGAGTATATAGCTGCGACTTTAGCATATAGCTGGAGCCTCGGGGACAGTCTTGCAATACACTACTGGAAAAATAAAAAAAGACCCTCTGTTTCCTTTACTGAACTTCAAAAGAAGCTTTTAGGTGATGAGTGGATTGTAGTAGCAGCAGGGCCATCACTTGATGATAATCTGGAATTTATAAGAGAAAACGTAGGAAATAAAAAGATAGTTGCAGTTAATACAGTTATGAGAAGGCTTATGAAAGAAAATATAAGACCGGACCTCTTTGTGGTGTCTGATTCTAATGACCAGATGGTTGAACATATACAGGGAACAGGAGATTATACATGTGGTATACCTCTTGTGGCTGATTGGCTGACAAATTGGAAATATATAGATAATTATAAGGGAGAGATATCTTTTATCTATACCCCAACCGACACAGGCATAAAGGACAATGATGAGGAAATCTGGGACGTATCGGGAACAGTATCAACACAGGCAATCGAGTGTGCTATAAGACTGGGAGCAAAAAAGATTTATCTTGTTGGACTTGACCTTTCATATCCTGGAGGGAGAAATTTTGCAAAGGGCATGCCACACGATGTTACAAGTTCGGCCAAAGGAGGCATGGAAGTTCCTTCAAATAATGGCGGTATGGTTCAGACCGTCCCGATGTTTGCAAGTTATATTAAATTGGTCGAACAAAAGATAGAGAAACATAAAGATGTTATATTTTATAATATGTCTCATGACGGAGCGTATATAAAGGGTACCAATATCATTAAAGTATAAAGATTGTCTACTTTTAGGCTTTTTTAGCAAGAAAATAGTATTGATAGACTCTCATCTCATCTTTGTCTTTCACATCGAAGAACTGAGAGAGTGTATCTATGAATTCGTTTTCTTCAGGCTCGCTATTATAGTATCTTTCAATTCGCTCAACGATAAGACCTGCCTTTTTGAGCATCTCGATAGCAGTGTCCTTTGTAAAGAACTTTAAGTGTGTCTTGTCTAAAATGCCATAGTCCATGTAGTCAAATCTACCATACAGTGCAAGGAGCTTGACTACAGCATATTGTCTTACGTTAGGAAGGCTTATCAAAAAATGACCGTCATCTTTGAGATATGGAATAAATCTCTCTATTGTAGCCTGTGGGTCTCTTAAATGTTCAAGAACATCGGCACAGATAATATAGTCAAATTGTTTTTTGTTATAAGGGATTATCATGCTTTCTACATCGCCCTGGATGATATCAGCCATAGTTGCTCCAATTTGGGCAATATTTTCTACGTATTCAACTCCGTGGACTTTTGAGTTTGGCCAAAGTCTCCTGATCCTATATAGGCTGCATCCGGCAGCACACCCAAGTTCTAAGACTTCAATTGGTTTATCTTTTGTTGCAGTTATCATTTCAATCAGTTCAGTTCTGGCATAATTGGAATAATCAATATCGCAGTTCCATTTTTTGACAGATGCTTCTTTTCCTCTTTTTTTAACAATTTCAAGAGAATCATATCTTTTGTATCTTTCTTCAGTTTTTAGGCAATAACTGTTAAAGCAAAGTTTTACATCAAAACCTGCCTTATGCGCTCTTATGCAATAATCTTTATCTTCATATCCGCATGGGAAATTTTGCTCGTCAAAAATACCTATTCCGTCTATGACACTTCTTTTGATATACATGAAATAATCGGATATTGTGACATCTGTTTCGCAAGCTTCTCTGATTGGATTATTTATCATAATGGCTCTTTGGGCAGCTTCACCAAGATCAGTTGTTCCAATTCCGATTTTCTGTTCGGCAATAAAATCATTTGTAAAACCTCCAATAATTCCGTTTTTATCATCAGAATACAGACCAAGCATAAGGTAAAAGAGGCAATTGTCTAATAAAACTACATCTGCATCAAGAAGCAAAATGTCATTGTAATTACTACACAGTTTTATGCCTTGGTTTAAGGAGGCTGTGTAATTTATATCTGTATCGTTATGAATGTAAAGAACATTGTCAATTCCTTCTGATAGTTGCTGTATTTTATTATTTTTGCTGTTGTCTACAATAACTATCTCACTAAGTCCATAGACTATAGTTTCAGAAATGCTCATAAGGCATCTTTCAAGCTCTTTTGCTTGATCTTTGCATACGATAACAATAGAAAAGTTATTTAACTGTGCTCCTAAGCTTCTGACATTTTCAATATATCCGTTTATAATATTCCTATCATCTTCATTCTCACAGTATAAATAGGCTTGATAATAGCATAGAAGCGCCTGATCAAGGTCTTTTCTCTCATAATACTCGCCAAGCATCAAATATAATTCATAGTTTTTATTATCAGTGAGAAGACCTATTGAGATAATGTCAAAAGCGGTTTCATATTTGTCTGCGCTCATATAAGCGGAGGCAGCCAAAACACAATACTCCGCATCATGCTGCAGATAATTGGTTTCCTCACCAATATGTTCATTGATTAAGTGGTAAGCAGCGTCAATCTCTCCATAATTTATAAATTTTGCTAATTTATCTTTAATATTACTCAATATCCTGCCCCTTTCCGGTGCTTACGATCAAATATTATTCAGTTATCTGGTCTTAGTTTTTTTCTAACAGCCAGTTCTTCTTCACCAAGAGTTTTTATACCATTACCAAGCATTTTTCCGATGTCAGCACATCTTTTGAACAACATGTCCATGGCGTTTATCTCGAGGCTTGCTTTTTGGTCAGTTCCCCACATGTCGTGAGAGAGGGTCACATGCCTTTCTACGATGGAGGCTCCCATTACTACAGCTGCAACAGTAGGTTCAAGATTCTTTTCATGACCGCTATATCCTACAACACAATGGTACCTGTCTTTTAATGTCTTGATATAGCTAAGGTTAAGATCTTCTACAGGACAAGGGTATGTGGAATTGGTGTGCATAAGAGCGAAATTTCCGTTACTATAATCTTCAAGTACCTTTACTGCTAAATCAAGTTCCTCTTGGGTGCACATCCCTGTAGACATAAGAATTGGCTTGCCTGTTTTACAGGCTTTTTTTATTAGTTCAAACCTGCCATTGGTTGCAGAAGCAAGTTTGATGAAAGGAATATCGTACTGCATCAAAAATTCAAGACTTTCCTCGTCCCAGGGAGACGCTGTCCATCTGATGGGCTTTTCTTTACAGTAGGAATCTATGTAATTGTATTCGTCTTTTTCAAATTCGATTTTCTTTTTATATTCAAGATATGTCATTTCTCCCCAGGGAGTTGACCTCATAACATTTTTTTGTGATTCAGGAACAGCAATTTCAGGTGTCCTTTTCTGGAATTTAACACAGTTCCACCCGATTGCAAAAGATGCATCAATTAACCTTTTGGCGATGTTTATATCGCCATTGTGATTTATACCTATTTCTGCAATAAAGTATGTATCGCATCCTTCTCCAACATAAGTATCTCCGAGTACAATCCTATCTGTCATATAAATTGCCTCCTTTGTAAAAGGTTTAAATCATACATAAAATGCTATTAAGAATAATTATATACGCTTATGCGATATATTTATACTATTTAGTATAACTTTCCACATACTCGTTTATGAATTCACATATTTTTTCAGTCATATCAGAATAGACTCTCACATTAAATTCATTGAAATTGTCTTTGTAGTCATCGGAACTTTTGACGTAATCTGTAGTATTAAGTAGCCTGAAATTTTCATGTTCCACGGAAAAGTCAAGTATTGCTTCATTCATATCTTTATAAAAAGTAGACATATCTGGGCTACCTTCATACTTTATTTCGCTTCCCAAAATGAGGATGATCATTGGATGCCCTAATACACCTCCTGCAAGGCCTTCAAGTTCATCGAACATGTTCATGATGCTATTTTCATCAAAACTGTCTCGTAGCATGCTGTAGCATATGATATTGAATTTATCGTCGTAAAGTTTGGTGGGAAGATTATCACCGCTACAGTCATCGGAATACTCAGTTGTAATGCTGCCGCCTATCAGATAATTTTCTATGGGCTTAAGGCTTTTGGGGCCTTTTAACAGAATTTTTACAGCAATGTTTTCAGAGTCTATATGCTCCAGAGAAATAGGAGCATTGTTTTTAATGAATTCTTCGATGTTCGTATTTTCAAATAGAAAGTGTGCCTTTGAATATAAAAGCTGTTCTTTTCTTTGGTCATCGCAGTAAAATCCAACTATCCCGCAATCACCTGCAGGGCAACTTGCTGTGATGTATCCGCAGTTATTCCAGGCGTTGTCAAGAAACCTGTTTATTTGGATAGCATTTTTTTCTGTAAGTCTCATGAGATCCGGAATCACAGCCTTGCAGTTAACGTGTGATGAAAAAGAAATTTCGCCTACAGTATCAAGGCTTGATAAAAGAGCATATATATGGGCATTTATATGGCCCTGGTCTGAAGGTTTTAACCTGCCAAGATTTGCAATTATATATGGCTGCATTTCGTCATCTATTCGAATAACATTGGATTTATCCGATATTATTCGGTCATCATCTTTTATACATACTATGCCGTGGTCATATAATGTGTTTAATAAGATTTCGCTTTTTTTCTCTGCAGACCATTGAACTGCTCTGATATTTTGAAAATCTAATTCATCGTATTGGCGATAATGGGTGATCTCTAAGGCGCCATTTTTACACAGATTCCTGATGTGAGTAATGTCATCGGAAGATAATCTTTCTTTGTATTCACTATCAACTATCAAAACATCAATTGTATTTGATGATAGTGCCTCAGTTGCAGTAGAAACATTTTTATATATTTTTTCTGTATGGCTTGCGATATTCCATAGAACTTCATTCTCTTCAATACCATATACTGTAGAATTGGCGAAAATACTTTTGATTGCTTTTAGTTCCGCACTAAGTCCGCATCCTATCTGCAATAGATTAAAATGGTCATCCCGATTAAAGGGGAGTTGTGAAATAACACCTCCACTTGGATATACATACTTTAATATGTCGAATTTATATTTTTGCTTAAAAAGTTCATAATGTTCATATGAAAGTCTGTTATTGCCGGTTTTTACGAAGCTGGCACTTCCTACATGGTATATAAAGCTGTCTCTTGTAAGGAGCAGCCTATAACCTCTTTTTAATATTTCGATTGACAATGCATCGTCTTCATAGTATCCCGGGGCAAAATCTTCATCGAAACCGCCTACTTCATCCCATACATTCCTTCGTATTAGCATGGCGAAGCCGTTAAGACGCACTTTTTCAATATATCTGTCTGCTTTGGGAATATTAAGGTTTTCACCAAAATGCACATATTCTTCAACAGAATTAAAAGAAATATCGAGCTGTTGCCTGTTACCGGCATAGTTTGAAAGACATCCAACAGCACCTATATCAGAGCGTGTATTCAGAGCTTGTGCCAAATTTACAATAGAATTCTTATTAATGACAGTGTCATTGTTAAGAAGGAAAACGTCCCAGTTCTCGTATTTAGTTCCGATAGTGCTCGATACAGCTTGGTTGCAGGCGGGACCAAAGCCGACGTTTTTACAATTTTTTAATAGAATTATGTCAGGCTGGACTTCGAGCCATTGTGTAATCCCATCCGTAGATGCATTGTCAACTACAATGATTTTGTAAGAAATCGAATGCTGGGTATTTCTGATGCTTTCTATGCACTCCTGCATATATCTTTTTGAGTTGTAGGATACGATGACGATTAGTATTCCTGCCATATCTATTCTCCAGGTTCAATTCACAGATAAATATTTGAAATTGTGATAAAATAATATCATCACATTATAATATTATTTTACACTTATAAGGAGATATATGGAACCTGAATATAGCGATATCCTTAAAAGAATAAATGAACTTCAGGCTGAGAACGATGCTATGCATGTCTGGCAAAGTGAGATGATGAATGTCATGAAACAGATGCTTCAGCAACTTCAAGATCAGCAAAATCAGATAAAAAATGCTCAGCAATACGCATATATAAACAGGGTAAGGATTGAAAGTCTTCCTTACGAGATGAGAGATGAGGAATTTAAATCAGATATTTTTATTCCGCATATTATGACGAAACATGAAACGCGTAGAGCGGTAATTGATGAGAAAAAAAGCATTTCAAGATTTGGGGATGGGGAATTTGGAGTGATTGCTGGAGTTGGAAGGTGGAATTTTCAGTCTGCATCAAGTGTGCTTGCAGATAAGCTGATTAAGGTTCTTGAATCGGAGGATGATGGTATACTCATTGGCCTTCCTAGGCGATTTTACGGAAATCTTGAGAATTATACTGAGGAAGAAGCCGATGCAGTAAGGGTTTACATGAGACCGAAAGTCAGAAGATTACACGCTGCATATTTAAAGCCGAACAAAATATATGCGGATGCACTTCAGCATGAAATCAAAACCGCAGAGGAACTTATCGAATTAAAGGAGATATGGAACAAAAGAGACTGTGTTTTTATTGAAGGCGAACATACCGGAATGGGCGTTGGAAATGATCTTTTTGATAATTGCAATTCGATAGAAAGAATTATTGCTCCAGCAGAAAATGCTATTGATAAATATGATGAGATAATGAGCGCGGCTTTAAAAAAGGATAGGAATAAGCTTGTATTGATAGCTCTTGGACCAACAGCTACAGCTCTTTCCTTTGATCTTTACAAAGAAGGATTTCAGACTGTAGATATAGGCCATGCAGATCTATACTATGAGAAATTTGTAAGAGGACTAGAAAAGATTGAAGATGTTTCAATACCTTTCAAATATTGTAGTTGGGACGAAATTGGGAAAAGGCGTGAAATAGAAAAAATCACTGATGAGACCTACAGGCAGCAGATAACAGATGTAGTTTGTTGATTTAAACTGTTTTTGGGGGAAACGAAAGAGAGATTATATGAAAAATGTTGCATTTATCCCTGTTAGGGGAGGAAGTAAATCAATTCCATTAAAGAATATAAAATTGCTATGCGGAAGACCACTTGTGTACTGGACAGTGAAGGCTGCATGCGAAAGCACAAATATAGACAGAGTTTATGTGTCGACGGATAGTGATGAAATAAAGAATACTGTAATGCAGTTTAAAAATGAGGACGGTGAACTATTTGGCAAACTCGAGGTTATAGGAAGGTCTGAGGAAAGCGCCACAGATACAGCATCTACTGAGTTTGTTATGTTGGAATTTGCATCGAACTATGATTTTGAAAATATTATTCTTATTCAAGCTACGTCGCCACTTCTTACAGCAGTTGATATTGATGGTGGATTTAAATTGTTTGAAAAAAAAGATACAGATAGCGTCATTTCTGTTGTAAGGCAGAAGAGATTTTTGTGGTCTGAGAGTGAGAGCGGAAATGCTAAGGCACTAAACTATGATCCGTTTAACAGGCCGCGAAGGCAGGAGTTTGGCGGATATCTTATGGAGAACGGTGCCTTTTACATAATCTCAAAGAAGAATCTGTTAATGAGCAAAAACAGATTATATGGAAACATAAAGGCCTATATCATGCCTGAAGATACTGCGTTTGAAATTGATGAGCCTGAAGATTTTGTAGTAATAGAGAATCTGATGAAGCGCAGGGCTATTTCGAAAGATATATCTTATAAAGAAAAACTCAAAAATACCAAAATAATAGTTTCAGATTTTGACGGGGTTATGACTGACAATAGAGCACTTGTTGATGAAAACGGCAAGGAATCAGTATATGTTAGCCGGGCAGACGGTCAAGGAATAAACATAATGAAAGAAATGGGCATTGAGGTTATAGTTCTTTCTACCGAGAAAAATCCTGTTGTATCAAGACGAGCGGAAAAGCTTGGAATATTCTGCTTACAAGATGTGAGGGACAAGAGGCAGGCGGTTTTAGAATATTGCAGAGAAAATAATCTAAAGACCTCAGAAGTTGCCTACATTGGAAATGATGTAAATGACCTTGGGGCGCTAGAAGTTGCAGGAGTAAAGATTGTTCCTTCCGATGGAGATAAAAGCGTAAAGCGTATTGCAGATATCATAACAGATACAAATGGTGGATATGGTGTTATAAGAGAGATTGCAGCGATTCTTGAGGAGATTAAATGTTAGAAAAGATAAGAGAAGGCTTATGGGATGAGGCACTTAAGATATTAACTGACACAATGCGTATTGGAGAGCTTAATGAAGAGGAAGCAATTCTCGGAGCAACTATTTTAGAGCACTTTGGCGAGTATGAGAGTATGTATATGATCATAACAAATGCTCTTAAAAAGTATCCCGAAAGTTACGAGCTTTACCTTTTGCTTGGAAATTATTTTAGCAGTGGAAACCTTGAGCAGGCATATCTTAGCTATGAGAATGCTTTATATCATTGCCAGAAACAGAAAGGACAAGATAGTGAGGATTATCTTCAAATAAAGGAAGTATTTGATCCCTGCAGGGAAAATACAAATATAAATGTCAGAAATGTTTCTTTTGTCATACTTTCATATAATGAGGTTGAATATACCAGAGAGTGTATACAAAGCATCAGGGATACTTGCTATCAGGGGTGCTACGAAATAATTGTAGTGGATAATGGCTCTGATAAGGAAACAGTGGATTACTTAAAGGAACAAAAAGATATAAAGCTCATTCTTAATGAAAACAATAAGGGCTTTCCTGCAGCATGTAATCAAGGCATAAGGGAAGCTCTTCCACCAAACGATATACTTCTTCTTAACAACGATACACTTTTGCTTGAAAATTCACTGTATACATTAAGACTTGGGTTATATGAAGACTCGAGTTTTGGAGCGGTTGGTGCAGTTACTAATCATGCCCCGAGACATCAGGAAATAGAAATAAAATTCGAAACAAAAGAAGACTATATAAATTATGCATTATCGAACAATGTTCCCGGAAAATGCGTGTATGAGTACAAAACCAAACTTATAATGTTTGCAATGCTTATAAGGAGAGATGCCGTTGATAGAGTTGGAGAACTTGATGAAATATTTACTCCGGGAAATTATGAGGACGACGATTACGGAATAAGAATATGGAGAGCAGGGTATAAAAATGTTCTATGCCACAATTGCTTCATCTATCACTACGGAAGTGTGAGTTTTGGAAAGGTTCCAGATACATATAATAATTTACAGAAGATAAATGCTGAAAAATTTAAGGATAAATGGGGATTTTCATCAGCATATTTCACTCATGTAAGAAAGGATATTATATCCCTGATAAAAAGAGATAAATACGAGAGCTTTAATGTGTTGGAGATTGGCTGCGGAATGGGAGAAACTTTAGCAAGGATAAAGTATGAGTTTCCTAACTGCTCTGTATTTGGGATAGAGATTGTCAGTGAGGTTGTTGATGTGGCCACGGAAAAATTTCCGATAAGTTGCGGAAATGTAGAGAAAATCACAATAAATGAATCAGAGAAATATGATTATATTATTTGTGCTGATGTGTTGGAACATTTGAGAAATCCGGAAGAAGTAATTATTAAATTGAAAAGAAATCTTAAAAAGGGTGGCCGTATTCTTACAAGTATTCCCAATCTTATGAATGCACGTGTAATATATGATCTTCTTCACGGGAATTTTACATATCAGGACGCGGGTATTCTTGATAAAACACATCTTAGATTTTTTACTGAGAATGAAATAAAAGGGATGTTTGATAGATGTTCGCTTAAGATTTTTGATTGTCGCAGAATTATTTCCTTAAATGATGGGACACAAGCTTTTGAGAAGTTTTATGACAAACTTCTTCAGATAGAGGGCGTGGCTCCAAAGAAAAATTTTGACGTGTATCAATATTTGATAGCGGCAGGATTCCCAGATTAAAAAGAGAAAAGAAATATGTCTGTTAAATTTGGTCTTATCTATTTTAGAAATTTCAAATATGAGGATATAGCTTGGGGACTTCTCTTAAACGGAATGGATGCAGAAATTATTGATACAGAGATTTCGAGAGAGAGTACTTCTATTGAGGACGTAGATGCGTTGACAAAAATGCTTTGCGCAAACTCCATCGGAGTAGCAATAACCAATGACTTTTGTCCGGCTCTTTCTGATGCATGTATGAAGCTTGGCATTCCATATGTTTCGTGGATGTTTGATTCGCCTATTCAGATGCTGTATGAGGAACAGGTAAAAAACAACTGCAATATTATCTTTTCTTTTGATAAGAGGCAGATTGAGAATCTAAAACAAAGGACAGGTGTATCTGCGTATTACCTTCCTATTGGGACAAATCTTACCAGAAACAGCCAACTGGAAATAACAAAAGGAGATGAAAAAAAGTATTCCTGCGAAGTGTCTTTTATTGGAAGTCTGTACTCGGAGCATAATTTTATTTCTGCGTGCGAAAGAGTGAGCGCTGATGCAAGGTTTGAAATTGAGAATATATTAGAAAGCGCTTTTGGCAGGTGGGATGGAAGCTCAAGACTTTATGGAGAACTTTCAAAAGATACAATAAGTGAACTTAAGAATATATTTGGCAATGATACAAAAATGGATGATGACACACTTTTTTCAACGGCAATTCTTGGTAACGCTCTTGCTTATAGAGAGCGAGTGATGATGCTTGAGAGTCTTAGCAGGTATGATCTTAAGTTTTACACAAATGATAAGGAGATTTTTGTTAATGGAGTTACTGCTCTGCCGGGGCTTGATTATCTGAGTGAAGTTCCAAAGGCTTATAGATTTAGTAAGATCAATATGAACCTTACGATGCCGGGGATCACATCAGGAGTTCCTCTTAGAGTTTTTGACATAATGGGAATGGGCGGTTTTATGCTGACAAATTTCCAGCCGGAGGTTGAGGAACTTTTTACGATAGGTGAAAACATAGAAAGCTATAAAAGCTTTGATGAAATGAATGATAAAGTAGCTTTTTATCTCGAAAACGAAGATAAGAGGATGAAAATAGCTAAAAGTGGTTATGAGCTGGTAAGGAAGAACTATAGTTGTGAGATGCAGGTAAAAAAGATTATTGAGGTCATGAATATAGCTACATGAGGGATATGTAATGAAGATTTTATTTCTTGAATGGGACAGCCTGTGCAAGGGATTTATGAAGAAAGCTCTTGCGGAAAAGGGCTATGAGGTTATAGTGTTTCCATTCCCAAGAGAAACTGAAGATACCAAGAGAAGTGAAAGCCTTACGGTTGCCATAACCAAGGAACTTTTAAATGGAGACTTTGACTATTGTTTTAGCTTTAACTATTTTCCTGTTGCTGCAATTGCCTGCAAGGCTAGTAAAGTAACTTATGTTTCCTGGGTGTATGATAGCCCTTTTATTCAACTTTATTCAGAGACAATAAAATATGAAACAAATAGGGTATTTATCTTTGACAGCTATGAATACTTTCGATTAAAGCGCTTTGGGGTAGAGACTGTGCACTTTATGCCAATGGCAGCACCTGCTGAGTATTACGAAAAACTTATCAGAGAAGCTAACTTAGGGAAAAACGGAAGATACGATTGCGACGTTGCATTTGTGGGCTCAACATATACCGAAAAGAGTCATTACAAATTTGGTTATCTTGATAAGCTTGATGAATATACAAAGGGCTACCTTGAAGGGGCAATGAATGCACAGAAGAGCATCTATGGTTTTAACTTTATCGAAGAGATACTGACACCTGAAATTGTGGATAATATGAAGAAAGTTTGTCCAATATACAGTAGTGGAGACGGTTCTGAAACTGTGGAGTGGATATTTGCCACTTATTTTATTGATCAGAAGATAACAGCAATTGAGAGAACTGAGGTGCTTGATATGCTATCGCAGAAATATCATGTGGATCTCTACACTCCGGAGCCTACACCTGAGCTGAAACTGGTATATAACAAGGGGGAGGTAAATCCATACACCAAGGCCCCACTTGTATTTAACAGAGCCAAAATAAACTTAAATATATCATTAAGAAGCATAGTGAACGGTATACCCCTAAGAGCCTTTGATATCATGGCTTCTAAAGGATTTCTTTTAACAAATTATCAGTCTGATTTTCAGGAGTTTTTTGTTCCGGGGGAGGACTATGTTTACTATGACAGCTATGATGATCTGCTTGTAAAGGCAGAGTATTATCTTTCTCATGATAAAGAGAGAGAGGAGATTGCCCAAAGCGGCTTTAATAAAGTTAAACAGAGTCATTCCTACGAAGCAAGAATTGATCAGATGTTTGGTGGAGAATTATGAAGATTCTTTTGTTGAACTGGAACGGATACGGAAACAGAGACCTAATTGATGCCTTTGGTCAGATGAAGGAGCAGGGAGGAAACATTACTCTTTGTATCTACCCTTTTGATGCTCATATTGCACGGGATGATAAAGAATTTATTGAAAGCTTTACAAAGGTGCTAGAAAAAGAAGCGCCGGACATGGTTTTTTCCTATAATTATTTTCCGGCTGTTTCTGTGTCCTGCAAAGATGCAGGAACAAAATATGTATCCTGGGTTTATGATAATCCGGCAGTAGCATTGTATTCTTATACACTTATCAATAGTTGTAATTATGTTTTCCTTTTTGACTCTCAGATGTTTGAATGCTTTGCGTCCCAAGGAATAAAAACTGTATATTACCTTCCGCTTGGAGCCCCTGTTAAAAGATATGAGGGCATAACCGTTACTGATGAAGATAGAAAAATGTATGGCGGAAAAGTCTCTTTTGTGGGCGGTATGTACAATGACAGAGGAAATTTCTATGACAGGATTTATGACGAGCTGTCTGATTATTCAAAAGGTTATTTAAACGGACTTATCAGATCACAGATGCAGATTGATGGGCTTAATATAATTGAGCATTCCTTAAAGAGTGAAGTCCTTAAAGATATGGTAAATGTTCTTGGGCTTAAACCAAATTTTGATGGGGTGGAGAGTTACGAATATCTTTATTCCAATTATGTAATGAACAGAAAAATAACATCTGTTGAGAGGCAGGAGATTATCAGCATGATAGGCACAAAAGTGCCTGTAAATCTGTACACAAATGATGACGGTTTTGTCTCGAAAGGTGTTGCTAATAAAGGACAGATAGATTATTACGATCAGATGCCTTATGTATTCAAGTGTTCTGACATAAATCTCAATATAACACTTCGGAGTATACAAAAGGGAATTCCTCTACGGGCAATGGATATCATGGGGTGCGGAGGATTTCTTTTGACCAATTATCAGGAGGATTTCCTAAGATTTTTTACTCCGGGTGAAGACTATGTTTATTACGATGGCAGGCAGGATCTTATGGAAAAGATAGAGTACTATCTGTCTCACGAAGACGAAAGACTTAAGATTGCAGAAAACGGATTTAACAAGGTAAAAAAAGAACATGATATTAAACTAAGGCTTGAGGAAATTCTGGACATAGTCAGATAAAAGAGGGCATATAGGTGAATATTATTTTCTGCAGATATAGAAATGTCTGTGAACCGGACTATATTGATGCGTTTGAGATGCTTGGTATAAACGTGATAGAACTGTTTGTGAATGAACTCGGTGTAGATACTGTCCAGCATAAGCAGATGGCACTTGAAAAAGTTATCATGAAAACATCTCCAATATTTGTTTTCTCAGTTAATTTTTTTCCATACATGTCTATTGTATGCCAGAGCCTGAATGTTAAGTATGTTTCTGTAAGCGTTACCTGTCCTGTGGTGGAGATATACAATACTACCATACGAAATTCCTGCAACAGAGTGTTTTTATTTGACAGGCAGCAGTATAAGTCTATAAGAGATGAAAATCCTGAATACATTTTTTATCTTCCATTGGGGGCAGCAGTAAGTAGGCTAAAAGAAGCTGTTTCGCCCAGGCAAGATTACCTTTATGACGTTTCCTTTGTGGGATCTTTGTACAATGAAAAGGATCCGTTTTTAAAGGCGGATTTTTCTGATGAGAAGAAACATTATTATGAAAATATATTAAATGAACAGATTACTCTCACAGCATCAGGACAAGCCTATGTAGAGGAATGCGTTGGCGATGCTGATGTGGAATATATTAAAAAGTCAGCGGATGATTTTTATCCGTCTGATATGAGCGTCAGTAATATAGACAGGTTTGTTGCGATAAGTAATTATCTTAGCCCGCACATGACATATCTTGAGAGAGTTAGGATATTAAATCTGCTGGGGGAGGCTTCTTATAGATTTGAAACTCATCTTTTTACCAAAAGCGATACGTCAGCACTAAAGGGCGTAGTGTGCCACGGAGGAGTTGCAACATTAAGTGAAATGCCGAAAGTTTTTGCCGGCAGCAGGATCAATCTTAACATCACAACCAGATCCATTAAAACGGGGATTCCTCAGAGAGTATGGGATGTATTGGCTTGCGGTGGATTTCTTCTTACTAACTATCAGGAAGAATTACCTGAATATTTTGAAAACAAAAAGCATCTGGTGATGTATGAAAACATCGCTCAGATGCAGGAAATAATAACATATTATCTTGAACATGAAGACATCAGAGAGGAAATTGCCGATACCGGACAAAAGCTTGTTGAGCAGAAGGGGAAAGTTTTGGATAGAGTTGTGGAAATCATAAAGTCGATTGCTTGATAGCCGTGAGAATATAAAATTCATTTCGGATAGTAAGAAAATCCTTGATATGATGGGTGACTTCTCACAGCTCGATAAGTACCAGGCTGGCTGGTATTCCGGATAAACTGCGAATAACAATCATGTTGAATATAAAAAATAGCTATGCAGGCTAGCATAGCTATTTTTTATGCTTTAGCATGAATTGCCACTCTACATAATAAAGTGCTATAATATACATAATATCGTTCGAAAAATGGGGTGTGATATGACATGTTTTCAGGATGATTTTTTTAGAGAAGAAGTAAGAGAAGGATACTTGGTAAGTGAATTAAATAAAAGAGTTATGGCAGCTCAAATGGAAATGTTTTGTGAATTAAGAAAGCTGCTTGATAAGTATGGATTAAAATATTATGTAGATTGCGGGACGCTTTTGGGGGCTGTTAGACATAAAGGGTATATTCCTTGGGATGATGACTTAGATATCTCTATGCCCAGGAAAGATTATATGTTTCTTCTTGAGCATGCTGATGAAGTTTCAGATGGATTGTTTATAAGGAGTATTTATAATTCAGACACTTATGGAACATTTCATGCTGTATTAACTCACAAGGCTGAAAAATTAAAGTGGGATGATGAAAGAATGGAAAAATACAGTGGCTGCCCATTTATCTGTTTTATTGATATTTTTCCATGGGACAATATGCCACAAGATCATCAAAAATTCATTGAACTAAAGAGAATCTATTCAGTGGCCTATAAGCTTGCTAATATCGGACGTCTGACTAAGGACAATTATTCAAAAGCGTTTTTGGAACAAGTTGATATACTGAAAAAAGAAGTCAAAGAAAGTTTTCAGAAGGAAATAAATATAGATGAGAATTTAAAATTAGATCGTTATCTTTATGCTCTGACGGATGGTATAGCTCAGGCCTATAATGATATTGATACAGGGATGGTTGAGTATGCCCCTAATTTAGTTATGATTTCAGAAAATAAACCAAGACAATCTGTTTGGAGTAAGGCACTTAAGGAGATGCCATTTGAAGGAATGATAGTGCCAGCCCCAGCAATGTATGACAAAGTACTGGAGAACCAGTATGGATCTGACTATATGACTCCAATCAGGTTTAAGTCTGCTCATGGATATCCTTTTTATAGATCAGAAGTACAAGTACTAATTGATGGCGATACCGGAGACATTATTCCTGATTATATAGTACAGCCATCAATAGATGATATTCCTGAAGAAATCAGATCGTATTTGTTAGATGAAGAGGGACAATTAAAAAAAATTATTATATATGGACTATCAGCTGCTGATATAGTTTGCAATGGCAGCTGTGCTATCAAAGTGATAAGAAATTATCTTTCTGGTTTTGGGACAAAAGAAAATGAGATTGTTGTCTGTTTTGCACCTGCGAACATAATAGCATTTTTGGATAAATGTAATCTGATGCTGAGGAATGAATACGAAAAGCTTATTAGTGATATTAGTGAGATGGATAACGTAATTTTTGATAATGCTCCAACTGCAGGTGAACTAAGGGCATTTATAGCTATTTGTGATGAGTATGTTGGAGATGAGTGTAGGCTTGCAGAATGGTGCAGAAGACAAGAAGTTCCTGTGACTATCCAGATATATCAGCCAGAAATGAACTCCCCAAAGGATATATTGCATTAAATGTGACAAATAACAATGAATTAGTGTGAGGAAAGCATGGATTATATTAAATCCAGAGACGTATATGACAAACTTCAAGATGATTATAGCTGCTTTTTATATGAGAAAAGAGCGATGTATTGTCTAAGCGGAAATAAAAGATATTTGGATGAGATTCTTGGCTCAATTATTGATAAAAAGCGCCTTTTTGAGCTTGTTGATGATATGAAAGCAGTGAAAAAACGTTTGGTAATAAGGGGGGCAGGAAACGACTATTTTGTCTTAAAAAAACTTTGCCCGGATTTAGAATTTGCTTTCTTTGTCGATTATGATACTACCAAACATGATCAATACATTGATGGAAAAAAAGTAATTTCACTTGAAAATTTTTATTCAAATTATAGTGATTACTACGTTTTGGTCAATTCTGCAGCTGCGAATCAAGAGATAATTGACGAACTTAAGTCTCATGGGATTGCAGATGAAAAAATATTTAATTTAGCTAGTTGCTACGAAAGAATATGTGACAAACAATACTTTGAAGAAGATATAGTCGTAAAAACACCCGGAGAAGTTTTTGTTGATGGAGGATGTTACGACGGAAGGACTATAAGACAATTTTGTAAATGGTGTAATGGAGATTATAAGAAGATTTTTTCATTTGAACCAGATAAGAATAACTATGATAATGCATTGAATATGTTACGAAGACAGAAAATAAGAGATGTTGTGCTTCTTAACAAGGGACTATGGAGTAGTATGACTGAGCTATCATTTTTGGAAGATGGTTCTCAGGCAGCAAGAATAAATGAAAACGGCAAAACCATAATAAAGACAGCAACCATTGACGATACAGTAGGAGATGAAAAGGTTACGTTTATAAAACTTGATGTGGAAGGCGCAGAGTATGAAACGCTGTTGGGAGCAAGGAATACGATAGAAAAGTATCATCCCAAACTTGCTATAAGCATTTATCACAAACCACAAGATATATTCGAACTTCCCGAACTTATTTTGTCAATGAACAGCCAGTACAGACTTTATCTGCGACATTATCAGCTAAGCCCCAATGAGACAATTCTTTATTGTGTATAAAGGGAATGGAGCAAGCATGAAGAAAATCATTACGTATGGGTCATTTGATCTATTTCATGATGGTCATTATAAAATCTTGCAGAGAGCAAAAGCTCTGGGAGATTATCTTATCGTTGGTGTGACGACAGAACATTTCGACAGACAAAGAGGAAAGCTTAATCTTGTGGATCCGATTATGACAAGAATAGAGAATGTTAAGAAAACAGGTTTCGCTGATGAGATAATAGTTGAAGATCATGAAGGACAGAAAATAGAGGATATACAAAAGTATGATATTGATATTTTTGTGTTGGGGTCAGACTGGACAGGTAAATTTGACTATCTTAAACAATATTGTAAGGTGGTTTATCTTGAACGGACTCCTAATATATCATCAACATTTTTACGACAAGACAGAATACGCCTCGTAAAGCTTGGAATAGTGGGAACGGGAAGAATAGCCAGACGTTTTTTTTCTGAGATAAATTTTGTATCAGGTGTAGAAGCAGTAGCGGCATATAATCCTGATTTTGATAATCTTAGTTCTTTTTTGCAAGAGTGTACTGTGACAGGTTTTTGTGATGACTATGAAGGATTTCTTGATAGTGTTGATGCAATATACATAGCATCACCAAATGAAACACATGCTGTATATGTTAGGACAGCAATTATTGCTGGGAAGCATGTTTTGTGTGAAAAACCTATGACATTTACATTTAGTGAAGCTGTTGAACTATATAAATTGGCAAAGGAACATCATGTGGTATTAATGGAGGGAATAAGAGCTGCATATCTCCCAGGCTTTCAACAACTTTTGACAGTAGCAAAAAATGGAACGATTGGTGATATATGCGATGTTCAGGCATGTTTTACAAGAATAGGTGAGGCGGGATCCAGAGAAATGACTGATGCCAGATATGGCGGAGCATTTATGGAATATGGAAGTTACACTTTATTGCCAATATTTAAAATATTTGGTTGGGACTATGAGTGTCTTCACATAGATTCTATTCTTGGTGAAAATGGTATAGATATTTTTACAAAGGTTGAATTCAGGTATAAAAATGGCCTTGCAACATCCAGAACAGGGGCTGGGGTTAAGTCTGAAGGACAGTTGGTTATTGCCGGTACAAAAGGGTATATCCTTGCTCAATCGCCATGGTGGCTGATCCGTGGTTTTGATGTACGTTATGAAGACGCTGCAAAGGTGGATCATTATGAAGCAGGCTTTGTTGGAAAAGATGGTTTTAGATATGAAATTGCAGAATTTATGACAAAAATAAACGGTACAGGTGGTCATGATTATAAGCTTACTGCAGAAGAATCTATTGCTATGGCAAAAGTTGTGGAAGAGTTTATGAAAATCAGAAATGAACGCCGGGAAAAGTGAATATAATTGTTGGAGTGTATATGCGACTTGGAATAATCGGTACAGGGAGAATCGCTAAAAGGGCTGTGATGGAAATTGCAGAAGTTCCTAATATAGAAATTACTGCGGTTTTCAACCCTAATTCTGGACATGGACTGGAATTTGCGGCTTATATTAGTGAAAAGCTGAAAAGAAAGAGAACGCTAGCAACTAATACAATGACAGAGTTTTTAGAAAATATTGATGCTGTCTATATTGCTTCTCCGCATGGCACACATTACGAATATGCTTTGCAGATGCTAAAAGTCGGTAAACATGTCCTGTGTGAAAAACCTATGTGTTTTAGCGAATCTCAGGCAATGGAATTATTCATGATAGCTGAGAAAAAAAAACTAGTACTGATTGAAGCTTTAAAAACTGAGTTTTGCCCTGGATTTAATAAGGTTGAAAGTGTTGTTAAAAGTGGAATAATAGGTGATGTTATTGATGTTGAGGCTACATTTACAAGATTGACTGCGGAGGGAGGCAGAGAATATGATGACTTGAGTTATGGAGGTGCTTTCACTGAATTTGGAACATATTGTATGTTACCAATATTTAGATTCTTAGGAATTGGTTATGATGAGGTTTCCTTTTTAAGCATTCCGGCAGAAACCGGTGTTGATGGATATACGAAGGTTATATTTACATATATTCAGAACGGTAGCATTAATAAATTAGCACAGGCTAAAACCGGACTTACTGTAAAAAGTGAAGGGCAATTGCTGATTTCAGGCACAAAGGGATACATAATTGTACCTTCTCCCTGGTGGCTCACCAGATATTTTGAAGTAAGATATGAAAATCCAAAAGTAATTGATAGATATGAATGTGAATTCCTTGGAGATGGACTTAGATATGAATTTGAAGAATTCAAAAAAAGAGTCTCATGGCAAGAAATCAATGAAAATCAGAAAAGCGAATCTATTACTAGAGCAGGTGTTTACGAACAATTCTTATGCAATAGAGTAAAAATATAGAGAACTTTTACATTTATATTGTAATTGGAAATAGATAAAACATCGAAGATGGGAGACAGATATATGCAGATATGGGCACACAGAGGATGTAGTCAGAGGTATCCGGAGAATACATTGACATCTTTTGAAAAAGCAATGAATGTTAAGGGGGTTACCGGAGTTGAACTAGATATACAACTCACCAAAGATGAAGAACTTGTTGTAATTCATGATGAAAAGGTTAACAGAACTACAGACGGCATTGGATATGTAAGAGATTTTTCGCTAAATGAACTTAAAAAGCTCAATGTGTTTACTGGTATGGATCTCAAAACAGAAAAAATACCTACTATGCGTGAGGTGTTCGAACTTCTCATGCCAAAATTAAAAGAAGGATTAAAAATTAATATTGAACTGAAGACGAGTGTATATAATTACCCGGGAATAGAGGAAAAAATAGTAAAGCTCGTGGATGAAATGGGAGTTCATGACTCAATAGTCTATTCGAGTTTTTATCCGGAGTCTTTATACAAAGTGCATGAATATGATCCTACAGCTAAGCTTGGAGTTTTAGATGATCTATTGTCAAACTGCTATTATAAAGCGATTGGATTAGAATCATTATGGGATGATGTTCCAAGTGGAAGTATCGCACTTCATCCCGATGGATATCATATGGATCTTCCAAAAGAAAAAGTTGCAGGTCGAACGATAAGAGCATATTTTGGAGGACATCTTTTTCCGGAGCTTCCAACATCAGGAAAAATGAATTTAGATAATCTTGCCGCAAAAGGTGTGACAGATGTATTCCTAAATGAACCGGAGAAGTATATTTAAGACTAAGAAGTGTTACGTAATTGAAAGGTGATTTGGGGAAATTGATTGAAAGAGCAAATATATATTTTATTTAGAAAGATAAAAGCATTAAGTAATAGTATATGTTTCTATGCTTGCAGAGTATTTCCTATCAAAAGAAATCGTGTAGTTGTATGTTCTTTTGAAGGTAGGAGCGGTTTTAATGATAATCCCAAATATATTATAAAGGAACTACATAGCCAACATCCGGAATTGGAAATAATATGGCTCGTAAATAGAACGGGAAAACAATTTCCAGACTATATAATTGAAAAAGAGAACTCATTATTTAACAGAGCGTTTTATCTTACAACAGCAAAAGTATGGATAGATAACTACAGAAAGCCATTCGGAACTGTTAAAAGAAAAGGCCAGTATTACATGAATACGACACATGGGATGATCGGTTTTAAATGCATTGGACTATGGCGCGGAGATGGCCTTTCTAAGATGGCATATTTGGTCATAAAAAATGATTCAGATATGATTGATGATATGCTGATAGACTCTGAATGGTGTGCAGAAATGTGTCCCGATGGAATGATATATTATGGCAATTATCTTAGAACCGGTGACCCAAGAGTTGATATTCTTTATGGTGATAGAAGTTTCTATAGAGAAAAATTTCGTAATGAGCATGGTATAGATTCAAATACCAAGATTGTTCTCTTTGCACCTACTTTCAGGGAAGGTAATAAATCCGGTAAACGATCGGTTTATGAAAATCAATTGACGCTTGATTTTACAAGAATGTTATCAAATTTTGAAAAACGATTTGGCGGCGAGTGGATCATGTGTCTTAGATTACACCCTCAGCTTGCAGAGGCAGCAGATGAGTATAGAGATGAAATATTAGGAAACAAAGTTATAGATGTTACCAAAGAAGAGGATTTATATGAAATATTAGCAGCAGTTGATGCGTGCGTCTCAGACTATTCTACAACAGCTATTGATGCGAGCCTCATGCATATTCCGGTATTTCTCTATGCGGATGATATAGAAAGCTACCTTAAGGATCGTGGTGGGATGATCTGGAATATATCTGCTGACACAGATGCTGTTGTAACCAATAAAAAAGAGATGACACCAAATATTGATGTTGTGCTTCCTTTTTCTATATCAAAAGATAATGATGAATTTGAAAGGAAAATTCTTTCTTTTGACTATGATGAATATATTAGAAAATTGGAAGAGTTTGAAAATGGTGTGGAACTTGTATTTGATGGACAGGCAAGTAAACGAGCTGTGAAAAGAATTGAGGAATATCTAACAAGACCATGAATATTGTTATCATAATGTCAGGAGGGGTTGGAGCTCGTTTTGGAGCTACAATCCCCAAGCAGTATAACTTAATTGCCGGAAAGCCTGTAATTGACTATGTTATCGATGCGGTACAGGAATCGGCCAGCGTAGATCGTATTGTAGTTGTTATGGACAAGCAGTGGAAAGGCTATTCCGAAAGGATAGGAGAAATAGATTGCGATATTGTTGAGAATGGACAGGAGAGACTCATATCGCTTTTTAATGGGCTGAAATTTATTCATGAAAACTATGCTTGTGAAAAAGTGGTAGTAGTTGATGCTGTTGCACCATTCCTCTATGGAAAGCTAGTGGACGATTACTTTGATAAACTTGATAATTATGATGCTGTTATAACTTCTCAAAAGATAACAGGTGGGTTTACAGATGTTTATGACAGTAACCTTGATAGAGAAAATTATATTATTACTCAATCTCCCGAAGGGTTTAAATTTGATCTTCTATGGAATAATTTTGATTTAACATTTCCATATCAGGAAACTGCGGGAATGTTACCTAAAGGTTCTAAACGTTTCTATAATTTCGATTTCAAAAATAATTTAAAGCTCACATATGATTTTGAACTAGCGTATGCTGAGTATGCTCTCGCTAATCTGGGAAAAATACCAAGGAAAAATAACATAGCTTTTTTTGAAAAAAGTCTTCTTTATACAGAGGGGATAAAGTCATTTTTCTTAAGGGAAGAACCAGAGAAAACTATGAGGTGGATTGATGATATTTACGCTGCTATGCCGGAACTGATGGCAAGATGGAAAATAATATCGTTTTTACCTAATCAGGTATCGAGATATGGCCTTGTTTTACAAGCTGATTCCGGAAAATATGGGCACGTGATAATGAAATTTATTCCTGAATTTGTTAACAGGTTTGAGCGTGAATTAGAAGCGATGAGGCTTTTGCCTTCGACTTATATGTGCCGGCTGATTGATTACGATACAGATAATAGAGTGATGCTACTAAGTGAAGTCAGACCTGCAAAATATGCCAGCTTTGATGAGAATTTAAAGCTTACAGATATGTTCAGGCATGTCATAGAAGATGCTGTGAGATATGATGGAACAATTAAGCTCAAATATATTCCTGAATATGGGGATGAGTTAAAAGAAAAACTTTCTGCTATAGATATGGTTCCATACTGCAAAGATGAAGTAGAAAAAGAGCTAAAGTATGCAATATCGTTATATGAAGCAGAGTTTTCGGATAGTTCAAGGTATATCCTTCATGGCGATCTTCATGAGCTAAATATACTTGATGATGGGAAACGTTTCTGGGGAATAGATCCATCCGGAATGTTAGCGCCTCTTGAACTAGAATGTGTTCGTTTTATTCGTAATGATGTGCGAAATCACCCATCATTTGGATATGAAGCGAGATTTGAACTTCTGATAGACAGTTTTTCAAGATTTGTAGATAAAAGACGGCTAATTCTAATGTTCATCATTGATATGGCTTACTGTACTTATAATAGTACATTTGAAAATGAAGAACAGGATGAAACAATGCTGGATCTGAAGCTTATAGAGATTGCCAAAGGACTTATGAATTGTCTCGAAAAGACGCAATAATGATAATGCATATACTTATTCAAAACTTTAAATAGTATAATGTTATTATGATGATGTGAAATTGCGGGCGAGGACTATGTAATACTTCTTGCGTCCATCAATTGGGATATATATGCAGATTTAAAACAAAAAATTCTATCATATTTTCCGGAAGATAAAATTTTGGAGCTTTCACAAAATATTGGAACACATATTGTAAAAAGTCAGATGGTTACACCACAGTTAAACGATGCCAATACTTTGGAATATTATAATAAAATGTTGCAAACTCCCTCTTTTACAGATGGTAATAAGACCTGATGGTAAGGTGAGCTTATGTTGTAATGATGCACTTGGGCAGATGACTTTAGGGGATGTTAATGAAAAGTCTTTACAAGAGATATGGTTTTCTAATGAATATTCGTTAATCAGGGAAAAAACAGTAAAAGGAAGAAATAATATTGAACTGTGTAGTATATGTGATCATGTTCATAGGGAGATATATTAAGTATCTTAACTAGGAGATTTTATGGCTGAATATATAAGCGTAAACGATTTGCTTCAGAATTATGAACGAGGAAAGAAAGTATGTGTTTGGGGATGTGGCTACCTTGCAAAAACAACATGTAAGGATGTGCTTCATAAGCTCAATATTATTCCGTATTGCTTTTGCGATAGCAACAAGGATCTGTATGGCAGTGTAATATATGACGATATCAAATGTGTAGACTACGGTTCATTAAATCTAAGAGATGATGAAGTAGTCTGGATAATTTGCGTACGCTTTCCTATTCAGGATGAAATATATAGTAAATTGGTGAGCCTTGGATATTCAAGCATTATTCCTATTACTTCTCTATCTTGTGATCCAATTGTGATTAGAAAGTACTTCCCATTTATGGAGAGTAAGATTGTAGCATATACATGCATTGTTGGAAATTATGACAAAATACATTATCCTTCTGAAGAATTGTCACAAAAGTATGATTATGTTCTGATATCTGATGAAAAACCTTCGGATATGGGGACATTCAAGCAATGGATAGATGTAAGAGATGTTTGCCCTATTGAAATAACGGATAATGCTCGAAGAAATAGGTATTGCAAGATTAATGCTCATAAAATATTCCCAAATTACAACATGAGCATTTATATGGATGGGAACATTCAGTTAAAAAGAAATTTGGACGAAATATGTAATAATATCCCACCAATAGGGGTTATAGTATTGGCACATACTGGATATAAAGATATATACTGTGAAGCGGCTCATAAGATGGGGCAAAATGTTGATAATGTAGATATAATTTACCAGCAAATAAAAAAATATTGGAAAGATGGGTGCCCGCAGAATTTTGGATCATGGCATTGCGGTCTAATGCTGAGAAAACATAATTCGATTATATGCAAAAAAATAATGGAAGAATGGTGGGAGGAAATAAACAGTTACTCCAAACGGGATCAGTTGTCTTTTCCGTATGTTCTATGGAAAAATAATTATGATGCAAATATTGTAAAAACAGTATTGTCAAATTCTGAAAATATCGAAAAAAGTGAGTACTTTTGTTTCTTTGATGACCATTTTAGAAAATAAGAGAGTCATGGTGTCACTAATACATAAAGGTAGAAATAGTGTTTTTGAATCGATAAACTTCATTGTAAGGTAAGTGGCTATCTTATTTGTAATTTTTTAGATTAGGCATTATTCACATTTTTAATTTTTCTATTGAAAGAAGCGAATATGTGCGGAATATGCGGATTTGTAACATCAGAAAAAATATCGGAAATAGAACTAAGAAAAATGAATAAGACTCTCAAACATAGAGGCCCAGATGATAGCGGAGAAGAGCTGTATGAATTATCTGATGGAAGTATAGTGGGATTGGGACATAATAGACTATCAGTTATAGATTTGTCTCAAAATGGACATCAGCCTATGTCTTCTAATGATGGATCTATAGCAATTGTTTTTAATGGAGAAATATATAATTATCCTGAATTGAAAAAAAAAATCAGCGATTATCCATATAAATCAAGTACGGATACGGAAGTGATAATAGCAGCATATTTGAAATGGGGAACAGATTTTGTTTCTTACATAAATGGTATGTTTGCAATAGCTATACTTGACAAACGAATAAATCGACTTATTTTATGCAGAGATAGAATTGGCAAAAAGCCATTATATTATGCTCTATGTAAAAAGAATTCAGTTGTTTTTGCATCTGAGCTTAAAGCTATTATGAAATGTAGTTTGTTTACTAAAGTGATAAATAAAGAGATTATTGGAAGTTTTCTTTATCGCTCATATATAGCTTTTCCTGACACTATATTTCAGGATACTTACAAGTTAGAACCAGGAAAGATGCTTATTATCTCAGATGGAAATATTGAAAAGAAAACTTTTTGGAGTGTGGAAGAAAAAAATAAAGAATTAAAAAAATGTAAAATAGAAAATTATTATGAAGCCATGGATGAATTGGAAATGTTATTAAGAAAATCAATCCGCCGAAGGCTGATTTCATACGTACCTGTGGGTGCTTTTTTGAGTGGTGGCTATGATTCAACACTAATTTGTGCACTGACTCAACAGGAGCTTAAAGAGAAGTTAAATACTTTTTCAATTGGATTTAACGATACAAATTTTAATGAAGCAGTTTATGCTAAACAAATCGCTGGGATTATTGGGACTAAGCATACTGAAATGTACATTGATGAAAAGGATATGTTGGAAACTGTTGATAGCATTCCTGATTATTATGATGAGCCATTTGCGGATTCCTCTCAAATACCATCTTTTTTTATTTCTAAGTTAGCTAGAGAAAAGGTTACAGTTGCTCTGACAGGTGACGGAGGAGATGAATTATTTGGAGGGTATGGGATTTATAATGTTCTGCAAGAAGTCCAAAGGAAATATGCATTTAGTTGGTTTTGGCAATCTTTAAATAAGATTGATATAGTACATAATTCTGAATTTTGGAGAAAGAGATCTATCATATATAGGATTATTAGTGAAGCAACGAATAAAGAAGCACGTACACAGGCAGGTGTAGATAGCTATTTTGAAATAATTAATAGCCTATTGCTGGAAAAAAACAATCATTTTTATTATGAATGCGAAAAAAAATATGGCGAAAAACGTTTTGATATCATAAGAATGTTACTTGATTTAGAGATGTCGTTGCCTGAAGATATGCTGACTAAAATAGATAGGGCATCCATGCGATATGCGCTAGAATGCAGATGTCCATTATTGGATACGGATATAGTTGAGTTTTCATTCAGATTATCTCCAGACTTTAAAAATTATGAAGGTGTCACAAAAAGAATTATAAAGGATATAACTTACAAATATATTCCTAAAGAATTGATGGATAGACCGAAAATGGGTTTTTCGATTCCTTTGGATAAGTGGCTTAGGGGAGTGTTAAAAGAAAAAGTCATAGACTTTTCTAATGAGTCGTTTTTGGCAAGACAGGGAATCTTTGCTCCTGATAAAATGTCGTTTTTTCTAAATGAATATTTTGAAAATGGGGATCAGGGAAAATGGAGCGGAAAGAATTACTCAAGGATAGTATGGGCATACTTGATGTTTCAACAATGGTATGTCAAGTACATGTGAGTAAGGTGTGATGGAGAAAACATATATGAAATCATTTCATCATTATGATATTGCTTTTCGAAGAAAAGGAGAGGAAAAATTCAAAATTGTGAAACCGCCTTCATATGGCTGGATAGCAGATCCCTTTTTAGTTGAATTTAAAGGTGAGTTATATCTTTTTGCGGAAATATTTTTGTATCTATCAGAAAGAAATGGAGTTATCGGATATAGTAAATTTGATGGAGAAAAATTTGGTGATTGGATAGTTACAATGGATAGGCATTGGCATCTATCTTATCCAAATGTATTTGTGGAAAAAGGTGAACTGTACATGGTGCCTGAGTCATATCAACTCAGAGAGGTAGTATTATACAAATTGATAGATTTTCCGGATAAATGGAAAAAAATGCATTCGTATATTTCAGATGTCGAGTACGTAGATACTACATTTTTGAAAGAGAATGACGGTAAGGAATACATGATTACATTTGAATTGGAAGAACCTTTTCCAAATGGAACTGCTTGGATATATGAAGTGAAAAATAATCACTTACAAAACAAAAGGCTGATTTCAAAGAATTTGGAAGGAGCTAGGTGTGGAGGAAAGATAATAAAAAAGGAAGATAAATGTATAAGAGTTGCTCAAAATTGCACGCGAGAGTATGGTGGGGGACTTTTGTTCTATGAAATAGATGAGGTGGATCCAATTTACAGAGAGCATGAGATTTATAGAATAGACCCAGAAGATGTAATAGGTGATTTTAAGCGGAAATATACTGGTATTCATACTTTTAATTCCTTGGGTGACATAGAAGTTATCGACTTAAGTTATGTATCATCAACAGTTGAGGAAAATGAGGCTTCAGATAGAGTACACAAAGTTTTTGTTGATAAGTATAGGTGTTGAAATAGCTTAAAATCTATATGTGGAGAGGAGCATTTGCATGGATATTTTTTTTCCTTACGACTCAAATGGTTCAGAGCTGGTTTTTCCTGATATAGATGCAATTACTAATATATACGATCATATAGATGACAGTGAGTCCAAATATATTTTTATTAATCGATTGTCATTTTCTTTGACTAAAGATTTTCAATATATTCATAATATAATACAAAGTATTCCTTCAATGAAAGAATTTGAATCTATAGTTAATAGACCAGCATTTATTTATGGTGCCGGGAGGCGAGGCCAAGCCATTTTGGAAATTTATTCTGAAAAAAAATGGCTTGGATTTATAGATAGAGAAAAGCAGGGATTATTATGCGGACTTGAGGTATCTAAACTGGAAGATGTTAGTATACGAGATGAATTAGTGGTTATTTCAAATAAGTATGATTATAAAATAATCGCTGAAAGACTAAAAGGGGTGGGGATACCAGAAAGACAAATAGTTATCCTCAGTGATTATGTGAAGCAGATGACAGATTCCATATATTTTAACACCAAATGTTTGTCTGGCATTAAAAAGGTGGATGGATTGCTTTGTGATATTGGAAGTTATGATGGCTTAGATAGTATAAGGGCTATTGATTATTTCTCGAATAGTGTATTAGAGATATTAGCTTTTGAACCAAATAAAGAGAATTACGTTAGATGTACCAATAATCTTGTAAATTACCCGTCTGTACGTGTTTTCAGACTTGGAGTCAGCTCGCAAAATGGAAAGGAATATATAGAAGGAAGTGGTGAAGGAGCTCACTTGTCAGATAATGGTAGGGGGATGGTTGAAACAGTGGCTCTAGATGATTTTATTGGTGATAAAAAAGTTGGATTCATAAAGATGGATATAGAAGGGGAAGAAGAAAATGTACTGGTAGGTGCTGAAGAAATAATAAAAAAAAATAAGCCTATTATAGCACTTAGTGTATATCATAAGTGCTGTGATATTTGGAGAATCCCAATGAAACTTCTTGAATTAAATCCAGATTACAAGTTGTTTTTTAGTCATCATACCCTTTCTTGGGGAGATACCGTTTGTTATGCAGTTAATAGAGACTGATAAGGAAGAATAAGATGGACAGAGTAACAGATGTACTTACAGATGCTATTGTTTTTGGGGTGGGAAATTATTATTCACACAAAAAAGATGATGTTAAAAAAATATATAATGTTTTAGGATATATTGATAATTCTGTTGATTTGTATTCACAAAAAAAATATGACGATGGGAAGACCATCCTCAATCCTGCAAGGTTAGAAGAGTTTCAAGCAGAAAAAATTATTATAATGTCAGTGAAATATGTAGATATGTTTAATAATTTGATAGAATTGGGTGTTTCTCCAGACCGGATTATTTTCGGTTATGACTTTTCGCCTGCATATGATTATTTTGAGAGCTATCTTATGGAGAAAAAAGGCATTATGGTAGCTGAAGATAAAAAAATAATGATTAAGTATGACAATAATGAATATATACTTGATACAAACGAGGAATTTGATTTATTGATTCGTTCTATTCTCTCGACGGACAATCCAATTATTGAAAATATAGGAAAATTACCGCTTCACCCCATAAGTAGGAGATATGGATGTGAGCATGGTACGCCTATAGACAGGTATTATATTGATAAATTTTTACAAAATAATATTAGTTTTATAAGGGGAGTAATAGCTGAAATTGGAGATGACAGGTATATACAAAAATATGCGCATGACATTGAAGGTACATTTATTCTTCATATCAATGGGGATGGAAAGAATGCTATAAAGGTAGATTTGTCAACAGGAGAAGGTGTTGAGGAAAATAAGTTTGATTGTTTAATTTGTACACAAACAATTCAGTTTATTTACGACATTGAGGCTGCGGTATCCTCTATAGTAAAGATGTTAAAACCTGGTGGAGTGGGACTTATTACTGCAAATGGTATTGTGCAGATTTCTCTACATGATTATTGGAAATGGGGAGATTATTGGCGAGTTACTGAGATGACTATGCAAAGAATTGCTGAAAAATCTCATGTTATGCATTATGAGATTGCTTCATATGGAAATGTTAGAGTTGCAGCAGCAGAAATGTATGGACTATGTGTTGAGGATTTGCTTGCAGATTCATTTGATTTACAAGATGAGCAATACCCAGTTATAGTGACTATGAAAATAATAAAGTAAGATACCTTATTTTGGACAAGGGAAAGCTATTATGGACCTAGAAGAAAAAAAACATCGCATTTTAAAAAAAATAATAAGCAGTGGAAAAAAAGTATGGGTATATGGAGCTGGTAGAATTGGCACTGGGAGACTTTGGGACGAGCTAAATGTGTTTGGTATACGCGTAGAAGGATATTTTGATAATGATTCAAGTAAGTGGGGGAAGCTTATTCATGGAGGGGTATTTTGCCATGAAATCAGTGAATTATCAAAATGTCAAAATGATGTGATAATTATTGCTGTTGGAAAAAAAGAGAGTATAAAGATAAAAGATCAACTTGAAAAAGAAGGATATGAAAATATAGTTCTCGAATATGATATAGCGTTCGCTGATGAATATGTGGATGATAAGCTAGGATTGGATGCAGTAAAATGGGATAGAAAGAGTGAAGAAAAACAAGTTCCTTTTTTTGAGGGAAAGCCAGTTAATAATGAAAGGAGAAAAAAGATAGCCTTGTACACGGCTATAACAGGTGGGTATGATGTATGTCAAGTACCGGAATTTATAGAGACTGATTTAATGGATTATTATCTAATTACAGATGGTACTTGTAATAATGAAACGGACCCTATATATAATGTTATAAATATTGATGAAATAGTTCCTTGTGATGTTAATGACAACATAAGAAAAAATCGCTTTTGCAAGATTATGGGATGTGAAATTTTTTCAAATTATAAATATAGTATATACATTGATGGTTGTTATCTGATAAATGGCAAGATAAGTGATTACATATATAGAATCAATGATTTGGGCATTGCATTAAGGATTGATGAACCACCATATGATTGTGTCTATGTTGAAGGAGCATGGGTAATGGATTATATAGGTGATACTGAAAATGTTCGTAATCAAATGCATAAATATTATGAAGAGGGGATGCCCAGGCATTGGGGAATGTTTTGCGCCAATTGTCTTCCTCGCGAGAATAATAATGATATTTTGAGGAAGATTATGAGAGAGTGGTGGCAAGAAGTGTACCGATATAGTTTTAGAGATCAGCTTTCACTCCCTTATATAATCTGGAAAAATGGTTTAACTACTTCTGATATAGGAATGTTGGATGGTTTGTATAACGATAATAAAGAATTTCGGCAGATAAGCAAACACAGATAGTTTCTATTGATGCGTGCTGCTATTAGGTATGATGAATGCAAAAGAACATAGCAATAATAATTGATAAGTTGAAAAATGGCGGAGCGGAGCGTATGGCAGGTCTGCTATCTGTTGGGCTTTCGCGATTTTATAATATATATTTTTTTCTTTGTGATGATTCATGTATAGAGTATAAGTATGAAGGAACTATTGTGCATATTGATGAAAAGGACTTATTTAGAAATGTGCGCTACTATAAAGACAAATATGAAATAAATTGTGCTATTAGCTTCGGGGGCAAATTCAATATAGTAAATATAAGGACAAAAAGAGAGGAAAAAGTTATTATCTCTCAAAGGAATGTAACAGAAGTATCGACAGTTGATATTCCCAGTATTCAAAAGTACTATCCATATGCCGATGTAGTTGTTGCTTGCTCGGAAGGCTGTAGAAACTTGCTAATCTCAAATGCATTAGTACCTCCGGATAGAGCTATCACCATTTATAATTTATCTTCAAATGTTTTAGATTTAAAAGAGGATAATGAATGGGAAAAAAGATATCTACTTAAGGAAAAAGGTTATATTCTTAATGTAGGAAGGCTTACATGGGCGAAAAATCAAGCTAGGTTAATAGATGAGTTTATCTATTATAAAAAGCACAGTTTAAATGAACTGAAACTTGTGATATTAGGAAGTGGAGCTTTATATAATGATCTTATTGAACAAGTCAAAAGCGCACATGCTCAAGATTACGTTTTGATTATCCCGTATACTGTAAATGTGTCACAGTATTATAAAAATGCGAAGATTTTTGTGCTATCTTCTATATCAGAGGGATTTCCGAATGTTTTGCTGGAAGCTATGCAATATGGTCTTCCAATTATATCGACCGATTGTTATTCAGGTCCTAGAGAAATTCTTGGGAATGAGAAAAGTTATTCTGAAGTAACTAAAGGTTTTCGGAAAGTAGATAGGGGGATTCTCGTGCAGGAGTGTGTCGACAATGAGGAGGATAGACATTATTTGGCTCAGGCTTTAAATTATTTAATTTCAGATGATAATTTGCAATTTGAATTAAAAGAAAAGTGCTTAAATTATATGAGCAATTATCCCAATAATAAGATTATCGGTAAATGGAGAGAAATCATAGAGCAAGATACAAGGGATGAAAATATAATTATTGCTGAAGAGGAAGAGTATGACAAAGCTATTGAGAGAGAGTCTATGATAATAGTGTATGGAGCAGGTGTATATGGAAGAAGATTGATGAAATCTTTGAATGCTTTTAATGGTAAAAAAGTATTTGCAATTTCAGGAAAAGTGGAAACTGAAGATATTGATGGAGTGGCGGTTAAACAAATTGATGAGTTGGAGAAGTATAAGAAAGAGGCAACGGTATTTTTAGCTTCTGCGTATGAAAAAAATTTAAATGAAATGATAACTAAATTAAACGAATTAGGATTTAAGAATTATTTTTTTGCAAGACCATAGTATAAAGCACGTAACTAATGAGCAATTATAAGATTTGTAAAAATTAGGGGGCAAATTTGAAAAGAAATGTAGCAATAATAATTGATAAGTTACGAGGCGGAGGGGCAGAGAGGATGGCGGGCCTGCTGTCAATTGGTTTGTCTAAGTATTATACCGTATTTCTCTTTTTGTGTGATGATTTAAATATAGAATACAATTATATTGGAAACATCATTCATATAGATGGGGATAAACTATATGAGTCTATAAAAAAATGTAAAAAAGAACATAAAATAGATTGCTCAATCAGTTTTGGCTGGCGAATGA